>Ga0207664_10002966_pt1 | contig 11270 bp, 11 predicted proteins | sample LARL83metaG_FD_184349 | JGI IMG/M metagenome (GOLD analysis project Ga0207664, IMG submission 184349) | Corn, switchgrass and miscanthus rhizosphere microbial communities from Kellogg Biological Station, Michigan, USA - LAR L8-3 metaG... | ecosystem: Host-associated > Plants > Roots >...
CGCCGTGCGCTTCTTCGCCAGGCCGCTCTTGAGCGTGCCGTACATCTCATACATCGTGTTCGGGTTAGTCTGCGACATCTTCATGACGATGTTCACCTTGCCGACGCCGAGCTGCTGCTGCACGTCGATGAGCTCGTTGAGGTGGAGGACAGCCTCCTTCACCTGGCCGGCGATCACCGCCTGCGGCGCGTTGTTGCCGGGCAAGGGCACCGGGTTGACGTCCTTGATCGTCAGGCCGCAGGACTTGACCATCGAGGCAAGGGCCGTGTAACGGATGCCGCCTACGGCATCGACGGAGATGCCACGCCCCTTGAGCTGCGCGCACGCCGTGGTTGCCGGGTCGGTGGATACCACGACCCAGTCGGGGACCTCCTGGCCCTGGATGCCGACCAGTTGCACGCCCTTCGCCGCGAGCCCCATGAGCTGAGCGGGCGGCATGATCGCCGCGTCTATCTGGCCGTCCGCGACGGCGCGGGTGGCATCGGTTCCCGTGGTGAAGCTCTTGATGACCACGTTGACGCCGTACTTCTTGTAGAAGCCCTCCTTTTGGGCGATGTAGGGAAGCAGCCCGGAGATGACCGGCGGGATTCCCGGTGAACCGAGTGTGATGGTGGGAACGGAAGCGGCCGATGACCCGCTTCCGCCACCCGAACTGCCACAGGCGACGACGCCCGCGGCGGATATTGCCGCCGCGCCAGCCAGCGCGGCGGCCCTGACGGCGAAACGTAGTCTTGTCATTTCACTCTGCCGTCCCTTCACGGTGCGTGTTCACCAGGCTGTTGCTGCCATCGTCCGCTCGTTGCCGGCCCTGGCCCTTCATGACGACCGTCCACAGGTAGTCACGGACCACCCGGAACCGTTCGCTGTCCACGGCCTCCCGCCCGCGGGGCCGCGGTATCCCGACCTCGACGATGTCGTGCACGACGCCCGGGTGGCCGGTGAGGATGACGATGCGGTCGCCCATCAGCACGGCCTCGTCGATTGAGTGCGTGACGAAGATGGTCGCGGCGGGCCGCTGATCGAGGATCCGCAGCATCTCAAGCTGCAGCAGGTCGCGTGTCTGCGCGTCCAGCGAGGCGAACGGCTCGTCCATGAGAAGCACCCGGGGCTCGATCGCCAGGGCGCGCGCGAGGCCGGCCCGCTGCTGCATCCCGCCGGAAAGCTGGTGCGGGTACGAGTGCTCGAACCCCTCCAGACCGACCATGCCGATGAGCTCTCGGACCCGTGGCTCCGCCTCGCGGCGCGAGATCCCGCGCACCGTCAGCCCGTAGGCGACGTTGCCGAACACCGTCTTCCACGGGAAGAGGCCGAAGTGCTGGAACACCACACCTACGCCCTCGGGCGGTTCTGTGACCACATGACCGGCGATGCTGACCGCTCCCCCACTCGGCGCGGTCAGGCCCGCCACGCAGCGGAGCAGCGTGGTTTTCCCGCAGCCGGACGGCCCGACGACCGACACGATCTCATGGGGCCCGACATCGAAGTTGACGCCCGACATCACGGTCCGGTCGCCGTACCGCTTGGACACCTGGTCGACGTGGATCAGGGGGGAACCTGCTTGCTGAGTCACGGCATCTCCCTCATCTGGTGGCGTCACCCCGCCCGGTACCACGGGAGCTCGCGGCGTACGAACATGCTGAACGGCACGCGAACGGCGAGAGCGAACGCGACGAGGAGGACCATGGCCAGCATCGCCCTGTCCTCCTGGAACGAGCGGACGTTGAACAAGATGTAGTAGCCAAGCCCGTTGAGCGAGGCGATGAACTCGGCCACCACAGCGCCGACGAGGGCACGGCCTATCGCCAGGTCAATGCCGCCGAGCAAGTACGGTAGCGAGGCGGGCAGCACGATCCCCGCCCAGATCCGCCACCACGGCGCCCGGTAGGCACGCGCCACGTCGGTGAACTCGGCGGACAGGCTGCGCCCGCCCTCGGCCACGCTGAAAATGACCGGCAGGAGCGCCTCGATGACCACGACCGCTAGCCGGGCCAGTGGCGTATAACCGAACCAGACGGTGAGCAGCGGGACGAGTGCCACAAGGGGCATGGCGTAGAAGCTGTCGACATACAGCCGCAGTGCCCGGTCGACGTCCCTGACCCTGCCCATGACCAAGCCGATAACCGTTCCGAACACGATCGCGATGATCAGCCCTTCCACCACGGCGAGCACCGTCGAGCCCGCAGCGGACCAGAATGACTGATCGCCGAACACGGTCGGTACCTGTCCCAGGACCCCGAGGGGCCTGGCGATGTAGCCGGGGGCGAGCGCGGCCGCGCAGACTTGCCATAGCACCAAGATGCCGATCCCGGTGGCGACGCGAGCCAGGAACACCTGGGTGCGCTCGCGGCGGGCCGCCTCCGCTTCGGCCCCGCTGGCCTCCTCCAGTCCGCTCGGGCGGCCCGCGCCGCGGCCGGGCGCGATGCCCCTGCGCATGACGGGCAGGCGCTGCGCTCGCCGCGCATCCGGCGAGGTGCGCGCAGCCGCGGGTAGGTTGCGGTCCGCAGCGCTCATGAGGTTACCCGCCAGCGTGCGAACTGGCGCTCGAACGCGCGCCCCATCGCCATGAGAATGACCCCGACCAGCGTGATGACCAAGGTCACGGCAAGCATGGCACTGGTATCGAACTGCTCAGACTGCGTGATCAGCAGGCTGCCGAGGCCGCCCGCACTGAGGAAGAACTCGGCGGAGATCATCCCGACGAGGCCCCGGGCGAGCGCCTGGCGGACGCCGGTCATCAGGTAAGGCAGCGTGTACGGGATCACGACGTGCCGCCAGATCTGGTTCTCGCTGGTACGGAAGGCCCGGGCCACGTCGAGCAGTTCGGGGGCGATGCTCTGCGCGCCGCGCTGGGTGGCGAACTCGACGGGGAAGAACGAGAACAGGAAGACCACGATCACCTTGGGCCAGAACCCGAAACCGATCAGCGCGAGCAGGAACGGGATCAGCGCCACCATCGGAGTGGCGTACAAGGCGACGAGGTACGGCTCGAAAGCCTTGCGCAGAAGAGCGCGCCTGGCGAACAGCATCCCGATCGCCGCGCCGGCCACGATCGCGACCGCCGCGCCAGTCACGTACACGGAGAACGAAGACGCAAGCGCGCTTGGCAGGCTGCCGTCGGATATCAGGCTGCCGAGACTGGACAGGGTCGTGGTCAGCGGGGCGAAGACGAAGTTGGCGGAATGCAGCCCGATCAACTGCCAGGCCGCCGCGCCGACCGCGATGCCGACCGCGTAACCGAGGAGGGCCCGCCAGCGACCGGGGGCGACACGTGCGCGCCACCCGGTCATGCCCTTGCCTCGTTCATCAGTGCATCGAGCGCTGGCTGCGGCCGCAGCACGTATAGGCCGCCGCCGATCCGGTCGGTCACCCAGAAGTAGCCGTCGCGGTCGACGAACAGGTCGTTGATCTGCGGTACCGGCTGCCCGGCAGGCGGCTCCGGTATCCAGTGCGCCACCTCGACCGGGTCGGCCGGATCAGCCAGGTCGTAGACGCGTATGCCAGCACTAAAGTAGGTGGCGAAGACGAGTCGCTCGCTACGGTAGGCGCCGAGCTGGTTCTCGTGGAGGTTGTGCGCGCCGAATCGCAACGGCTGCCCGCCGAAGCCCGTCGGCTCCGGGCAGGCGCCGATCACCTTCGGCTCCGCGCCTGCGACGTCGATTATGTGGATGGCCCGCCGCGGCGCGTCAGGCCCGTCGCGTACCTGCTCATCGGTGGCGACCACGAGGTTGCGGCCTGGTAGCGGCAGGCAGGTGTGCGTCGAGCCACCATCCCATTCGGCGCGTGCGGCGAGGCGGGGGCGGCCGATGTCGCTGACGTCGAGCACGACCATGCCCGCGTCGTCGTATCCGAGGTAGGCGCGGTCGCCGGAGATCAGAGCGTGGTGCGCCGCGAAGCGCCGTCCGTCCGGCCAGTCTGGCACCTCGTCTTCGCGCTGTCCCGGCCACCACCAGCGGCCCGCCTCGACCGGGCGGGCCGGGTCGGCAAGGTCGATCACCACCCAGATCCGGTCGCGGAACCCGTCGGGGGTGGCGGACATGTATGCGTACCGGCCGCCCGTCCACACGACGCGGTGGACGCCCCGCCCGCCGCTGTGCCAGAACCCGGCCGGCTCCGGCCGCAGCGGGTCGGCCAAGGTGTAGACGACAAGTCCGGCGGAGAATCCGTCAGTGTACGCCGCGCGGTAAGGGAACTTCTCGTGGTTGACGAGCAGCAGGCCCTCCGCAACCTGGACCTTGTGCGTATGCGACCGCGGCGGCGCGGGCCACTGGGTCACTAGTTCCGGCCGTATGGGGTCAGTGGCGTCGAGGATCGACGTCCCCATCCCGCTGGTGCCCACATGACCGACGTAAACGACGTCCGCCTGCCGGATCACCTGCATACCGTCGCCTGCACCGCCGAGGCCGTGATGAGCAACGAGGTCTAGGCCGGTGGCGCTAGCGGTAACTGAGTTCAACGTGTGACCTCTCGACGCCTCTCGCCATCCATTGCAATCGAATGCATTCCAGATATGGATAGCTCCGGCTAATCACTTCGTCAATACGCGCAGCTCTGGTGGTTTTCATTCAATCTGAAACAACAGTGGCGCATGTGAGAAAGTTAGCCCGATGTGACTCATTGCTTATGAGGTTTGATCACCACTGATGCCTCTTAGCCCTATGAAGCAATGATGCTTTAGCTGGAACCTCTGCCATTCGACGCCCGGCTACACCGCCTGCGGCCAGGAAAGGTGGGTGTAGGGGTGATCAGCGTGGGCACCCCGGGTGATCGCGGCCGCAGTTACTGCGGGGAGGGTAATTCGGAGGGCCGGCTGCTACCGTCAGCCTGATGACCACCAGACGCGGGCGGCCGAGGCACCCGGACGTCCTGACACCTGCTGAATGGCGCGTCGTCCATGCCGTCAGGCATGGCATGTCCGCTGCGCAGGTGGCGCGCCGCCGCGGGGTCAGCCGGGACGCGGTGAAATTCCATATCGCCAACGCGATAGCGAAGCTGGGGCTGGCCAGCCGCGCGGAACTCCGGTCCTGGCGCGGCATGCCAGCTGATAGCGCCCTTGCCCGTCAAGCCAAGCACAGTGGAGATGACATGACCGAAGACACCATTAGCCTTGGCTCGATCGGCCAGATCGCCCGGCCTGTCAGTGACGTACCGCGCGCCGTGGAATGGTATAGCGGAGTACTAGGGCTTCCCCACCTGTACACGTTCGGCGATCTGGCGTTCTTTGACTGCGGCGGGGTCCGGTTGTTTCTCAGCCAGCATGACCCGGGCAAGGGCGGGGAACCGCCGGTGCTGTACTTCCGTGTTCCAGACATCAACACTGTCTACGATGCCCTCAGGGCACGAGGCGTCCAGTTCCGCGGCGCGCCGCATATGATCTTCCGCCACGAGTCTGGCGTGGAAGAATGGATGGCGTTCTTCGACGACTGCGACGGGCACCCGCTGGCGATCATGGAGCGCGTCGAGGCATAGACTGCGGCCCGGCTAGAAGATGCCGCCGGGGCAAGAACGGTTCCGGTTCTGGTGCCCTAAAGGCTGCGGTGCTGAGACGGCCGGTTACCGCGGCTGCTAGCCGGAGGCGATCTGCTCAAGGCGCTGGTGGAAGATCCGCCACCGGCGCTCGTTTTCGTGGGTGAGCGCTGAGCTTGCCGCCGACAGGTCAGCGGCGTGATTGATCAACTCGGCCGCCGAATACAGGTAGCCTGGCGCGGAGCGGGCGCCGCGAAGATCCTCGCGCAACGCGGGAGGCGAGAAATCAACTCGCTCCATGATCGCGACTGCACGCCGCAGGCACCGGGCGACGAGCTGTGCGGTGGCAGCATTCCGCCAGTTGTTACCGATGATCTTGTGCCGTTCGGCCAGAAGGTCGGCGAGCTGCGGGTAGGACAGCAGGGCTTCGGCCATGTCCCAGGACGTTTCCATTGCGGCTGCTAGCCAGGACCCGCTCTGCTCGCTGTTGGCGGCAATAGCGTCAAGCTCAGCTTTGATCCGTGTGATCTCCGCAGGCTCACCTTCGCCTTCCATGAACAGGACGCCGCTGGTTTCGATCGCACGCGCGTCGTTCAGGTCAGGCGCCCCGGCGAAGGGGCTGGGAGCAGGTGCCGCAGGAAGCTTAGCCGCCTCCCATCGTTCCGCCAACGCCATGAGCGTGCGAGTCACACGTTGCAGCGAGATGGCGTCGCTCAGCGGCGCTTCGGAATAGTACTTCTCATGCTCGCGGTGGTATTGCGAGAGGTTTGCCGCTATGTCCAGCAGGGCGTCGGCTGAAGACGCGGGCGGATGCGGATGGGATCTGCTGCCGGGCCTCTCTAGGCCATCTTGGCGTGAATCTGCCATGTTCATCGATTCCTTCACACGTGTGGGCCGGGACGCGCGCCCACGGCCCTGTTCCCGGTTACGCGCAGTTGTCAGGTGCGGCAGGGTCGGCTGGGCGCAAAGAGATGAAAGGCCGCGTGCTGACGAAATCCCGCGCGGCGGTGTCGGAGCAGAGATCTCCCCAGCCCAGAATCGCGGATAGGAGGCGAGATCGCCCGGGGTGCCGACGTCGGAACTCGGCCAGCACCGCCACGCTTTCATCCTCGGACAAGAAGCGTTGCTTCGGGGTGAATGAGTCTCGCCCGATCTGGACTCGCACAGCCGGGCGGGCCCGGATATTGCGGACCCAGTCGGCGTCCTGGCCCCATGCCGAGCAGATGACTGCCTCGCCGGTTTCTGGGTTGTAGCGCAGCACCATGGCGACCACCTGGTGAAGGTTGCCGGTCTTGCGTCCGGCGTGAACCAGGAGCAAGAACGTACCGCCCAGCAGCCCGCCCCATCCCCGTTGATAGAGCACCAGCGGCAGCCGGAAAACCACTAGGACGAGACGGCCCGGCTTGCGCCGCAACCCGATCAGCGGCCGCGCCGACCGGTCCAGCGAGCCCGATGCCGCCGAACTTCCCACTGCTATCCCCCCGCACCCGGCCCAGCCGGTAGCTAATCCACATTCCCAGCGCACGCCGACAGCGATGCTCGGGCTAGAGGCCAAGGTCCTTCCCCTAGATGGCCAACCGCCCTGTCCGCGCAGCCCTGCGCTGCGTGCCGACGAGGCGCCGGAGGACCTTATGCCCCCCACGAAGCGGCCGTTGGCCTCATACCTAGTCGCCTGCTGTGCGTGTATGGCAGAAGTGAGAAACGCCGTCCGCTGAAAGAGCGGGTCCCGAAGCACCACGGCACCTGCACGCGATGACTTGGACCGCAGGCACGAACCGGCGGTCGGCGCGGCGAAAACATGTAGCGGCTGAAGGTGAAGGTGATGACGGACGAGCGTAGCGGCATACTCCCGCAGCCACGCATTGACCAGGTACAGCTGCGGCTGCGGTCAAAGGTCGTGGTTCCGTCGCTGATGGCCGTCGAGGGGGCGGCCTTCGCCGTGCTGCTTGGGCTGGTCGGCTCCCCGGTGTGGCAGGTGGCACGGGTCGTGGTGACGCTCATGGTGACCGCGCTGGCGGTCTGGTTTACCCGCCGCGCCGGACGCACCGGCCAGGGAGTAACAGCGCTGCTGCTCGGCAGCGCGGGCACGGCGGCGGGGGGCGGGGTGGCCGGCGCCCACCTGGCCAAGGCGGGCCCGGACGCGACGGCGGTCGTGGCGGCCGTTGTGCTGGTGACCGGCTTGTTCCTGCTGATCTGGGGCGTCGCCGCGCTGGTCCGGGCGATACCCGGCTGGTGGCGGCTGCTGGCCATCCCGATGGCGTGGGTCGTGCTGGAGCTGGTGCTGCTTCCGCTGACCATGGGGGTGATCGCGACTAACCAGCCGCCCGGGGCACCGGGCACGGCCACTCCCGCCAAGTACGGGCTCGCGTACCGCAGCGTGGCGTTCCGCACCGCGGACGGGGCGCGGCTGTCGGCCTGGTACATCCCAGCCCGCAACGGCGCCGTGGTGGTGGTGCTGCCTGGCTCTGGGTCCACCCGCACCGCGGTACTGCCGCAAGCGGCGGTGCTGGCCCAGCGCGGCTATGGGGCGCTGCTGGTCGACGGCCGCGGCCACGGCCTGTCCAGCGGGCACTCGATGGACTTCGGCTGGTGGGGTGACCGGGACATTGCTGCGGCCGTGTCGTTCCTGGCCCGGCAGCCCGGCATCCGCACCGGCAAGATCGCCGTGCTCGGTGAGTCCATGGGCGGTGAGCAGGCCCTTGCCGCGCTGGGAACAGACCCGCGTATTCGCGCCGTGGTCGCCGAGGGCGCGACCGGGCAGCAGCTCGCCGACCGCAGCTGGCGGCCATACGATATCGGCGGGATCCTGCAACGCGGCACGGAATGGGTGCAATACACCACCGCTGGGCTACTCAGCGGCGCCCCGCGCCCGATGAGCATCCCTGATTCCATCCGCGCCGCCCAACCCCGGCCGACGCTGATCATCGCCGCCGGTGCCGTCGCCGACGAGCCAGTCGCGGCCCGCTGGTTCCAGGCCGCCTCACCCGCCACCGTGCACGTGTGGGTGGTGCCGCACGCCGGCCACACCCAGGGCCTGGCCACTGCGCCCCGTGCCTGGGAAACCCACGTCGTCAGCTTCCTCAACACCGCCCTGCACCCCGCCGCCGCAACCACGGCGGCGGCGAACAGCAACTGACACGCCAGCGATTAACGGCCGGGCGCCACCCAGCGCGATCTTAGACGTTGAAGCGCCGCGCCATGCCGCTGCGCTGGCCTGTTCACCGGCGGGAACCGTCAGCGAGATTATTCGTTCCTGCCAGCACATCCTCACGCATGATTCTCTGCGCTTTTTGCGGCTCTTCCATGACAGGACTGTGAGCGGACCGGTCAAACGTGTAGAAGCCCTTCAGTGGTGCCTTCAGCGCCGCCGCATAGTCCTGTGCCAACTGGTAGTTGACGGTGTAATCGTGGACCCCGTGGAAGAAATACGCAGGCAGGGCGAGCTCGGGCACGCGGTCAGCCAGGTCGACAGTCACCATCTCATCCCACAGGGCGCTGACGCCGGACGAAAGCTTGCCCCGCCACAGCCTGGCCTTCTCACCCGGCGTGTAGTGCGGGCTCCACAGCGAGGGCCAGAAGAGGCCGCGCAGCACCGACGTCATATCGTGTGTCGTGCCGACGCCGAGAGCGTGCATGGACCGGTCGCGCACTCTGAGATACGCGGCCGGCGGCCCCGACATCCCAGTGACCGGCGCGGCCTCCAGTTTGCGCACCATGCGGTCGTTGCCTGTCTCCCTGAATCGTCCGAGCATGTACTCGTATGCACGTCTTTCTGATTCAAGCTGGTGCACCATCTGGGCCACGCCGACGTAGGCGCAGTACAGCTCCGGCGCCCGGGCCGCGGCCTGAAGCCCGATGAACGTGCCACCCGAATGCGCCATCAGGTAGATCTTCTCTTTGCCGAACCGGTTCCTCAGGTAGTCGCTCACCGACAGCGTGTCGGCGATGAACTGCTCCAGCGTCATCGTTTCTGGCGGGATACCTGGACGGTAGGAGAGCCCGGCACCGCGCTGTTCCCACCAGACCACTGTGAAGTCATCTTCCAGACCGGTTGGGTACCTGTCCGTCATAAAGAATTCCGGCAGGCCCCCGTGCAGGCACAGCAGCACCGGGTGCGCCAGGTCGGTGCTCTGGATGAACATTCCCTGCCGCACGCCGTTAATATCGGCGAAAACCTTCTCTGAACTGCTCTCCCACCGCGGCCAGCCGTTCTCATCAGGAAAGCGTTTGGCTCGTCGGCGACCCGGCGGATTAACCGGCCCCACGAGGAACGATTATGCCACCCAACAGCTCGATCGCCCGCTGCTTGTCTGCCCCGGCTGTCGGGCGGCCAGCACGCTTTGGCTGGGGGCTGCGACAACGACGTACGACGCGTACCGCGAGCGCTACTTCCCCGGGAAGCGGCTTGCCGAGCTGCTCATCGTTGAGCTCGATGGCCGGGTGATCGGCGACCTGATGCTGAAGGTCCAGGCCGGCGAGCAGCAGGTCGCGGAGGCCATCGCTGCGGAGCATGAGTCGCTGAGTCCCGCATGCCGGGCCAGCGCGTCTTGCCTGGAACGGCTCCTCGCACCCGATTTCCACGAGTTCGGCGCCTCCGGCGGCGAACTCAGTTATCAGGGTGCTGCCGAACTGGTGGCCGAATCGGCGGTCCCCGGCGGCGAGCCGATCAAGGTGGAGAACATGCGCGGTCAACTCCTGGCCGACGGCCTGGTCATGCTGAAGTACACGTCAGAAAGCCCGGGAAGGCGCTCTCGTCGCTATCTCTTGCGTGCCCGAATGCATGATCCGCGCATTCCGAACCGGGGCGAGGGCCGCGGATGTTGTACGGTGCGGAACATGTCTATCCCTACCATGGAGACTCCCGTGGCCCTGGCCCCGAAGGCAGTCAATCGCATTCGCATGGCCAGCTTCGGTGCCCTGACGATGCTGGTCATTCAGTTCGTGCTCGGCACCGCCTACAGCCTGTACGGGACGGCGCCGACAAGCAGCAAGTCTGTCGGCCTGTTCTCTAGCCCACTGCTCGCGATCCATGTGATCATGGGCATCCTGCTGATCATCGCCGCCATCATGCTGGTTGTGCGAGCGATACAGGCACGGTACACGCCGTCCATTGCCGCGACCGTGGTGGGCCTGCTGGTGATCCTGGGCGCGTTCGGTGCCGGTTCCTCCTTCACCAGGGATGGCAGCGACGGCGCGTCGCTTGGCATGGCCTTGCTAACCGCCGTTGCCATGCTGTGCTACGCGGCGAACCTGGTGATCCTCGGCAAGCCGGCTGCGGGCAGCTGATGAGCGTCGCGTCCGCGGCCGTCTCCGGGCCGCGGCTGCCGACGGAACTCCGATTAGAAAAGGCGAGGCGGAACCTCCGGGCCAACTGCTGCCGCGATCCAGATATGCCAAGCGGTCCCGGGCCGCTGCCCGCACCAGCAGCGGACCGGGGCCGCTTCATTTGGCCCGGTTAAGGCTTAGTAGATGTACACCGGCGTGCCGGGAGTCTTCACCAGTGTGTGGAAGAACTGCGCGATGTCGTACGGGATGCGCACGCAGCCGTGCGATACCGGGTTCAGCGGTACGCCGCCGCCGTTAGATCCGTACATGGGTTCGCCGTGGATGGCGTACGAGGTCCCGATGAAGAACACGGAGTTGTACATCGTGCCAAGCGGCACCCTGATCCAGCCGGGGATGTAGGCCGTGGTGTGGAAGTGCCCGGTCGGCGTGATAGCACGCGCCCGCCGTCATACACGTAACCGCCGCCCGCCGAGATGTGGCTGATCAGCGCCGTCGCGCCGGCCCGGTAGACGACGAGCACG
>Ga0207664_10002967_pt1 | contig 11267 bp, 11 predicted proteins | sample LARL83metaG_FD_184349 | JGI IMG/M metagenome (GOLD analysis project Ga0207664, IMG submission 184349) | Corn, switchgrass and miscanthus rhizosphere microbial communities from Kellogg Biological Station, Michigan, USA - LAR L8-3 metaG... | ecosystem: Host-associated > Plants > Roots >...
GCCTGCCGCAGTCGATGCCGGGCGATGCGATGGCATCCGATCGTACGCCGTTTCCACAAGCGACCGAAGAGAGCGAACAGGGGCGCCGTGCCCGCCTGATGCGCGCCGTCGATCGCGGTGTGCGCAGTGTGCAATTCGACAGCGCGGCGTGGTTCGCGCAGTGGAAAGCGCCGGCCGATGCGAACCAGCGCAGCGATGACGCGGTGAAGCTGCTGTTCGCCGTCGCGCCGCAGACTCCGCCGCGAGCGACCGACCCGCTGGCGATGCTGCGCGAGCTCGTGCTCGATGCGGCCTACGAGCTCAAATGAGCCAGCGCCCGAAGGAGCCGGAATGATCGATCGACGCCGTTTTCTCCAGCTCGCCGCGGCCGCGCCGATCGCCGGCACGGGGCTTGCCGCCAAGCTCGCCTTCGGCGCCGCACCGGCAGGGGCCGATTACCGCCGCCTGCTGATACTGATCGAGCTCAAGGGCGGCAACGACGGGCTCAATACGCTGGTTCCGTTCGTCGATCCGGCGTACTACGCTTTGCGCCCGAAGCTCGCCATCGCGCGCGATTCGGTCGTTCAGCTTTCCGATTCGGCCGGCCTGCACCCCGCGCTCGAGCCGCTGCTGCCGCTGTGGCGCGATCGCGAGCTCGCGGTGCTGCAGGGCGTCGGCTATCCGGAGCCGAACCTGTCGCATTTCCGCTCGATCGAGATCTGGGACACGGCGTCGGGGAGCCACCAGTATCTGCAGGACGGCTGGTTGACGCGCACGTTCGCGCTGGCGCCGACGCCGGCAGACTTCGCCGCCGACGGGGTGATCGTCGGCTCGCCCGATCTGGGGCCGCTTTCGGGCGGCGGCACGCGCGCGATCGCGCTGGCCAATACCGAGCAGTTCCTGCGCCAGGCGCGCCTCGCCACGGCCGAAGGACAAGCGGACAACAAGGCCCTGCAACACGTCCTGAAGGTCGAAGCCGACATCGTCCAGGCCGCCGCGCGTCTTAAATCCGACTATGCGTTCAAGACGGGCTTCCCGCAGAGTCCGTTCGGCAACGCGATCCGCACCGCCTGCCAGGTCGTTGCCAACCGTCCGGGCGTCGCGGTCGTGCGCGTGACGCAGACGGGGTACGACACCCACAGCGGCCAGGCGCCGATCCAGGCGCGACTGCTGGCCGAGTTGGCGTCCGGTGTCGTCGCGCTGAAAAATGCGCTCGGCGAGCTCAAGCGCTGGGACGATACGCTGGTGCTTACCTATGCCGAATTCGGCCGCCGGCCCAAGGAGAATCTGTCCAACGGCACCGATCACGGCACGGCCAGCACGCACTTCGTTTTCGGCGGCCGCGTCGCCGGTGGACTGTACGGCGAGCAGCCTTCCCTCGCTCGCCTGTCCGGCGACGGCAATACCGGATACTCGATCGATTTTCGCAGCGTCTACGCGACGGCGCTCGATCGCTGGTGGAACGTCCCTTCGACCGGCCCTCTCGGCGGCCGATTCACGCCTCTGCCGCTTCTCAAGACCTAGCCGCTGCTTCCCGCCGCCTGCGCATTCGCATCCCAGGCCGCGATGAATTCACGCCAATGCGGCGCGTCGGTGGCGGCGAGTTTTTCGCGCGCGAACGACAGCTCGGTCGCGTACTGCGCGGCGGACAGGGTTCCGCGCAGCAGCTGGAAGCGCAGGTAGACGAGGTAGGTATTCATCACGTCGGTTTCGCAATAACAGCGGATCTCGTCGATCTTGCCCGCCTGGAATGCCGCGTGGACTTCGCTGCCGTCCATGCCCAGCTTGCCGGGAAATCCGCAAAGGCGCGCGATCGCATCCAGGCCGGCGCTCGCCCGCGGCTGGTACATCGACAGCACGTCCATCAGATCGAGATGCCGCGTGTGAAAGCGTCCGAGATAGCTGTTGAATTTGAATTCGCGGTCGTCGTCTCCCCAGTCCCAGAATCGCGCCGCGCTGACGCCGTGGATCAGCGCGCGATGATTGAGCACCGGCAGATCGAACCCGCCGCCGTTCCACGAAACGAGCTGCGGGGTGTAGCGATCGATGCCGTCGAAAAAACGGCGGATCAGCTCGGCCTCGGCGTCGCCCGGCTCGCCGAGCGACCAGACGCGGAACGTGCTGCCTTCGCGCAAGCCGCAGGCGATGGCGACGATGCGCTGCATATGCAGCGGCAGAAAATCGCCGCCGGTCACCGCCCGCCGCTGCTGCGCGGCCCAGGTCGCGACCTCGGCGTCCGACAAGGCGGCGGGCAGTCGATTCAGCCGGCGCAAGCCCGCGATATCGGGCACCGTCTCGATGTCGAAAACGAGGGTGGGCGTCATCGTTGGGAAAGCGGTGCGCGCGACGCACACGGGCGCCGCGATCGCGCTCTAGGCAGGAAAAACTCCGCTCGACAAATAGCGGTCGCCGCGATCGCAGGCGACGAACACGATCGTCGCGTGCCTGACCTCGTCGGCGACGCGAAGTGCGACCGCGCACGCGCCGCCGGAAGATATGCCGACGAAGATTCCCTCCTCGCGCGCGAGCCGCCGTGCCGTGGCTTCGGCGTCCGCCTGGGACACGTTTTCGATGCGATCGACGCGTTTACGGTCGAAGATTTTCGGCATGTACGCCTCCGGCCACTTGCGTATGCCGGGAATCTGCGAGCCCTCGTCGGGCTGGCAGCCGATGATCTCGATCGCCGGATTCTGTTCCTTCAGGTACCGCGACACGCCCATGATCGTGCCGGTCGTGCCCATGCTCGAGACGAAATGCGTGATCCGGCCGCCGGTATCGCGCCAGATCTCCGGGCCGGTTCCCTCGTAGTGCGCGAGCGGATTGTCCGGATTGGCGAACTGGTCGAGGATGATGCCCTTGCCGTCGTCACGCATGCGCTCGGCGACGTCGCGCGCGGTTTCCATGCCCCCGGCCTTCGGCGTCAGCACGATCTCGGCGCCGAACGCGCTCATCGTCTGCCGCCTCTCGAGCGACAAGTGCTCGGGCATCACCAGGATCATGCGGAAGCCGCGCATCGCGGCTGCCATCGCCAGCGCGATCCCGGTGTTGCCACTGGTCGCTTCGATCAGCGTGTCGCCGGGCTTGATCGTGCCGCGCTTCTCCGCTTGCGCCACCATCGACAGGGCCGGACGATCCTTGACCGATCCCGCCGGATTGTTGCCCTCGAGCTTGGCCAGCACGACATTGCCGGATGCCGCGGCCATGCGCTGCAGCTGAACGAGGGGCGTATTGCCGACGGTTTCTTCGATGGTCTTGTACACGTCGCCATTTTACCCGAGCGACGAATGACCCGATCCCGACGCGCACCGGATCGGATCCGCAGAAAAGGCAAACCCCGCGAATGCGGGGTTTGCCGGGTTCCGATGCTGAAGCGAAGAAACTCGTCGCGCTACTTCTTCGCCTTTTCGTCGGCCTTGGCCGCCGCCTTGGCCTCTTTCTTCGCCTTGGCTTCCGCTGCCGCGGCCTCCTTTTTCGCTTTGGCGGCCGCGGCTTTTTCTTCCTTCGCCTTGGCCTTCTCGGCTTTGTCCGCCGCCGCCTTTTCCGCCTTGGTCGGCTTGGCTGCCGTCGTCGAAGCGCCGGCCTTGGCCGAGTCCGCCTTCGCGCTCGCGGCGTCCGACTTCGCCTTGCCCGCGTCCGCCTTCGCCGTGGCCGCTTCCTTTTTCGCCTTGGCCGCATCCGCCTTGGCCTTGGCCGCGTCTTCCTTCGCCTTGGCTTTCGCCGCCTTGTCGGCGGCGGCCTTTTCCTTCTTGGTCATCTTGGCGTCATTGGCCGGCGCGGCGCTGCCTGCAGCGGCTGCTCCGGTTGCCGGAGGCGTCGCCGCCGGCGCGGCTGTCCTGGCCGCGGGGGCGGGTGCGGCGGTCGGCGCGGGTGCCGGTGCGGGCGTCGCGGCTTTGGCCGGCGCGGCGGCGGGCAACGGCGTCGAGGCTCCGCTGACCGAGATCAGCCCCTTGATCTTTCCGTACGTGCCCTCCTTGATGCCGCTCACCTTCATGACATCTTCAGGCGACTTGAACGGGCCGTTGGCGTTGCGATAGTCGATGATCGCCTGCGCCTTGACCGGTCCGATCTCGGGCAGCGCCTCGAGCTCGGCCCTGTCGGCCGTATTGATGTTCACCGCCGCCAAGGCCAGCGCCGAGAACAGCACGGTCACCAGCAGCAGCAAGAGTCTCTTCATGGTTGTTTCCCCCTGGTCAATGCCCGGTTCTTCCCGGACCCTTGGAAACGCGCGAGCGGTGCTAGGGGTTGACCTCGGTTGCCGCGAGCATCGCCCGGACATAGTCAGGCACCCCCTGCTCGATGCCGGTTATCGGCGCGGTGTAGCCGGCGGCGCGCAGGCGGCCCAGGTCGGCCTGCGTGAAGCTCTGGTATCGGCTGGCGAGCCCGGTCGGAAAGCCGACGTATTCGATCGCTCCGGTGCGATGCAATTCGTCGAACGGCAGCGCCGGCGCGCCATCGACCGCGCGACAGGCGTTGATCGTCGCCGCAGCCACGGCGTTGAAGCTCGCTGCGCTGCCGGTGCCGACGTTGAAGATGCCCGAGCGCTGAGGATGGTCGAGAAAGTCCAGGTTGACCTTGATCACATCGTCGACGCTGATGAAATCGCGCCGCTGCTCGCCCGCGGCGTAACCACCCGAGCCCTCGAACAGTTGGACCTTGCCGGTGTCGCGGTACTGGTTGAAGAAATGCCAGACGACCGATGCCATCCTTCCCTTGTGCGCTTCACGCGGTCCGTAGACGTTGAAATAGCGGAGGCCCGCGATCTGTGCGGTCCGCTCCGGCAGCGTCCGGCGCACGTGCTGGTCGAACAGCAGCTTCGAATAGCCGTACACGTTGAGCGGGGCCTCGGCGGCCGCTTCTTCGCGAAAATCGCGGCCGGCGCCGTACACCGCCGCTGACGACGCGTAGATGAACGGAATGTCGTTGTCCTGGCAGTGCCGCAGCAGCAGCATCGAATACCGGTAGTTGTTGGCCAGCATGAAGCGCCCGTCGGTTTGCATCGTGTCCGAACAGGCGCCTTGGTGCAGGACCGCCGCGATGTCGTCATCGAAGTCGCCGTCGATCAGTCGGGTCGGGAATTCGTCCTGGTCGAAGTATTCGGCAATCTCGCAGTCGACCAGGTTGCGGAACTTGTCGGCCTGCTGCAGGTTGTCGACGGCGATGATCTGGCTTTCGCCGCGCGCGTTGAGCGCCTTGATCAGATTCGAGCCGATGAATCCGGCGGCGCCGGTGACGACGATATACAAGTGGTTTCCTCTAGAGCTCGATGTCGACGCTGCCGACCTCGGTAGTCACGAACGGCACGCGGGGAGTCACCGCGCAGAGAAGCTCGTAGCCGACGGTGCTGGCCGCGGCCGCAACGTCATCGACCGAAAGTCCTTCGCCCCAGAGCACCACGGGGCTGCCGATCCCGGCCTCTGGTACGTCGGACAGGTCGACGGTCATCAAATCCATCGACACGCGGCCCGCAGTGCGGACCTTCTTGCCGCAGACGAGAACCGGCGTGCCGTTCGGCGCGTGGCGCGAATAACCGTCGGCATAGCCGCAGGCGATCACACCGATCCGGTGCGCCCGCGCCGCCGTATAGCCTCCACCGTAGCCGACGCTGTCGTTGGCCTTCAGGTCCTGGACAGCGATAAGCTCGCTGCGCAAGGTCATCACCGCCTTGAGCCCCAGCATGTCCGCCGTGTCGTACGGAAACGGCGATGAACCGTACAGCATGATGCCGGGACGGACATATTCGCCGCCGACCGTTTCGTACCTGACGACGCCGGCCGAGTTGGCCACCGAGCGCGGATACGACAGACCGCTGCACGCGCGCTCGAACGCCTGCAGCTGTTCCTGCATGCCGTCGTCCTCGTCGGCGCGCGCAAGATGCGTCATCAGGCGCAGCGCGGCGACGCTGGTTGCGCGCGACAGGCGCTCGGCGATATCGCGCACCTGGTCCGGCTTGAATCCGAGGCGGTTCATCCCGGTGTTGACCTTGATGAACACCTCGAGCGGACGAGCCAGACTTGTCGACTCCAGCATGCGCACCTGCTCGTTGTGGTGCACGACAACGGCAAGCCGGCGCGCCGCGATCTCCGGTAACTCGCCGGCGCCAAAAAAACCTTCGAGCAGCAGAATTCTGCGCGCATAGTGATGCTCGCGCAGTGCGACGGCCGCGTCGAGCTCGAGCAGCGCGAGGCCGTCGGCATCGGCCAGCGAAGGCAGCACACGCATCAGCCCGTGCCCGTAGGCATTGGCTTTGACGACGGCCAGAACCTGCGCGCCTGCCGCGCGTTCGCGCGCGACGCGTAGATTGGCGCGCAGTGCGGCGAGATTGATCTGTGCGAGGATCGGACGCGTCACGGTCGAAACGGGCGCAGGGCGTTTGGCGAACCTTGGCCGGCGGGTTTGGTCTGAAAAGAGGAAACGTGGTATAAGGCGCGAGCCGCAAGCGCCGGCCGGTTCTTTCGATTATACACAAGCGCTGCGTGCGCCTCCTGGCTTCGGCCGGTGCAACGCTTACAAGAGCGCACGCGCCTACTGAGGACAATGAAGGCCGGGTTCTACACGATAATGGCGGCGCAGTTTTTTTCGTCGCTCGCCGACAACGCGCTGCTGGTCGCGGCAATCCAATTGTTGCGCGATCTCGAATCGCCCGCGTGGATGACGCCGGCGCTCAAGCAGTGCTTCGTCATCTCGTACGTCCTCCTGGCGCCGCTGGTCGGCGCGCTGGCCGATTCGATGCCCAAAGGCCGCGTGATGCTGATCACCAACGGCATCAAGATCGTCGGCTGCTCGCTGATGCTGATGATGTTCCACCCGCTGGTCGCGTACGCGATCGTCGGCCTCGGCGCGGCCGCGTACTCGCCGGCAAAGTACGGGATCCTGACGGAGCTGCTGCCGCCGCGGCAGCTCGTCGTCGCCAACGGCTGGATCGAAGGAACGACGGTCGTGTCGATCATCCTCGGCGTCCTGATGGGCGGCGCGCTGATCAGCGGCCCGGTGTCCAGCGCGCTCCTGGCGATAGACATCCCTCGCATCGACACCGGCATCGATACGCCTCCCGAGGCCGCGATCGCGGTGATCATGGGCACCTATGCGATCGCCGCGCTGTTCAACTGGTACATCCCCGACACCGGCGTCGACCACCGGATGCCGAGCAAGAATCCGATCTTCCTGATCCGCGAATTCGGCCACTGCTGCGCGCTGCTCTGGCGCGACAAGCTCGGGCAGATCTCGCTGGCGACGACGACGCTGTTCTGGGGCGCAGGCGCAACCCTCCAGTTCATCGTCATCGACTGGGCGGCGTCGCACCTGTGCTACAACCTTTCCCGCGCCTCGTATCTTCAGGGCGTCGTTGCCATCGGCATCGCGCTCGGTGCGGTTGCGGCGGCGCGCTTCGTGTCGCTGAAGAATGCGGTCAAGGTGCTGCCGCTCGGCGTGCTGATGGGCGTCGCGGTCATCATCATGATCTTCGTGCAAAAGCTCGAAACGTCGGTGCTCCTGATGACGCTGATCGGCGCGCTGGCCGGGTTCTTTGTCGTGCCGATGAACGCGGTGCTGCAGCATCGCGGGCACGTGCTGATGGGCGCCGGCCATTCGATCGCCGTGCAGAACTTCAACGAGAACATCGGCGTGCTGGTGATGTTGTCGTTCTACGCGCTGCTGGTCTTCCTGGGCTTGTCGACGAACGAGGTCATCATCCTGTTCGGATTGTTCGTCGCCGGAACGATGGCGCTGGTCATGTGGCGGCACAGGATCAACGTCGCCACTGCCGACCTGCTGCAGCTGCTGGCCGGCGGCGATCGCTCCCGCAGCGGCGCGGCCACGCGCGGCACCAAGGCGTAGGCACCGCCGGGAATCGAGCCGTCTATCGAGCTCTAGATCAGCACCGGCCGGTCGGACAGCTCGTTCCCGCCGGCTTCCGAGCGCGGGAAATGGCGGGCGAGAAGAGCGCTCACCGCTTCGATGCCCGCGACCGCGCCATCCTCGAAACGGCCTTCGCCGAACGCGGACTCCATCGTCTGGCAGATGTCGCGCCATGCGACCTCGCCCACCTTGCGATGAATGCCGCGGTCGGCGACGATTTCGACGTCCTTGTCGGCCAGGAGCACGTACACCAGCACACCGCTGTTGTGCTCGGTGTCCCAGACGCGCAGCCGCGAAAACGTCTCGAGGGCGCGCGCCCGCGGCGTCTCCCGCTGCAGCACCAGCGAAAGCGGCAGCGCGGCCTCGACCGCAAAGCAAACCTGGCCGACGTGTCTTAATTCACCTTGGGCGATTGCACGCTGTATTCGATCCAGCGCCGCCGGTGGAAAAACGCGCCGCGCCGTGCGGTGATCGGTGAAGAGGTGGCGCCAGAAACGGTACGGACGCTGGGCGAGCGTGCTCATCGAAAGTTCCTAGTTCCATCCGCCGGAGGCGCCGCCGCCGCCAAAGCTGCCACCGCCCCCGCTGAATCCGCCGCCACCGAAGCCTCCGCCGCCGAACCCTCCGCCGCCGAATCCGCCGCCGCCGGGGATGAATATGCCGGGGCCGCCGCGCCCGGAGATGCCGCTGAACAGCATGACGATGAAGCCGATGACTGCTGCCGCACCGGCGATCAGCAGCGAGCTCGCGACCAACCATGCGATCGCGCCGACGATGCCGCCGCCCAGCAGCGAACCTCCGACCTTGCCGAAGACCGAGCGGAGCACGCTGCCAAGGATCGGGACCGCGACCAGCAACACGATCAGCATCGTGCCGAAATCGAAATGTCGCGGCGGCGCCGCCTTGCGCTGCGGCGTCAGTGCCGGCAGCGGCTCGCCGGCATCGACGACGGCGATAATGCGGTCGACGCCGGCGTTGATGCCGGCGGCGAAATTGCCTTTGCTGAATTCGGGAGCGATGTTTTCGGCGATGATCCGGCGCGAGGTGACGTCGGTCAGCACGCCCTCGAGGCCGTAGCCGACTTCGATCCGGATGCGCTTGTCGTTCTTGGCGACCAGCAGGATCGCGCCGTTGTCCTTCCCCTTCTGGCCGATCTTCCACGCCTCGGCGACGCGCAGCGAGTACTGCTCGATCGGCTCCGGCGCGGTCGTCGGCACAATCAGCACCGCCAGCTGGTTGGTCGTGCGCGCTTCCCAGTCGCGCAGCTTCGACTCGAGCGCTTGTCGCTCGGACGCGGAAAGCGTGCCGGTCTGGTCGGTCGCCGCGCTGGTCAGCGGCGGGACGGGAACGAGGCCGTCCTTCGGCGCGTCGGCGGCGCCGGCGGCGAACGGCGCCAGCATGGCGAGCGCCAGCATCGCGACCAGGCCGCGGCCGAGCAGGCGGGAATCGATCATCGAACGGCGCGAGCGCCGCACGCCGCGCGGCTCAACCGTGCGGCGCGCGTTGCTCAGCTCTTCGGCACCGGCGCCGGGGCCGGTTGCGCAGGCGGCTTGGTGAAATCGACCTTCGGCGGCGCGCTGATCGCCTTTTCGTTGTCGACGGTGAAGTTCGGCTTCACTTCCATCTTGAACAGCATCGCCGTCAGGTTGGTCGGAAACGACCGAACGGTGGTGTTGAAATCCTGCACGGCCTTGATGAACCTGTTCCGCGCGACGGTGATCCGATTTTCGGTCCCTTCGAGCTGCGAGCTCAAGTCGCGGAACAGCGCGTCCGACTTCAATTGCGGATAATTTTCCGCGACGACCAGCAAGCGGGAGAGCGCGGACTGCAGCTCGCCCTGCGCGGCCTGGAACCGGGCGAACGCGGCCGGATCGTTGAGCAGTTCCGGTGTCGCCTTGATGCTGCCGACGCTCGCTCGCGCGTTGGTCACCTCGGTCAGCACCTGTTGCTCCTGGGCGGCGTAGCCCTTGACGGTGGCGACCAGGTTCGGGACCAGATCGGCGCGCCGCTGGTACTGGTTGACGACTTCCGACCAGGCCGACTTGACCTGCTCGTCCTGTCGCTGCAATTCGTTGTAGCCGCAACCGGACAGGAGAAGCGTCGCGAACATCGCGGCGAAAATCGCCGCGGTCAGGCCAAAATTCCTGCGCATGCCATTTCCTCCCTGAGTCGCCGCGCGGTAAATGCCCGCGGAGCGCGTTCCTCGGGCAAGCTTGCCCGCCGGCCTTTATCTTGGGGCCGCCGCCCCGCTTTGCAAGCCGCCGGCGTCGCGCAATGCGCGAATCGTCGCCCGCGCGAGGCAGAGATCTTCCCATGCCTTGGCTTTGTCGGGCAAGTTGCGCAACAGATACGCCGGATGATAGGTGACGATCAGCGGCACGCCCTGATAGCGGTGCACGCGACCGCGCAGGCTCGCGATCGTCGCATCGACGGCGAGCAGCGTCGTCGCCGCGCTCTTGCCCAGCGCGACGATCAGCTTCGGGCGTATCAGCGCAATCTGCCGGTCCAGATACGGGCGGCAGGCATCGACCTCTCCGGGTTCGGGCGTGCGATTGCCGGGCGGGCGGCATTTGAGCACGTTGGCGATGTAGACATTGGTCTCGCGTTGCATGCCCAGCGCGGCGAGCATGTTGTCCAGCAGACGTCCCGCCTGCCCGACGAATGGCTCGCCCCTGGCATCCTCTTCGGCACCCGGTGCTTCGCCGACGAACATCCATTCAGCCGCGGCGTCGCCGACGCCGGGCACCGCCTGCCGGCGCGAGCGGCACAATCCGCAGGCCGTGCAGGCCTGCACGTCGGAGGCGAAATTGGACCAGCCCAATGTCGCAATGCGCGCACGGCGCTCCGCGGTACCGGACTCCGGCACCGCGCGTGCGGGATCGACGGCTGCATCGCGCAGCACCGCGGGCGCAGCGACTGCGACCGGCAGCAGGCGCAGCCGCCATACCGGCAGCAAGCCCAGCTCGCGCAGCATGTCGCTGCGATCAGCCACGTGGAGCACCTCCGAGTCGGCGGCGCATCACCAGTGCATCTTCGCGCCCGCCGGCGCCGTGCGGCGCAGGATAGTAGCCGGGGCGGCGAGCGACCGGCGCGAATCCTTCGCGCAGATAAAGCGCGATCGCCGCATGGTTCGATTCGCGGACTTCGAGAAAGCATTGCTCGGCGCCGACGCCGACCGCGTCGTCGAGCAGCCGTCGCAACAAGTTGCGGCCGAGGCCGCGCCGGCGCGCCGGCGCGGCGACGGTCAGGTTCAGAAGTTGCGCCTCGCCAGGTGCCAGCATCAGCACGCCGTACGCCACGACGCGGTGGTCGAGCTCGCCGACCAGCGTACCGTAGCCGGCGGCGAAGGCGTCGCGAAAATTGCCTTCGCTCCACGGGGCCGCGTGCGACGCTTGCTCCAGGGTCGCGACGGCGACCAGATCGTCTTCGCGCAT
>Ga0207664_10002968_pt1 | contig 11267 bp, 13 predicted proteins | sample LARL83metaG_FD_184349 | JGI IMG/M metagenome (GOLD analysis project Ga0207664, IMG submission 184349) | Corn, switchgrass and miscanthus rhizosphere microbial communities from Kellogg Biological Station, Michigan, USA - LAR L8-3 metaG... | ecosystem: Host-associated > Plants > Roots >...
CGGACGTCCTTGCGTCCCTCGCCGAGTTTGGCGAGCGCGCCGATAGCCGCGCGGCGAGCGCGCTTGTGGCGGCCGTACTTCGTCCAATCGAGGCAGATCGGCACGGCGCGATCGTCGCCGAGCTCTGCGAATCCGGCGAGCGTGCCGCATCGCACGACCTCGTTCCACGATTCTTTCGCCATCGATTTCTTGAGCAGCTCGAAGGCGCTCGACGCGTGCGTCCTGCCGATCGATGTCGCGGACTCCGCCTCGACGAAGTACGATGCGTCTTTGCGCGCGAGGGGTGCGAGCGCTCTCACCGCGTCTTCCGAGCGGAAGGCGCCGAGCGCTTGCGCGATCGCTGCGCGCGCTTTCGGGTGCTTCGCCTTCGTCGACGCGGCGAGCGCGCCGAACGCGTGATCGCCGCGGATGCGCGCGAGCGCGCGAGCAGCCTCTGCCTGTACGCCCCAGAATTTGTCCGAACGCACTGCGCCGGCCAGCGCATCGACGCTCGGCGCTGACGTATCGGCGGCAAGCGCGCGCGCAGCTTCGACGCGCGCCGCGACGAACGGATGCGTCGCCAGCTGGCGCGCGAGCATCTCGAACGGCACGTGCAGCTTCAACGCTTTCAGCACGTCGCCGCGCGGATCGAACACGCACGTCGCGGGTTTCGCGCGCAGGTTGAAGTGGAACACCTGCTCGGCAGAATCGCAGTCGACCGTGAACCTCTCCGGGGCGCCGCTCGTGTGGCCGAACTCGATCGTGACCGGCGTGTCGAAAAGCGGCGTCTGCTCGTCGACCGTCTGCGTCTGCTTCACCGTGACGACCGCTTGACGGCGTACGTCATCCCACTCGAACGCCACGTCGAACTCGGGATGACCGGCGCGGAACACCCATTGGTCGAAGAACGGCGCGAAGTTGAGCCCGGTGACCTCTTCGATCGCGCGCGCGAGATCGACGGTCTCGACGTTGCGCGTCGCGTTGTCGCCGACGTAGCGCGCCATCGCTTTCCAGAACAGCTCGTCGCCGAGGCGGGCGCGCACCATGTGGAGGACGCACGCGCCCTTCTCGTAGAGGTGGCGGTCGAAGAGCTCGACCGGCTCCATGTAGACGTTCGTGACGATCGCGCGGCGGTATTGCTCCGCGTCTTCGCGCTTGTATGTGTCTTGCAAGGCGACGCGATAGTACTGGAACTCGTCCTCACCGCGATCGAACTCGCGGTAGAGCGCCTCGAAATAGGTCGCGAAGCCTTCGTTGAGCCAGGCGTGCGACCAGTCGCGGCAGGTCAACAGATCGCCGAACCATTGATGCGCGAGTTCGTGCGCGACGAGCGGATCGCTCGAAAAGTCGAGGTGCGCGCGGGCGTCGTGGAGCGTGTCGTCGGTCTGCGTCGTCGCCGTCGTGTTCTCCATCCCGCCGAAGATGAAGTCGGTGACCGCGACCTGCGCGTACTTCGCGTACGGATACGGGTATTGGAGCATGTCGCCGAAGAACTTCACCATCTTCGGCGTCGCGCCGAACGAACGCGCGCCGTCGGCTTCACGGCCCGGCTGGACGTAATAGGAGACCGGGATGTCGCCGACCATGTCCGTGTGCTCGGAGAATTTGCCCGCGACGCACGTGACGAGATACGTCACGTGCGGAACGTCCATCTTCCAATGGTACGTCGTCGTCTTCCGCTTTGCGTCGCGCGTCGTCTTGACGAGCGTGCCGTTGCTCAGCACGAAGAAACCCTTGGGAACCGTCGCCGTGACTTCAGTCGTCGCTTTCGCGTTCGGGTAGTCGATGCACGGGAACCAGTAATGCGCGTCCTCGTCCTGGCCTTGCGTCCACACCTCAACCGGCTTTTTCGGATAGCCCTCATCGGGTCCGATGAAGTAGATGCCTTGACGCGGCTGCCGCGCCTCGTAGTCGATGATGACCGTAGCCGAGCGGCCGGCTTTCAAAGGCTTGTCGAGGGCGACGCGCAACTTCGTGCCGGTCATGTCGAAATCGAGCCGTTTCCGTGCGGGCGTCGACGCTTTCAGGATCGTCAGCTGCGCTGCATCGAGGTCGACGTGCGAAATGGTCGCACCGACCGCGGTGAACGTCGTCGCGCACCGGCCGTGCAAGATCTTGCGCTGGAAGTCGAACGACAGCGTCAGCGCGATGTGGTCGACTTTCGCCGGCCGATCCGGTCCATAGCGTGCTTTGGCTGCCGGCAGCGCGAAAGGTCGGCGGCGGAGCGCGATGTCGGGGCCCCACCGGCAATAGGCTTCGTTCATCCTCTTCCTTCTGCGAGCTGCTCCCATTGGGCGCTCACTTGGCGGCGGCGAGTTCCTTGCGTGCGGCCGCGACGGTTTGGACCACTTTCGGCGGCGCGAACTCGAAGTGGTCGTGGAAGGCGGTGTAGTAGCCGAGTCCCTGCGTCGCGGTGCGCAGCTCGGTGAGGTAACGCTGCATCTCCGCTTGTGGCACGAGCGCTTTCACAGAATCCCAGCCAGGGCGATCATCGGCCGCGCCGTAGCTGAGGATCTGGCCTCTTCGCCCCGACACTTGCTGGAGCACCGCGCTCGTGTAGTGCGTCGGCACGAGGATGTCGACCCGTTGGATCGGCTCGAGCAGCGCGGGGTTGCATTTCGGCAATCCGTCGCGCATGCCCATCGATGCGGCCATCCTGAACGCCGCTTCGTTCGAGTCGACGCTGTGATACGAACCATCGTAGAGCGTCACCCGGACGTCGACGACCGGGTAGCCGGCGACCGCGCCCTTTTCAAGCGCTTCGCGCACGCCTTTTTCGACGCCGGGGAAGAATTGTCGCGGCACGACGCCGCCGACGATGCGCTCGGTGAATTTGAAGCCGTCGCCACGCGGCAGCGGTTCGATCTCGAGGTGGACGTCGCCGAACATGCCGTGGCCGCCGGTCTGATGCTTGTAGCGGCCCTGCTGCTGCGTCTTGCCGGTGATGGTCTCGCGATACGGCACTTGCGGCAGATGCGTGTCGAGCTTGACGCCGTACTTGCGCGCCATGCGCTCGGCGACGACGGTGAGCTGCATCTCGCCATGTCCGCGGACGACGAGCTCGTCGGTGAAATCGGCGCGCTCGACGACGAGCGTCGGCTCTTCATCGCGCAGTCGCGCGAGCAGTTGCGACATCTTCGATTCGTCGCTGCGATCGTGCGGCCTGATCGCGAGCACGAACGGCGGCCGCGGTACGCTCGGAACCGGCATGACCGTCTTCGCACCCGTGGCGCACAGCGTGTCGCCGGTTTGCGCGCTCTCGAGTCGCGCGATCGCGACGAGCGACCCAGGCTCGGCCTTCTGCACGGCGGTCTGGGTCTTGCCTTGGAGCGCGTACAATCCGCCTGGCCGCTCCTTCGTGTCGCCGCGCGACGTATTGACGAGCTGCGTCTCGGGCGTCAGGGTGCCGGAGAGAACGCGCGCCAGAGAGAGCTTGCCGCTTTGCGGATGGACGAACGTCTTGCAGATCTGCACGATGACAGGACCCGCCGGATTCGGCTCGACGTTCTTGCCGTCCTTGTCGGTGCGCACCGCATGCGTTCCGTCGGGGAATTGTTTGACGATGAGGTCGAGCAGCTCGGCGACGCCGTAACCCTTGACGCCGCTCGCGACGAGCACCGGCACGATACGATCGGTGCTGACGTCGTCGGTGAGATCTTTGCGTACCTCGTCGAGCGGCGGTTCGACGCCCTCGAGGATCTCTTCCATGAGGTGATCGTCGAAGTCGGCGAGCGCCTCGAGCAGTTCTTCGTGCGACTTATCGCCGACGCCGTCGGGCATCGCCGTCGGCGACGCCTTGCCGCCGTCGGCGTACTTGTACGCCTGCATGGCGACGACGTCGGCGTAGCCGGCGAAGCCGTCGCCTTGACCGATCGGCGCGTGCTCCGCGACGACGTGGTTGCCGAAGCGGCGGCGCAGCTCGGCATACGTCGCTGGAAAATCGGCGCCCGGACGGTCCATCCGGTTGATGACGAAGCAGTGCGGCATCTTTACCGATTCGAGATGCGAGACGAGCATCTCGACCTGCGCGATGCGGTTCGGGTCCGCTTCGACGACGACGACCGCCGCATCCGCGCCGAGCAGCGCGAACTTCGTGTCTTCAAAAAAATCGATCGCCCCCGGGCAATCGATGAGGTTGATCTGCGCCCCTTGCGAGGTCGCGTGAGCGAATCCAGGCGCGACGGACATCTGATGGGAGTGCGCTTCGGGATCGTGATCGGTCGTCGCAGTGTGATCGACGACGGAGCCCTTGCGCGTCACGGCGCCCGACAGCGAGAGCATCGTTTCGACGAGTGTCGTCTTGCCGCTGTGGTGCGGTCCGACGAGCGCCACATTCCTGATGCCGGCGGCATCGTGTGCAGCCATATGTGATGCACCTCCTCCAAGGAAGGCGCGGCCGACATTTTGCGGTCGCCGGCCGTCAGAGCGGCTGGCGCATCCGGAGGCGCCGGCCGATTTCGAGCGATCGCGAGACGCGACCGAAAGGACCCCGGCCTTCGACGCTGATAGCGGGTCGCCTCTCGCACGCGCGGTCCCGAGCGGGTGCTCAAACGGACCTTCGAGAAATTCTGTGCGATGCTCGCAGTCTCGACGCTCAAAGTGAGCGAGACCTTTGCTTCAGTGCAAGGCGAGGGCTCGCTGGTCGGGTCCGCTTCCTTCTTCATCAGGCTCGACGGCTGCCCGCTTCGCTGCGCGTGGTGCGATACGCCCTACGCGCTTGCGGGCGATGCGGGCCGCACGATGTCGATCGACGATCTCGCCGAGCTGGCACGCGATTATCGGCGCGTCGTCATCACCGGCGGCGAGCCGCTCGCGCAGGATATCGAGCCGCTCGTCGATCGATTGACACCGCGCCATCACGTGACCGTCGAGACGAGCGGCGCGATCTTCGCCGATCTGCCGAAAGTGTCGCTGTTCTCGCTGAGCCCGAAGGTCGGGAGCTCGGGTTACAAGCCGAAGTTCGAAGTGCTGCGTAAGTACTGCGCGAGCGCCGCAGGACGGATGCACTTGAAATTCGTCATCGCCGACGGCCGCGATCTCGACGAGGCCTTCGACTGCCTCATGATGATCGAACGCGAGCTGCCGTCAGCGACGCCGGTCATCCTCCAGCCGGAGAGCGGCTCCGCCGGTCGCGGCGATCGCTACAACGCCGCACTGCGCGCGATCGCCGAGCGCGTCGTCGCTGAAGAGCGCTGGCGGCGTTTCGACGTCCGCGTCCTGCCCCAGCTGCACTACTTGATGTGGGGCGGGGAACCGAGCCGTTGATCTCGATCTCGTACGCGTGCCACTTCGATGCAGCACATCAGCTCGACGTGCCGTACGACTCGCCGTGCAATCGCAGGCATGGTCACCGCTACGAGGTCCGCATCGTCGCCTCGGCCGAGGAGCTGCTCTACGGCATGGTCGTCGACTTCAATCTGCTCAAAGCGGTCGTCGACGAATTCGATCATCGTGACCTGAACGAGCTTTCGGATTTCAAAGACGGCAGCCTGCAGACGACCGCCGAGAACATCTGCACCGTTCTCGCGCGTAAATTGCAGGCCGTCGTCGGCGCGCGCGTGACCATCGAAGAAGTCGTCGTGCGAGAGACGCCGCGCTCCGCGGCGAAATGGCGCCGCTGAGCTGAATGTGGCGGCTTAAGAATACTATTGAAGTAAATATTATTGAAGTGTAGTAAGCCGACCGAAGGTCGGCGACTGAGGTCAGCCGCGGCGATCGTTCGCCGGCGGCGCGTTCTCCATGTCGATGTCGAGCTTGCCGGTGCGGATTTCGGAGAACGCGGTCGTCACGGCTTTCTCAGGGTTGGCTCCTTCGATGAGCGGTTCGATGCCGTTGACGAGCTGCTGCGCGCGCACGCGCGCGACGTTGACGAGCAGATATTTGTTCCCGATCTCCTCGAGGAGGCGATCGATGTTGCCGAACGACGGCGACGAAGCGTCTTTCATAGACCTCACTTGCGGGACATCAGACGGGAGCGCGAGGGCGCGCAAGATTGGATTATATCATAGCGCGCCCATCGAGAACAACCTCAGATCGCGGTCTTGATGCCGAAATAGAAGCCTGTGAGCGCGGAGCGAGTGCTGAGAATGTACTTCGCCTCGACCGACGTTCCCGAGCCGGCACCGACCTCGAGATATGTGTCGCCGACGAGTCCGTTCGCCGCCTGTCCGCCTTGGAGGCTGTGCGAGACGAAGTCGTAACCGAGACCACCGCCGAAACGCACGGGTCCGAGACCGGTGCCGCCGCCTTCTAAGAACACGGGGATTTGCGTGATCGTCTCATCGGCCGAGAACGGACCGATCGGCGACAGGTACGTGCCCGTCTGCTTCTGCTGCAGCGCCATCGCCGTGATCTGATAGCCGCCCGGGAAGACGCCTTGCCCGAACGAGACTTCGAAGCTGATATCGCCGTGTTGGTGTATCGACGTGCCCGGGAACGGCTCGAATCCTTCGAGGCTCGACGACGAAGACGACGGCACGAAGTCGCCGATGCCGACGGTGAAAGCCGACCTGATGTCGGCGTGCGCGACGGCCGGTATCAGCATTGCGGCTGCGAACGCGACGACTGCTGACCGAAACGATCGGTGGATCATAGTGCGTGTTCTCCTCCGGTGATGTCAAATGGTCGGGTCGTGATGAGTCGTGAACGAAGATGGGTGCGGCTTGGTTCCTCGGTGGCGCGCTTCGGGTCAGGACTGCAGCAGCATCTCGAGGCGGCCGCGGCAGCACACGAGGTCTTCCGAGTTCGTCGCGGTCCCTTCGAGGACGACGATCATGCCACGCAGGCTTTCCTTATAGATGGTGTCGGTCACCGTCCACCGGAGCGCGATCGCATCGCCTTCACGCACCGCGGCGGTGAACCTGAACGCGCATCCTAGACCGAACGACGTGCCGCGCCGTGCCAGCCACGTCGCTGCGAGCCCGAGCATGAGCGATACGACGTGCTGGCCGGATGCGATGCGCTTGCCGAAGCGCGAGGCTGCGCCCGCCTGGGGATCGGCGTGGACGGGATTCTTGTCGCCGGTGCGGTCGGCGAATTCTGCTATCGAGCGGGCATCGAATGTGATGTCCTGAGAAATCGCATCGCCTGGCTTCACCGTTCGATCTGGCGGTAACGTCGTCACCCGCGGGAAGTATGTGACGTGTCGCCCATGCTCCTGTTGCGTATATCGCTGAACGTGTGTGGTCGTTGTTCGCGTTCCGGGTTAACACCGCCGAGCTTCGCTCGGTCTGCTACATCTAAACCCTGAGCGAGCCGCGGAATCCCCTGGCCGCATAGTAAGATTCTGCACCATTGTGATACACGAAAACGGTGTTGTAGCGGCGATCGCAAAAGAGGGCGCCGCCAAGTTCTCTGATATCAGCAGGTGTTTTCACCCAGCTCGACGTCTTCGTATCGAAAGTTTCTAGTCTCTGCAACTCCCGATATTGCTCTACCGTCAAGATCTCGATGCCCATGGCATCCGCCATGCCTACGGCGCTATTCTTCGGTTTGGCTTCTCTTCTTGATTCCAGCGCTTCACGGTCGTAGCACAAGCTTCGGCGGCCTTTGGGACTCTCCGGCGAACAATCATAAAAGATGTACTCGCTCGTCTCCCGGTCGAGGCCGACGACGTCCGGTTCACCGCCAGTTCTTTCCATTTCATTGAGCGACCACAGTTTTTCAGGGCTCGGCCCCAGCCTTGCCTGGACCTTCGGCCATTCAAGACCACGATGGAGGTTCACGTTTTTCTCGAAACGGGCTTTCAATGCTGCGAGCAGTTCTTTTCGTTGCACTGCCGACAACGCCGTCTTATTGCTCCTGATGTTCGCCATGGTGCGAAGTTCGGCAAAATAAAACGTCCGGCATGCTGCTGCCGGCCGTTTCGTTCCCTCGCGCCAACGAGGAGCGCTTTACGCCGCCTGTTCGGGATCGACGAAACGCAATGCGTCCGCGCCGCGTCCGTAGACCTGTATGTGCGCCCTCGAGAGCGCGCCGGCTAGCGAAGAGTCCGGCGCGACGGCGATGACGCGGAGGGCCGGGTGGCGCGCGACCGCTTGTCGCACCGCAGCCGCGAGTGACGCCACGCCTCTGTCATCCGCCGCGGTGACGTCGCCGAGATCGATGACCATGCGAGCGACCGCAGCTTGATCCGCGGCTTTCGCGAGCGCCGATCGAACCGCAGGCGCGCCAGCGAAGTCGAGTTCGCCTTCGATCTTGAGCAGCGCCAGGCCGGCCGCCATAGGGATGTCGTGGAGTATCATGTCCAAGAAACGTGTCGACGTCGTCTTCGGTTCGTTCCGTTGCGTGGTTTTGATGCGCTCCTCATCACACGCTCATGACAGCCTCATCACGGGTCCGGCGAGGCCCCGTTCGGGGACGTGCTGAAGCACTCGTGGATGGATGTCGTATGCATCATCGGCGAGCGGCTGTACCACGCCGCGGGCAGCACTTGCCATCAAGCGCTCGTCGAATCTGGCGGCGCTATCCTCGCGATCACCGAAGCGCAAGCGCACGAAGTAGGGATGGAGCCGTGCGGCCTCTGCATGAAGCCGAATGAAGAAAACCGGGCGTATTAAGCCCAAGTGTCAGCTATTCGACGCGAACGGGGCGAGCGCGGTTCTCATCGCGTCAGGTACAGGCTTCGATTTGAACGATTTCCGATCGACGCATACGAGCACGATATCGCAATCGGCGACGCGCTCCCCGGCTTCGTCGTCGAAGGCAAACTTGAGCGCGATAGAGCTTTTGCCGATGCGCGCGACCCATGCTCGAACGGTCAGCTGTTCGTCGAGCACGGCCGGCTTGCGGAACTCCATCTTGTAGCTCGCGCGCGGCAGCCAGCAGTCGAAGCGCTCGAAGACTTTGCCGTATGGGATGCCGGCCGCGCGGAACAGCTCGGTCTCGGCGATCTCGATGAAGCGCACGTACGCCCCGTAGCAGATGACGCCCGCGGCGTCGACATCGCCCCAGCGGACATACTCGCGGATCTCGAAGGCGCTCATCTCGGCCCGCGGGGGTCGACGACCATGAACGTCGACATGCACAGCGCGATGAGCTGCCCGGATTCGTTCTCGACCTTCGCGCGCCCGCGCACGAGCGTGCGGCCGGCGTGCTCGATGACCGCCGTGGCTGTCGCCGTGCCGGCTGTGAGTGGCCGAACGTATTGGACCGTCAGCTCGGTGGTGACGAAGTCGCGGCCTTCCGCCACGACCGACGCGACGGCGAACGCGAGCGAGGCATCGGCGTATGCGACGACGATACCGCCTTGGAGGGCGCCCTGATATTGCGTCAACTCGGCGCGGAACGGGAAGCGCAGCGTCACATGACCGCGTTCGAGAGCGACGACTTCGAGGTCGAAATGCTCGGCGAAGGGATTGCGCGTGATTATCGCCCGATAACGCTCGGGGACGTTTGCCGGATCGATCCCTCGGATCGGCAACTGGCGGCTAGCCTGCCACCGGGGCGAGTCGCCCTTCTTCTGCATCGAGCAGATCGGTCCACGTCGTGATGTCCGGCCTGCCTGGAGCGATCAGATCGCGCTGCCGTTCGAACCGAGCGCGGCCCTCTTCCGTCTTGGGCCCCCATCGCTCGATCGCGTCGTTGTGCTCTTCGAGCGCTTCACCTTCGGGGATCGCGCCGCGTCCGCGCAGCCATGCGGCGACGGCGATGTCGTCGGGCGAGCGAGAGACCACTTCGAGGAACTCGTCGCCGGAGATGCCGAGCGTCGAGAAAAGCTGGCGGTCCATCGGACAGTCGTAGACGTAGTCGCCGAGCGTGCCGGCGAGTTGAGCGCGCGCTTTGTCGATCGTGCGGGCGAGCATACTGACGCCGGCAAGGCGCTCGCGCGGCCCACGAGGATATGAAATCGTAAGGTCAATGAGCGGAGCGGTGAGGTCCATCGTAGTAGGAAACTTCTCTTAGCCGGGTAATTCCCCCCGCGTGATTTTGGACCCGCCGCGCGTGCATCGATGCCCGAAGTGCCAGTCGCCCGGCCTCAACCGGACCGAGTTCAGATATCCCGTCCTCGGCTACAGCGATTTCGAACTCGCCTGCATCTGCTGCGGGCTTTCTCTCTGGCAGCGTCCCGATGAATCGCCTCGCCAGTCGTATTTCCGCTGGCTCATGGACCGCATCGCCTTCTAAATAGCGGGTCATACCCGGCACCGTCCTACGACCCCGTCCCCTGATAACGATTGAGCCCCACCCGCCAGAACGCGACCGAACCTACGGCCCATATCGCCGCGACGAGCGGTGCCATCCAACCGAGCGCCGGATTGAATTGCGCCGCGTCCGCGGTCTTGTGGAGCAGCACGGTCGCCGGGAAATAATTCATGAATGCGAACGGGAAGACGTAGCCGAGTATGATGCGCACCGCGCGATTGTACATCGACAGCGGAAAGCGCGTGAAGTCGTTCTCGAGCGACATGACGACCCAGCGCAGCGCGTCGAGCCGGATGACCCAGAACGAGAGCGTCGCGACGACGAGCTGGACCGCGCCGTCGATGACCGCCGCCGAAAGTATCGTCATGACGACGAGCAGCACGACGAGCGGCGTCCACTGGAGATGGACGAGCGCCGCGGCGATCCCGAAGACGACGATCGAGACGATCGTGTCGTCGGGGAAATTCTGGCCGGGCTGCGCGATGATCTGGAACAGCGAGTCGAGCGGCCGGACGAGCATCCGGTCGAAGCGGCCCTCGCGCACCGCATCGGGCACGTCGCCGACCATGAAGAACAACGAGTTGTTGAGCGTGTGGCCGACCATCCATAGCGCGTAGAGGAAGAACACGTCGGTCCGCCCCCAGCCGTTGAGCGACGGGAACTTCGTGAGGATGACCCAGATCGCCGCGAGCGCGACGCCGTGGTAGACCAGCGTGAACAAGAACCAGATGAAGAAATTCGCCTTGTACTCGAGCAGCGTGAGCACGTTGAGGCGCCACACCTCTTTGTACGCATCCCAGTAACGCGCCGCGCTAACCACCCTGGATCACGACCTTTCGCTCGCCGACGCTCCACAGCCATACGGCGAACGAACCGAAGACGACAGCCCAGAACAGCTGCATCCCGAGCGCGGCGGCATACTGCGCCGGCTCGATCTTGCCGATCCAGATCGAGAGCGGCACGTTGTAGAGCGTCGCGAACGGCGAGTTCAACAGGATCTGTTGGATCGGCCCTTGCGGAAAGAAGTAGAGCGGCACGAGCGACCCCGACAGCAGTGACGCGATGAACTGCACCATGATCTGGATGCCGAAGATCTCCATCGTCCAGAACGTCATCGTCGCCATGATCATATCGATGAAATAGTT
>Ga0207664_10002969_pt1 | contig 11265 bp, 12 predicted proteins | sample LARL83metaG_FD_184349 | JGI IMG/M metagenome (GOLD analysis project Ga0207664, IMG submission 184349) | Corn, switchgrass and miscanthus rhizosphere microbial communities from Kellogg Biological Station, Michigan, USA - LAR L8-3 metaG... | ecosystem: Host-associated > Plants > Roots >...
ATTGAGCCGCCGCCCGGTACCGCCCCAGTTCCCGCACCATCGAGCAGTGCCGGGGCAGCATCTCCAGCGCCCAGTCGGCGAGCCGCGCATCCGACAGCTGATAATCCGCGTAGAAGACGTACTCCCACGGACGCCCCGGCACCGGACGCGACTCAAGCCGCGTCATGTTCGTGCCCAGGCCCGCAAACACCTGCAGCGCCTCCACCAGGCTCCCCGGCCGATTCTCGACGTTGAACGCAAGGCTCACCTTGTCGGCGTCAGCCGCCGGCTGGAGCCGGTCGCGGCGGCGGATCAGAAAGAAGCGCGTGTAGTTCTCCGGATTGTCTTCAATGTCCGCCAGCAGGATCTCGCCGCCGTAGTGGCTCGCCGCCTGCGTGCTGGCAATCGACGCGATCCCCGCATCGCGCAGCTCCATCATCTGCTTCACGCTGCCCGCCGTGTCGTAGAACGGAGCCGCCTCGATCCTCGGGTTCTTCTCGAAGAAGTGCCGGCACTGCGCCAGCGCCACCGGGTGCGAATACGCCTGGCGCAGGCGCTCCAGCTTCGCGCCCGGCACGCCAATCAGGTTATGCCGGATGCGCAGCAGCCACTCGCTCTCGATCGCGACGTCGTTGGCCAGCAGCAGATCGTAGTGCTCGACGACCGACCCCGCCAGTGAGTTCTCAATTGGGATCACCGCCGCGTCGGCGCTCCCGTCCATCACCGCCGCGAAGACCTCCGCCGACAAGGCGCGCGGCAGAATGGTTGCTTCCGCCCCGGCTGCTTTCATGGCCGCTTCGTGACTGAAGCTGCCCGGTTCGCCCTGAATCGCTATGCGCAACGTTTTGCCTCGCCTTCATTTGTAACCCAATTAGGTGGGGGAATCAGCTCTGCGAAGGTGCAACGGCAACCCAAATCGGGGCAGTACGCACCCTAAGAGGGGTGATTGGAATTCCGCCTCGGCGGAACCTCACTGTGAAAGGAGAAACTGCCCGATGCTTTGGACACTGTTTGTGATCCTGTTGATCGCGTGGCTCATCGGTTTGATTGGTTTCCACGTCGTCGCCTGGTACATCCACATTCTGCTGGTACTGGCGCTCGTGGTCCTCGTGATCCAGCTCATTAGCGGCCGCCGACCCGTGGTGTGACCCCAGGTTTCTGTCGTAACGGACAGGAAGGAGAGAACCTCATGAACTCAGACCAGATGAAGGGTAAGGCTAAAGAGGTCGTCGGCAAGGTGAAACAGGGCGCCGGGGAAGTCACCGGCAATGACCGGATGGCGAATTCCGGTCTCGCCGATCAGGCGAAAGGCGCGGCCCAGCAAACCTGGGGCAACGTCAAGGACGCCGCCCATGAATCTGCTAAGACCCGCGAGCACGAAGCGCGGGAGCAGGCCAACACCACCCGCGAGAATATCTCCCGCAACCTCGACGACGCAAAAGACCGCGCAAACGAGAAGATCGACAGGTTTAAGGACGAGGAACGGACCCGCCGTTCCGCCTGAACTCCATCTGACCCTCTAACCAACTCACCAAGCGATGAACTCGGGCTCGCGGATACTCCGCGGGCCCTTTGCTTTTGAACCCCAGCTTTCGCCGCTTCGCTCCGTGCACCATCGAAATACGGTCGTCTCGCATCTGTATGTTCCAGGGCAGGGAAGCTATTGATTGCGGGTATCATCAGGTTTATGGCAACGGTTCACATCCCGGAGAACGAGGCAGCTCGCGACTTTCCCGGCCTGCTGGCTCGCGTGCGTGCCGGCGAAGAGATCGTTATCGAGAAGGACGCTGCTCCCTCCGTTGTGCTGCGCGTGGCCGCCGAGCCGCGCGGACGCCTGCTCTCGGAATCGCTCGCCCTCGCTGAAGCCCACGCGAAGGAGCTCGGCGAAGAACCGCAAATGGATCCGGAATTCGCCGCCGATCTGGAAGAGATCATCCGCAACCGCAGGCCCCGCGATACGTCGACATGGGACTGATCCTGGACTCCAGTGTTCTGATCGCAGGCGAGCGCCGCGGAGACAGCCTCAAACAGGTAATCGAGCGGATTCGAGCGGCCTGCGGAGACACGGAGAGCGCCCTCTCCGCCATTACCATCCTCGAGTTAACCCACGGTATCTATCGGGCCAGAACTGACGCGGAAAGGATGCGCCGGCAGGCATTTGCCGATGAGTTAGCTCGCGATATGCTCGTGCACCCGGTTTCGCTCGCGATTGCCCAGCTCGCAGGTCGCATCGAGGGTGAGCAGGCGGCCAGGGGAATCTCGATTGCTGTCGAGGATCTGATCATCGGAGCCACGGCTCTCCACATCGGCTTCGATGTGGTCACGCTGAACGTCAGGCATTTCCAGGCCATCCCCGGCCTCAACGTCGTCTCCCTGTAGGCCGAAACCAGAAGTCCCCCTGTTGGCCGGCGGCAGCCTGCCGTATATCGGCGGCTCGTCCGAACCCCGCGCCGTGCGTTTTTTCATTGACCCGCAGCCACGAACCGGGTGTATGCTGCGCCCATCCACCCCTGAGTCGCGAACCGCTCGTAGTACCCCTGTGCGCTCAGGCTCCCCTGCGGTTGAACATCCGGGGGGCGCGTGGCCCGGAGGACCCTGCGTGCGAACTCTTGTAGCTCTTCTTCTGCTTTCTTTCTTCGTTTTGCCCGCGAGCGCCAAAGCCAAGGACGACGATGGGACGCCCCCGCTGCTCATCGACGCCGCCCAGTGCATGACCATGTCCAAGCTGGACCTGCTCGACCTTTCCAGCCGCAAGCTCGATCAGCTGGAACTGGGCTTCGTTGTCAATAACAAGGCCTATGCCGGCCACGAAGTTGTTGATGTCGTGCAGTACGACAACACCATGCACACCGCGGGAACCGTCGTCACCTTCATCAACGAAGGCAAAGATCCGCATCGGGTGCTCCGTTACCAGTACAAAGTCGGCTGGCGGCAGCCGGAAGACGGCTCGCGCCGTATTGAACTGCTCAATCTACCCTATGGCGGCATCGGTACCCGCAACCGTATCGTCCGCGCTATCTATGACATAGGCTTCTCAACCTACAGGATTCCGTTAACGGACCTCGGCAAACAGCCCGCCGCCTCCTGCGTCTCCGACGCGCGCGCCGAGAATCAATAGCGTCCGCGGCCCGCTCCGCGGCCCGGCCGAGGCAACTACTCCCCCATTTTCGCCCCTCCTACGTCGAAACCCCTGGAGGGACAATTTGGATTGGGAGGATTGCCAGTGCGGTTTCTGGCGCCATTAGCTTTGCTCGGATTAACGTTGTTTGCCACCACGGTGCCCGCCCAGGAACCGGCGCCGAAGGTCTTGTTCGACGCGGCCCAGTGCCTCGCCACCTCCAAGGAGGACTGGCTCTCGCTTGGCCACCGCCGCGCCACTGATCTCGAGATGGGCTACATCGCCGATCCGAAATCCTTCGGCGGCCAGCAGATGTTGTACGTGGTCGACTACTCGAGCCCGCTGCACACAGCGGGTACGGTCTCTGCCTTCGCCCTCCAGGGCAAACTACCGCAACTCACCCTGAGCCTCCAGTTTGTCGTGCACTTTCAGCAGTCCGGCGACGGCCTGCACACCATCCACCTCGTCAATCCGCCCTTCGGCGGCATCGGCACCCAGCAGCGCGTCATCTCCTCCATCCGCCAGGTCGGGCTGCAAACGTGGACCATCCCCGTCGAAAGCCTCGTCACCGAGCCGAATCAGGCCACCTGCGAATCCGACGCGCCCAATCAGTAACCGGGAAATCGACCGTTGCGCTTTGCTCGGGAACCGCAGAAGCCCGGCAATCGTATCGGCATACGGGATCAACGCCGAGGCAACGGATGCTCTCCGATCGCGTTCAGGACTCAAGACGTATGTGGGCCAGATTGGCTGGATTGATGTACCTGCTCGTTCTGGTGGTCGATCTGACCGGCATGCAGTTCCCCCGTGCGCCTTTAGGAAGGTCATTGATCCTGGCTGGCTCATTGCTCACCGTGCCGCTCGCGCTTGGTCTTTATTGCACGCTCAGGATGTTTCAGCCCAATACGGCGAGACTTGCGCTGACATGCCGCCTCATCGAAGCGGCCACGGGAATCCTGGGAACCATGGCTGGATTCAGGATTGTATGGACCAGTCTCGCCGCATCGCATCTGGGCACGGCGATTCTGCAGTTTGTCGCATGGAATAAAGCGACGAACTTCGGCGCTCTGATTTTCACCATCGGATCGACGCTCTTCTTCTTCGTATTCCTGCAATCGGCATCGATTCCCCGATTCCTGAGTTGGCTGGGACTGGTCGCATCCCTCATCGCCTTTGCAGCGTGCGCGGCTCATCTGATTCGTCCGCAGTTTCCGGCCATGAGCGTCGCCGCCTGGATACCCATGCTGCTCGCCGAGGTCTCAACCGGCGGATGGCTTCTGATCCGTGCGGTTGACCCTGTCCCTGCGCCCGCCGGAACACTCCACCGCGATGGAGAAGCAATTTCCCAATGATGAGTAGCTTCCCGGCCGAATGACCGGCCGAACCACCGGCTCACTCGTCCCTGTTGAGCAGCGCTGCGGTCATGCGCCGGATTCTTTTTCCGGAGCCGGGTAGAACAGTAGCTCGCGCACCTCGCCGGGCACATCGCAGGCGATGGCAGCCTTCTTCGCCCAGGCGACCGCCTCCTCCAGATTGGCGGCCTCCAGAATCCAGAAGCCTCCCATGTGCTCTTTGGTCTCGATATACGGTCCGTCGGTGACGAGGACCCTGCCATCCGCCTGTCTCCGCACCGTCTTCGCCGTGGAGGCCGGGGAAATACCGCAGGCGAACTTCCTCGCACCGGAAGCGATCAATTCGCGGTTCAGCGCGTGGATCTCTTCCATCATCGCTTCAGTTACGGTGGACGGGTCGAAGTCGTCGGGGAGGTAGTTGCACACCAGATACTGCGGCATCGCTCGTTCTCCTTGGTTCCTGTGGTTTGTTCCGACGACTCGTTTCCCGTTCCCCGGGATCCGTAGCACATCGTTCTGCGTATAGTCGCCGGGGAGACGGAAAATCGACAGCCGATCCGAATTATTTTTGCTTGGTCTCAGGTTCTTGATTGCACCTGCCGAATTCGTTCCAGCAGGAATTGCCGCTCCGGTTCCTGTTGGGTCAGCGCCAGCGCCTTTTCATAAGAAGCCCGAGCCGCATCCGTCCTGCCCAACCTGCGGTACAACTCCGCGCGCGCTGCATGCGCCAGGGAATAATGCGCCAACTCTCCCTGCTCCAGCAGCGCATCGATGTGCGTCAGCCCCGCCTCCGGACCCTCGTGCATGGCGATGGCGACAGCGCGGTTCAGAGAGACCACCGGCGAAGGCTGAATATCCATCAGCCAGTTGTACAGCGTAACAATCTGCCCCCAGTCCGTTGCAGCAGTCGATTCCGCCCGCGCATGAACCGCGGCAATCGCGGCCTGCAGGGTGTAAGAGCCGAAGCGGCGGGAGCGCAGCGCTTTCTCCACCAGGGCCACTCCCTCGGCGATCTGCTCCCGGTTCCAGAGCGCGCGGTCCTGCTTCTCCAGCAGGATCAGCTCTCCGGTCGGCGAGGTTCGCGCGGCGCGACGAGACTCCTGCAGCAGCATCAGCCCCAACAGCCCCAGCACTTCGGGCTCCGGCTGGAGTTCGGCCACCAATCGCCCCAGTCGAATCGCCTCGCCGGTCAGCCTGGCCCGCGTTACCTCAGCTCCCGCCGCGGCCGAGTAGCCCTCGTTGAAGACGAGATAAATCACCTGAAGCACCGTGCTCAGCCGTTCCGGCAATTCCTCCGCCCCCGGTACCTCGTAGGGAATCGATGCCTCGCGAATCTTTGCCTTGGCGCGCACGATACGCTGCGCGAGCGTTGCCGGGGTAACCAGAAACGCGCGGGCGATCTCCTCGGTCGTGAGCCCGCAGATTTCCCGCAGCGTGAGCGCAACCTGCGCCTCCGCAGGCAGAGCGGGATGACAGCAGGTGAAGATCAGACGGAGGCGATCATCCCCAATCTCCTCGCCCGCCTCGATCTCCTCGTCCTGCCGCGAACCCTCGCCGACGCGCGCTTCCAGATACGCAACGAGCTCTCTCTGTGCTCCGTCGAAGCGCCCGCGCCGGCGCATCACATCGATTGCCCTAAAGCGTGCCGCTGAAATCAGCCACGGGCGCGGCTTTTCCGGAATCCCAGTCTCCGGCCACGACTCCAGAGCAGCGGCGAATCCCTCATGCATCGCCTCCTCGGCGAGATCGAGATCTCCGAGCAGGCGCACCAGCGTAGCCAGAATCCTGTCCGATTCCGATCGGTAAAGGGCCTCAATGGTCCTGCTGAGTTGCTCGGGCACAGGCGGCGGCATTGTTCGCAAAACTAACAAAGGCAATGGCTCGACACAACTGCGCACGCGCTGCTCATCGCCACCCCATCGCCGTAAAAACCTCATTCATTCACGATCAAGGCACAAACATTCCGTTCGATCCTCGATCCGGATGAGGGGCGACCCTCATCCCCGCTGCATTTCGACCGGCAAAAACACGCTGGCAACAGTGCCGGAGTCGGGGACCGCCGTCCTCGATCGGATCTGCAGCGTGCCCTGATTCCGCCTGACAATCTCCTGCGATATCCAGAGCCCCAGACCTGTACCGCTGTCGCCTTTCGTCGTGTAAAACGGCTCGAAGATCCGTCGCGTTGCCTCTTTCGGGATGCCATGTCCGGTGTCGGCAATGCTGATTCGAACGCCAGGAACATTCGTTTTCGCCTGATGCGCGCCGGCCGTGCGCACGATGAGCCGGCCCCCCGCGCGCATGGAATCGATCGCATTGCCGATCAGGTTGCTCAGCACTTGCCGGATGTCGCCATCTCTGCAGAAGATTCGGCAATCCGTCCGGTATTGCAGATCGAGCTGGATGTCCGCATTGCTCATCCGTCCTCGGAATAGCCCGATGGCCGGTTCCAGCAGGTCGTTGAGCGCGATCAGTTGTGGGCTGGACGACTGGCGGTGAAAGCGAAGTGTCTGCGTCACGATATGGCTCACACGCGCCAGCTCTTCCTGAGCCTTCGCAGCGTATTGCGACGCAGGCGTCGATCGCACGCTCTGTTCAACGAGATACAGAAGGTTGGTGACTGCTTCGAGTGGGTTGTTGATCTCATGCGAAATCGACGCCGCCAGCCGCCCCACAGCCGCGAGCTTCTCGCTCTTCATCAGAGCTTCTTCAGCGCGCTTGTGGCGGTCGATGTCGGAGATCGCCGCGACCGCGCCGGAAAGAGTGCCCCCCTGGTCGAAGATCGGAGCCGCCGCAATCCGAATCCATCCCGCGGAGCCGTCACTCTGGCGATACAGGAAGTCCTCCGGAGGCACAACTGCGGAGGTCTCCAGCGCGCGCCGGAGAGGATGATTCGCCGGGCGGACAGCGCTCCCGCGGCCGTCCTGCAGAAGCCGTTCCCACACCGCATCCATCCCAGGCATTGTGCCCGCCTGTAACGATCGCCCCAGAATCTCCTCCGCCGTCCGGTTGGACAGGAGGACGTCCCCTCTGCCGCCCGCCACGATGATGCCGACCGGCAGATTATCGATGATGACGTGAAGCATCTCCCGCTCATGCAGCAGCGCGGCCACCGCGTTGTCGCGTTCCCGCAGAGTGTCTCGAATCTCAAACTGGCGCTTGCGGGCGCGGAGCGCGGCTCGAACGCTGCTGATCAAAATATCCGGCCGCAGCGGGCGTTCCAGCAGAACCGGCGAGCCCAGATGTTCGAACCGGTTTTCCCGGCCCCGGGGCATCGACCGGCTGGTTGCTGTAAGGATCAGAACCGGCAGGTCCGACCAGGGTGGCTGGCCTCCGATGTACTCCGTCAGGGCTGCTCGGGCCTGCGCATCCAGCGCTTCTTCAGCGATCAGCAGAGCACCAACGGCTGTTTCTGTGCTCTCCCGCGAAAGACACTTCAGATCGCTGAACGGCTCGGCAGAGATGCCGTTTTCACGCAGCACTCTGAGCGTGAGTTCGGCATCGCGGCCCGTGGGCGCCACGACAGATACCGTCAGGTCCGTCCATTCCCCAGGGTGTTCAGCCCTCGACATGTGCGGGCAGCTCCAGCTCCGGAACACCGGTCATGACCCCGCGAAAACTGGTAAGGGGTTCGCCGATCTGGACGCCTTTGGGGGTGATCTTCAGTTCGCGCAGAGTGTCTTCGTGTTGCCCCACGCGCTGCTTCACCACCGAAACCAGCTTGCGCAAGGATCCCGTTGCCTCGAAATATCGGAGCAGAATCACCGTATCGGACAGGTAGCTGATATCCACTTCCGTCTGCATCTGCCCCACCAGCCCATGCTGCGTGTAGACGAGGAAGGTGGCGACGCCTTTTTGATTCAAATAGGCGATGAGCTCATGCACGTGAACGCTGAGATCCCTTTCCCCGGGCATCGAAGTCAGATAACCGTTCAGGCTGTCGATCACCACAACCCGGGTATCGTTGGACTCCACGTCTCTGCGAATTTGCCCGGCGAATTCGCCGGGCGAAAGCGTAGCGGGATCCACCTGAATCATGCGCAGCGTGCCCCTCGAGATCTCCGCTCTGACCGGCATGCCGAGGCTCTCCAGACGCTCCTGAGCGGTGCGCAGCACTTCGTCGAATACATAAACAATCGCCCTCTCGCCTCGCTGCGCGGCAGCCAGGGCATAGACCATCGCCAGCGTCGATTTTCCGCAACCCGAGGGACCAATCAGCAGAGAGGACGAACCGCGATTGATGCCTCCTCCGAACATCTGGTCGAGGCCGGGCAGATTACTGCTGATCCGTTCTCCCGCGAAGGCGTCCAGGTGCTCCTGCGCCACCAGGCGCGGATACACGCAAAGCCCCCCGCGCAGGATGTTGTAGTCGTGGAATCCCTCGCGAAATGCACTGCCGCGCAGCTTGACCACCTCAAGCTGCCGCCGCGTCACTCCATAGGAGCGATGCATCTTTTCAAGACGGATAACACCGTGCGCGATGCTCTGCAGTTGCGTGTCGCTGCCCTCGGCGGTGCGGTCGTCGAGGAGGAGAACGGTGCAGTCGCGGCCCGCGAAGAAGTGTTTCAGCGCCAACAGCTGCCGCCGGTAGCGCATGGGATCGGCGGCCAGCAATCTGAGCTCGGAAAGGGAATCGATGACAACTCGATCCGGTTTCACTCCGTCGATCAGCTCCGTGAGCTTCCGGATCGTGTCGGAAAGCTCGACATCGCTCGGCCGAAAAATCGTGTACTGCTCTTCAGGGTGAAGGCTCGCCTCAGCGGGCACGAATTCAGCGATGGGAAGATCGGCTGGATTCCAGCCATGCGAACGCGCCGAGTTTTCCAGCTCGTCGTGCGACTCCGAAAGCGTGATGTAGATGCTTTTGCCGCCGCGGCCCACGCCTGCCAGGATGAACTGCATGGCGAGTGTGGTCTTCCCAGTGCCTGGGTCTCCTTCGATCAGGTACATCTGGCCGGCGGGAAAGCCTCCGGAAAGAATGTCGTCGAGACCGCTCACTCCCGTCTCGATGCGCCTCTGCAGATCTTCTTCCATGGTTCCGCTCCTTCGCGACGGGTGGGCCGCAGTGGTGTGTTCGACTGAACGGACGAATTGTACGCGGCCACGTCGCTAAAAGTGGACACTTGCGCAAAGACCTCCGGAGAATCCGACATTCCCTGGACACGAGACTCACACCTTGGGATGGATGCGAAATTGTTCGCCCGCAGCCAGTAACCGCTCTGCAATCTCTGAGCGCCGGATAGTCACCCCTTCGCCGCGAATACCTCCCGCAGCGTATCGCCGGCCGCCGTCAGATTCGCCAGCCACACTCCACATACTCCCGCGACAGCACCACCCCATTTGCCCCCGCTCCAAACGCCGCGTGAATCGCCTGCCGCACATCATCCGGACTCGTCTTCTTGTCCCCCGGATGCGCATCCCGATTCAGCACCGGCACGTTGATATCGATGCCTGGATAAATCTGCACCTCGCCCGCCACCTGCTCCACCGCGCGCCGCGTCTCTTCGCCGACATACGACGCCGGCAGCCCCGACGCGCGCAGCCCCTCATACGGACCAGCATCGTAGCCCATCACCTTGTAGAACCACGGCGCGAACTCCTGCGGCGTCATGTCATGGAAGACCGAGTTGCACAGCTCTTCCATGTACACCGCCAGCCGCGGCCCGCCCGCATTGTTATATGTCGCGAGCTTCAGAAAGTCCGCCCCATTCCGCCGCCGGGTGTAATCCTCCTCAGCCCGATAGAACGGATTGAACGTCATCGACTGCATAATATGAAAGCCGAACGGCTTCTCCGGCGCAATCGCTTTGGCCATCCCATAGAGCTGCTCCTGCACCGACTGGAAGCTGTCCGTCCACAGCGTCTCCCAGCTCAGAATCTCCGGATACCGCAGCAGCAATCGCCAGAACGAAACGAAGTACCGGCCATCCGGACGCTGATTGTCATGGGCCGCCTGGAACAACTCCACCAGCGCGCGATACCCCGCCTGCGCCCGCGCCACCGAGATGCCCTGTTCCCGCGCCTTCTGCTGGCAGAACCCGCAGAAGCATGCCGGCGTCCGCAGCCCCTGCACGATGTTGTCGAGCGGTCCCATCCGCTCCGACCCCCACGCGATGCCGTCCACCTCGCTCCCATACCCCAGCAGCAGGCTCTCCACTTTGCCGCTGAGGAACGCCTGGTAATCCGGATGGTTGAAGCACGGCGCGATCGTCCTGCGCCCATACACATCGACCTCCGCGACCTCCGCATAATTCGGAATCACCCGGTTCAGAATCGCGCCCGCGTTATTCAGGTCCCAGGTGAAGAAGCTCATCCCGCGCGCCTTCGCCTTCGGCGCCACCTGCTCGATCACGTTGAAGTCTCCGTAATCCGGGCAGCGAAAATCTTTGAGGATCGTGTTGTGAAAATACTTCGGGTCGTACGCGTAGAACGCGCCGCCCGTCACCGTATCGCCGGACTTCCCATGATCCGGCAGCGGAATTGGCCCGTTCTTCTGGAGCCGCGTCTCGCCGTATCCGAACGTATACGCCCAGATCGTGTTAACGTTGCCCTTCTTCTGGATGTTGTCGAGGATCGGCTCCACGCCCTCATCGATCCACGCATAGCCGCGTACCTGAATCGCGACGAAGTTTTTGCGATTCTTCACCGCACCGCGCGAGATGGGCGGCGCCGGCTTCGTCTGCCCGCGCGCAGGACCCGCAGCGACAGCAGCAAAAGCAGAACACAGACGAACAAAGGTGCGGCGATCGAAGAACAAGAGAAGAGCCTCCGCCAGAATGTGAACAGCCGGATGTCAACAGCAAGCAGCCATGATATCCA
>Ga0207664_10002970_pt1 | contig 11263 bp, 8 predicted proteins | sample LARL83metaG_FD_184349 | JGI IMG/M metagenome (GOLD analysis project Ga0207664, IMG submission 184349) | Corn, switchgrass and miscanthus rhizosphere microbial communities from Kellogg Biological Station, Michigan, USA - LAR L8-3 metaG... | ecosystem: Host-associated > Plants > Roots >...
ATGCCGGCTCCCGCCGTAATCTCGGCCGATGTCCGTCACACGGCGCCGTCGGTACCGGATCCGGTTATGGCTGGGCGACCTGCTGTGGCGTGCGCTCTGGGGCGTCGTCGCCGTCGGCCTCTCCTACGTCATCGGCGGCTTCACGGCCGCGATCATCGAGGGGCCGGCAACTCGGCCGCTGCCGCGGGAGATCGAGATGGCGGCGTCACGGGTGTGGCGCTGGTCGTCCTGTGCGGTGTTCCGGTCGCATGGCGGGTGTGGAGTCAGCGGCGGACCGGGCTCCGACGCGGGTGGAGTCCCGTCTGGGACGGCCGGCTGTCGAAACTGCGCATGCCGCCGCTGCTCGTCGCGCTTCTCGCGTTCGGATTCATGGTGCTCGCCACCGCGCTGAGCCCGACCGCGTCGACCGCGACGGATACCGACAGCGTCAGCGGACTGGCCGTCAAGATCTCCCTGGTCAGTCTCGGCGTACTGGGCATGATCGCGTGCGTACGCGCCCTGCTCCGGCGGCGGGGCGCACCGTCACCGGAGTGACGGCGCGCCCCCCGATCGTCAGTGGAAGGTGTGTTCCGGGGCCGGGAACTCGCCGCCGCGGACATCCTCGGCGAATGCCTTGGCAGCGTCGGACAGCACACCGGCCAGGTCTGCGTACCGCTTCACGAAGCGCGGTGTCTTGCCGCGCCGCAGGCCCGCCATGTCCTGCCACACCAGAACCTGCGCGTCGCAGTCCGGTCCGGCGCCGATGCCGACCGTGGGGATGTGCAGTTCGTGCGTGACGCGCTTCGCGACCTCGGCCGGGACCATCTCCATGACCACGGCGAACGCGCCGGCCGCCTCCAGCGCCACGGCGTCGGCGACGATGTCGTCACCGGCGTCGCCGCGGCCCTGCACGCGGTAGCCACCGAGATTGTGTTCACTCTGCGGGGTGAACCCGATGTGGCCCATCACGGGCACACCGGCCGCGGTCAGCGCCTCGACGTGGGCCGCGAACCGCCGGCCGCCCTCGAGCTTGACCGCGTGCGCCCGACCTTCCTTCATGAAGCGGACACCCGTGGCCAGGGCCTGCTCCGGGGACAACTGGTACGAGCCGAACGGGAGGTCCGCCACCACCAGTGCCCGCTTGGTCGCCCTGGTCACGGCGCGGACCAGCGGCAGCATCTCCTCGACCGTCACCGGGAGGGACGTGTCGTAGCCGTACACGTTGTTCGACGCGGAGTCGCCGACCAGCAGGACCGGAATACCGGCCTCGTCGAACAGTTCCGCGGCATACATGTCGTAGGCGGTGAGCATCGGCCACGGCTCACCGCGGTGCTTGAGCTCCTGCAGATACGGGATGCGAACGCGCTTGGGCAGCGTCGCCGATCCGCCGCCGGCGCCGTTTCCGTACGGGGCCGCCAGCTCAGGGGTTGACATCGTCGTCGACCGTCCTTCCGTCGAGGCCCGGGGTGCCCCCAGGTCCCCGCGAGATGTGCGGATGGTGTACGAGGCCAGGGTTGCACCGTGACCAGCACAAAGCACGGCCGTGCGACGAGTTTCACACCTTGGATGGTGCCGATTTCGAGACCAACGTGAGTCGGTACACGCGCGTCCACCTGACGCGCGACAATCAGGCATTCAACCCGGCGAACCAGGATGAAACGGAGGCACCGTGCGGCGCGAGCTGCCCATGGCCGTCGGATGGCGGTGGACCGCGGCCGGCGGGGTGGCCACCGTCGTGCAGCTTTCCGCGCTGGCGTCACTGGTCGTCCTGGTGTTCGGGTCGGACGGGCCGGACATGTCCGACGACATCGTCGGCCTGTTCGACTGGATCGGCCTCCCGGTCGACGGCAACCTGTTCATCGCGCTGGTGCTGGCCGTGCTCGGCGGGGCGCTGCGCCGTCGCAAGCGGACCGCGCTCTGGGTGTTGCTGCTGTGGCAGTCGCTCGGCCTGCTGATCGGCCTGGTCTACCAGGTCCTCGAGGCCGTCGACCCGGCGTTGGTCGGCCTGGACGGGCCGCCCATGTTCGACGTGCCGCTGTTCTTCAGCAACGTCGTCTCGATCGTCATCGTGTCCCTCCTGTGGGTGCTGCGCCCGGCGTTCCCGGCGAAGCTGGCCCCCGGCGCGTGGCGCCGCGCGCTGGCCGTGCTGATCGGCGGCCTGGTCGTCCTGTCGCTGGTCGGTTGGGGCCTGGCCGAGCTGTTCCCCGGCACGCTCACCGGAACGGGTGAGACGTTCGTCTGGGCGGCCAACCAAACGACCGGTGGCACGCTGGCGCTGCGCCCGCTGGGCCTGACCACGTCCGGCCCGGACTGGCTGTCCGTCCTACTGGGCTTGTTCGGCGCGCTGGTCGCTCTGCTGGCGATGCTGGTGTTCTTCCGCAGCGAGCGCGGTCGCCGCCTGTTGGCCCAGGACGAAGAACTGCGCGTCCGTGAGCTGCTGGCCGACTACGGCGAACTGGACTCACTCGGGTACTTCGCGACCCGCCGCGACAAGAGCGTCGTATTCGCCGAGAACGGCCGCGCCGCGCTGACCTATCGGGTGCTGGGCGGCACGACGCTCGCCAGCGGCGACCCGATCGGCGACCCGGCGGCCTGGCCGGACGCGGTCCGGGTCTGGCTGGCCGAGAGCCGGCGCTACGGCTGGCTGCCCGGCGTGCTGGGCGCCAGCCAGCGCGGCGCCAAGGTCTACACCGACGCCGGTCTGCGCGCGCTGGAGATCGGCGACGAGGCAGTCCTGGACGTCCGCGAGTTCAGTCTGACCGGCCCGGAGCGCAAGTCCGTCCGCCAGGCGGTGAGCCGGGTCCGCCGCGCCGGCTACACCACGGTCATCCGCCGCCACGCCGACGTGTCGCCGGCCGAGATGACCGAGATACTCGACCTGGCGCAACGCTGGCGCGGTGCCGAGACCGAGCGCGGCTTCTCGATGGCGTTGGGGCGCCTGGGAGATCCGACCGACGGCCGGTGCGTGCTGGTCGCCGCGTACGACGGAAAGGGCGACCTGCGCGGACTGCTGTCGTTCGTGCCGTGGGGCCGCAACGGCCTGTCGCTGGACCTGATGCGCCGCGACCGGGCCGGCGAGAACGGCCTGAACGAGTACATGGTCGCCGAGTTGGTCGCCGCGGCCGGCAAGCTCGGCGTGCGACGGGTCTCGCTGAACTTCGCGATGTTCCGCGCGGTGTTCGAGGAGGGCGAGAAGGTCGGCGCCGGCCCGGTGCTGCGGGCGTGGCGCGCGGTGCTGTCGCTGGCGTCCCGGTTCTTCCAGCTCGAGTCGCTGTACCGGTCGAACGCGAAGTACGGACCGGACTGGGAACCGCGGTTCATCTGCTACCACCGCGGCCGCAAGCTGCCCCGGATCGGCATCGTGGCCGGCATCGCGGAGGGCTTCGTGCCCAGCGTCCGCTCCCTGGTGCGGCGCGGCACCGACCGCGTGCTGGGCGGTCCCGACGTGGCGGGGGACTTCGCCACGAGTGTCCGGCTGATCGACGAGCGCCCGCCGAGCGCGGCCGCGCACGAGTGCCGCCGGCCAGAACAGGTGCGGGTTCGGATCAGAAAATTGGAGGCGCTGCGCGGGGCCGGCATCGACCCCTACCCGGTCGGCTTCGGCCGGGACGAACTGCTGGGCGACGTCGTGACGCGGTTCCCCGATCTGGCGCCGGACGTCCACACCGGACAGTTCGTCGCGATCGCCGGCCGGGTGATCGCGCTGCGCGAACTCGGCGGGCTGTGCTTCGCGCGGCTGCGTGACTTCAGCGGCGAGCTCCAGGTGATGCTGTCCGCCGATCAACTGGGCGCCAACGGGTTGCGGCAGTGGCGGGCCGGTGTCGATCTCGGTGACCACATCGGCATCCGGGGCGAGGTCGTCACGTCCAAGCGGGGCGAGCTGTCGGTGCTGGCGAAGGAGTGGACGGTCACCGCGAAGTGCCTGCATCCGTTGCCGGACAAGCACAAGGGCCTTGCCGACGAGGAGACCCGGGTCCGCGCGCGGTACCTGGACATCGCCGTGAACCCGGACTCGGCGCGGATGGTCCGCCGCCGCGCGGACATCCTCCGTGCGGTGCGCGCGTTCCTCCAGGAGCGGGAGTACGTCGAGGTCGAGACGCCGATGCTCCAGACGGTGCACGGCGGGGCCAACGCGCGCCCGTTCGTCACGCACAGCAACGCGTACGACGTCCGCATGTACCTGCGGATCGCGCCCGAGCTGTACCTGAAACGGCTGTGCGTGGCCGGTGTCGACCGGGTGTTCGAGCTGAACCGCAACTTCCGCAACGAGGGCGCGGACGCCACGCACAACCCCGAGTTCACGATGCTCGAGGCGTACCAGGCGTACGCCGACTACACGACGATGCGCCACCTGACACGTGATCTCGTGCTGCACGCCGCCGTCGTGGCGCACGGCCGGCCGGTCGCGATCCGGCCGGACGGCGAGTACGACCTGTCCGGCGAGTGGCCGGTGATCGGCGTCTACGACGCGGTGTCCGCCGCACTGGACACGGAGATCACCCCGGACACGTCACCGCACGTCCTACGCGCCCGGCTGGCGTACGCCGGGGTGACCGGACACGACGAACTCGGCCACGGCGAACTGGTGCTGGCCGCGTACGACGCGCTCGTCGAGGCACGCACGGTCGGTCCCACGTTCTACACCGACTTCCCGGCCGACGTCTCCCCGCTGACCCGCCCGCACCGCGACGACCCGCGCAAGGCCGAACGATGGGACCTGGTCTGTTTCGGCACCGAGTTGGGCACGGCGTACTCGGAACTCACCGACCCGCTGGAACAACGCCGTCGCCTGGCCGCCCAGTCGCTGAAGGCGGCCAGCGGGGACGTCGAGGCGATGGAGCTCGACGAGGACTTCCTCCGCGCCCTGGAACACGGCATGCCGCCGACCGGCGGTCTCGGCATCGGTGTCGACCGGCTCGTGATGATGTTGACCGGCACCACGATCCGACAGACCGTGCTGTTCCCGTTCGTGCGGCCGCTGAGTCAGGACGCCAACAGCAGGTAGGCCATTCCGCCCGCGGCCAGCGCCCGGCAGCCGTGCACCAGCATTGGTCGCGCGATGACGAGCGACGTGCCCTGCACGGCGGCCGCGACCGGCCGCACCGCCCGCACGCCCGACCACAGGCCGAAAGCGACGAAATACAGTCCGAACGACACGGCCAACGGCGAGGCCGACATTCCGGCCATCCGTTCGGTAGCGCCGCCCATCGCGACCAGCATGTAGATCATCCCGATGCTGCCCACGACGTGGTCGACGTGGTCCCAGTTCTCCGCACCACTCGTGGATCGCAGGAGCAGTGCGGCGAAGAACACGGCGAGGCCGGCGAACATGAGCACCCACAACGGCATCGGCACCAGCCGCGTCCACGACAGCAGCATGGCGATCATGGCGACACCCTTGACGATGTGCGCGAGATCGTCGTGCCGGGCCGGCAGTCCGGCCCTCGGACGGGTGAGCAGCCGCGCCACGCACGTGAGCGTGATCGCGGCGAACACCACGGTCAGCACCACACGTAACTGCTCCGGCAGGCCCACGGGTTACATGGTCGCATGTCGACCGGGTGACAGGGTTCCCCTGTCAGGTGGACGGGATGGTCGCCCGCTCACGCCACGCGTTCGTGATCGGAAGTCGCCGGTCCCGGCCGAACGCCTTGAAGCTGATCTTGGTGCCCGGCGGGTACTGCCGGCGCTTGTACTCGGCCGCGTCGACCATCCGCAGAATCCGCTCCACCAGCGCCGGGTCGAACCCGGCCGCGAGCAGGTCGGCGTACCCGAGGTCGCCCTCCACGTAGTCGTCCAGCACCCGGTCGAGCAACTGGTAGTCGGGCAGCGAGTCGGTGTCCAGCTGGCCGGGCCGCAACTCGGCCGACGGCGGCTTGGTGATCGAGTTCTCCGGGATGGGCGGCACCTCGCCGCGTTCGGCCGCCGTCACGTTCCGCCACCGCGCCAGCTCCCACACCATCGTCTTCGGCACGTCCTTGATCGGCGCGAAACCGCCGACCGCGTCGCCGTAGATCGTCGAGTAGCCGACCGCCAGCTCCGACTTGTTCCCGGTCGCCAGCACGAGGTGCCCGTACATGTTGGACAGCGCCATCAGCGCCATGCCGCGGCAGCGCGCCTGCACGTTCTCCTCGGCCAGCCCGGTCAGCTTGAGCTGCTCGACGTACACCCGGACCATGTCCGCGATCGGCTGCGTGTCGAAGTGCAGGCCGGTCCGCTCGGCCATCGCCCGCGCGTCCGCTCGCGAGTGCTCGGACGAGTAGTCCGACGGCATGGACACCGCGTACACCGCGTCCGGTCCGAGCGCGTCCACGGCGAGTGCCGCGACGACGGCCGAGTCGATCCCACCGGACAACGCGATCACCACGGAGGCGAACCCGTTCTTGCGCGTGTAGTCCCGCAACCCCGTGACCAGCGCCGACCACACCTCGGCCGGCTCGGACAACGGCTGGGCCACGGGTGGCAGCGGCTGCGGCGCGTAGGCCGGGAGCGGATCGTCGGACAGCACCACCCGCCGCACGTCGAACCCGTCGATCCGGCCGGTCTGGTGTCCGGTCCCGGCCGGCAGGTCCAGGTCGAGCACGAGCAGGTGCTCCACGAACTGCGGTGCCCGCGTCAGCAGCGTGCCGTCGGCGTCGACGACCATCGAGTCGCCGTCGAACACCAGCTCGTCCTGCCCGCCGACCCAGTTCACGTACGCCAGCGGCGCCCCGGCCTCCCTGGCCCGCCGGGCCACGAGCGGCAGCCGCGCGTCGTCCTTGTTCCGCTCGTACGGCGACGCGTTCGGCACGAGCACCAGGTCCACGCCGGCCGCGCCCAGGGCCGCGATCGGCCCGCCGTCCTGCCAGATGTCCTCGCAGATCACCATGCCGATGTCCAGCCCGTGCAGCCGGATCACGTCGAGCGAGTCGCCCGGTTTGAAGATCCGGAACTCGTCGAAAACGCCGTAGTTGGGCAGGAAGTGCTTGAACTGCCGCGCCACCACGGCACCCCGGTACAGCACGGCGGCCGCGTTGCGCGGGCCGGCGTCGTCCCGGTCCAGGTACCCGACGAACACCGCGACGTCGCCGCAACCGGCGTCGGCGAGCTGCTCGGCCAGCCGGTCCAGCGTGCGGCGGGACGCCTCGCCGAACGACCGGCGCAGCGCCAGGTCCTCGACCGGGTACCCGGTCAGCGCCATCTCGGGGAACAGCGCCACGTGCGCGCCGGCCTCGGCGGCCTTGCGTGTCCACGCGACCACCTCGGCCGCGTTTCCGTCGAGATCACCAACACACGTGTTCACCTGGGCCAAGGCGATACGAAGCTGCGGCATGTCGCTCATTCTCGCGCCGATCGGGCCGAGCGCACGCCATATGTGGTGGACCATACGGGCCGCCTACGGGTGCGGATGGCACGATCACAGGGTGTCGTCCTCCCGCTTGCTCCTGGTCCCGGCCTGCCTGCTCGCACTGTTGGGCACCGCGTGCACCTCGGTCAGCGTAGGCACCGGCGTGCCGGCCGCCCAGGTGGAACGCCGTGGTCCGGCCGGGCCGGTACCGGCCGGCCTCGCCTCGTTCTACGGCCAGGCGATGAGCTGGTCGGGCTGTGACACGTTCGCGTCGGACTCCCAGTCGCAGACGGCGTACGACAACAGCGCGCTCCAGTGCGCCCGGCTGACCCTCCCGGTCGACTACGCCAAGCCCGAAGGCCGCACGCTGACCATCGGCGTGATGCGGGTCAAGGCGTCGGACAGTGCGCAGCGCATCGGATCGCTGCTGGTCAACCCGGGCGGCCCCGGCGGATCCGGGCTGGACCTGGTGGCGAACATCCTCAAGACCTGGACCGGGAGCTCGTTGTCGCAACGGTTCGACCTGGTCGGTTTCGACCCGCGCGGTATCGGTTCCAGCCAGCCCGCGATCCGCTGCCTGACCGGCCCGCAGCAGGACGCCGTGCGGACCGAGGACCTCGACGACGAGGTGACCCCGGAGGGCGTCGCCCGGTACGAGCAGCAGCAGAAGCAGTACGCGCAGTCGTGCGCCCGCAACACGGGCTACGGCACCGAGATGCTCGCCAACGTCGGCACCCGGGACGTGGCCCGCGACATGGACGTGCTGCGTTCCGCTCTCGGCGACCCGAAACTGAGCTACCTCGGCTACTCGTACGGCACGCTGATCGGCACCACGTACGCCGAGGAGTTCCCGAAGAACGTGCGGGCACTGGTGCTCGACGGCGCCGTCGACCCGACCGAGACCGTCGTGCAGGAGACCGTCAGCCAGGGCAAGGGTTTCCAGAACGCGTTCACCCAGTTCGCCCAGTGGTGCGCCGGCCAGCACGAGTGCGCGCTGGGCACCAACGCGGCCAACGCGACGCAGGCGTTCCGCGCGCTGGTGAACCCGTTGCTGGCCAACCCGATCCCGGTCGGCGACGGCCGCCGACTGTCCTATGACGACGCCACGACAGCGGCCATCCAGGCGCTGTACTCACAGCAGTACTGGTCCTACCTCAACAGTGGCCTGAACGAACTGCGGCAGGGCACCGGCCACACGCTGATGGCGCTGGCCGACGTGTACGACGGCCGCGACCCGAACGGGCGGTACTCCAACGAGCAGGACGCGTTCAACGCGGTGCGCTGTGTGGACAGTCCGCCGGTGACCGACCCGAACCAGCAGTTGTCCGCGATCACCCAGTACAAGCAGGTCGCCCCGTTCCTCGACGACGGCCGCCCGCCGGTGGCGCAGTTCGACGCGTGCACGGTGTGGTCCGTCCCGCCGACGAGCAAGCCGCACACCCCGAGCGTGCCCGGCCTCGGGCCGGTGCTCGTCGTGTCCACGACGAACGACCCGGCTACGCCGTATCAAGCGGGCGTGAACCTGGCCAAGGCGCTGGGCGGCGGCCTGCTGACGTTCGAGGGCACGCAGCACACGGCGTTCCTGCAGGGCATCGCGTGCGTCGACAAGTGGGGCAGCGGCTACCTGCTCAACCTGACACTGCCGCCCGCCGGGACGCGCTGTTCCCGATGAAGATCGCGAGCACCGCACCTACCCCGCAGATCACGGCGGTGACCAGGAAGATCTCGCGATACTCGGTCAGCAGCGCGGTTTTCAGCGCGGTTTCGTAGACGGCGACCTCACGCTTGAACACGGCATCGCTGACGCCGAAGGGCAACGGCGTGTTCAACGCGGCCGTCAGCGTGTGGAACCGGTGCAGGCCCCACGCCGACAACGCCGACACGCCAACCAACATCCCGGTCATCCGCGCCACGACGACGGCCGCCGACGCGACCCCGTGCTGCTGCGCCGGAACGACCCGCAACACGGCCGCCGACAACGGCGCGATCACCAACCCGAGCCCCAGCCCGGCGATCACCAGATCGGTGTCCAACACCGGCAACCCGAGCACGTAGTGCGCCGACAACACGTTCACCGGCCACCGTGAGATCAACAGGTACCCGCCCACGGCGACGACCATGCCGACACAGGCCACGACCCGGTCCCCGAGCCACGCCGCCAACCGCCCGCCGAGCACGGCCCCCACCGGCAGGGCCACGAGAAATCGCACCAACAACACGGCCGACTGCCCGGTCGAGTACCCCAACAACGTCTGCGCGAACAGCTCGACGTCGACCAACGTCACCATCAGCGCGGCACCGGCCGCCAGGCTCACGCCCAAGGTGGCGAGAAAGGGCGGCATCACCACACCGGCCGGATCCAACAACCGATGTCGAGCCCGCGCCTCCCACCCCAGGAAAGCCACGAACAGCACACCGGCCGCGATCAACACCGGCACGCCCCACCCCGGCAACACCGACTGGTCCGGATTCGGGTTGTACAGCCCCACCACGAGCGATCCGAGGGCCGCCGCCAACAACGCGCCACCCACGAAATCCGGTCGCCGCCCGTCGGTCACGACCGCGCGCCCGCCCGGAATCGCCAACGAAACGGCCACCATCGCCGCCGCGGCCAGCGGCACGTTCACCCAGAACAGCCCGCGCCACCCCACCAACGCGGCCACACCGACCCCGTACAACGGCCCGAGCACCGAGCCGAGTTCCTGCGCCGCACCGACCAACCCGAGCACCTCGGCCCGCCGCCGCTCCGCCCACAGGTCCCCGGCCAACGCCAGCGTCACCGGCAGCAACGCGCCGCCGGAAATCCCCTGCACCGCCCGCCCGACGACCAACGCCGGAACCCCGCTCGCCAGCGCGGTCAACGCCGACCCGATCCCGAACACGGCCAAACAGGCCTGGAGCAGCACACGACGCCCGAACAGGTCGGACAGCTGTCCCAGTAACGGCATGGCGGCGACGTAACCGAGCAGATACCCGGTCACGATCGGCGTGGCCAGTTCCAGATGGTTGACCGGGATCCGCATGTCGCGGACCACGTCGAGCAACACGCCGACGACGACATACGCGTCCAAAGCCGCGAGCAGCACGGCCAACCCGCCCGCGCCGATCGCGATCGAACGGCGCGGCACCACCCCCGTGACCACGGTGTCAGCCGGCCGGAGCCGTCACGGTGACGGGCACGTTGACTCCGGAGAAGCTCACGTCGACTGTCGCGCCCTGCGCCCCGCCCGCGCCGGGCACCGCGAACTCGGCTTTCACCGGCAGGTGCTTGGCGTCGGTCGCCAGCCACAGGGTCGCGCCGACGTCGACGGTGATCCCCGGAATGATCGCGGACACGATGGTCTTGCCGATCTTCCCGGTGATCTTGTAGCAGTCCGTCCCGTTCACGGACTCCTGCGCCACTGTCTGGGCGCCCTGCATGCTGCCCAGCACCTTGGCCACCCCGCGATTGGGATCGAGAATCGCCGACGGGTCGAACAGGTTGCCGGCCAGGGCCGCCGAGACCTTCTGCCAACCACCGGTCGGGCCCTTGAGGTAGAAGGTCTGGTTGATCAGCACGAAGTCGACCTGGGTGAGCTGCCCGAGCAGCGACACCTTGGCGTTGCCCTTGGCCTGCCCCTGCGCGTTGAGGTCACCGTCCGCATTCTGGATCGGCACCCCGGCGAGCGTCCCGTTGACCACGATCGAGAAGTGCACGCTGGTGACCGAGCTCATGGAGCTGCCGGCCGTGGCCAGCAGGGGGCCGGCGGCCGGCAGGTTGGCCGTGTTGGCCGACCCACCGGACGAACAGGCCGCCAGCCCCAGCAGGCCGACCAGCAATCCGGCGATCCAGGTACGACGCATGCGCCGATCGTAGGACCGTCCGTGCGGCTAGGTGACCGCAGGCGCCTCAGCTATCTCAGGTTGCACCCCGAACTCGACGCCCTTCGCCTCCTTGCCGACCAGCACCAACACGGC
>Ga0207664_10002971_pt1 | contig 11260 bp, 10 predicted proteins | sample LARL83metaG_FD_184349 | JGI IMG/M metagenome (GOLD analysis project Ga0207664, IMG submission 184349) | Corn, switchgrass and miscanthus rhizosphere microbial communities from Kellogg Biological Station, Michigan, USA - LAR L8-3 metaG... | ecosystem: Host-associated > Plants > Roots >...
TGCCCGCGAGGTCGTTGACCTTGTGGTACATGAGCACGCGCAGGCTGCGACCGTCTCCGTTCACCGCGCCCATCCCGTTCGCCGTCTCGCCGATCGCCCGGTAGACCGAGTTCTTGAGGAGCTGCTTGATCTGCTCGCGCACGGAAGCAGGTTAGCCCGCGGCCAGCACGGAATCGACGAGGGCGCGCACCTTCGCCGCGTACTCCGCGGGCGTCACGCCCCAGTCCTCGCCGGTCCGCCACGCCGCCGCACCGTAGGTCTGCGCGAGCCCGCGGTCCGAGAGGAGGCGGACGAGCGCGTCCGCGAGCGCCCCGGCGTCGTCCGGGTCGACGAGCAGCCCGTTCTGCTCGTGGTGGACGACATCGGGGATCCCCGCCCGGTTCCCTCCGATGATCGCGCGGCCGCGGGACGCGGCTTCGAGCGCGACTCGGGGGAGGCCTTCCGAGCGGGACGGGAGACAGACGAGCCAGGAATCGTCCATCGCGGCTGCGACCTCTTCGGCCGTGAGCCGCTGCGACCACACGGTTTGCCTGCCGACAAGCGCTTGCGCGCGGTCGCGCATCGTGCCGTCGCCGACGACGTGCAGCGTCGCCGTGGGCACGCGCGGCGCCGCCTGACTCCACGCGTCGGCGAGCGTGTCGAACGCCTTGTAGCGCTCGAGCACGCCCACGAACACTGCGCGCGGCTGCTCCGGCAACGGCGTGGGAGGCCGGGCGAGAAACGCGTCGGCGTCGACGTACGACGGGAAGGTCGCGGCCGGCTCGACACCGAGAGCGCGCACGAGCCCTGTCGTCTGCGTCGACACGGTGCGCACCGCGTCAGCATGGCGAACGGCGAACGGCGCCAGCCCGTCGTTCAGCGGATTGAGCAGCCTTCGGAGCGGCGAGCCGTAGAGGCGCGTCGCCTCGTGCCAGTCGCCTTGCACGTCGAGGATCGCCTTCGTGCCGACGCGCGCGAGACGGCGCGCGGTGAGGAAGGCCACGAGCTCGTGCACGCCTTGCACGAGCGCGGCTTCCGGCCGGAAGGCGCGCAGCTCGCGTGCGATCCGGCGTGGCAGCGTCAGATAGAAGCGCGCACCGTCGAGGACGCTCGCCGGCGGCGTCAGGTGAAAGTGCTCGTCGCGCGTCGGGGAGCCTGCGGCGGCTGCGGCGAGCACGCGGTGGTCGACGACCGAGGCGACCGCGTCCCACTTGCGCTTCTGCGCACCGTCGAGCGGCAACCGGAACCGCTCGCGCGAGACGAAGAGCACGCGCGGGTTCACGCGAACGCTTCCTCGAGAACCCGCTCGGCCCAGTGATCGACCGAGTGCTCGGCCTGCACGCGCACACGCAGCGCCGCGCCGGCGCCTCCGTCGTAGTCGCGGATCCGTTCGGCGAGCGAGCCGGGATAGTCGCCGTGGAAACGCAGAGCGTCGGGCAGCAGCCCGTCGAACACGGGCGACGCGGCGAAGACGGGCAGGCAGGCCGCGGCGGCTTCGTAGACGACCTTGTCGGCAGCGTTGCCGCGCGTCGCATTCACGACCGCGTCGGCGAGCCCGAAGAGGTGCGGCACCTCCGCATACGGGATCTCCTCGCCGAACGAGACGCGCTCGTCCACACCCAGCTCCCGCGCGAGCGAGCGCAGGCGCGGCAGCTCCGCGCGGTCGACGTCGGTAAGCATCGGCCCGTGCAGCGCGAGTGTCGCCTCGGGCAGGTCGGGGAGCGCACGCAGCACCGTCTCCCAGCCCTTCACCGGCGCGTAGCGGCCGAGGCCGAGCAGTCGCCGGAGCGGGGGCCGCCGTTCGGGAACGCACGGCAGCGCGGCGACGTCGATGCCATGACCGATTCCGCGTACCTTCGGCGACCGGACGGGCACGCTTCGCTCGTCCACCGTCAGGATGCGATCGACGACCTTCTCCGCGATCTGCAGCGGCGGCCCCGCCGCCTGCTGCGTGAACCAGAGGAGGAGCGGCACGCGCAGCGGGCGCGCGAGCGGCGCCGCGAGGAGCGCGAAGATCGGCGACATGTGCGCGAGCACCGCGACCGGCTTGCGCACGAGCTCGGGTGCGAGCGCCGCGAGGTAGCGCGCACCGCGCGCCGCCTGCGTCGGCGCGGCGAAGCTGTGCGCGACACAGTTCTCCGGGAGCGCATCGAGGTCGATGGAGTCCGCGAGGACGACGACTTCGTCGACGCGGGCCGCGAGCGCCCGGATCTGCGCCAGCGTCGCTCCGAGCACGGGATGTTGCGGATCCGCGGCCTGCGTCGCGAAGACGATCCTCACGAGACGAGCTCCCGCATGCGCTCCGCGTACTGCTCGGGCGTCTGCAGCCACTGCGCCGCAGCGTCGCGCGCGCCGGCGGCGAGGCGTTCCGCAAGCGTGCGGTCGGAGAGCACGCGGACGAGCGCAGTCGCGAGGGCCTGCGCGTCGCCGGGCTCGACGAGGAGGCCCGAGACGCCGTCCACGACGAGGTTCGGAATCGAGCCGGCGCGCGTGCCGACGACCCCGCGCCCACGGCAGAACGCCTCGACGAGCACCCGGCCCATGCCTTCGGAGCGGGACGGCAGCACGAGCACCCACGCGTCGTCGAGCGCCGCCGCCACCTCCTCGGGCGCGAGCTCCTCGTCCCAACGGACACCGAGGTCGCGCACGAGCGCCTGCGCGACGTCGGTGCGCGTTCCCTTGCCGACGAGCCGGAGCGAGGCGTCCAGCTTGGGCGCCGCAAGCCGCCACGCTTCCGCGAGGCCGTCGATGTTCTTGTACGCCTCGAGCACGCCGACGAAGAGCGCGGCCGGGCTCGCGGGCAGGGGCTTCGGCGGCACCGTGAATGCGCCGAGATCCATGTAGGCGGGGAAGTCGAGCGTCGGCTCGACGCCGAGCTCTCCGACGAGACCTGCGGTAAATGGAGAAACCGTGCGCACGCCGTCGGCGCGGCGAAGCGCGGCCGCCGCGATCGCGTCGCCCAAACGCGCCACGATGCGCCGCGCCTTCGACCCGTAGAGCCGTGTCGACGTCCTCCAGTCCCCATGCACCTCGACGATGATCCGCGTCGGCACGCGCGTGAAGCGCCGCGCCACGAGCGCGGCCGCGGCGTCGTACGCGGTCTGACAGACGACGGCGTCCGGGTGAAATGTGCGCAGCATTCGTGCAATCCGCGTCGGGAGCGCGAGCCAAAACACAACGCCGTCGAACACTGGCAGCGGGCGAACGAGACTGAACGTCGCATCGCTGGTAGGCGAGCTCGCAGCAGCGGCAGCCAGTACACGGATGTCGAGCTCGTGCGCGAGCGCGTCCCACTTGCGCGCCAGGCTTGGCGAGAGCGGCAGCCGGTAACGGGTGCGGCCGACGAACAGGACACGCGGCTTCGTCATCGCGCCACCCGCTCGAGGGTCTGCTCGAGCTCCGCGAAGATGCGCTCGGGCGCATAGCCGGCGACCGACGGGGCAGCAGCCGCACGAAGCCGTGCGCGGAGCGCGTCATCGTCGAAGTAGCGGCGCACGGCCGCTCCGAGCGCCACTGCGTCTCCGAGCGGGACGAGCAAGCCGTTCTCGCCGTCGCGCACGACCTCCGCGACGCCGCCGCTCGCGGTTGCGAGCACCGGGGTGCCGACCGCGAGCGCCTCGACCACCGTGTGCGGGAAGTTCTCCCACATCGACGAGAGGATCGCCGCATCAGCGGCTGCGAAGAGCTCGACGACGCGCGCGCGCGGCAGGGCGCCGAGAAACCGCACACGCCCGTCGAGTCCGAGCTCGGCGACGTCGCGCTCGAGCGTCGAGCGCTCGTCACCCTCGCCCGCGATCAGGAGCTCGACGCCGTCGACTGCCGCAAGCGCCTCGAGCGCCACCCGCAGCGACTTCTGCGCGGTCAGCCGTCCGGCGAAAGCGAGCGCCGGGGCGGCTAGACCGAAGCTCGCACGCAGGTCGTTGCGCGGGGGCAGGGCCGGCAGCGGCGGCGTCGGGTTCGGCAGCACCGACACGCGGTCGGCCGCGACGCCCCAGGAGAGCGCGAGCTCACGAAGATACCCGCTCGGGGTGAAGACGTGCGCCGCATGCTCGAGCTCCGTATCGCGGGCAGCGCGCAGTATGCGCACAGCCGGACCCGAAGCCGTGTGCTGGAACTCGTCCACGTTTCCGCCGACCATGTCGCGGCGCCGCGCACGTTCGAAGGCCGGATCCGCCGTCAGCTTGACGACATACGGCCGCCGCGCGAGCGTCGCGCCGAGCGAGCTACGTCCGAACATGCCGGTCGTATAGACGACGTTCGCGCGGGCTCCGCGACGCGCAATCTCGATGCCGGTGCGCAGGTGAATCGCTCCCTTCGGCAGCGAGCGCGAGATCCAGCGCACGGGATAGTCCTCGCGCATAGGTGCAGCGGCAGCCGTGATCACCACCTCGACCTCGTGCCCCCGGTCGCGCAGGAACGCAGCGACGTCTGGCGCGTGGCTCGCCGGGCCGCCGACGTCCGGCGGCCAGATGCCGGAGACGACGAGCACCCTCACGGGAGCGCGGGTCCAATGTCGACGACGGGTGTAGGCGGCCCCACGTCCTCCGGATCGATGCGCAGGAAGACGAACGCCCATACGACGGCGAATGCGCACATGCCGGCGAGGACGGCACCTGCAGCTCCGGCCGCCCCCCACTCGTATCCGAAGACGAGCGTCAGCGGCAGCACGATCGCAGTCTCGATCCCGTGCGTGAGGATGCGCAGCCCTGGCCGCCCGATCGACACCGGAAACGACTTCGTCCAGCCGACGACGAGCTGGACGGCCGCTGCGAGCACGAGCAGCCTCGCCGCAGGCGAGGCGCCGACGTAACCGGAGCCGTTGACAATGCGGATCAGGTCGGGAATCCAGATGATGAGCGGCGGCACGGCAACAACGGCGACGCCGGCCGCGAGCAGGCTGTAGCGGCGCACGCCGCGCAGCACGACCGACTGGCGTCCCTTCTCCCAGTCGCGCGTCTGCTCGGTGAGGAGGACCATGCGTGCGGGCGCTGACAGCGCCTGGAAGCCGGACTGGGGCGCCTGCGCGACGCGGAAGAGGCCGACCTGCGTTGTGTTCGTCACCGCGCCGAGGAGCAGCGGCGCGAGACCGCCGCGGAGCGACAGGATTCCCGTAGCCGCGCTCGACTGCATGACGAACGAGACGATCTCCCGGCGATCCTCCGCGAGCGGGCGCGACGGCGCGCTCGGGAAGCGCCTGAACGCGAGCAGCCCGACGACGCCGACGGAGGCCGTTGCCGCGACCTGCGCGGCGAGCACGCCCGCGACCGCCTCGGCCACGCCGAAGTGTGCGCCTACGGCAATGCCCGCCAACCGCAACAGCATCGACCACGTGAGAAGCAGCGAACGGATGTCGTAGCGTCCGCGCAGATACAGCATCGTCCCCGCGAGACCTTCGAGCGACTGGCCGAGCGGGATGCCGGCCGCGAGGAGGCACGGGATCTCGAGCCGGTGCGGCGCAAGCTGCGAGAAGACGACGAGCCCGAGCGCGCCCAGGAACGAGCCGGCAACCTTGAACCGAAGCGCACTTGCGAAGAGGCGGCGGAAGCGGCCCCAATCCTCCCGCGTCGAGTAGCGGAAGCCGTACTTGACGAGCGCCTCCTCGACCGTCAGATCGAAGAACGATTGCAGGAAGCTCGTGGCGAAGATCACGGTCGCGTAGTCGCCGAACGGCCCGAGCGTGAGCTCATGTGTCGCAATGACCGTTCCGACGAAGCCGAGAGCGACCGACGAATAGATGCCGACCGCGGTGACCGAACGTCGGACGAGGAGCCCGCGCATCAGGCGAGGGTATAGTCGCCGTCTCTTTGGCGACCAGGTTTGCGAACCGAGGCCTCTCGCCCGGCGCGGTCGTGCTGGCTGCCGGGATCCCGATTCTCCTGCTGCACGCCCATTACCAGCCGGGGCTCTCGATCGGCTTCGGCTCGACGACCGTCAACGCCTATCTCTCGGACTTCGTCGTGCTCGCGATCGTGATCGCCGCGATCGTCGTGGGAGCCCGAGGCGGCTTCGGGGCGCTCGCGCACGGCCGATTGCTCTGGCTCGCCGGCGGGCTCTTCGCCGCCTGGATGTTCGTCGAGGTCGGCCTCGGCCGTCACCATGCTGCCTCGTACGACTGGCACGCGCACGCGGTCACGGCGGCGAAGTTCGCGGAGTACATGCTGCTCGCTCCGGCGGTGCCGCTGCTACTCCGCCGGCTCGCGGACGTCGCGCTCTGCGCCTGGTCGCTCGTGCTCTGGAGCGTCCTCGCGACCGTCGTCGGCATCGCGCAGTTCTTCGGCGCCGACATCTTCCTCGCTGGAACCGTCGGCCGGCGGCAGGCGTCGTTCCTTGCGTCGGGCGACTTCGCCGCGGTCTCCGCCGCTGCGCTCCTCGTCGGCGTCGTCTGTCTCGCGCTGCCGCGACTGCGTGCCGGGCGTGCACTCACCGCAACGGCGCTCGCGACCGGAGTGCTCGGGATGATCGTCGCCGGCGCGCTCGCCGCCGTGCTCGGGCTCGCGACCGCACTCGCCGCGCTGCTCGTCGTGCTCGTGCTGCGGCGCGAGGTCGACGTGCGGCGTCTTGCAGGCATTGCGGCCGCTGCGCTCGTCGTCCTCGGGGGCGCGATCGCGATCCGCGGCAGCGACCTCGACGCATTCGCGCGCTTCCTCGGCGCCTCTCCCGGCAAGCAGCAGACGCAGCCGACGAAGGTGCAGACCTACGCGCACCGCACGCTCCTGACCTGGATCGGCTGGCAGATCTGGAAGGACAATCCGGTCGCGGGCGTCGGCTGGGAGGGGTCGGCAGAGCCCGCGGACTTCGAGCGATACATCCCCGCGGCGCACCGCCACTTCCCGGACGAGGCGCCGCTCGCATTCCCGTCTCCGACCAGGCGCTACGGCGTGCAGGACTCCTGGGTGCAGGCGCTCGCCGACCTCGGCGTGATCGGCTTCGTCTTCTGGGTCGCGACGTTCGCGGCCTCTGCGTGGCTCGCGGCACGCGATCGCTCGCCCGCCGCGCTGTACGCCCTGCTCGGCACGCTGCTCCTCGCGTGGCTCTGGACCGCGCAGGGCTACGTCGCGGGGATTCCCCTCGACGCGGTCACCTTCCTCACGTTCGGGCTCGCCGCGACGAGACTGCAGAGCGCATGAGCGACCGTCTTCACCCGAGCCGCACCTCGGTGCAGTACGCCGTGCGCAAGCCACTCCTCGAGTGGCTGCGGGCCCAGGACGTCCGCGGGCTGCGCGTGCTCGACGTCGGCTGCGGCGACCGGCCATACGAGCAGCTGCTCCAGGGCGCGGCGGAGATCGTCGGCTTCGACGTGCCCGGGAACCCGCACGCCGACCTGCACGGCTCGATCGACGCGCTGCCGGTCGAGGACGCGAGCTTCGACGTCGTTCTCTGCCTGCAGGTGCTCGAGCACGTGCCGAGCCCGGCCGCCGCGGTGCGCGAGCTGCGGCGCGTCGTCAAGCCCGGCGGGCTCGTGCTCGCGTCGACGCACGGGATCTACCCGTTCCACCCGAATCCGGACGACTTCTGGCGCTGGACGCAGGACGGGCTCGCGCAGCTCTTCCGAACAAATGCCGAATGGTCGTCCGTTACGGTGCGGCCCGGTGCAGGAACCGCAGCCACCGTGGCCATGCTCGTAGCCCACACGATCGACCTCCTCTGCAAGCGCGCACACGTGCGCAGCGCCGGCGCGCCTTTCGTCGCGCTCCTGAACGCGGGCGGCGAAGCCCTCGACCGCGCGATCCCACTGCTGCGTGAGCCCGTGCCCGGCTCGTTGAACGCGAACTACCACGTGGAGGCGCGAGCCTGATGGCGCGTGTCCTCGTCACCGGCGGCGCAGGCTTCATCGGCTCGAACCTCGTACGGGGACTGCTTGCGCGCGGCGACGACGTGCGCGTGCTCGACAACTTCTCGACCGGCAACCGCGCGAACCTCGAAGGGCTCGACATCGAGATCGTCGAGGGCGAGCTGCGAAGCTACGAGCGCGTGCACAACGCGGTGCGCGGCACCGAGGTCGTCTATCACCTCGGGGCGCTCGGCTCGGTGCCGCGGTCGGTTCAGGATCCACTCACGTCGAGCGCCGTGAACGTCGAGGGGACGCTCAACGTCCTGCTCGCGGCGCGCGACGAGGGAATCCGCCGCGTCGTCTTCTCGTCCTCCGCCTCCGTGTACGGCTCGAGCCGGCAGATGCCGACGACGGAGGACTCCCCCGCGGACCCGATCTCCCCATACGGAGTCGCGAAGCTCGCCGCAGAGCGCTATTGCGTCAGCTTCTCGCGCGTCTACGAGTCGTTCGAGACGGTCGTGCTGCGCTACTTCAACGTCTTCGGCCCGCGCCAGAGCCCGTTCTCGCAGTACGCCGCCGCGGTGCCGCTCTTCATCACGAAGATCGCGGCCGGGGAGGAGATCGTCGTCTTCGGGGACGGTGAGCAGTCAAGGGACTTCACGTTCGTCGACAACGTCGTCGACGCGACCATCCGCGCCGGCGACGCGCAGGGCGCGAACGGCGAGATCTTCAACGTCGCGGCCGGCGCTCCCGCGAGCGTCAATCACGTCGCAGAGACGATCGGCGAGATCGTGGGCGAGCCGGTCCGCCGCCGAAACCTCCCGGCGCGGCCGGGCGATCTCCGCGACTCGTGGGCCGACCTCTCGAAGTCCCAGCGCGTACTGGGGTACGCGCCGGAGATCGCCCTCGCGGACGGTCTCCGGCGCACGATCGACTATCTGCGCTAACTCCCGCGCGGAACGGCCAGATAAGCGTTCCAGGCGGGCTTGTGCCGGCCCGTCGCGGTCGAGAGGCCCGACTGCCAACCCGACTTCACGTTCGGCTCGTCGCGTACGAGGAACCAGAGCATCATGTCGATGCGCGGGTTCTTGCGTGCGATCGCGTACGACTGCGACAGATACTGCGCCTGTTTCTTGTACGAGACGCCGAACGCCTTGTCGGGCGGGTTCGTCTGGTAGCCGTACTCCGTGATCCAGAGGTGCTTCGGCCCGTAGTACTTCGTGATCAGCTTGAGCAGCAGGCTGATGTTGCCGAGCTGCACACGCCGCTTGAACTTGCCCTTCGGAACGTAGGTGGGCGACTCGGCCGCGCCAATGTCCGGATACGGATGGTGCGCGTAGACGTCGAAGCCGGTCATCCCGTACCTGTGCGCAGCGGTGAGGAACGTCAGCGGATCGACCGACGCGCGGCTCGTCCCTGGCGCGTCGTTCCCTTTCGGACCGGTGACGCCGCACGCGACGTGCTCGTCGGGTAGCGGCCCGAGGTCGCGCGAGTGCACACCCGCGACGACCGCATTGCAGATCTTCGCGTAGTTGTAGGCGCTCTCCACGCGCCAGGTCTTACCGACGCGCTTGTACTGCGGCGTGAGCCAGATCGGATTGTTCGGCTCGTTCCACGCCGTCCAGTAGTTCACCTTGGGCAGCGGCAGCTTCGTCGTCGGGTTGGACGGGTCCTGCTGCCAGGCCGGCGGCGTCCACAGGCCGCTGTATCGCTCCGCGGCCGCGTACGAGAAGTTCACGAGGTCGTTGTAGTTCGTCGGGGGCACCGTGCGTGCCTTCCCGCCGTTCGCCCAGCCGGGGGTGAAGAGGATGGAGAAGACGACCTTGATGTTGTACTGGGTCGCGTAGCGCACCAGCCGGTCGTAGATCGTCCAGTCGTACGCCGGGTCGCCCGGGTCGTTCGGATCATGCGGACGCGACTTCGCGACCGCCCACTGCGTCCCGCCCCAGTAGAGGTTGACGCGGATGACCTGCGTGTTCAGCGACTTCAGCGTCTGGAACGCGAAGTTCGGGTCTCCGTACAGCGTGAAGGCCTCGTCGTTGATGCCGACGAGGAGGTGGCTCGACTGCTTGGCTGCATGCTTCTTCGTTGAGGCCGTCGCCGCAGACACGGCGAGGCCGGCGATGACCGTGACGGCCACCGCGAGCAGGGCGATGCGCTTAGACACTCAGTGACTCCCGTGAATTCGCTTGCAACATTCGCCGCAGGCCGTCCTCGAGACTGATCTGCGGCTCCCAGCCCAGCAGCTGCCGGGCGCGTGTGATGTCCGGCTGACGCACCTTGGGGTCGTCCACCGGCAGCGCCTCGAACACGATCTCACTCGTGGCACCGGTCACTTCGACCACTTTCTGCGCGAGCTCGAGGAGCGTGTATTCGGCGGGGTTCCCGATGTTCACAGGAAGGTGCTCCCCACTTTGGCAAAGCGCAATCAGGCCACGGACGAGATCGTCGACGTAGCAAAAGCTTCGGGTCTGTGAGCCGTCGCCGAAGACGGTGAGCGGCTCGTTCGCGAGCGCCTGGCGGACGAAGGTCGGAATCGCGCGTCCGTCGTGGGGGCGCATGCGCGGCCCGTACGTGTTGAAGATGCGCACGATGCACGTGTCGACGCCCTGCTGGCGGTGGTAGGCCATCGTCAGCGCCTCCGCGTAGCGCTTCGCCTCGTCGTAGACGCCGCGCGGGCCGATCGGGTTGACGTTCCCCCAGTAGGTCTCCGGCTGCGGATGGATCAGCGGATCGCCGTACACCTCGCTCGTCGAGGCGAGCAGGAAGCGCGCCCGCTTCCACTTCGCGAGCCCGAGCGCGTTGTGGGTGCCGTGCGAGCCGACCTTCAGCGTCTGCAACGGCAGCCGCAGGTAGTCGATCGGGCTCGCCGGGCTCGCCAGGTGGTAGATGAAGTCGACCGGCTCGTCGATCTCGAGGTGATTCGTGATGTCGTGATGCCGGAAGATGAAGTTCTCGCCGCGCAGGTGCTCCACGTTCTGCAGCGACCCCGTCTCCAGGTTGTCGACGCAGATGACGCGGTGTCCGTCGCGGGCAAGCGAATCACAGAGATGCGATCCGAGGAAGCCCGCGCCCCCGGTGACGACGGCGGTCGGCATCTCGTCGATGCTACCCAGGGCCTCGGAGCACTGCGGCAGGCTTCACAAAGGATTTACGGCCGGAGCCTGCCTCATGGTGAGACTCGTTGCCCCGGTGCGATGGGCGAGTGCGAGGCAAGGACGCAGGGAGCCCCGATAGCCAACTATCGGGGCGACTGAGGACGCAGCATCGCGCCGCACAGCGCGGCGGGGCGACACAGTCCTCACCGTGAGGCAGGCTCCACACGGTGCTAGCGTCCCTGCGCGATGCGCTGGTGGGGACCCATCGGGCTACTCGCCGCGATCCGGGTCGCCATCCCGCTCGCCGCCTACGCGGACGCAGGCTCCGGGCTTCCGGGACTGCCTGCCTTCACCCGCTCCCCGCAGCTCGGCGGGCTAACCGGCGACGCGACCGGGTGTTACGCGGCGACGC
>Ga0207664_10002972_pt1 | contig 11259 bp, 7 predicted proteins | sample LARL83metaG_FD_184349 | JGI IMG/M metagenome (GOLD analysis project Ga0207664, IMG submission 184349) | Corn, switchgrass and miscanthus rhizosphere microbial communities from Kellogg Biological Station, Michigan, USA - LAR L8-3 metaG... | ecosystem: Host-associated > Plants > Roots >...
GATGTCGAACCAGCCGCCGATGTGGAGCGCGGGCACGGTCAGGCTCTCCGCCCGGTCGATCACCGACAGGTCCTGCCAGTGCTGGTCGCGGCCTGGGTGCCCGAGCAGGTCGCCCCACCAGGGCCACACCTTCTCCAGCAGCTGGTCGCGCAGGGGCAGGGCCTCCAGGTGCGGCTGCAGGTTGCCCACGACGGCAGCCAGGTCGCCCAGCAGCTGCGGGTCACCGGTTCCGGCCGTTACCGCGCGCTGGGTTTCCGCCAGCGCCATCCCCGTGGACCACGACTGCACCGTGTGCCAGGACAGCGCGCCGCCCTCGGAGTACCAGGGGGTGGTGTAGTAGTCGGTGGTGGTCACGGCCGGCGCGATCGCCTTCAGGTGCGGGGACACCGAGGCGCTGGCCCACTGCACGAACCCCAGGTAGGACGCGCCGAACGTGCCGATGTTGCCGTCACACCAGGGCTGCTCGACCAGCCAGGCGATGGTGTCCGCGCCGTCGTTCGGCTCGTTCACCATCGGCACGAACTCGCCGCCGGACCGGAACGTGCCCCGGCAGTCCTGGTATACCACCGCGTAGCCGGCCTCGATCAGCGCGAACAGGTTCGGCATCAGCCCGTAGGCGAGCAGCGCGGTCAGGTCCTTGCCGTACGGCAGCCGCACCAGCAGGGTCGGCGCGGGCACCTGGTCGGGCACCCAGGTGTCGGTGGCCAGCTCGACGCCATCCCGCATCCGCACCATGACGTCTTTCTCGACCCTGAACCCCATGCCCGGCTCCTCCGCTGCGGCGACCTCTGCCGCCTCAACGTAACACCGGAAGAACCGGCCGTCTCCGGGCGAATTCACCGGGCCTGACCGGGCCCGCCGGCGGAAAAGACGTTGCCGGGCCGGCGGCTGATGGCTCTATGATTCGGCCAGGAAGCACCGCGCCGAGAGACCAGGGAGGGTAGATGCGCCAGGCGTTCACGTCCACCGAGATGGCCTTTGGGACCTATTCATGGGATGTGGCGCGTGTCGCAGAAAACGCTCAACCTGGGGATCCTGGCGCATGTAGACGCGGGTAAGACGACTCTTACCGAGCGGCTGCTGTACGACTCGGGCGTCATTGACCGGCTCGGCGCGGTCGACGCTGGCACCACCCAGACCGATTCGCTGCCGCTGGAGCGGCGGCGCGGCATTACGATCAAGTCCGCCGTGACGTCCTTCCCGGTCGGGGACGTCGCCGTCAACCTGATCGACACGCCGGGCCACCCGGACTTCATCGCCGAGGTGGACCGCGTGCTGAGCGTTCTCGACGGGGTTGTGCTCGTGATCTCGGCCGTTGAGGGCGTGCAGGCGCAGACCCGGATCCTGATGCGCTCGCTGCAGCGCCTGGGGATTCCGGCCCTGCTGTTCGTGAACAAGGTTGACCGGCCCGGGGCGGACCCCGGGCGCGTACTGGCGGACATCGGCCGCCGGCTCAAGGTCGCCGCCTTCGCCATGGGCTGCGTGACCGGCGCCGGGACGCCCGGCGCCAGCGTCACCGCGTCGGCCGCGGACGACGCTGAGTTCACCGCGGGCCTGACCGAGCTGCTGGCCGACCGCAGCGACGGGCTGCTGGCCACGTACGTGCAGAGCGAGGCCGGGGTTCCGTACGCCCAGCTCCGCACGGAACTCGCCGCCCAGACGCGGCGCGGGCAGGTGTACCCCGTCTTCTTCGGCTCGGCGATCACCGGAGCGGGGATCACGCAGCTGATGGCCGGCCTCGCCGAGCTGCTGCCGGCCCCGGGCGGTGACCCTGACGGGCCGCTGTCCGGCAGCATCTTCAAGATCGAACGCGGCAGCGGCGGGGAGAAGGTCGCCTACGTCCGCATGTTCTCGGGAACCGTGCACGTCCGCGACCGGCTCAGGTTCGGGTCCGGCCTGGAGGCCAAGGTGACCGCGGTCGCTGTTTTCGAGCGGGGGCCCGCGGTCCAGCGGCAGGCGGTCCTGGCTGGCCAGATCGGCAAGCTCTGGGGTCTGGCCGAGGCCAGGATCGGGGACCGGATCGGCGATCTGGCCGGCAGCGAGGCCAGCCTTCAGTTTCCGCCGCCGACGCTGGAGTCGGCCGTCGTGCCGGGTGACCCCGGCGACAGGAACCGGCTGCGCGTGGCCCTGGGCCAGCTCGCCGAGCAGGACCCGCTCATCAACCTGCGGCAGGACGACGAGCGGCAGGAGATCTACGTGTCGCTCTACGGCGCGGTCCAGAAAGAGGTAATCCAGGCCACGCTGGCCGACGATTTCCACGTGGCCGCGACGTTCCGCGAGACGACGATGATCTGCATCGAGCGGCCCCTCGGCACCGCGAGTGCCGTTGAGGTCCTGCAGTCCGACGGCCATCCCTATTCGGCAACGGTCGGGCTGCGCGTCGAGCCCGGGCCGGCCGGCTCGGGGGTCAGGTTCCGGCTCGACGTCGATCCGCGCCTCATCCCGCTGTATATCTACAAGACCGCTGGCCACTTCACCGACGCCATGACGCAGTACGTCCGGCACGCCTGCGAGAAGGGCCACTACGGGTGGCAGGTCACCGACTGCGTGGTCACGATGACCGACTGCAACTACTACATCGGCGACGGGACCACCAAGCGGGTCCTGCCCACGCCGCGGACCACGGCGGCTGACTTCCGCAAGCTGACCCCGCTGGTGCTGACCGAAGCCCTGCAGCAGGCGGGCACGGTCGTCTGCCAGCCGATGGCCCGCGTCCGGCTGGAGCTGCCCGCGCCGAGGGCGGGCGATGTGCTGTCGGCTCTGGCCCGGCTGGGTGCTGCCTCGGAGGCGCCGGTGCTCGATGCTGAGCTGGCTGTGGTCACGGCCATGCTGCCCACGGCACGGGTCCGCAGCCTGCAGGAGCAGCTGCCCGGGCTCACCGGTGGCGAAGGCGTGCTCGACGCGGGCTTCGGTGGCTACGAGCCGGTGCGCGGCAGCTTCCCGCGGCGCTGATCCGGGGCCCGCTGCCGGTGTGGATCAATTGGGGGCTCAGGAGCGGGGCCAGGCCAGGACCGGGCCCCGGGCCCGCAGCGTCACCGGGGAGCCGGCCGGCAGCTGGGGGCCGCCGAGCGTGCGCACGATGATCGTGGGCGCGTCGCCGCCGGGCTCGGGCCGCACGTGGATCACGGCGTCGTGGCCGTGGTAGCCGTAGGCCACCACGCGCCCGGCCAGCTGAGCGGGCGCGGCGTCGCGGTTACGGCCCGCCGGGCGGCCCGGGGCGGGCTCGGCCAGCAGCTCGACCTGCTCGGGGCGGACCAGGACCGTGGCCGGGCCGGCCTGGTTCCCGGCCAGCGCCGCCGGGCCGTCCGCGAGGGAGCCCCGGCCGGGACCGAACGAGGCCAGGCAGGACGGCTCGATCCGCAGCCGTCCCAGCACGGTGTCGACCATGCCCGCGTCGAGCACGCCCTCGATGAGGTTCGCGTCCCCGATGAACCTGGCGATGTCCGCGTCGGCGGGCCGGTCATACAGATCCTGGGGAGCGGCGCACTGCGCGATGCGGCCGTGGCGCAGCACCGCCACCCGGTCCGCGGTGGACAGCGCCTCGTCCTGGTCGTGGGTGACCAGCACCCCGGTCGTTCCGGTCTCGGCGAGCACGTTCTGCACGTCGGCCCGGACACTCGCGCGCAGGTGCGCGTCGAGCGAGGCGAACGGCTCGTCCAGCAGCACGATCCTGGGCCTGATGGCCAGCGCCCGGGCCAGCGCCACCCGCTGCTGCTGGCCGCCGGAGAGCTGATGCGGGTAGCGCAGGCCCAGGCCCGCCAGCCCGACCGCCTCGAGCAGTTCGTCAATGGCCGGCCCGCGGCGCTGCCGTGACGGCAGCCCGAACCCGACGTTGGCCGCGACCGTGAGGTGCGGGAACAGGCTGCCCTCCTGCGGCACATAGCCGATCCGGCGCCGCTCCGGCGCGACATGCCCGCCGGGACCGTCGACCACCGAGCCGCCGATCGAGACCGTGCCCGCGTCGGCCCGGTCGAACCCGGCCAGAACCCGCAGCAGCGTGGTCTTGCCGCTGCCGGACGGCCCGAGTATCGCGGTGAGCGAGCCCGCGGGCACCTCGAGGTCCACGCCGGTGAGCACCGGGTGCTCGCCGAACGCCTTGTGCAGGCCGGTCACCTCGAGCTGGGTCATGCCGCCATTCTCGCGCGCGGCCCGGTCACCGGTGCGCCGGGGCAGAACGGTCGAAAAACCGGCCGAGCACGTAACTCGGCACCGCGGCCACGGCGATCATGACCAGGGCGAACGGGGCGGCCTGGCCGTAGGACAGGTTGGTCTCGTAGGCCCAGAACTGGGTGGCCAGCGTCTGCACCCCGGTGGGGATCAGCAGCAGGGTGGCGGTGAGCTCGGTCACCACCGACAGGAAGACCAGGCAGAACGCCGCGGCCAGGCCCGGCCCGGCCAGCCGCAGCGTGACCCGCCACAGCACGGCCAGCCGGCGCTGGCCCAGCGAGCGGGCGACCTCGTCCAGGCTGGCCGGGGCCCGGGCCAGGGAGGCCTTCACCCCGACCAGGGCCAGCGGGAAGAACATGATCGAGTAGCAGAAGATGAGCAGCGGCGCGCTCTGGTACAGCAGCCCGCTGCCGTAGCGCTCGGTGAAGTAGGACAGCGCGAACGCGGCGACCACGCCCGGCATGGCCAGCACCAGGTAGGTGCTGCGTTCCAGGAGGTGCCGGACCCGGCCGGGGTACCTGACCGCCAGCAGCGCGACCGGCAGCGCGGCCAGGGTGGCCAGCGCCCCGGCGCACACCCCGTAGCCCGCGGTGTCCAGGGCGGCGCTGACCAGGGACACCCCGGCGATCGCGTGCGCCCCGCCCTCGAACATCCACCACACGCTCGAGCCGACCGGGACGCCGAGGGCCAGCGCGGCGAGCGCGCCGAAGCAGGCCAGCACCGGCAGCGTGGCCCGCCCCAGCCGCTGCGGCGGCATCCGCCGCTGGGCCAGCGGGCCGGACCTGGCCACCCGGCCCCGGCCGCGCAGCATGCCCTCGCCGGCCAGGACCAGCAGGCTGAGCGCGACCAGCACCAGCGACAGCGCGCACGCGGCCGGCACGCTGAACGACACGGAGAACTCGGTGAAGATCTCGGTGGTGAACGTCTGGTAGCCGAGGATCTCGAACGCGCCGTACTCGGCCAGCAGCACCAGCGCCACCAGCAGGCAGCCACCCAGGATCGCGCCGCGGGCCTGGCCCAGGGTGACCCGCACGAACGTGCGCACGCGCCCGACGCCGAGGCTGCGCGCCACCTCCTCCTGGCCCGGGTCGGCGGCCCGCAGGCTGGCCGCGACCGGCAGGTAGACCAGCGGGTACACGGCGAGCGTCATCACCACCACCGCACCGCGGAAGCCGTGCACCCAGGTCCACAGCGACGCCCAGCCGAAGCTGACCACGAAGTCCGGGATGGCCAGCGGCACCACGGCCAGCACCGCCCAGACCCGCCGGCCTGGCAGGTCGGTGCGCTCGACGCACCAGGCCGCGGCGGTGCCGATGACCGCGCAGCCGATCGTGACCACGACGGTCAGCCGGACCGTGTTCCACAGCAGGTCGGCGGTCAGCCGGCGGAAGGTCAGCTGGGTGACGGCCGCGGTGCCCGCGCCGTGGGCCTCGATCAGCAGGAACACCAGTGGCAGCGCGAGCGCCGCGGCCACCGCGGCGCTGACCGCGACCAGCACCGCGGGCCGCCGGGCCTTCCTCGCGGGCACGGCGGGCCGGGCCGCGGGCCCTGCGGCCGGGGCGGGGCCCGGCCGGGAGAGCGTCTGCGGGCGCGTCATTACAGCAGGCCGGCCTGCCGCATCAGCACGATGGCCGTGGTCCCGGTCCCGAGCTCGCCGATCGTGATCGGGTACGGCCGGAGCTGATCGAACGGCGTCTCGCCGGCCTGGGTGGTCACCCCGGAGTCGATCGGGTACTCGTAGCTGATCGATTTGCTGGGGTCGGCGATGATGCTCTGGCCCTGCTGGCTGACCAGGAACGCGACGAACTTCTGGGCCGCGGCCTGGTGTGCGGACGACTTGAGCACCCCGGCGCCGGAGACATCGATCACGTACCCGGGGTCGCCGGGAGCCAGGTGAGCGATCCTGGCCTTGGTGTGGCCGGCACCGATCTCGGCCCGCATCCGGTACCAGTAATACTGATTTACCAGCCCGAACGCTACGGCTCCCCGGTTGACCTCGTCGGCAATCGTCTCGTTATCGGGGTAGACGTGCCCGCTGGCGTTGGCCTGGATGCCCTTGAGCCAGTGCTGCGTGGCTGATCTGCCGTAGGCCCGCAGGTACGAGGTGACGATCGGCTGGAAGTCGGTCTCCTGGGGCGCGAGGGCCAGCTTCCCCCGGTACTGCTGGTCCGCGAGCTGACTGACCTTGGTGGGCAGCTTGCTCGCCGGGATCAGCGCCGGGTTGTAGATAAGCACGCTGACCCGGGCCGAGATGGCGGCCCAGTCGCCCTGCGGTGAGTCGTACCTGGCCGGGGTGTGGCTCAGCGTCGCGGCATCCACCTTGGCCAGCAGCCCCTTGGCCTGCAGGCTCTCCAGCGGGGGCGAGTTCTCGGTGAAGAAGACGTCGGCCGGTGAGTGCGAGCCCTCGGTGACGATCTGGTCGGCAAGCTGGTCCTCGTCGTCGCTGCGCACGTTGACCGTGATGCCGGTCTGCTTCTTGAACGCCGCGACCAGGGCCTGGGTGGTCTGCACGTGCTGGCCGCTGTACAGGGTGATCGACTGGGCGTTGGCTCCGGACGCCTGGCCGCAGCCCGCCAGCAGGGCGCAGCACACGGCGAGCCCGGCCGCGGACGCCGCCAGACGGCGAACTCCGGGCATGGTGGAACCACTGGGAAACGTCATGAATCCTGTCCTCCAGGGGAGGGCCGCTAACAGGCTGGATTAGCTTAGGCTTACCTAAGAAATGATGTCAAACACCGGCCGCCCGCCGGCCCACGGGGGTCCGAAGATCGCGTCTCCGCCCGGAGGGAACGTAATCTGAGGGGACAAGTTAGGTGAGACGCCGAGGTGACAAGCGTGCGAGACATCCTGGACCCGATCAGCAAATGGTGGGATGCGGGGGACACGTTCGGCCTGGCCACCGTGGTGCGGACCTACCGCAGCGCGCCCAGGGAGCCCGGTGCGGCGATGGCGGTGTCCGCCGACGGTGAGGCCGTGGGCAGTGTCTCAGGCGGCTGCGTCGAAGGCGCGGTGTACGAGCTGGCCAACGAGGTCCGCGAGAGCGGGCAGCCGGTGCTGCAGACCTACGGAATTTCCGATGACGACGCGTTCGCCGTGGGCCTGACCTGTGGCGGGATCATCGACATCTTTGTCGAGCCGGGCGGCCGGCAGTATTTCGCCGAGATGGGCGAGGTGGCCGCCGCGGTCCGGGCCGAGCAGCCGGTCGCGCTGGCCACGGTCATCGACGGGCCCGGGGTGGTCGGCGCGCGCCGCGTGATCTGGGGTGACAGCGCGGCCGACGAGCCGGAGGGTGAGCCTGGCCAGAACGGTGCCGGGGCCGAGCACCAGCTGCGGTCGACGGGCACGCTTGGTTCCGGGGACCGGCTGGATCACGCGGTGGACGACGACGCGCGGGGCATGCTCGCCCAGGGCCTGACCGGCATCCGCCGGTACGGCCCGGACGGTGAACGGCGGCGCGACGAGCTGTCGGTGTTCGTCCAGTCGTTCGCGCCGCCGCCGCGGATGCTGGTGTTCGGCGCGATCGACTTCGCCGCGGCCGTGGCCAGGGAGGGCAAGTTCCTGGGCTACCGGGTGACGGTCTGCGACGCCAGGCCGGTGTTTGCGACCCGGGCCAGGTTCCCTGACGCGGACGAGGTGGTGACCGACTGGCCGCACCGGTACCTGGCCGGCCAGAACGTGGATGCCCGCACGGTCATCTGCGTGCTCACTCACGACCCCAAGTTCGACGTGCCGCTGCTGGAGGTGGCGCTGCGCACCCCCGCGGTCTACATCGGGGCGATGGGCAGCAGGCGGACCCACGAAGACCGGCTGGCGCGGCTGCGCGAGGTGGGCATGTCCGAGGAGGAGCTGGCCCGGCTGCGCTCGCCGATCGGTCTCGACCTCGGGGCCAGGACCCCGGAGGAGACCGCGGTGGCGATTGCCGCGGAGCTGATCCAGCTGCGCTGGGGCGGTTCAGGGCGCCCGCTCACCGGGACCACCGGCCGGATTCACCACGACTAGCCCGTGGCCGACGTCGCCGGGATTCTGCTCGCCGCGGGCGAGGGCAGCCGGCTCGGCCAGCCCAAGGCGCTGGTCGAGATCGGCGGGGAGCCGCTGGCGCAGCGCGGCGTGGCGCTGCTCCGCGACGGCGGTGCGGCGCCCATCGTGGTGGTCACCGGGGCGGTCGCCGTGGACCTGCCCGGCGTGCTCGCCGTGCACAACCCGGACTGGCGCAGCGGCATGGGCTCGTCGCTCGCCGCCGGGCTGGCCACGGTGCCTGACGGCTGTGCCGCCGCCGTCATCGCGCTCGTGGACCAGCCCCTGGTCGGGGCGGAGGCGGTGCGGCGGCTGATCGCCGCCCACGCGGCCGGCGCGGGCATCGCGGTGGCCACCTACGACGGGACCCCGCGCAACCCGGTGCTGATCGCCCGCGAGCACTGGCCCGGCGTGGTCGCCATGGCCGTCGGCGATGCGGGGGCGCGCCCGTTCCTGCGCGCGCACCCGGAGCTGGTCACGCCGGTGGAGTGCGGCGACACCGGCCGTCCGGACGACCTGGACACCCGCTCCGACTTCGACCGGCTGGCCAGCCTGGTCCCGCCGCGCGGCGATTCGGGGATCAGGGCTGACGGGCCTGTATCCCCCAGGCGTGCGTTACGCTCTCGCCCGGCTGCAGGGTCAGCAGATCCGTCCCGGTGACAAAGCTGTTGGGCGGGCAGGTCATCGGCTCGATGGCGATCGCCCGCCTGCGGCGGGACGGCTCCAGCGCGTCGCCGGTGAAAACCTGCAGCCACCGGTATCCCTCGCCCGCCCAGAACGCCAGGTGCAGGCCCGTGCCGCTCAGGTTGGCCCAGGCCCGGCCGCCGGCGTCGGTGGACAGGCCGGTGAGCGCGTGGTCAAGCACGGTGCCGCCCACGGGGTGCGGCTCACGGAAGTCGTAGGGCGTGCCGGTGACGTCCTCCGGCTGGCCCTGCGGGATGCCGCGGTCATCGGCCCGCAGCCAGCGCGCCGCGGGCAGCTGGAGTTCGCACTCGTCGACCACGGGAGTGCCGACGGTCAGGTACGGATGTGAGCCGGTGCCGTACGGCGCGGGCCTGGTGCCCGCGTTGTCCGCCGTGACCGTGACCCGCAGCCCGTCGCCGGCGCTCAGCCGGTACTCGACGCTCAGGTCCAGGCAGAACGGGTAACCGGGCCGCCCGTGCAGCACGTGCCGCAGCCGCACGGCGTCGGCGGCGTGCGCCACGACCCGCCAGTCCGCCCACCTGGTCAGCCCGTGAATGGCGTTGCCCCGGGCCGGCTCGCTCAGGTCAAGCTGATAGCTGGCCCCGCCGAACGAGTACCGGCCGCCGTCGATGCGGTTCGGCCAGGGCGCGAGCAGCTGGCCCGCGCCGGCTGGCGGCAGTTCATCGGGCTCGTATTGCGTGATAACGGGCTGATCTCGATACCGGAATTCGCGAAGGCCGCCGCCGAGTTCGGTAACGGTCGCTGAGTAGTCGCCGGCCGATATCCGGAACTGGATCCCGGTGAGCGGGATCGTGGTCAGATTCGTCATGCCGCCCATCTTGCTTTCCTGGCCTGACTGGCCGGGGGGCGGGGCAGATATTAACGCCGGCGGGGCTGCTTGGGGAGCGGGGGACCTTCAGCCCCGCCAGCAACTGCACGATAGCCGTCCGGGCGGCACATGCGGGCGAATTTCACCAACACCACAGGTAGTTCTCAGCGCGCCGGAGGGCCCGCCCAGCCCGCTTTATGCCTCACCCTGAGGTCATGCCGTGATCGTCCGGATAATCCTGCGGCGCCAGGCGGCCGGTCCGCACTGCTTCGGCGGCCAGCACGCCGAACAGGTAAAAGTAGGCGGACTCCTCGTCGTCGAACAACCGCACTTCGTGCCGGGACCCGGCGGCGGCGTTAAACACCTCGAACCCGTCCGCCGTCTGAATCAGGCACATGGCCCCGTCGATCTCTTCGCCGACGGCGTAAGCGCTCGGCGGTATCGCCGCCAGCCCGGCCAGTTCCGAGAAGATCCGCTGCGTGGCCAGCCTGGGTTGCCCAGAACGCCTGCGCCGGGGAGACGCTGGCCCGGATTCCGGGCCAGACGGCTGCGTTTGCGGCAGATCAGGAGATTGGTGCGGGCCAGCCTGCGGGACCTGGTTCAGGTTCGGCAGGTTTGGTGCCTGAGTTTGGTGCAGGCTGCCCGGCGGCGGCAGGTTTGGCGGGGCCGACGGCATCGTCGCGGCCTGGGCCTGCGGCATGTTTTGGGGCTGGGCCTGCGGCAGGTTTGGCGGCGCGGCCTGCGGCATGTTCTGCGGCTGCGCCGGCGGCAGATCCGGCGGCTGCGGCTGGTGCAGGTTCGACGGCGGCGCGGGCGGCAGGTCGGGGGCCTGGTTCTGGTGCAGGTCCGTGGGCTGGGCCTGGGGCAGGCCCGGCATCGGCCCCGCCGGGCCGGGCGGCTGGGCCGGATAGCCGCCGTACGGCTGGCCCTGGTGATTGACGGGCGGACCCTGGTGGCTGCCGGGCTGAACCTGCGGCGGAGCGGATGGGCCCGGCATGGCCGGCCGAGCCGGGGCCGGGTACAGGCCCGCGACCTGGTCCTGATGGTTGGCCGGTTCTGCCTGCGGCACGCCCGGCATCGGGCCCGCTGGCTGGCCCTGGTGGTTGGCGGCCGGATCCTGCGGCAGGCCGGGCGGCTGGGCCAGGCTGGGAGGCTGCGCCTGGCGCATGTTCGGCCGCTCGGACTGGCTGGGCGGCTGGACGGGATACGCCCCCGAGTTCGGGCCCTGGTGGTTGGCCGGAGCCTGCGGCGGGCTGGGCAGCGGGGCGGCCTGGCCCGGCTGGGCCGCCGGCTGGCCCTGGTGGCCCACCGGCTGGCCCGGCTGACCGGTTGGCGGGCCTACCGGCTGGCCCGGATCCAGGCTGGACGGCCGGGACGGCCGGCCTGGCCGCCGGCCGGACAGGCTCCTGGCTGACGCGGCGCGCCGGGCGGCCGCCTCGAGCGGCAGTGGAGCCTCCCTGGTGGGCGGGATCACGGCCAGGTCCCGCGTGGCCGTGTCGTCTCCCCGGCCGGCGAACGAATCGGTGCCGAAGTTCCCGGAACCGAAGTTCCCGGATCCGAAGTCT
>Ga0207664_10002973_pt1 | contig 11257 bp, 10 predicted proteins | sample LARL83metaG_FD_184349 | JGI IMG/M metagenome (GOLD analysis project Ga0207664, IMG submission 184349) | Corn, switchgrass and miscanthus rhizosphere microbial communities from Kellogg Biological Station, Michigan, USA - LAR L8-3 metaG... | ecosystem: Host-associated > Plants > Roots >...
ACGCGGAATGGTCGGCGCAACTGTGCGACATGTTCTGCGATCCCGACTGCAAGGATCACGACGACCCGGCCGACCCGATCACGTGGGCAAAGGCCAACGCCAGCATGAACATTGCCGACGACCACGGTCTGCGCACCGAGACTGTCCGCGCCGACTTCCGCGCTATGGATCTGGATTCGTTTGCAGCAGAGCACCTTGGTATCGGTGATTGGCCGGTCGACGGTAGCGGCTGGTTACTGATTCCGAAGAAAGCGTGGAATGCTCGCGCCGACAAGACTTCCGAGATTATCGGCAAGTTCTGTCTAGGTGTCGACGTGGCCGCAGAATCGGCGTGGGGAACGATCGTCGCCGCTGGTGCAAACCGGCACGGGGATACGCACGTCGAGGTCACCGGCAACGAGCTGGAAGGCAAGTTTGACCATCGTCCCGGTTCGCAGTGGATCGTCGATCGCGTGGTCGAGATATGGGATCGCCAGCGGAAAGATATCGAATGTGTCGTCATCGACATGTCCGGCCCCGCAGGCGAATTGGTTCCCGAGCTGATCAATCGCGGCGTCAAGGTAGTCAATCCCACACCGCGTGAATTCGCGTTGGCGTGCAACGACTTCCATCATGCCGTCATGCCAAAACGTGGTGAGGTAGCAACGCTTACGCATCGAGGTCAAGACATTCTCGACAGTGCCGTTCGTGTGTGCGACAAGAAAACGGTAGCCGACCTGTGGGCATTCTCGAAGATCACTTCGTCTGCCGACATTTCGCCACTCTATGCGGCAACCCTTGCCAAGCATGGTTACAAACAGTTCGTGTTCGGTAAGAAGGCCGCTGCGCCTTGGGCTTTCAGAATGTGAGGCGTAGATGAAGCGATATGAATTGATCGGCAAGATCGCCAATGCGGCAGTCCCACGTCTGGGGCGACGTACCGAGGTACGAATGGGAATGGACGAGTGGGCGTCGTATTTCGATCCCAACAGTCCGAACCCACTCATGGCATCGCAGAACTACACCAACAAATCCGAGAGCGTTCCCAACAGTTTTGAGAGCTACGTCGCTTCGTCTTACAAGTCGAGTGGCGTAGTTTTTGCCGTGTGCATGGCGCGATCGCTGATCTTTTCAGAGGTCAAGTTCATGTACCAGCACATGGTCAACGGACGGCCAGCGGATCTGGTTGGTGGCCCTGGACTTTCGATCCTCGAGAACCCGTGGCCGAACGGCACGACCGGCGAACTACTCATGCGCGCAATGCAAGACGTGGACCTGTGCGGTAACCACTACTGCGTGCGAGAGGGAACCAACCCGTCGAACTTTCGACTGCGAAGGCTTCGGCCGGACTGGGTTTCGATCATCCTGACCGCGCCCCCGTCGGAGGCAGTGCAGTCGGACGTAGCCGGTTACGTCTACAAGCCAGGCAACACGAACGACTCGAAAAAGTGGACCATCTATCCGCTCGACGGCAGCAAGGGCACCATCGTTCATTGGTCGCCATATCCTGACCCCGAAGCGCAGTATCGCGGAATGTCTTGGATGACACCGGTTATGCGCGAGATTCTGACTGACAAGGCGTCGACTCAGCACAAGCTCAAGTTCTTCGAGAATGCGGCCACGCCGAACCTGGCGGTGTCGTTCTCCGAAGAGGTCACGGCCGAACAGTTCAAGGAATTCAAGAAGGAAATGGAAGAAACCCACGGCGGGATGGACAGCGCATACAAGACGCTGTATCTCGGTGGTGGGGCCAACGTCGAGGTTGTCGGCTCGACTATCCAACAGATGGAATTCAAGTCGGTACAGGGCATGTCAGAGACCCGCATCGCTGCGGCTGGTGGCGTGCACCCGGCAATCGTCGGACTGTCCGAAGGCTTGCAGAGCACGTCCGGTCTGAACAACACCAGCTATCCCGCGATCAAGGATCGTTTCGACACAGGAACTTTGCGCCCGTTGTGGCGAAGCCTTTGTGCCGCATACGAACCGTTGGTCGACATTCGGGAGGGCACGCGACTTTGGTACGACACAAGGGATATCGCGTTCCTGCGGGACGACCAGAAAAAGCTAGCTGAGATTCGACAGCTCAATTCGACGGTCATGGCTTCGCTGATCACATCAGGCTTCACGCCCGAGTCCAGCCAAAAGTTCATCGTCACAGACGATCCCAGTGTCCTACAGCACACCGGACTCGTGAGCGTGCAGTTGTTGCCACCCGGCACGGTTGCCGACTCGACCAAGGCAGACCCCAAGGGCACCGACGCGAAGGCAGACCCCAAGGGACCGGCCAACACGCCAGCGGCCAAGGCGAAGGCCACCGATACGAAACCTCCGAAGGGGTGACATGAATATCCAACTCTGTACTCGCTCAGTCGAATTCCGGGCCAGCGACAGTGCCCCTGGTGACGGCCACACCCTCGAAGGGTACGCGGCAGTCTTCAACCAGGACACCGAAATCAATTCGTGGGAGGGTCATTTCTACGAACGCATCGCACCCGGTGCTTTCAAAAAGACTCTGCGCGAACGCAAGCCGGTCATGCAGTTCGATCACGGCCGCGATGCTCGGACCGGCTCTGTGCCGATTGGCGCATTCAGTGAGATTCGTGAAGACACCGACGGACTGTTCGTCAGTGCACGGGTTTTCGACAATCCTGTCGTTGAACCTATTCGTCAGGCTATCGAGGCCGGTGCCATCTCTGGCATGTCGTTCAAGTTCCGCGTCATGCGTGACGAATGGCGTGACAACGCAGGCAAGTTGGTCAAGGGCGACGAGATTCTTCGTTTGCTCTATGAGCCTGGCGATCGTGGCCCGCTACAACGCACGGTCAAAGAGGTTCAGCTTTCCGAGGCTGGCCCGGTTGTATTCCCCGCTTACGCAGGAACTTCGGTCGGTGTGCGTGATATGACGCAACAGGATCGCGAGTCCCTCGAAGCACAATACCGAAGGACAATGCTCGTGGAAGATGACAGCGAAGAGCGCGCCATCACTGAATGGCTCGACGCCGAAAAGGCATACACCGCAAGCTATTCCGAATGGCTTCGTGCCGAATCGGAGTTCGCGGTAACCGAATGGCTTCGTGCCGAAACCGAATATGTCGCAGCGCACCCGTCGGCAAAAGACGTTACGCTGCAAGAGAACTCGCCTGAGAGCGCCGTCCCTCCCGTAGTGGACACCCCCTCAGCGAAATCGCCCGAGGACGCCGGTCGTTCGACCACCTCACGTCGGGTACCGAAATGGAAAGTTCCAGAACAAATCTCGGAACGCAAAGTCGTTCCTGACGTGAAAAAGGAAACAATCATGAATCTCGAACAGCTCAAGGCTCGCATGGGCGAAATCGCTGTGCGCCTTGCCGAAATGGGCGAAGAGCACCGTGACGCGGAATTCCCCGCAGAGGCAGCTACCGAGTGGGACGCACTCGAGGCAGAGGGCACTCGCAACGAGGCAGCCATCGCAGCCATCGAGGCACGTACCGCAAAGCTGGCAGCTCTCGCTACCGACAAGCGTTACACCGAGCGCGGCACCCCGGCATTCCAGACCAAGCCTGAAAACATCTTCGACATGGACGAGATTCGCAAGTCGTCCGACGGCACCGAAGAGGATCTGGCAAAGCGGTTCCGCGACAACGCATTGCGCGCTATCGAGGCAGCCGATTTCTCGAACGTCGTCTCTCAGGAGGACGCTCAGACGCAGGCCGAAAAGTTGCTGCGCACCAAGGACGACAAGCGGTCCACTTTCGCAAAGCGGATGCTCGCAACGGGCACCGACATTTACGAACGCGCATACGGCAAGATCCTCATGTCCGGCAACGATCATGGCCTGACGATGGAAGAGCACCGCGCGGTCGAGCATGTCATGCAGATCACTCGTGCACAGTCGTCCGGCGACTCGACCGGTGGCTACGCAGTTCCGTTCCAGCTCGATCCGACTGTCATGCTTCAGAACTCGGGCGTTATCAATCCGCTCCGTAGCCTGGCGCGCATCGAACAGATCGTCGGCAAGGAATGGCAGGGCGTTACCACTGCCGGTGTTACCGTCTCCCGTTCGGCCGAGGGTGCGGCAGCCGCCGACAACTCGTTCGCATTGGGCAACAAGGTCGTTCGCACCAACCGCGTCACCGGATTCATCCCGTTCTCGATTGAAATCGAGTTGGAGTGGAACCAGCTTCGCAGTGAAATCACGACCATCCTGTCCGATGCAAAGGAACAGGAAGAGGCCAACTCGTTCATGCTCGGTGATGGTACCGGCGTCAACGCAAACGGCTTGCTCGCAACGCTTTCCGGCAATACGGTTACCTCCGCAACGGCACTGACCTTTGCTGTCGCTGACGTGTACTCGCTCGAATCTGCACTGGCACCGCGTTACCGCACGCCCAAGGCAGCATTCCTCGCGAACCACGCCACCTACAACACGATCCGTCAGTTCGGACAGACCGACGGCCACGCACTGTGGGAGCGTATCGGCGCAGGCGTGCCGTCCAAGCTGCTCGGTTACGATGCCTACGAGGCTTCGGTCATGTCGGCAGCGGGCACCACGGTCACTTCCGGCCAGAAGATCGCAATCATGGGCGATTTCAGCAACTTTGTGATTGTCGATCGTATCGGCATGAGCATGGACCTGATTCCCCACCTGTTCGATCAGGCAACCGCACGGCCCACCGGCCAGCGTGGCGTCTACGCAATCTGGATGAACAACTCCAAGATTCTGAATGACGCGGCGTTCAAGGTTCTCGTCGGCCACGCGTAATTCGACAACAAGGCGATGGTACTTGACTTCGGTTGAGTGCCATCGCCTTTGGCATGGATAGGGGATCACATGGCTATCGGAGACCCGTACGTCACGCTGGCAGAGATGAAAAACTACTTCGACATTCCGGCCAACAAGACGAGTATGGACGAACGGCTCACTGACGCAATTGATTCCGCTAGCCGTGAAATCGAACAGTATTGCGGCCGACAGTTCAACCAGACCACCACGGCCACCGCGCGCGTCTACGAACCTGACGGCTGGAACCGAGTCACGGTCGACGATTTCTACACGACCACGGGACTTGTTGTCTCAGGCGACTTTGCGTACGACGGCACCTTTGCCACAGCGTATGATCCGTCGTCTTACGAACTGTTCCCGCTCGGTGGTGTGGTCGACGGTAACCCTGGCTGGCCGTTCACCAAGATTCGGTTGTCCTACAACACATTCCCGTACACCAACGATCGGTACCGCAATCACAGTCGCAGGACTGGCGTTGTGCAGGTCACGGCACGGTGGGGATGGGCAGAGGTACCGAGCACGGTCAAACAGGCTTGCAAACTCATTGCGGCACAGACGTTCAAGATGGCAGAGGCACCGCTTGGTGTCGCCGGTATGGACGTGGTTCGCGGTACGCAGTTCACCGGATCGTTCGGTGTTGCTCGCGTGCAGGATCTTCCGGCTGTCGCGCACAAGCTCGACCGGTTCAAGTCGATGAGAATCCTGGTGGGCTGATGGCAAGCATCAGTGATATTCGCAAGGCGATCTGCAACACGATTGACGTTCGCACAGAGATGGAAGTGTTCTGCTACCCCGAGATTCGAGACAGCGGCCATATGCCGTGCGTCATGGTCGAACCCGTCGGTGCAGATTTCATCCTGACCAATGCGCGCGGGCTGGACGAATGGGAACTGAACATGTTTGTTCTGACCTCCCGCGCGGTCGGCACCGATGACGCCCAAGACACACTCGACGAATTGTGTACCGGCTCAGGGCCGAACAGCATTCGCCAGATCATTTACGACAACGAGGACGTTGGTCTCAAAGACGGCACGACCGTCACAGTGACCCATCTTCGCGGTTACGGCGGATCTTTCGAGTGGGCCAAAACCTCACACGTCGGCGCGATCCTGCGACTCATAGTCAGGACGCCGAGCTGATGAAAATGCAACTCTCGCAACAGAATCGAAAGGATGAGCGGACATGACTGCTCTGACAGCACAAACAATCGTAGACGCAGGAACCAAGCCCACTTCGGTTCTGATCACGGCATCGGACACCGCACCTATTGGTAGCGGCCACGATTCGTTCCTGGTCTACAAGAACACGTCGGCAACCGCGTGCAACCTCACGATCATCGTTCCCGGCGTCACGTCTTACGGTGCGGCACTTCCCGATCCGGTCATCGCATTGCCGATCACCACGGGCGAGCTGTGGATTCCGATTCGCCGTGAGTACGACGACGGCACCGGCAACGTGACCATCACCAGTTCCGCGCAGGCAGCGGGCATTACGGTGTCTCTGGTCAAGGCGAGCTGGTGAGCTAGATGGCACCGCGCAAAGCGCCACCACAGCCGAAGGTATACGCCGAGGCATACGCCGAACACCGCGCAGCACCGCAGAGCGCAGGGGATACCTACGTAGTCCAGGGTACCCACGCCGTACACGGTCACCTGCCCGGTGAACTGATCACGTTGCCGCAACACGTTGCGTTTTCGTTGGTCGCATCTGGGAACCTTGTTCCCGCCAAAACCCCGGTGCCACAAGGCGACCCGGAAGATCAAGATCCGGGCCAGTTGCCCGAACTGAACGAGAGCGAGTAAGGCAATGGGCAAGTTCATTCTCAAGAACTGCGTCACCACGATCAACGGCATCGACTTCTCGGATCACGTGGCATCTGTCACGGTCGATCTGAAAAAGGCGTCCGTCGAGACCACCAACTTTTCCGGTGGCGGCAAGGAACAGATGGCCGGACTCAAGTCCGACGAATTCACTGTCGACTTGCAGCAGGACTTCGCTGCGGCCGAAGTGGACGCCACCCTGTGGCCGCTCTACAACAACGAGACGGAATTCGTTGTGACAGTGAAGCCTACGGCGTCGGCCGTCTCTGCCACCAACCCGTTGTACTCGGGTACTTGCATTCTTCTCGAGTACACTCCGTTGGCCGGTAAGCCTGGTGAGCTTTCCAACACCAAGGTCAAGTTCCCGACACAGCGCACCGGCATCAGTCGCGCGATTGTGTGATCCCTGATGGCACTGGTTAATTCGGTCATCTCATTCAGGATCGCGGGAGATTTCAGCAATGTCTCCAAAGCCCTGACTGCGGCCAATCGTCAGATGCCAAGGGACATACAGGTTTCCATCAACGAGGTGGCACGGGGTTTGCGAGATGCAGCCCGTGTCGCCGCGTTGTCTGAACCTGCATTCGGCAAAAAGCACACCGGTCTTCGCCGTGAAGTCTCGCAAGGTGTTGGCATAGTCCAACTTCCGGGTGGTGTGCGGATTACGACCTCGATGCCGTTGGAAGACATGGCGATCATCCCTCGCGGTATGGATACCGTAAGGGGTTGGCGTCACCCGGTTTTCGGTCATAAAGACCGCTGGGTACAACAGACTTCTGGCGACACGTCATGGTTCATGGATAACATGCAAAAGGGCTATGAACCGTTGCGAGAGCGACTGATTCGGAACATCAACGAGAACATTCAGATGATCGCAGACGCTGGCCGTTTGTAGCTAGACGGTCGGCACCGAGTTACGCGGGTCTCTCGGTGCCGACCTTAAGCAATTCACTTGACCCGCAATCGAATAAAGGAAACCCGCGACATGGCACTTCTCAGCAGGGACGAAATCTTCGCAGTCGACGACCTCAAGACGGAAGAGGTAGAGGTTCCCGAGTGGGGCGGATCAGTATTGGTTCGCGGACTCACGGGCGCAGAGCGAGACGAGTTCGAGGCAACCACAGTCAAAGTCGACAAGTCAGGCAAGCGCGTTCCCGACCTCGAGAACTTCCGCGCCCGTCTCGTCGCACTGTGCACGATCGACGACAAGGGACAGCGTTTGTTCAAGTCCCGTGCCGAAATCACTGCCCTTGGCAACAAGAGCGTTTCGGCGTTGCAGCGCGTGTTCGATTGTGCGCAGCGACTTAACGCGATGACCGAGGCCAAGGTGGAGGAAATCGCAGAGGATTTCGAGCAGGCTCCCGACGAGCATTCTACTTCCGACTAGCACTTGCGCTCGGAATGACGGTACAGCAACTACTTTCGACTGTATCGGCATATGAGCTTGGCGAATGGCAGGCTTACGAGCGAGTGCATGGTCCAGTCGGCCGGGAGTACGCAAACGAGGCGCTGGCGTCAATCAACGACGCGCTGAACCTCGCGAACAAACTACTCGGATGCCAGCTTTCGGAAAACCCTGTGCCAGACCCGGACCCGTACGTACGCCCCCCGAAGGTCTACGACGAGGCTCTCAAGGCAATGCAGGAATCCCAGGCAAAAAAAGTAGATGACACGCAAGATCAAGGTTTCATGACGCAGGCGGAAATTGACGCCGAGTTCGAGAGTCGCGAAGCCTGAAACTCACAGCCCCCCTAAGTGGTTCGCCGCCTAGGGGGGCTTTTCGTTTATGTCCCAAAAGAAAGGGGTCCGTCGTGGCAACAATCACCAGTCTCGGTTTCGACATTATTTCCGCGTGGGATGGTGCCGGTGTTGTTGCCGCGCGTGCAGACCTGGCTCTCCTGACAGAGGAGATGCACAAGATATCTGGCGCAGCTCTGCGCATCGGCGTAATGATCGACGACGCACAGGCTATCGCTCAGATGGACGCACTACAGACCCGCATGGCTTCGCGCGTGGTCAACATCGCCGTGGTGGCCGACACTGCTGCTGCGACAGCGAAACTCGATCAGACAGCAGTCGCGGCTACCAACATGGGTGCGGCATTCGCGGATTCCGGCATGGTCGCCGCAGCATCGTCCGACAAGGTGATCGCTTCGACTACCGAGCTGGCAGCCGCCGAGGCTCGACTCAACGAGGTCATGGTCACCAGTTCGTCTGGTGCAGACGTCTATTCGGCACGATGGGTTGCAGCCGAGGACGCGGTATCCGTCGCGCACGCACGGGTCGTGGAAACAGTGGACGCAGAATCGGCCGCGAATGCCGCTCTGCGGGCCGAACTTCCGACCCTGATAGAAGAGACCAACACACTGTCGGCAAGCCTCGACGCGCAAGCTGCGGCAGCCGCACGGGCATCTGAGGCTATCGGCACAGCCGGGGCCACCAGTGCGACAGCGGCTCTCGGTGGCGCGATGAACACGGTCGGCAAGACTTCGGCCGTTGCGTTCGGCGTCGGCGTGGCCCTAGCGGTCAATCAGGCCGCAGACTTCCAGAACGCCATGCAGCACTTGGTCACCAGCGCAGGTCTGCCCAAGGACGCGATGGACGAACTCGGGCAGTCGTTCAAGGATCTGTCTATCGAGACCGGTACCAGCGCAACCGATCTGGCAGCGGCATCGTACAAGGTTCTCTCGCTTGGCTATTCGTGGCAAGACACCTCGACGATCATGCACTCGACGGCCGAGCTGGCGAAGATCGACAATTCTGATCTGACCGTCACCACACAAGCCGTCGTCCAGACGTTGCACGACTATCACATGGCTACCTCCGACAACGTGTCGGTCTCGAATGCCTTGCGCGCAGCCGTCGAACGATCGAACACAACCCTTGGTGACTTCACTGACGGCATCGGTCGCGCAGAGCAATCGGCGTCCGCACTGCACATCAACTTCACTCAGGTCTACGGCGCGCTGTCGACACTGACACAGCAAGGTCTACCGGCCAGCACCGCAATCCAGTTGCTCACTACGACAATGGATCACCTTGCGGCCAGTACACCGAAGTCGACCAAAGAGTTGACCGAGCTCGGACTGAACGCCGTCGATTTCCACAAGACGATCGCCGGTCCCGAAGGTCTGACCGACGGCATCAAAATGCTCGACGACGCAATCGCCAACAAGCTCGGTCCTGATGGATTGGTCTACCTGCAAAAGGAATTGAAGAATTCCAAAGGCGACATGAACCAGTTCTTGCAGGATATCGGCCAGGCACCTATGGACATTCAGACCGTGGTCGGTGCCCTTGGTGACGCGGTTGGTGGCGTTCGTAACCTGTCGGTCATCCTTGGTTTGTCCGGCGAGAACTTCGACAGTTTCAAGTCGAACGTCGATCATGTCAGTGAAGCTGCGGGCAACGGCTCCAACGTGATTGAGGGCTGGGACGGTATTCAGCAGACGTTCAATCAGCACATGTCCGAAGCGAAGGAATCCGTTCGTACAGCGGCCATCACGATTGGCGAGCATTTCCTGCCAGCGTTCACCGACTTCGTTGACGGTTTTCGTGGCAGCATCGAATGGCTCGACAAGCACAAGGCCGTACTCGATGGCATCGTGATCACACTGGGTGTTATTACGGCACTGTGGATTGCAAGCAAGATCAACATGATGGCGTTTGCCGTTGGGCAAGGCGTGATGACTGCGGCGACTATCGCGTGGACATTCGCAACCGAGGGTGCAACGGCTGGTATGGCCGCACTCGATATCGCTATGGACGCCAACCCGATTGGCGCTATTGTCCTGGCGATCGAAGCACTCATCGCGGTCATCGTTCTCATTGCGACCAAGACGACGTGGTTTCAGACGGCGTGGACGTACACGTGGAACTTCGTAAAGACTGTCGCACTGGACGTTTGGAACTGGCTCAAGAATACGTTCGACACCATCTGGGGTCACATCAAGGACATATTCGATTCCGTGATGAATTTCATTCACGGCAAGTGGGGCTGGCTGATGGGCGTGTTCGGCGGTCCGCTGCTCGCGATCATCTACGTTGCTGCGAACTGGGAAAAAATCTGGACGGCGATAAAGATCGTCGCGTCCGAAATCTGGCAGTGGATTCAGAACACTTGGGACTCTGTGCTTTCCGGCATCATGGGTACCTTCCATCGGATCATCGACCCGTTGGTTGCCCTGTGGACTGGCGCATGGAATGGCGCAAAGACGGCGTTCAACGCGGTTTGGTCTGCCATCAAACAGATTTGGGATGCAGTCACTCAGGAAATCTCCGACCGGTTCCATCACTGGCTCGACAATCTCACTGCCTGGTGGGGACCGAAGCTCGACGCGGTTCGCAAAGTGGCAGAAGATGTTTGGAACAAGATATCCGCACTGTGGCGTTTGGCTCTCGAAGACATTCAGCATGTGTGGCAGGTTGTTTCGGATGCACTGAGCACGGCGTGGAATGCGGTATGGAATGCGATAAAGGCGTTCGTCGAACCGATCTGGAAGCGACTGAACGACGCGTGGCACGATTTTGTACAGGGCATGAAAGACCTGTGGGACAGCGTATCTGCACTCATCTCGGAGTCGTGGAACACCGTATGGAATGCGATCAAGTCTGTCGTCGATCCGATCTGGAAGTGGCTGACCGACACCTGGAATTCTCTGGTGAACGGCGTCAAAGCAGTATGGGATTCAACGTC
>Ga0207664_10002975_pt1 | contig 11255 bp, 6 predicted proteins | sample LARL83metaG_FD_184349 | JGI IMG/M metagenome (GOLD analysis project Ga0207664, IMG submission 184349) | Corn, switchgrass and miscanthus rhizosphere microbial communities from Kellogg Biological Station, Michigan, USA - LAR L8-3 metaG... | ecosystem: Host-associated > Plants > Roots >...
GATATGCCGGTCCAGGCTGTGGCTTTTGTACTGCGTGAGCACGCAGATCTTCCTGATGCCGGAGTTGGCCAGGTTGGACAGCGCGAAGTCCACCAGCCGGTACACCCCGCCGAACGGCACCGCCGGCTTAGCCCGGTCGTCCGTCAGCGGCGCCAGCCGCGTCCCCGCCCCTCCCGCTAGCACAATCCCCAGCACCCGCGGGTCCGCCATATTTTCCCGTCCCTCCGCGTCTCGATCTGCGATGCATTGTTGCACCCTCTAAGTTCCCCGCCGCAACCCCGGCACGCCCGGAAAAAGGGACTGATCGTCGTCTGACGCCTTCCTTCATCCCAACGGCCGCTCCACGCCTCCCGCGCCCTCGCCAGTCGGGCCTCACGTCGCCCCGTAGCCTCGCGGCGCTCGACTGTGCCCGCCGGCCTGATCTCTTACTGGGACGTGGCGATCGAAAGAACGATCTGAACGACATGGATTGACCAGAATTGATGAAACTGATATTCTATAGCTAGGCCCACAGATGGGCGGCAGCCGGTAGTTCAGGCAATGGCCCGCGAGCGTTATGCGCGCGGATTTCGCAGCGCGTACAGACAGCAGTGCGGACAGCCGTTCCCCATCTGGAGGTGAGCCACGATGTGCACCGCAGACGCCCCGCATCCCGGTGGCGACGCCTTCAACCCCACTGGCACCCGCGGTTTCCTTAACGCGCATGAGGCCCTGGCGATGGCCGGTACCACCATGGACTATGTCAACGCTGCCGTCGCCGATCTGGACGGGTCGACCTGCGGTGAACTGCTGATCGCCCTCGGCGAGGTGCAGGCGAAGCTGACCGCCGCCCGCGCCGGGCTGCTGCGCCGATTCGACGCCGCGGATGCCCATGACGCCGACGGGTACGGCTCGTCCTCGTCGTGGCTGGCCGCAAAGGCGGGAATGCCGAAGAAGGCCGCGCGGGCCGCGGTCCGCCAGATGCGCCAGCTCGGTCAGCGGCCGCTGCTCGGCGGGGCGCTGACTGCCGGGGACATCACCGACTCTCTCGCCTTCACCATCGCCGACTGGACGCGGAAACTGCCGGCCGGGATGCGCGACCAGACCGACCGGATCTTGCTGGACGCGGCCGCGGCGGGCGCATCCACCGAGGACCTGGCCACCATTGCCGCGTGCGCGATCGAGGCCTGGCGGCGGCAGCAGCCCGACGCCGACGACCCCGATCCGGACGACCGGTCGCTGCGCTTGGGCACCACCTTCGGCGACGCCGGCGTCCTGCACGGTGACCTGACCCCCGAGTGCGCCACCGTGGTCCGCGCCGTACTCGAGGCGCTCGGCAAGAAGGCCGGGCCGGAAGACGACCGCACCGAGGCCCAGCGGTTCCACGACGCGCTCCAGCTGGCCTGCACCCTCCTGCTCCGGGCACGCCTGGTCCCGGCCAGAGCCGGGGCCGACACCCAGGCCGTGATCCACATCCCGCTATCCCAGCTTCGTCAGCTTCCCGGAGCACAAGATCTAGAGGACGCCTGGATCCGTGCCCGGGTCGGCGAGGACGGCTACCTCGCCGGCACCGACGCTCAGGCCGCCGCGTGCGACGCACAGACCGTCCCGGTCGTCACTGGAACTATGGACCCCGACGTCATCGACAAGATGATCGGTCTGGCCCGGACCGCCGCCGATGCGAGCAGCCCAGCCGACACCGCCGTAACCGGCCGGGCCCGGTCTGGCGCGCTTTCCCCCGAGGCCTGGCGCGCCCTGCGCTACGCGATGGCCCGCCTGGCCATCGACCTCGTCTCCGGCCCGGCCGGGATCGCCGCGATCCTCCGCCAGGGCCTGCTCGACCAGCCGTACAACACCCCCTCGCTCCCGCTCGACATCGGCTACAGCGACTCGATCCCGGCCCACATCCGCCGCGCCGTCCTGCTGCGTGACAAGAGATGCGCCTGGCCCAAGTGCGGTCGCCCGGCGGTTTACTGTGATGTGCACCACCTGCGCCACAAGCAAGACGGAGGCGAAACCTCTGTCGAAAACTGTGCCTTGGTCTGTCAGTTTCACCATGACATCTGCATCCACCGCCGTGGCTGGCTGCTCATCCTGCACCCCGACGGCACCACCGAAGCCCGAAGTCCCGACGGCCGGCACATCCTCAGATCCCGGCCCCCACCCTCCTCCGGCCAGCCTGATCTCGCTGTTCCGCTGGTCTTCGCCCGCTGAACCGTCAGCCCGCGAGGACCTTGCGCAAGATGGCGGCGAAGGCCTCCGGCTCGCCCGACCCGCTGACGAACCCGTCGTGCCCGCCAGGGAAGGTGACCGGCTCCGTGCCGAGCCGCTCCGCCACGGCGGTCCCCGCCCGCCCGGCGACCATGGCGGCCGACGTCGTCCCCACGCCGATGACGACGCGGGCCGGCGCCGCGCGGAGCGCGTCGAAGTCGTGGCAGTAACCAGGGGTCGAGATCATGTTCAGCCCGACCAGCGGGTGGTCACGCGACCCGTCGTCCTGCACCGGCAGCCCGAAGGCCGCCGGGTCCGGTGCGGGCTGGCCGGCGAAGCCGGCCGGGAGCGGCCCCGGCACCATGACGAACGCGATGAACTGCGCCATCGCCGGCCCGAATCCCTCCCGCAGGTAGGTCTCGTGGATGGCCGTACACGTCGCGAGCACCTCGTCGCGGTCGGGCAGCGGCTGCGCGCTCGGCGGCTCGTGGGCCACCAGGGTGCGGACCCCCTCCGGGTGCGTGGCCACCAGGGCGAGCCCGTTGACGGCGCCGCCGCTGCTCCCGAAGATGTCCACCGGACCGCCGCCGACCGCCGCGACCAGCCGGCGCAGGTCATCGGCCTGCTCCTCGGTCGTGGTCCGCAGGGCCCCGTCGGTCCGCTTGCTGCGCCCGGCGCCGCGCGGGTCGTAGGTCACTACCGTCCGGTCGGTGAACTGGTCCGCCAGGGCGCCGAACGCGGCCGCCTCCATCGGCGACCCGACGAGCAGCAGCGGCGGCTCGATGCTGTCAGCGTTCCGCCGCACGTCGTAGTGCAGCACCGCACCGGGCGCGTCCAGGGTGTACGTCTCAATCTCGGTCATGACGGTGCCCTTCCCACAAGTGAATGTCTTCAGTAGGGAAGACTCATCGTGCCGCCAAGATTCATCGGCGCCCCGCCGGCCACGCCGGGCGCGGCGTGGCCTGCGGGACCGCCGTGGCCGCCCGGGTGCCCTTAGCTCGCGGGCTTGATGTTCTGGTTGACGTGGAAGGCGTTGTCCGGGTCGTAGCGCCGCTTGACCTCGGCGAGCCGGTCGTAGTTGCCCAGGTAAGAGGCCCTGATCCGGTCATCGCCCTCGGCCATCATGAAGTTGATGTAAGCGCCGCCGGCGGATGTCGGGTGCAGCTCCCGCCAGTAGTCCTGCGCCCATTGCGTGATGACGGCCGAGTTGGCGGGGTCGGGGTCGACGCCCACGATGACGCCGGCCCACCCGCCGTCCCGGTAGGCGAACGCGGTCGCGTCGGCGGGCACCCGGCTGGCCGCGCCGTCGATCGGGTACAGGTGCATCGTGGAATGGCCGGTCGGCAGCCGCTCGCCGTACTTCAGGTGCACCTCGATGGCCTCATCGGAGATCTCCTGGAAGAAGTCCGCCTTCCAGTACCACTGCAGCCCGGCGGGGTAGAGCGGGTCGAAGGCACTCTGCAGCGCGGTGAACGGCATCTCCTGCAGCCCGACGACCAGCGGGGCGCCGAACGACCTGACCGGCTCGAGCACGTCGTCGGCCTTGGCGTGCGGGCCGGTGTAGCACCAAACGATGGCGCACGACTTGCGGCCCCACAGCGATTCCGGGAACGGCGGGGCCGGCGGGATCGTGATCAGGCCGATCCAGCCGCTCAGCTCCTCGGGCAGCAGCGGCAGCAGCTGGCGGTACCAGCGCATGACCGCTGCCGTGTCGGCGAAGTCGTAGAGCACCGGCCCGCCGATGACCGACCCGTGCTCGCCGATGTCGTGGCAGCGGAAGGTGAACGAGGTGACGACGCCGAAGTTCCCGCCGCCGCCGCGCAGCGCCCAGAACAGGTCGCGGTGCTCGTTGTCAGCGGTGGCCGTCACGAACGACCCGTCGGCCAGCACGACGTCCGCGGCCAGCAGGCTGTCCACGGTGAGGCCGAAACGGCGGGACAGGTAGCCGATGCCGCCGCCCAGCGTCAGGCCCGCCACACCGGTCGAGGCGAGGAACCCCGACGGGGTCGCCATCCCGAACGCGACAGTCGCGTGGTCGACGTCGCCCCAGGTGCAGCCCGCATCGACGCGCACGGTGTGCTCCTGCGGGCTGACCGTGGTACCGCGCAGCCCCGACAGGTCGATGACAAGCGCGTTGTCGGCCACCGCCAGGCCCGCGGCGTTGTGTCCGCCGCCGCGGACGGCGATGTCGGTGCCGTGCGCGCGGGCGAACCGGACGCAGGTGATGACGTCGGCGGTGTCCGCGCAGCGCGCAATGGCGGCCGGGTGCTTGTCGATCATGCCGTTGTAGACGGCGCGGGCCTCGTCATAGCCTGGGTCGGCCGCCAGGATGACGGTGCCCCGCAGGGCGGCGGACAGTTCCTCGTACGATGCCGTGGTGGTCCCCGTGGTGACGCTCATTGTTGTCTCCTCCCGGTCGGTCAATGAGCTACGAGCCCGACGCTAAGGGGCGGAGCGCTCGCGCGGCGTTCGCGTAGCGTTCGCGATGTTCAGCCGCCGCCGGATCCGGCGTCCGGCCACGGAACGCCATACGCCCGGAGGTCATCCGCGCACCGGCGGACCAGGGCAACGCTGCCGTGACTGGCCGCGAGCTCAGCGGCGGCGCGCAGCCGCGCGACCGCGCCGTCGCGCTGGTCATAGCCCGCGCGCATCCGCATCACTTCGGGCAGCCACCACAGGTCGTCGTGGACCCGGGCGGCCGCGAGGGCGGCGTCGAGGGTCGCGCTGGCGGCGGCCGGCCGCCCCTGCCTGGCCAGCAGGTCGGCGAGCAGCGACAGCCAGTAGGGCCGGCGGGCGAACGCGCCCTGGGCCTTTAGGTTGTCGATCCCCTCCCGAGCGAGCCGGATACCGCGGTCATCGCCGGTGCTGGCGGTGGACCAGCCGTCCAGGATCAGCCCCCACTCGCGGTAATAGCCGAATTCGTACCGTCGGCACAGCTCACGCAACTCGGTCACGTCCTCGCGGAGCCGCGGCAGGTCATGGCGCAGCTGCTGGGTCACGGCGCTGTACGCCAGGGCGATGGCCAGGTTGTACGGGTCGCCGATGGCGCGGGCCATGTCGACCGCCTGCCGCGCCGCCCGCACGGCCGACTCCTCGTCGCCGAGCAGCCAGTGCGCGTGGGCGCCCCAGGCCGTCGCGTGCATGTTCGCCCGGGTCCCCACGCTGAGCAGCTCCATGCCGCCGCCAAGGCCCGCCGCGAACTCCAGGTCGCGCAGGCCCTCGGCCGGCCGGCCCATGGCGAGCGCCGAGCCGCCCATCATGAACCGCGCCTGGCCCGCGGTGCTTGACCCGGGTCGGGCGAGGGCGAGCGCGCGCGCCGTGACCTGGTGGCAGTCGGCGGTCCGGCCCCGGACGTACCAGGTGATCCCCAGGCCGACGAAGCCCTGCTGCACGAGGTCCGCGCGGCCCAGCGACTCGCCGAGCGCGATCGAGCGCTGCATGTTCCGCTCTAGGGCGCGTGACGCGTAGCCTTCCTTCGCGTTGAGCGGTGCCGCCAGCGCGGTGAGCACCGAGAGCTCCAGGCTGTCGTGGTCGCGCCCTTCGGGCATCGCCTCGATGACCGTCAGGGCTTCCCGGTACAGCCGGATGGCCTCGGCGTGGGCGAACCGGCCGGCCGCGACCTGCGCGGCCTGCCGGAAGTAGGCCACCGCCTTGGCCCGGTCGCCGGCCCGCGCGTACTGGGTCGCGAGCCGGGCGGCGACCGGGTCGGTGACCCCGGCGTGCAGCAGCTCAAGGCCCTGGGCGATCCGCCGGTGCAGCAGCCACCGGCGGGCCGGGGTGACCTCCGCGTAAGCGGTCTCCCGCAGGAGGTCGTGGGAGAAGTCGTAGCCGGTGCCGAACTCTTGCAGTATCCGGCTCCGCCACAGCTCGTCAACGGCCGACACCACGACGTCGGCGGTCAGGTCACTGGCCTCGGTGAGCAGGTCAAGTGAGAAGTCCGTGCCCACCGCCGCGGCCAGGCCCGCTACCTCCTGGGCCGCGGGCGTCGCCTGGGCCAGGCGCTTGCGCAGCACGGCGGACAGGTCGCCCGGTGGCCGCGACGCCGGAGCGCCCGGCCCGCCGCCTTCGTCGGCCGCCCTAGGCGCACCGGCGTCGCCGCGGGCCGCCTCGATGACATATAGCGGGAAGCCCCCGGTCGTGGCGTACAGTGTTTCGGCGTCCGGCGCGGCGAGCGGCCGCCCGGTGATCGCCTCGGCGAGCATCGCCGCGTCTGCGGCGGCCAGCGGGGCCAGGGACACCTCGGTGAGCAGGTCAGCGGCCCGCATCCGGACGGCCCAGGCGGTCAGTTCGCGATCGTCGCGGCGATAGTCGTCCCGGACGGTCCCGGCCACGAGGAGCCGCGTCTCGTCACTGGCCAGGCCGAGGCAGAACGTGACGAAGTCGAGCGTCTCCTGATCGCACCACTGCACGTTGTCGAGGACGAGGAGCAGCGGACGGTCCACCGCGATCAGCGCCCGCGCCAGCCCCTCGAAGAAGCGGTGCCGTTGCCACGCGTCCGCCATCGTGTCCGGCCGGGGATCGCGTCCGGGGCTGCCCGGGTCAGGCAGCAGCCGCGCGACCTCCGCTCGCCAGACGGGATCCAGGGTCGCGGTGGCCGCCCGGACCGCCGGATCGCGCAGCCAGTCGGCGACCGGGGCAAGCACCAGCCGCCCCGGCGCCGCGAAGCACTGGGTGCTCACCACGACCGCGCCCTGCCGGCGGGCCAGCTCAGCGACCTCGGTCACCAGGCGGGTCTTCCCGACGCCGGCGCCGCCCGCCACGAGCACCACGCCGCGCCGCCCGGCGGTCACCGCCTGCCAGGTGCCGGTCAGCGCGCGAAGCTCGGCGGCTCGTCCGATCAGCGGTGCGCTGGGCTGGCCGGGCCGCTCCGCCCGCCCCGCCCACGCCGACTGCTCCGTGGCCCGTTTCGTCCCCGCGTCCACGGGGTCATGCGCGGCCGCCGGGGTCGTGCGGTCACGCGCCACGAGCCGCTGGAAGGCCGCGCGCGTCGCGTCGTCGGGGAGCACGCCAAGCTCCCGCTCAAGCACCGACGCGCAATGGTGGTAGGCGCTCACCGCCGCCGCCCGGTCGCCCATGTCGGCCAGCAGCCCGATCAGCACCCGGTAGCCGGTCTCCTCGAGCGGCTGCAGCTCGATGCGGCGCCGCACGGCAGCCACCGCTCCGCCGAGATCGCCCGCCCGCGCCCGGGCGGCGCCCACCAGGTCGCACAGCTCCACGCACTGCCGCTCAAGGCGCGTCCGCGCCTCGGCGGCCCAGTCGTCGTACACGCCGGGCAGCAGGTCGCCGCGGTACTGGGCGAGCGCCTCGGCGCCGTGCCTGATCGCCGCGTCGTCGTCGCCGGACTCGGCCGCCGCCAGGGCCGCCAGCCGCTCGATGTCGAAGGCGCGGATGTCCGCGTGGCAGGTCGGCGCGTCCACCCAGCACAGGTCCTTGGCCGTGACCTGCAGCGAGCCGTCCTCACCGAGCACCTGGCGCAGGTGGTGCAGTTCGCGGCGCAGGTTGGTCAGTGCCTGGGCGTCGCCGGATTCCGGCCACAGCAGGCCGGCGATCCGCTGGCGCGGATGCGGCACTCCGGGGTGCACGGCGAGGTAGGTCACCAGGGCGAGCGCGCGCGAGGACCTGACCCGGACGCCGCTGTCCCGGTCATCGGTGATCTGCTGCCCGCCAAGGACGGACACTCGCAACATGCCGCCCCGCCTTCCCAGGCCCAGGGGCTTGCCCTTTACCAAGATCCTAGTAAAGGGCAAGCCCGGAGGAGCAGGGCTTACCCGGCCGGCGCCGTGACGATCCCGTATTCGTGAATCCGCCGGTAGATCGTCGCCCGCGACATGCCGAGCGCGCGCGCCGCGCGGATCTTGTTGCCGCCGTGGTCGAGCAGCGACTGCACGATCGCGTCCCGCTCGATCGACTCAAGCGGTGACAGCATGCGGCGGGACACGGTCCAGCACTCGGGCGGCAGGTCCTCCGGCATGATCTGGCCGACCCGGCGGCGCCGCACCACCTGCTTGAGCACCGTCCACAGCTGCGCCGCGTTGCCCGGCCAGGAGTGCCGCAGCAGCAGCTGCGTCGCGGCGGGGGAGCAGGTGACCCGGCCCTGCTGGCTGAGCTTGCCGAGGAAGAACGGAACCAGGTCTCTCAGGTCCTCGCTGTGGTGCCGCAGCGGCGGCACCTCGACCGTGCCGGGGAACAGCCGCAGCAGGCTGGTCAGGTCGGCCCGCGCGGCCCGCCGGTCCAGCGTGACGGCCACCCGCAGCGAGGAGTCCCCGCCAGCGGATCGCGCCCCGGCCAGCGCCGCCGTCAGGCCGCGCAGCTGGGCGGCGCTCAGCACGTGCACGTGCCGCAGCACCAGCATCCCGGCGCCGTCGAGCAACTCGGCGCGGACGAGCGACAGCCAGTCGGGCGAGCGCGCGGCGTCCGCCGCGTCGAGCACATGGCACCGCGCGGCCGGGTTGCGCCGCTGGTGCACGGCCCGGACCAGGGCCAGCTTGCCGACGCCGGGCTCGCCCTCGAGGGCGAGCCACTCGCCGCGCTCGTAGCTCGCGTCCGCGGCCCGGCAGGCCCGCCGCCAGGCGGCGGACGCGCCGACCAGGCCGGGCAGCGACATGACCGCACGCGAAGCCGTCGCGTCCGCAAGCGGCGCGGGAGCGCCCGCCACCAGCTTGACGTGCACCACGCCGTCGACGAGCGGCACCGCTTCGGCCGTCGCGGCCAGCAGGCCGAACTCGCCCACCGGGCGGCAGAACATCCGGGCCACCGCGCCGCTTGGCAGGTCCACCGTCACCGCGCCGGACGGGCGCCGCCGGCTCCGCGCCGCCGACGCCGTCACGGCCTCCGCGGACAGCGTCTCGGTCGCCTGCGCGATCAGCACCGCCTGGTCGGCGGGGGACAGCGCCTGCCGCGCGTGGTCGTTGAGCATGACGATGTCGTTGCCGAGCGCGAGCACGATGCCGCCGGTATGCCGGCAGGCCCGGGTGTACTCCTGCAGCAGCCGCACGTCACGGCTGCTGCTCGTCTCGGCGAGCGCCTGGGTGAGCTGGTCGGCGGTGGACCGGACGAGCGACAGCATCAGCGGGTCGGCGTCGCGCCGCCAGCAGGTCAGGTCGAGGACGCCGACCGTCTTGCCGGATACCGGGTCGCGGATCGGCACCCCGGCGCAGGCCATGCCCTCCAGGTGCTCCGCGTAGTGCTCGTGCCCGAACACGTGCGCCGGCCCGCCCGACTCCAGCGCGGTCCCGATCCCGTTGGTGCCGACGACCTCCTCGGCGTAGCTGAAACCGGGCACCAGCATGATCGAGTCAAGCTGGCGCTCCAGGTCATGATCGCCGGTGAAGCGCCGCAGCACCAGGCCGCTCGCGTCGGTCAAGATGATGCTGATCGGCTGCCCGTCCAGTTGCTCGGACAGGTGCCGCAGCACTGGCTCGGCGGCGCGGGCGAGCGTGGTTTCCAGGTCGGGGTCGCCCAGGTAACTCAGGTCGAGCCGGTTGGCGGCGACGTTCCACTCCCGTGACCGCCACCAGGAGGCGAGGATCGGTTCCCTGACCGCCGCCCGGTCCACCGGCTCAGCAGCCAGGAACCGGTCCCTGGCCTCGGCAAGCGGGTCCCGCTGGCCGGGCAGCATGATCCCCTCACCCGACTGGCCTCGGTGCAGCCTCGTTGATGCACGTCCCATCTCGCCTCCTGCCTGCCGTCCCAGTCGGAGGACCTTCGTCTCGCGGGGCCTGTACCGGCGGCGCTTAACCGCCACGTTGCACAAAAGATAAGCCCGCGTCCTATTCGCACTGTCTCAAGTTGAGATGCCCGATGCAATGCCGCCGGCGTCGGCTTGCCCCCATGAACAGTCCAATGGACGGCCCCACGGACACCCGCGAAGAGACCTACAACCCCTGGAGCATCGTCAACCTCGTCTTCCGCCACCTGGCCGGCGAGGGCCTGCACCCGGCCTTCGGCGAGTCCGGCGACCCGGGCAAACCCGCCGCCGAATTGCTCAGGGCGCTCGGCATCGCGCCCGCGGCCGAGGGCAACCGCCAGGTGACGGCCCGGGTCAGCGACGAGCTCGCCCGCCTCAGAGCAGCCTTCGAGGCCGACAACCCCCGCTGAGCAGAACACAGCGTGTCTCAGGCTGAGAACACAGGCCCGTCCAAAGCGAGGTGTGATCCAGGGCACAGGCCTTCGCGACAACGACGGAGGGACTTTCCCAGCAAGGGAGGGATGCCGATGAGCCGCCAGAGCGTGGCCAAGGCCCACCAGAAGATCCAGGAGCTCTCCTGGGAACCCCAGTACCACACGCCGGTGAGCCACTACGGGACCGACTACACGTTCCGCAAGGCGCAGAAGAAGGACCCGCTCAAGCAGGTGCTCCGCTCCTACTTCCCGATGCAGGAAGAGAAGGACCACCGGGTCTACGGCGCCCAGGACGGCGCGATCCGCGGCAACATGTTCCGCCAGGTGCAGGAGCGCTGGCTGGAATGGCAGAAGCTGTTCCTGTCCATCATCCCGCTGCCGGAGATCTCCGCCGCCCGCGCGATGCCGCTGCTGTTCCGCACGGTCCCCAACCCGGAACTGCACAACGGCCAGGCGATCCAGATGATCGACGAGGTACGCCACTCGACGATCCAGCAGAACCTCAAGCGCCTGTACATGAACAACTACATCGACCCGGCCGGCTTCAACTCAAGCCTCCGCAACTTCCAGAACGACTACTGCGGCACCATCGGCCGCCAGTTCGCCGAGGGCTTCATCACCGGCGACGCCATCACCGCCGCGTCCATCTACCTGACGATCGTCGCCGAGACGGCCTTCACGAACACCCTGTTCGTCGCCATGCCCGCCGAGGCCGCCGCCAACGGCGACTACCTCCTCCCGACGGTCTTCCACTCAGTGCAAAGCGACGAAAGCCGCCACATCAGCAACGGCTACGCCACCCTGCTGATGGCCCTCTCCGACGAGTCCAACCACCAGCTGCTCGAGCGCGACCTGCGCTACGCGTGGTGGAACAACCACCGCGTCGTCGACGCGGCGATCGGCACGTTCATCGAGTACGGCACTAAGGACCGGCGCAAGGACCG
>Ga0207664_10002977_pt1 | contig 11253 bp, 6 predicted proteins | sample LARL83metaG_FD_184349 | JGI IMG/M metagenome (GOLD analysis project Ga0207664, IMG submission 184349) | Corn, switchgrass and miscanthus rhizosphere microbial communities from Kellogg Biological Station, Michigan, USA - LAR L8-3 metaG... | ecosystem: Host-associated > Plants > Roots >...
CGCCAGCAGCCGCGGCATCCGCCGCTGTCGGGCCACCTTGCCTTGCAGGTCACGGGTTGCGGCGAGCTTTTGCTCCTGCCAGCCGCCGACGGCGCGCTCGCCAACCTGAGACCAGAACTGGCACTGGGCGAACTCCTGGCCGCAGCCGCAGCGCTCCCCGTGGTCGGCGACCCGCCGGTACAGGTCGATGAGCTCACCGACGTTGACGAAGCCAGGGATCTCGCCGAGGGCGCGTTCCAGCAAGGTGCTTCCGGAGCGGCCGGATCCGGCAATGTAGACGACAATGGGCGGCTGCCCCGGCTTGCGGGTAATGCCGACGGCCGTGGCGCTGGCGTCCGTTGCAGCAGCATTGGACCTAGCCAGCGCGGTCACGGACACCCCCATGTCGGTTATTTCAGCACTCGCTCTCCCGCTTGAAGAACTTTACTGTGCTTCCCGCCCGATGTGGTGAGAATCGGGATAGATCGTTTTGGAACGGAATAATTGGTTCTTGTTGAACGTCCGGTGAATCCCGGTTGTCAGGGCGGCCGGCCCGGCACGTAGCGCGCCAGCGGGGTGCCCGGCCCGCGGCACATGGCGCCGCCGCGTGGCGGCGGACGGCGGCGGGTGGCAGCCAGTCCTGCGCGTGACGCCCGCCGGGCCTGGGGTCAGGGCCCCGGCACGGACGCGGTCAGGAGTACCCGAGCCGGGCAAGCAACGGCCCGATCTCCCGCTCGACGTCGGCAATCTGCCCCTGGTCAAGGGTCTTGCGCCACCTGCCCACCGAGTCCGGCTTGGCACGTGACAATCCGGCGCGCAGCGCGTCAAGCCCGGCTGGCGTGGTTTCCAGGAACTCCGCGAGCACATCCGCCGCATGCATGGGGTCGGACACGACTGACTCGTATCGCACTTCAATCGACCGGCCGGCCGGGAGCGTGGCCAGCCCGGCCAGCGATGCCTCGGTGAACCGGCGCCAGCACCATGCCGACCGCACGATGTCGGAGACCGCGGCGAACTCCTCGCGGCGGTCGGGTTCCACCCACCAGCGCGCCGCGTTCCCCCACAGCTGGCCGCCCCGGCCGTGCCTGCCCGAGCCCGCCGACGCGGCGTTGAGCCAGGGCTGCTCCGCATGCGAGACCGCCGCGTCGCGGCCGTCCCTGATGATGTGCACGAACTGCGCGTCGGGCATGGTCTCGGCGAGGAACGGCACGACGAAGCCGTTCTCCGGGTTCTTCTCCGCGAACCGCCGGCCGCCGTGCAGCCCGGCGAGCAGCATTGCCGAGTAGAAGCCACGGAACACCGCGGCACAGCGGCGCTCGCTCCAGGAGCCGTCGTATACGCAGCGGGCCGCGGCCTTGGTCAGCCTGGGCTCGAAGTGGTAGGAGACCTCGGGCATCCGGCCCAGGCAACTGCCCAGGAACGTGGTGCCCGACCTGGGCGCGCCGATGATGAAGATCGGCCGGTGCAGCCGTGGGTCAAGGGCCCGCGCCGAGGGGCGCTTGCGCAGCGCCGGGTCCCTGCTGCGGTCGCGGATGTCCGAGGCAAGGCCGAACACGCCGAGCTGGACCATCTGGCCGAAGCCAAGGCCCGACGGCGGCGGCGGCTGGCTCCTGCTCCCGTGGCGTGGGGTGACTGCCATCGTGTGCGACCTCGTCTGGGATGCTGACCGGGCAAAAGCCCGCTGCTTACCGGGCAATGAGCCCGATGCTACCGGCGCCCGGTGAACCGCACATGCGGTTCGAAACGGACTAAGCCCTGCTAGCCCGGGGGGGCAACCCCCCGGAACCCCCCGCTGCCCTCCGGCCCGGTTCCTCGTCACCGGGCCGGGCCCTGCCAGCCCGGAGGGCGACCCCGGAACCTCGCTGGCTCAGTGCTTGCCGTTCTGCTGGGCCCGGAACTGGGCCACCTCTCCCACCAGCGCCGGGATCAGCCACGTGCCCGGCGCGCCGAGCGGTGCACCCGCCGCGGCCTGCCGGTCCACGAGGTACCTGGTGGCCACGTCGGCCAGGTACAGGGCCGCGGTGAGGCGGGCCTGCGTGAGGCCGATGCCGAACGGGGCGAGCAGCGCGGCCGCATGCTCGAGACAGTCGGTGGCGGCGGCCAGGGGGTCACGGTGCTGCGGCCCCACCTCGCTCTGCAGCCAGTAGTGCAGCGCGTCGAAGCCAAGCGGCACGCCGGAGGCGAACCGCTCCCAGTCCCAGACCAGCAGCCCGCCGGTGGTGCTCGCCATGTTCCAGGGCGACCAGTCGCCGTGCCATGCCCCGAAGGTCAGGCTCGTGCAGAGCCCCGTTGCGGCGATCGTGTCCAGGGACTCGAGCAGCGCAGAGCGCTCCGGTCCCAGGTCCGCCGTGTCCAGGCGCTCGCGTAGCTGCTGCAGGTAGGCTTCGCTGGCCAGCGCCCCCTCCTGCAGCCCGCCGACCCTGGCGACGGTGTCCATGGCGGCGGAGAGCCGGGCGGGGGAGAGCCCGCGGCGGCGCTGCCAGACCGGGAGCCCGCTCAGCACGAGCACGTCCATGCCGTGCCATTGGCCGTGATGGATCACGCGTGGCACAGAGATCCCGTCCAGCCCGGTGCTCTCCAGCCAGGCGAGCGACGCGGCCTCGGCCCGCACCAGGTCACGGGTGAGCGCATTGAACCCGATCTTGACAAAACCCGCCGATTCCCCGCCGGTCGTGTGCACCTGGAGCACCGGCTTGCGGTTGGCCCGGGCCGGCCCGAGGCGGATGCTCACCCTGATGTCGGGAGAGAGGACGGCCTTCAAGTAGGACTCGATGCTCTCGGCCTCCGGCGGGGCCGTGACCCTGACCCGGACCCCGAGCAGCGTCCCGCCGAGCCCGCTGGCCAGCCCGAGCGCGAACGCCGCGACACCCATGCGGGCCGCCCATGACCTCGGCTGGCCGTACTGGCGCAGTGCCGCCGCGGCCGCGCGTGGCGCCGCGGGCACAAGCAGCCGGGGGTGCCGGACGCCCGGAATCAGCACGAAGTCGCGCCCATCAGCCCGCGAGTTGGCCCCCAGCGCCCGGGGCCGCACCGCCCCGGTGATCTGCGGCCAGCCATGTGCGCCGCCGTAGAGCGTCATCTCCGCGGTAGGCGGCCACAGGAGTTCACAGACCTCGCGCAGGTACGCAAGCCGCTCCCAGTCGTCGGCCAAGCGCAGAGGGGGCGCCCCCGCCCCAGCGGCCGCGGCAGGTCTCGCGTCCCTGACGCCGTCCATGATCCCCATAGATCACATCCCCTAAAGGACAGGTATACCCCGACCTTAATAGGCCCGTAAACTCTGGCTCAGGTCACGCACGACTAAAAGCCTTGCAGCTGGCAGGCCCCCCGCCTGCCGCCGATGGCAGCAGAACAGGTTGCTAAGGATATCGGAATGCCAGGTCACGGCAGAGTAACCTCCTGATGACCGATCGTAGCGCGAATACCCGCCGCGCAGGCTATTCCCGGGCCAACGCTCAAGCCCCGATCAGCCAGCCTCACCGGTACCGCCAGTCTCTTAGTCACCTGATACCTGCCTCTATAACGTCCGGGGGCCGCGTTCCATCCGAGGATGGTCGGCGTCCCCCTTAACGGACGCTCAGGGTGGGGGCAATGGTTCACCTCGGGGCGGCCCGGATTTTGAATTTTCGATGCTAACTTATTGTCGTCGTTTACTTGCACGACGTAGTCGACGCTGAATGGACGAGACACCCGGCATAGCCGACAACTGCAGGGCCCCGCTGAACCGCCACAGGCCGATGGCCATTACCACGGATCCGGCGGCCACGCCCGCGGCCAGCCCAGCAAGTCCGTCACCGATCACGGACCGGATCGCGAGCGGGATGACGCAGAAGCTCACCGTCGACAACGCGGCCGCCAGTACGGTGCCGCGCCCGAAGGGCTGCAGGTGGATGGACGAGGCCAGTTGGGCCATCGGCATCAGGTTGGTCACGATGATGGCGACGGCCCAGCCGATCGCGGCACCGGTGATGCCGTACCGGGGGATGAGCACCAGGTCCAGGCTCACGTTCACGCCCACGGCCAGCAGACCGTTGGCCAGGCTCCAGCTGCTGCGGCCGGTGGTGATCAGCACCATGTCCACCTGACCGCACGCGGTGGCCAGCAGCATGGTCAGGCCGAGGATGAGCATCACGCCGGAGCCGGCCTTGTAGGAGTGGCCGAAGACGCTGAGCACGATCGGCCCGTACACGATGGCCAGCATGTACAGCGGCCAGGTGAGCAGCACCAGCCAGGCAGTGGTCACCTGGTAGATCACGTTCGCGCTGCGCCGGTCGCCGAGAGCGAACAACTCGGTGAACCGCGGCTGTGCCGCCATGCTGATCGCCATGTTGCCGAGCTGGCCGACAACCAGGAACCGGGTCGCCGCGGTGTACACGGCCGCGTAGCCGGGCCCCAGCATGATCGCGACGAGCACGATGTCGATCCGCTGCAGCGTGATCTTCGCCAGACTGGCGATCCCGCGCGGCGTGGTGAACGCCCAGAAGCCGCGGGGGTTGGCATTCGCCAGCCGACGCTTGGCCGACCGGGTGCCGCGCTGCAGCGCGCCCTTGACCTTCGGCACCGGGGTGGAAATGGCCAGCAGCGCGGCCAGTTCCGGCGGGACGTCCGGCATGCCCCGCGGGCCCTTGGGGGGCCGGCGCCGGATCCGGCGTGCCCAGAGCCAGGCGACAGCGGCAGCAGGCACGTAGGGCAGTGCCCACAGTGGCGCGAGCAACGCAGCACTCCCGACGGCCACGGCGATGCCGACGCCGAGAAGCTGGACGACCGAGCGGCCGATCTTGTCCACCATCACCGTGGGCCGCATGTCACGGTAGCCCCGGCCCACGCCCAGGTAGGTGTCGAGCAGCGCGGCGAACGGCAGGGTGAGGGCCAGCGCCCGCAACGCCTGGGCCACCGCGGCCGGGCTCACCGCACCCCCCTTGGCGAGGTGCCCGCTGAGCAGCACCTTCGCCAGCGGCTCCGCGACGCCCACCATGAGCACCGTGAGCAGGAGCGAAGCCACGATCACCGGGATGACGGCCGCGCGGAGGATCCTCGGGATCCGCTTCTCCTCACCGAGCGAGCGGAGCCGTGCGATGAAGTAGACGAGGCCGACGTTGGCACCGAGGCTCGCCACCGCTTCGACGATCAGGAAAGCCGAAGTGGCGGTGAAGAAAGCACCGGCCACCGGCTTGCTGAACACCCGGGTCACGAAGACCGTGACGCCCACCGTGGTGGCCGCGGAAACGCCCGCGCCGATCAGGTTGAGGGTGCCACCGCGGGCGACCTCGGCCAGTTGCGGCTGCCCGCCCTTGCCCTTGCCCGCCGGGCGCCTCGTCGGCGCCGGCCCGGCCGGCGCGGGCCCGCCGTTCGGTGCCCGGACCGGGGCATTGGCCGGCCTGCCGCGCTGTACGGAGGAACGCGGAGCACCGGCATAGGCCCGCGGCTGCGGCCATGCCTCGCCCGGGCTACGCCTCATCCGCGCCAGCGTGCCACCCCCGGTGACCCGATCATGCCTGCGCCCTTGCGGCGACGGCTCGTGCACCTATCTGAGCACGAAGCTGGGCCGCGGACTCGGCGGCCGCCTCCTCGGCTTCCTTGTGCAGTACCCGGTCATTCTTCCAGAGGAGGGCATAAGCGAGCATGGTGAAGGCAAGGGGCGGCCCCACCGCAATGTAGACGAGCATGAACGGGAAGCCCAGGATCAGGACGAGCACGCCCACCATCCCGTAGGGCGTCGGATCTCGCCAGTACCGCCAGATGCCGTAGAGGAAGAACGCGCAGTACAGCGCGGCGCCCAGCATGCCGCTGGTGATGAGCAGCATCCACAGCTGGCCGTTGCCGCCGATGTCGCGGGAGCCGCAGCTGTGGCACTTGGCCGTCTTGCCGACCGCTATCGAGTTGGTGCTGCCCAGCTCGTGCCTGGTGTCCCCCCAGCCGATGACCGGGGAGACCACCGCGACGTCCACGGCGAGCCCGGACAGCGACGAGCGGACGGCGTTGCTCTTGCCGTGCTGCAGCCGCTGGCTGATGAGGCTTTGCAGCGGGGAGGCGACCACCACGACCGCTATCAGCGCGAGCACACCGCAAAGGCCGGCCAGCAGGCCCAGCTTGCCCTTGGCGGCGAACCGGATCGCCACGTAGAGGATCGAAATGCCAAGGCCGACCCAGAGCCCGCGGTCCAGCGAGTAGACGACCGGCACCAGCGCGACCGCCAGGACGATCAGCAGGTTCCGGCGCTCCCTGCGGTTGCCGTAGACCCACCACGCCACTATCAGCCAGGGCAGCGTGATGGCCAGCGCGTTGCCCCACATGTTGGTGTAGTCGAACGGCGCCCTCGGCCGGCCCACGGCGTAGCCGAGGATGTTCTGCACCTGGGAGAACCCCGGGTGCAGCATCATCGCGACCAGGCCGTTGCTGTTCAGGCTGTGCGGCAGCAGATAGGCCAGCGGCGAGGTGAACTGGAAGCGCGGGGCTGCCACGCTCAGCACCCCGCCGATCACGGTGTAGATCCCGACCAGGCCAAGCAGCCGGGCCAGGCGGCGCCGCGGCAGTTCCTCCTCGGTCAGGTTGCCCGCGTAGACGAGCATGATCGTCACCGCGAAGTAGACGCCGGTGCGCAGTGCCCAGGAGATCATCCGGCTGCCGGTGGGGCTCGGCACGGTCTCGGGCGGGGTCAGCGAGATCGCCGCGACGGAGAACAGGGTCACGAGGAGGAACAGCGACCAGATCTTGAACCCGGGCGGGAGCCTGATGGTCCGCTCCCTGTGCACCCGCCACAGCCACATCCGGCGGACCATGGGGAAGGCGATGACGATCGGGAAGTAGTCCCCGAGGCCCAGGCACCACCACAGCGGCCAGCCGACCAGCATGACCACGATGGGCCAGGCGGGATCGCGCGCGAACCAGCTGAGCCGCCTGGCCCGGGGGGTACGCCCGGGGACGTGCGGCTCGGCCTTAGGCGCAGCCTGATAGCCGCTTACGCCGTTCTGGCGGGCTCGCTCGGGGGCGGTCGTCACGATCGGCTCCTCGTTACCTCTGCGGGGCAACTGGGCGCTGCTGCGCACGCTCCAGCCTCCCTCATCACTGTCCCCCCGATGTGCTGACCTTGGTGCCTTTTGGCGCGAATATCACCCAGGTCGGGCCGGCTTGGAACGCCATCGGGAAACCGTTGTTGTCGACGTAGTTGGTGAGCTGGTTCAAGTGCGGCTTGGACCAGATGCCGGGCGCGGCCGTCCCGCTGCCGCCCGCGCTACCGGAGAGCACCTCGACGGTGCCCTTGCCGATCACGTGAGCGCTTGGCACCGTGGTACCGGCGCGGTGGCTCACCACCGCCTGCCGGTACGGGACCATCTGCACCACCACGTTGGCGACACCGACCCTGGGCCCGCCACCGGTCAGCGCCCACAGGCCGGTCTTGGAGTCATAGGCCCACGACTCGGTACCGTAGCCAGGAATCGTCACCTTCGCGGTGGCAGGCCGGGACAGGCGCGTGGTGGCCAGCACGCTGCTCTGCGGGCCCTCGCCACGGAAGTAGAAGATCTGCGGCGGTGCCCCGCTGCCGCGGACCGCCCGCTGGACCGTCCTGGTGGAGGCGGACACCACGGGCCCCGCGGTCGAGTAGAGCGACGGGTGGGTCGACCTGCCGAGGTTGGTGACCTGGGTGTGGTTCAGCTCCTTGGTGAAGACCGGGGTGCCGCCGTCGTAGCCGAACAGCGCGCGCAGCACGGACAAGGCCTGGCCGTCCGTCGGCTGCGTGCTGGTCAGCGGGCCCACTCCCGTTGCCTCCTTGGACTGGAATACCGCGATGTACCTGACCGGCGCCGCGAACTCCTGGTAGACGACATCGGCCGAGGTGAGCCCGTGCGGATCCGACCCGGACAGGGCCAGGGCGACCGCCCGGCGCTGCGCGTCGGCGGCGCTGCCGGCAGCCAGGTCCGTCAGCGGCGCCGGGGGGCCCGCCGCGGTGGTGCGGGCACCGGCGCTCGCCGTCGGGCTGGCCGCCGGTGCCGAACCGCCGCCGGGCGGCCCGACGTTGGGCGCGCCCGCGGCGCAGGCGGCCACTGCCAGCCCCGCCGCGACTGCGAGCCCGCCTGCGGCCCAGCGCGGCGGCCGCGCTGGCTGCCCGCCTGCCACGGTCAGGTTCCTGGAAGGCTGTCTGCCCGGCCGCCGTGACCGTCTCCCCGGGTGCGCGCCGGGCGGTCTCGCCTGTCCGACATGTTCGCGGACATGCCGGAAATGGGGGTGAACTCGCCGTGCCCCCCGCGCCCGGCCGCCGGGCTGTCCGGCCGCGGGTCCGGGCCCGAGCCGGGCCGCGGCGGCGCCTGGCGTGGCGGGCGGACGGTGATGCGCCTGCCGAGCGCGGGCAGGACCGTGGCGCCGAGCACGGGCGTCCTGAGCTGGCGGAGCCGGCGGACGCACTCCAGGGCATCGGTCTTGGTGCTGCGGGCGACCTCGATCGTCACCAGCGCGGCGTCGGCGAACTCGCCAAGGGCGAACGTGTCGGCCCCGTCGTCGGCCGCCTGCGCCTCGATGATGACGTACCGCGCGTCCCGGCGCAGCTGGCTGGTGAGCGCCCTGGCCGTGTCGTGCTGCAGATGGTAGAACGCCAGCGACGGGTCGGCCCCCGGAGTGATCACCCACAGACCTGGCATGCCGGCCGGGCCCTGCACCACATCCCGTACCGTGGCGTTGCCCGCGATCAGCTCGGCGAGCCCCTCGCCCTCGCCAAGCCCGAGCAGCTTCGGCGCGACCGTGCTGTTCATGTTCGCGCAGACCAGCACCACCTCGGAGTGGGTACGGGCGAGCGTGACGGCCAGGTTGGCGGCGACCACGCTGCCGGCCGGGCCGGGCGTCGCGCCGGCCACGAACACGACGTGGTTGCCCTCACCGAGGGCCGCTGCCACGCCGTGGGCCAGGTCGGTGAACGCCTGTCCGGTCTTCGACCGCGGCGAGGCGATGGAGACCTCCCGGCCGAACGCCCCGGGGGGCAGGTTCAGCAGGACCGGCAGGTCAAGCACCCGCTCCGCGTGCGCGGCGTTGTGGATCCGCTTGTCGCGCCGGTCCACGAGGAACGCGACGATCAGGCCGATGAGCAGCCCGGCCACCAGGCCGCTGGGGATGATCAGCGCCTTTTTGGGGCTGCTGGGCTTGCCCGGCGGGGCGGCGACGTTGTTGACGGACCCGCCGTTGGTGTTCGCGAGCTGGCTGTTGGTCGTCGCGTACTGCTGGGTGAGCTTGGTCAGCTTGTTCTTGTCCGAGTCGAGCTGGGCGGTGTCGGCGGCCCGCTGCGGCGAGTTCGACGGCAGGGTGCCGATCTTCGTGGTCTCCGCGGCGACGGACGCGTTGAGCGTGGTCAACTGCGTCTGCAGCGTCTTGAGCTGCCCCTGGACGTAGTTGACCGCGCTGGAGTGCCGATTCTGCAGGTAGGCCTTGGCGAAGTCGTTCGCGCAGTCGGCCGCGCCGACGGGGGTGGACGCCTTGCAGGCGATGTCGAGGATGGAGGAGTTCGGCGGGACCGTGACGTTGATCTGCGCGGCCAGCTTGTAGGGGGTGAGCGTGCTGCTCAGCAGCTTGCCGGCCAGCGTGGCGACCGCGGTCGAGGTGACGACCTGCGCTTGGGTGTCGAGGTTGACGGTGGCGCCGTTGGTGCGGCTGCCGGCCACCGCGTTGGACTGGTCGGCGGCGGTGGGGCTGACGTTCACCGACGACGTCGCCGTGTACGACTTGGGGGCGACTGTGACATAGCCGAATGCACCGACAACGCCGACGCATGCCAGGGCTAGCACGATCCACCAGCGACGGCGTAGCACGCCGACATAATCAGCCGCCTCGAAGGAGTCCGGCCGTTGGACGGGATTCATGCTGCGGTGCTCCTCACTGTCTAACTGCTCGCTTGCCTCCGGCGCCGGGCGCCGGGCCAGCGGGTAGCCGCCACACCCCGCTGCTCACTGTCCGATGCCCCGGACCTCCGCGGCAGGCCCGTCCCCTGAACCCTGCCGGTGCGGTCGGCGCGGCAGCCCGTGGCTGCCGCATCGGCCCGTACTGGCGTGTTTGTCCTCCTGCACGCGCTGTGTGTGACGCTTACACGTATTGGACGCTTGACACGCCTTGTCGGATGACATCTGGCCCCCCTGCCCGGACGTTGCCGGCCGTGGGCGCGGGTGAACATCCTCGATGTCGCGATCGTGCTGCAAGCTTACCGTATGTGATGAAGGTGCAAGAGGCGGATGATTCGGCCGCTCATGCCCGCTAGCTGGCGTTTCCCCGCAGGTCCGGGAATGTTTTAATTGCGTAAAGCGCGAGTATGGCCCGCCTTGCCAGCGTCGCTGCCGCGCGCAGGCGGCCCGCCGGCGCGGTACCAGCGTGTACAGCGCGTGCCTAGCCTGTCGCACAGGTTGCACCTAGCGGATTCTCGCCTGTTTCCCAGGCAGAACCCAGGCGTGCCGACCAGGCAAGGTTCTACTGTTAGACGTCATGAAGTACGCCGACTTAGACGTCTTGCAGTACGTCATTCACGTTAAGGAGCACTACGTGCACGAGGAGCGCAAAGATGGCGCTTCTCCCGCGCGCCGCACCAGGGAGCGCCGCTGGCGGGCAGGTACGGCGCTGGCGGCCGGCTTGCTTGCGCTGGCCGTGGGGAGCAGTGGATGCGCCACGACCTCGACACAGCACAAGATCGCGACACATGGCTCGACGTTGCAGGGCAGCGGGAACTCAGAGGGCGGCACAGGGAGCCTGGGCACGCTTGGCTCCGTACTGGACGGGAAGGACAGCAAGGCGAAGACGGCGGGCACCCTGGCCGGCGTCGGCAACGGCGTCATGTTCGGCGGCGACGTGCCGCTCGCCCCGGAGCAGGGAGCGCTCGGACGCAAGCTGGCGGTCGTCCGCGTCTACGACCGGCTCGGTGATTCGTTCCAGAGCCGGCTGGTGGACAACTTCATGGCGCAGGGCACCACGATCCTGGTGAGCCTGGACACCTTCCCCGGCGGGACTCCCTATACGGCCATCGCGGCCGGCCAGCAGGATGCGACCATCACGGCGTTCCTGGAGGGCATGAACTCCTCGGCGAACCACTACGGGCTCCCGGCCATCTACTTCACCTTCGAACACGAGGCGAACGTCCCGGGGACCCACGGGGGGCTGGGCACCGCGGGCGAGTTCATCGCGGCCTGGGACCACATCCACCAGATCGCGGTCAACCACCACCTGCTCTGGAACCAGGGCGGCCGGATCCACTTCACGCTGATCCTGACCCACTTCTTCTACAACAACGGCAAAGCCATCCAGTGGTGGCCG
>Ga0207664_10002978_pt1 | contig 11251 bp, 10 predicted proteins | sample LARL83metaG_FD_184349 | JGI IMG/M metagenome (GOLD analysis project Ga0207664, IMG submission 184349) | Corn, switchgrass and miscanthus rhizosphere microbial communities from Kellogg Biological Station, Michigan, USA - LAR L8-3 metaG... | ecosystem: Host-associated > Plants > Roots >...
AAATATTTTGGCAGTAACGTTGTAACCTTGAGTGTAATTTCCTATTGAGCCATAGAGAAGCACGATATCTCCCTTGAGGTAAATATTCTTGTCAATTTGAAGAAATGTAGGTTGTAAAGCATCAACTGGGCAAAAAATTATGCATTCAGATGTTACAGAAGGAGAAGTTAGTACAATTATCCCATACCCTGCAATCGCTAAACCAACTATTGAAATCATAAAAATAGAAAATTTTGAATGGTGTAAAGTTTTCATTTTCTAAACTTCACCCTATAGAAAATAATCATTGATGTTATACTAATTAACAAAACCAGAACTGCGAAAGGAAACTCTGGAGATTTTGAAATTTCGCCATGATTTAGTTGTGATGTTGATGACAAATTTTTTGTTGCATTAGGTATGACAGAAAAACCCATGCTGGCTCGTTCTCTAAATGTACCGTCATCATTTTTTACATAAATATTTGTATAATACTTGCCACTTTTTAGACTCAATTCCCAATTTGCTGATTCTGACCATTCGCATTTTGTGGAATTTACATTGATCTCCTTACTTGAAATAATTCTGAATGAGGGATCATCTACTATGTCATATCTGACAACAAAGTTTTTTCCAGATAGCGTATCTATCCGATTACTATACATAAATTGAATTGGTGTATTTGCAGTAAAAGGTGGCTTGTCTCCAGATATATCATAATCTACTTTTATTCCATTTTGTGTCATAGTGTAATCACTTCCAAAATAACGGTTTTGTCCAAAAACATCTGTTGCATTACAAGCACTGGGAATTATGAAAGAATCTTGTGAGTATGTGTTTGATCCATCAAGGTTTTTTACGTAAAATAACACATGATCTCCAACATTAAATCTAGGACCAGGTGGATCAGAGTGCCAACTAGGATCAATGATTGGTTCTCTAATTGTCATATTGCTTGAATTCTGGGGATTTTTCAAAAATTTATCTACATGTATTGTATATTGATCAAGATTTAGAGTATAGTTGATTTTTTTGAAAGGAGATCCTGTAATATACTGAGTTCCTTCCATGAACGAAAGAGTCGATGTAATATTGCCTACAATATAAGATGATTTGACATTTACAACATTCTTTGACATTACATCTCCAGTAAATACAATATCGCTATAATTTGAAATGTCTTCAAAGTGATTATGCCACAAAAACCATTCAGTAGTGTTGCTTGGTACTATTGCATAACCATGATTAACAAGATATGGAGTTAATTCTGGAGACAAAATCTCCTCAACTTTACTGCTGTTTAATGTTCTTGAATTGGAAAATGCTGATGCATTTGACATACAAACAAACATCAGAAATGAAACCGCAATTATTGAAAGAGATAGAGTTTTCATTTTATCGTCCATTTGGAGGTAATACTCTGATCCATCCTCTCATCCAAGGATGTGGTTCACTATGATATCCGTAATTTCCAGCGCATTCAAAACTATGTTGCCAATCTTTTCCAGGAAGAATTGGACCCGAGTCAAAAAGATTCCAATTACTTGTGACGCTACTTGAGGTATCATCAAGATTTTCCCACGATACAGTATCATTCCAGCCAATAATCACAGTGCTATTTTGTGGAGAGTATGATTTGCCAGAAGATGAGTTACTTGCATTCTTTTCAATGACTATGAGACCTTCCACTCCTGCAGTAAAACCATCGTGACTATACATGCAATTTACAGGGTATGACCAGTCTTGGCGTAATAGCTTGAAAGCAGAGTTTGGTTTTACACATATTGGTAATCCTTCATGATTTTCAATCAACAACTGCAGATCTGGTCTACAAATTACATTATTTGCCGCAACACCTGATTTGAATTGTTTTAGAGGAGAAGATGTGATTGTCTTGTCAGTTTTTATTCCAAACGTATTGTTTGTAGAATTTACTGTAATTTGTGTATGTACATGCATCATACCACCCGTTGCATTGATTTGCCATATTCCAGAAACTGCATTATTTGGAATGGTAAAGTTAGATAATGAAAAATGTCCGGTCTTGTCTGAAAATATTTTGGCAGATCTTATCAAAATATCATAAGGATCAATCAAGGACAACTGTATAAGCGTATTAGAATTTCCTGTGCCCAGTATGGAGACTTGGTCCCCTGGAAGGTATGAATTTTTGTCAACGCTCAGAGTCATTCTTCCACCGGATGGTGTCATACCAACTGTGAAACTAGTTGTCAGTTGAGATATTGGAGATGTTGCAATTACAGAATAGGCCCCCAGCTTGTAGGATGATATGTCAAGTACATATTTTACAGTTCCATTTGGAGCCAGATTGATATCATGTGTAAATATGATGTTTGAAGACGAATCATCAATTTCAAGATGAGCAACAGCATCAGGAGCCCCCATTATTGTTATCATAGGCTTGTCTGAGGTTTCATAGTGTAGTTTGTCGAATTGTATTTGAGATAGAGCTGGAGGAGGATAATTATTGCAATTAGTTCCAGGTCCCTCTATGCATGGAGCATATGCTTGACTTGTAACAAATAATGTGAAAAACATTGAAACAGTAATTGCGACTAGATGTAGAATCTTCATTTCCCAAATTTCATCCTGTGAAATACAATCAACGATGTAATACTAATCAACAAAATCGGTAATACAAGTGGAAATTCTGGTATAGATTTTGTTCCAATTATTTCAAGATTGACATGTTCATCCTTTGGAAATAGTGTAAAATGATAATAATCTGGTGTTTGCACAAAGTTATTTTCTGTAAGATCCTGTTTGTGTCCATTGACTAGAAGAGTAAAACTACCATTCATCAAGTCATGTGGAAATATAATATCAGCCCGGGGCCAATATTGTTCCATAGTTAGATCTGCAACCAAAGCATCGCTAGACGCGTTGAAGACCAAGTTATCAGGACTTGAAAACCATGCGTCGACAAAAACAGGAAATTCCTTTCCATTGGCAGTTACCGTATAATTCATTTTATTGTGTGCACTAGTTGTCAAAAAATCCTGTTCAGATACAACATCTTGAGATTGTGCAGTTACACGAATTTTATAATCATCAGGCTGCAGGGAATGGATTGGCAATTCAATGCCAAACTTACCTTGGTTGTCAGAAGTGGTATTTTGAGTCTCCATTATCTTCTCAGAACTATTACCATACGTATTCAACTTGACAAGCTGCACAATAACAGGAACGTTTGGTATCACATCTGTACAGTTAAGGGCAGTTGTGCCAGAAATGTAGACTTGGTCATGATTTCGTAGTTCAATAAGTTGACCCCCTCCCGTTAGTGGAAAATTGATGCCTTCATTTGCTATTGTTGTACCGAGCATGTCTTGATGTTTTTTACCATCGCCATCGACTGCTTGAAATTGTATTGCATAACCATCATGTGTGTATCCATTCACTTGAGGTACGTTTGCATTGAGAGTCATCCATTGAATTCCAGAATCTAATTGAGCTGGAAGCGTAAAAGATCCTACAAAATTACCTTCAGATGCATTATCTTCACTGAAATGTACCGGGTTATCGACAAACCATTGCCGTGTATCATGTTCACAAAGCCCGTATTTTAATTCAGACCATACTATTGCGTTCGGTATTGTATTTCCAAGACCATCGGTGACCTTTAATTTGAAACTAAAAGGCGTGCCATACTCTATCTTTGTATTATTTATGTCAAGGTCAGATAGTATAATTCTGCTAGCTTCCTTGTTTGTAAAGAATGCATCACTTTGAGTTGGAGAATTAATGATGTATACAGGAAGAGGAGATTGTTTGGGTATTGTAAAATTCAGTGAGCCAACATAATTTACAAGATGTACAGTCTGTTGGTAAACTAGTTGAGAATAATTCAAACCATTAACTATGCGTATTGGAACATCAGGACTACCCTGCATTCCATGAAAAGATTCCTCGATTTTTATGAATACGGTTTCACCAGGATTGTAAATTCTATTATCTAGTTCAGTTTTGTAGGTATAATATATGTCAGGAGAACCTTGAGCATATGCTTGACTACAAAACATTACGCTGGATATGATAAAGACAAAGATCATGATTATGGAATAATGTAGAGGGTTCATTTTCAAGATCATTTCACTAAAGGCTCAGAATAGGCAGTAGTATACACCTCTGTAAAATGTTGTATCACAACATGACCCCACTCGTCTCCACCCACTATTGTATAGTTACCAACATCAAAGGAGTGATGCTGACCATCGTACATAAAATCAGGTATCACAAGATGTGCCTTCATATCTGTCAGGCCAGGACAAGAAAATAGTGTATCACACTCTTGTGTTGCTTTGCTACTAGAAGGTTCAAAGGTATAGCTCTTGACTAATGTAGGAGCAGGGCATGGAACGGTATCATAAATGACAAGTGATTTTGCGCTAGACATGTTTTGTTCTGTATAGTAACCCTTCAGAATAGATATTCCAAATGGAAGATTTGAACACAATCCAGAACCCATATCATCACGTGGCCAGTTGTCAGATTTTGCAAGAGTAAGAGGTACAGAACCAGTATTGTTAAGCCCAATATCGATACTTATCGGCTCTGCAGGATTTTCATATTCAGAGTCTATTGAGAGGAAGAGTTGGAGTGGTGAAGAGTTATTGATTTCACTTGTTGCCATTGGTTTTGCTGGATTGGTATCATTTAGTGGAGGAATTACCATGAAATGCTGTATTGCAACATGACCCCATTCATCTCCTGCAATTATGGTATAGTTTCCAGAATTGAAATTAGAGAATTGTTTATTTTGTAAGAAACTACTGTACGCCACACTTGCTTTGGTTTGTGTTAATGGTTGACAAGGCGCCCAATCTCCTGATTCGCATGTTGTGGTTACATTACTGCTCATGGGTTGAAATGTAAAACTCTTGACAGACAGAGATGGAGGACAGGGGTAAAGAAAATGAAGCATCAATGGATGCCCATCAGACATATTTTGTGTAGTGTAATAACCATCAAGTATAGCAACACCCATTGGAAGTGATGAACAGTCACCTGGATCAAGTCCTTGCATTGGCCAGTTGTTTTGGGTATTCATAGTCAACAGACTTGGACTGGTATTAACTACAGATATTGTAATTCCAATTGCTTGTCCTGATTGTATGATAGTAGAGTTTGTAGAAAGAGATAGTTTTAGTGCAGACGAAGAATTTGTAATAATATTTCCAGATCCTTTTGAGTCTAGTGAGACAGGACCTCTACCTGGGTTGTAACCAAAATTCTGTAGACTTGACATTGCCCAGCCTCTTTTTATCAATGTCAGTGCGGTATCAGACTTGACACATATTGGAGAATTATCTTGGGTTTTGAGAATTAATTCAAGATTTTCTTTACATGTAACATCTTTAGCTGCAACTCCTGTTTTGAATTGCTTTAACGGCGAATCAATATGTAAAGGACCTGCCGTTATGCAACAAGGTTTTGTACCATCATAGTAAAATTTTGCCTGTACAAGTTGCTGTGAATCAGACACAACAGATACTGAATAATTTCCGGATTTTATCCACAGAGGGCCTGCAGCAAAAAGTGTTTCAGAAAAATGCCCATCGGTACTAGGTGTCAATTGAGATATTGCAAGTTTTTGGTCAAAAGGATCAGAGACGATAATCACAAGATTGGTTGAAAATAGTTTGTAAACAGTTCCTGTTATCATTATTTGTGGTTTATCAGGATTTGATTTGTCAATTTGCACATTTATTGTGGCCATAGAAGAATTGGTATTGTCTGCAAAGATTTGATTTCCAAGCACGGATGGGGTTATTACAATTCCTGCTATCATAACCATTGAAAGATACAGAGTTCTCATAGGATATCCGTACTGGACAAATATGGCTTAAAAAATTGGTGTAGGATTCTTCTAGTTTAGGTATATTTTGCCTAATTTTCGTGCCTAATAATTGGGAATAATTGGTACGATTTGAAGGAAAATATTTTGTGCCTAAAACATGGTTTTGGATCAAATGCATAAAAACTAGTAATTATTGATCTAGTCTAGTGCAAGCAAGAACGCTTACGACATGGAGTAGTTTTGCATGAGTGCAAAAAAGCCTGGTAGAAAAACCAAGAAAGAAGAAGAATCAGTACAGGACAAACTGACGAAATGTTTTGGCGATGGACTATCTGCACCTGCAGCTGCAAGAATTGTAGGCGTTGACAGAAAGACAGCATACAGTCACTATGATGAAATTGTAAAACAACACAAGGAAAAGACATTTGAGGATTTATTTGAAAGAGAGGAAAATGACAGGGCTCAGGTGATTGCAACATTTGACAAAGACTTGGAAGAGGTTTCAGAATTACTAAAACAGATACGAGCGGACAAGAAATGGTATCTTGACAAGCGCAAGCCCATTCCAAAATCCTTGTTTGACCAAGAAATTGACGTGTTAAAGTTCAGGTCAACCATAAAGGACAGAAAGGCAAGCTATGTTGTCAGGCCCACTGGACACGAAGTGTACAACAGAGAGTTAAAAGAAAACTTGGAGAAAAAAGATGACAAGACTTGATAGAGCTGCAAGTGATGTAACTAGGCTTGCAAAAAGGATGGCAGCAGAAAAGATACGAATAGAAAAAGCCAAGCCCAAAATGTGGAAAGATAAGATCATTTTACCATTAGAAAAATGGAGAAAAAAACAAAATTGGCACACACATGAATGGAGGAATTATTATCCAGACAGATATGTACCAAACCTGCTCATATATCCAGGAGATAATGAAACCATAAGAGGATACCAAGATGAATGGTGGCCTGGATTTTGTGAATACATGGAGTCAGTCAAGGAACCTGGATATGGCAAGTTAAAATGTAAAGGATGTATATTCAACCCAGATGATTCTCCTAAAACCACAAACATCAGGGACGCAATAATAACAATAAATCAAGACCCCGACAACAAGCTAGTTGAATTTCCATGCAAGGTACTCAACTTTTTCAAGTGTCCATTCGAATTTGATAGCGATAAGAATGTCATATTTGTTAAGGGTGGCGTTTGGAGAATTTTTGATGATGCGATAAAATACAATGCAAAATTGACTGGACGTAAACACAATACGTATACAGTTAATTTTGAGAAAAAGTGGATATTCGGTAGACATTCTGACAGTGATATCAAGTTGGATAATTTTGAAGAGTTTTTTAACAATATGAAATTTCCAAAATTTGAGACAATTGGTCAGGAGGGTCTCTATGATACAATCACAACAAGGGACAAGTTAAAGTCAATACTTGAAGAATATCTTGATGCACTTTTGAATGGGATTGAAAAAGATGCACACAATATGCTACTTGTAAAGCACTTTAAAGAAAATCCCGATGAGTTTTTGGACATGTTTGATAAAATAAAAAGTAGTATAACACTTGAGAATTTGCAAAATACTGATGGAATGACGCTGCGTGAGATAGATGCCAAAAATGAGGAATATGCTAAATTTGTGGCTGAAAGAGAAAAATGGATTGGACACAAAAAACTAGATCCTCCAAGACCAGAAGATTTGTCAGGTGCTTGTTTTTCATGCGGTGAGCTTGCAAATATTCTTTGCAAGAATTGTAATATCTGGACATGTATCCAGCACAGGATTGACCATGCTGTCCAGTCTCACAAGTATACAATACATGAGAATTCTAGTTCTAGTACAGTTCAGCAGTAAGATAATGTATAAAATTTAATGCCCGAGTATCATTATTGGTACAAATTGTAAGATAGTGATGTACTGGCTCCAATTCTTTTATTTAATTTTTTAACATTCTTTCATGGACACATGATAATCAACATTATAAAATATATTTGTAGTAACAATACAATCAGAGAACATGTTTATTATTTGCAACAATATATGAAAAATGTGAAAAATATAGAATATATCTACAGAGGAAAGTATGAATCAAGAATTTTACAAATAGAGGACGAAAATAAAAAAATTACAACACCAACATATTTCCCATCAATTTCAAGCGCCGCTACTAGGTTACACCTATTACCATTAATCCAGTTATGTGTTGAAAAAAATTATCCTCGATTACTCGTATCTGCATATGATTTACATCAAACTAAAAATGATAAAAAAACAATACTTGCTGCTTTAGAACGATATGTAAAAACTAACTTTTTATTCATAGACAGTGGGACATTTGAAAGTTATTGGCTTAATGATCCAAAATGGAAATATTCAAAATATGCAAACATGATTCACAGAATTTCGGGGGACTTTTATACAAGTTTTGATGAGATACCAAATCCTCATGATGATCTTAAAATAATTTTTACAAAAGTTTCAGATTATTTTAAAAAGTCGGAAAAATTATCGAATACCAGTCATTGCTCCATAGTTGCCCATGGAAATTCACCTGCACAATTAATTCAAGTTGTAGAGGGATTAGCAAAAAATAATCAATCCCTATCAATGATTTCAGTCCCTGAAAGAGATTGCGGAAAAACACTGCAAGATAAAATCAATACAATCCAAAAATTAAGAAAAATTTTAAGCGAGAACAGTCCAACGAACATGCTTCACATTTTGGGATGCGGAAACCCATTATCAATTGCAATGTTTTCATATGCGGGGGCAGATAGTTTTGATAGTGTTGATTGGTCAAGATGGTCTATTGATCCAAAAACATTACAGTTCATGGATCTTAATCATCTAGAATTAATTAATTGTACATGCGATATATGTAAACGCAAAAAATTGGATCCTACATCTAGGGCACTATTGCATAATTTGTTATTCTATCAAGAATTCACACACAAAATACAAATGAGTATAATTCAAAACCAAGGTTTAGATTTTTTGAGGCAGTTTATTGATCGCAAAAGTTTTTCCAAGATCGTCAAATTTTTTTAATGGGTAGTTATTAGGATCAAGAGATCCACAAATGAGTAATTTGCAAGTCTCCCTAACTACAATAAGTGATTCATTTCTGGAACCAACTCTTTTGGATATTTACTATGAATTAGAAAAAAATCATACTTATGAGAAAAATTGGAATCAATTAACTGAAAATCAAATATGGCGAGAGCTATGTTTTTGTCTTCTGTCGGGCAATGTTGCATTTGAATTAGTAAAATCTACTATAGAAGTATTAGAGAGTAAAGGATTCTTGGACTTTAATTGGATCTTAGAAGAGCAAAAATCAAAAGAATACATTTTCAAATTATTTAATGAGCCTAATTTTGAACCCAAGAAAAAAAATGGTGAATTAAGAAAATACAGATATCCAAAAAAACGCTCTGAAGAAATCACTAAAGCGGCAAAATTACTATATTCGAATTCTTCTCTTAAAACAATGCTTGAGAAAACTGCATCAGATATCGAAATTAGAAATTTTCTTGCACAGAATGTTCCTGGAATAGGGATTAAAGAATCCTCACATTTTTTAAGAAATATTGGTTATTCAAATTCTCTTGCAATAATTGATATTCATGTATTAAATTTTTTAAAACAACATAATTTTGTGCATTCAGATGATGTGTTGACTCTAACAGAATCACGATATATGAAACTAGAAAAAATATTACAGAATCTGGCTGATTTTCATGGACTCGATTTGGGAATTTTTGATTTATCCATATGGCACTTTATGAGAAATAAACTATAATGAAAATAGTTTGTCTACTATCGGGCGGTATTGATTCTACAATACTATTATTTAGATTAAAGAAAAATGGACATGAGATAATTCCATTATTCATAAACTATGGTCAAAAAGCAGCCAAAAAAGAACGTGAGGCCGCACAAAAAGCTTGTGAAATATTAGATATAAAATTAAATGTAATAGATATTCCTGGTCTTTCCACAATATCTTCTGGATTAACTACAAATGAAATATCTCCAATAGATACTCCTGTTTTCCCCAATCGAAATTTAATTTTACTATCGTTAGGTGCTGCGTTTGCTCAAACAAACTCTTGCCAAGTGATAGCCATTGGATTAATTGAGGGCACTAATTTTTCGGATCAAACTAGAGAATTTGTAAAAAAGTTAGAATCAACCCTGTCAATGGAACAAAATATATCAATTTTAGCCCCTATGATTACGCTCAATAAATTAGAAGTAGTACGATTAGCTAAAGAAAATAAAATTCCGTTAGATTTTACATATTCTTGTTATTTTGGACTAGACACACCTTGTAATGAATGCCTTAGCTGTAAAGATAGATCAAATGCATTCATGATTGAATGACATCTCAATCCTTAAAAAAGTACTAAAGTTATATTAAACATGGGTGGATCAGGTTCTTCTTACAATCCAAGTACAAGTAGAAGCGGTAAAACTTCTGATCATGTTTTTCAACGATCAGAGGATAAGGCACAAAGAAGAATTACAGATTATCAAAGAAACGTATTCATCAGTTTTGATATTGATGACAAACCAAGAGTGAGTTTACTTCGAAATCAAGCAAAAGATGAACGATTTCCATTTGTTTTTAGAGACTATTCAGTAAAAGAGCCATTTGAAGACAAATGGAAAACTCGAGTTAAAGAAAGAATTGAACAAACAAGTGCAGTTATTGTAGCAATTGGAGAAAATACCCACAATAGTGAGGCAGTAGATTGGGAAATTAGAGAAGCACATAGACAGAACAAAAAAGTTATTGGTGTGCGACTCCATAGCAGTCAAAATCACCAGATCCCTAGAGCGATGATTGAACATAACGATCGTGTAATAAATTGGGATTCAAATGATATCGCAAGAGAGTTACAGTGAAGTGACAATATTGGAAGATAAAGATACTAATATCGATGAAATTTTTTCACTCCCTAAAGAAAAATATGGTGAAAATTACGATGATAAATTATTTGAACAATACAAGATTTATCTTCATAACATAGATAGTCTAGAAAATAGAAGAAAAACAACCCATAGTTTTTTCTTAAGCATTAATACTGGCCTAATTGCCGCGTTAGGAATACTTACTCAAATTGGATTATCCGGTTCTAATAATTCATTTTGGTTGGTTGGTGGCACAATTGCTGGAATTTTATTTGCATATTCTTGGTTTCGTACCATTAGATCCTATATTATTTTAGGCACTGTAAAATGGAACATAGTTCTAGAAATAGAAAAAATATTACCTTTGAAAATACATGAAGTTGAATGGAAAATTTTGCGGTCTAAAAAAGGAAGATCAAAATATAGAAAATTAACTGATGTAGAACTCATTATTCCATTAATCTTCATTGGTTTGTATGCACTGTTATTAGTAATAATCATTGGACCTGCCCTCTTGAATTTTTTTAGT
>Ga0207664_10002979_pt1 | contig 11250 bp, 8 predicted proteins | sample LARL83metaG_FD_184349 | JGI IMG/M metagenome (GOLD analysis project Ga0207664, IMG submission 184349) | Corn, switchgrass and miscanthus rhizosphere microbial communities from Kellogg Biological Station, Michigan, USA - LAR L8-3 metaG... | ecosystem: Host-associated > Plants > Roots >...
GGATCATCGACCGGTCCAGGGCGATGTCGAAGTCGGCCAGCCGGCGCAGGTAGCGGAGCATGGCCGTCTCGCTGCGGTGCTCGTGGAACACCGGGTGGGTGAGGTAGGGCGAGGTCCGCCGCAGGCCCGCCGGGAGCTCCTCCCGGCCCTCGGCCAGGCTCACCTCCCCGGCGCCCCGGCCGGCCAGCGCGGCGGCGACCTCCCGCAGGTGGTCGTCGGTGGTCGTCTCGTCGCAGGCGATCTGCACCGTGTCCGGGGCCGCCAGGTAGACGTTGTAGCCGGCCCGGCGCGCCCGGTCCACGGCCGCTGCCGCGCCGCCCGGCAGCCCACGCACGGCGATGGTGTCGAAGAACGCGGCGGAATCCACCGCGGCGCCCTGCGCCCGCAGCGTCGCCGCCAGCGCGGCGGCCTGGCCGTGGACCCGGCGGGCGATGGCCGCCAGCCCGTCGGGGCCGTGGTACGCGGCGTACATCCCGGCGATGACGGCCAGCAGGACCTGCGCGGTGCAGATGTTGCTGGTCGCCTTCTCCCGGCGGATGTGCTGTTCCCGGGCCTGCAGGGCCAGCCGGTAGGCCGGATGGCCGTCGGCGTCCACGGACACGCCCACCAGGCGGCCCGGCAGCTGCCTGCGCAGCCCCTCGCCGACCGCGATGTAGGCGGCGTGCGGCCCGCCGAACCCCATCGGGACGCCGAACCGCTGGGTGGTGCCGATCGCGATGTCGGCGCCCAGCTCCCCCGGCGGCGTGAGCAGGGTCAGCGCGAGCAGGTCGGCGGCGATCGCGACCACCGTCCCCCGGGCGCGAGCGGCGGCGATGACCGGGCGCGGGTCGGTGATCTCGCCGCTGGCGGCGGGGTAGGGCAGCAGCACGCCGAACAGCTCCCCGTCCGGCTGGGCCGCCACGAGCTCCGGCGTGAGGTGCGCCACGACCAGCTCGATGCCCAGCGGCTCGGCGCGGGTAGCCAGGACCGCGAGCGTCTGCGGCAGGCAGCCGGCGTCGGCGAGGAAGATGCTGCCCTTGCCGGCCTGTCGACGGCACAGGGTCATCGCCTCGGCGGCGGCGCTCGCCTCGTCCAGCAGGGACGCGCCCGCCACCGGCAGCCCGGCCAGGTCGGCGACCATCGTCTGGAAGTTCAGCAGGGCCTCCAGCCGCCCCTGCGAGATCTCCGGCTGGTAGGGCGTGTAGGCGGTGTACCAGGAAGGGTTCTCGAGCACGTTGCGGCGGATCACGGCCGGGGTGATGGTCGGGTAGTAGCCGAGCCCGATCATGGACGTCAGGACGGTGTTCCGGCCCGCCAGCCGGCGCAGCTCGGACTGCGCCTCGGCCTCCGACAGCGGGGCGGGCAGGTCGAGCTGGTCGGCGCCGGTGCTGGCGAACGAGGGCGGCAGCGCAGCCGTTGTCAGATCATCGAGGGAGGGGTAGCCGACGGCGGCGAGCATCTGCTCCTGCTCGGCCGGGGACGGCCCGATGTGGCGCGCGGAGAAGTCCATGGAGCCTCCAGAGGGGAGCCACCGGGTGCCGGGCACCCGGCTCAGGGTCCTCCCCCTCTGTCATCGCCCCCCGCCGTTGGGGCACCACGACTCCAGAGATGCCTGTCCCGTCCGGTCCCTGATGCCTGAGAGGTTCCGGGGAGGTTGCCCCTTCGGCGCCCCGCGCTGGCGGCGCGGGATCTCTCCCGGACGGTGTCGCCGGCCCTCCCGAGCTTACCGGAAGGACAGGGTCATATCTCGTCCCAACGGAACACCCGCACCGCGATCAGCGTGAGGACGGCGGCGAACCCGAGCAGCAGGCCCATGGCCGGCAGCGCGGAGGCGGGGCCGTCACCCCGGGCCATGACGTTCTGCATGCCGACCACCAGGTAGCGCAGCGGCATGAAGTAGGAGACCTTCACGATCCATTGCGGCGCGAAGGCGAGGGGGATGAACGCCCCACCCAGGAACGCCATCGGCAGGACGATCAGGTTCACCAGCGCGGTGGCGGCCTCCTGGGACTTGGCCAGCGCCCCGACCAGCAGCCCGATGGACAGGAAGGCGAGCGTGCCGCAGATCACGACCGGGATCGCCATCCACCAGTAGGCGGTGAGCTTGAGCCCGAAATAGGGGGTGGTGGCGATGGCGATGAACACGAACGTCTCCACGATCGCGACCGCGACGCTCACCGCGATCCGCGCGGTGACGATCGACGTCGTGCTCACCGGCGCGAGCCGGAGCCGGCGCAGCAGCTTGTTCTTGCGCCATCCGACCAGGGTGAGCGCCGCCGCGAACGCGCCGCCGGAGGCGATGGCCCAGCCGAGCAGTCCCGGTGTCAGGTACTGGATCGGCTTGACTGACTTGTCCTCCACCTGCTGAGTGGACAGCTGGTAAGTGGCCGGGCGGTGCGATGCGGCCTGGTTCGCCGCCTGCACGATGCCGGAGAACACGCTGTTGACCACGCCTGCGGTGGTGGGATTGGCGATCGAGTAGTGGACGATGAGCCGGCCGTCCTGCTGCTGCACGGCGGCGTCGACGTTGGCCTGCCGCACGTCGTTCAGGGCGTGGGCCAGGCTGCTGGTGTGGGTGACCGAGAGCACCTTGTCCAGCTGGCGGCTCTCCGCCCGTGCCTGGTCGAGCACACTCACCCGGCCCACCTCGACGACGTTGATCTTGGGGGTGCTGCTGCTCTTGTAGATGGAGCCGAACAGCAGCAGGAACAGGACCGGGAACAAGATGGTGAAGAACAGGGCGGCCCGGTCCCGGACGAAGCCGCGGAACATGGCCCGGGACAGGCTCCGGAAGCCCTGCCAGTTCACCCCCCGGGTGCGGGGGCTCACGTCTTCGGCCTGGGCCGGGGGCGCCGGCAGCTTGCTGGTTGTCATGCCCGGTACTCCCGCCCGGTGAGCTGGAGGAAGACGTCCTCCAGGGAGGCGCCCGCCACCTGCAGCCCGGTGAGCGCCTTGTGGTCCGCGAGCCGGGTGAGGACCGGGGCGGGCTCGGTGGTGGTGAAGGTGAGCGACACGCCGTCGTCGGCGACCGTGGCACCGTCGGCGATGGCCCGCGCCTCGTCCTGGCCGAGCAGACCCGACTCGATGCTGATCCGGACCGGGTGGGCCAGGCCCCGGACCAGCGCGGCGGGCGCGCCGATCTGCAGGATCTTGCCGTGGTCCATGATCGCTACCCGCTGGCAGAGCGTCTCCGCCTCGTCCATGTGGTGGGTGGTGAGCACGATGGTGTGGCCCTCGGCCGCGATGGCCCGCAGCAGGTCCCACAGGTTGCGGCGGGCCTGCGGGTCGAGCGCCCCGGTCGGCTCGTCGAGGAACAGCACGTCGGGGCGGTGCACCAGCGCGCAGGCGATCGACAGCCGCTGCGCCTGGCCGCCGGAGAGCTTCTCGGTGCGGGTGGCGGCCGAGCTGGTCAGGCCGACCACCTCGAGCATCTCGTCGGCGCGCCGGGCCGGGACCCGGTAGAGGTCGGCGAAGGTGCGCAGCTGCTCACGGACGGTGAGCCGCTCGAAGAACGACGTCGCCTGCAGCTGGACGCCGATCCGGGGCAGCAGGGCCGGGTTCCGCGGCCACGGCCGCAGGCCCAGGACGGTCACCTCGCCGCCGTCCGGCTCCCGCAGGCCCTCGATGATCTCCAGGGTGGTGGTCTTGCCCGCGCCGTTGGGGCCGAGGATGCCGAAGAACTCGCCGTGGCCGACCTCGAACGTGACCCCATCGACCGCGCGCAGGTCGCCGTAGGACTTCCTGATGTCCCGCACCGAGATGGCCCCGCTCACGCCGGAACCTTACCCAACGGGCGATCAGCTAACGGGCGGTACCGGCGTGGCGCGCCGTTCGTCAGCCCGTTTTTTTGGCGCGCCGCCGGGCGAGCTCATCGCGCCCGCCCTCGCCGGCCGCGGCGGCCTGCTGCTCCCCGGGCTCGCCGGCGGCCTCGGCCGGGAGCTCGGCGAGCGTCCCGTCGACCTCCTGCCAGATCCGGCCGAGCGCGATCCCGAACACCCCCTGGCCGCCCGCCAGCAGGTCCACCACCTCGTCGGGCGAGGTGCACTCGTAGACGCTGACCCCGTCGCTCATCAGGGTGAGCCGGGCCAGGTCCCCGGGGCCGCGGTCGCGCAGGTGGTTGACGGCGGTGCGGATCTGCTGCAGCGAGATGCCGGTGTCGAGCAGCCGCTTGACGACCTTGAGCACGAGGATGTCGCGGAAGCTGTACAGGCGCTGGGATCCCGACCCGTGCGCGGCGCGGACGCTGGGCTCCACCAGCGCGGTGCGCGCCCAGTAGTCGAGCTGGCGGTAGGTGATCCCGGCGGCGGCGCAGGCGGTCGGGCCGCGGTAGCCGACGTTCTCGGGGTGGGCGGCGAGGTCGTCCCCGAACAGGAGACCCTGTTCGCCGGCGCGCTCGATCGCCGCGCCGCGCTCGTGCGGCTGGCCGCCGTCCTTGCTGGTTACCGCCACACCCGCCTCCGCCAGGGAGCTGGCTATCCCGCCTACTTGTCTCGCACGCTAGGCCGACCCGACCGGCGGGTCAACGATCTCCCACGGCGCGTCGCTCACGAGCCCGTCCGGCCGCGCTCCACCCCGCCCCGGCCGCGCTACGTCGCGCGGCCGAAGTCCTCCGGACTGATCGTGTCCAGGAACTCGCGGAACTTCTCGACCTCGTCTTCCTGCTCGTCCGGGATCGCCACCCCGGCCTCATCCAGGATCTCCTCGCTGGCGAAGATCGACGCACCGGTGCGGAGCGCGAGCGCGATCGAGTCCGACGGCCGGGCGCTCACTTCCTTCCCGTTGGAAAAGATGAGGTCGGCGAAGAAGATACCGTCCCGGAGCGCGGTGATGTTGACCGTGTTCAGCTGCACCCCGAGCGCCTCGAGCACGTCGCGGAACAGGTCGTGGGTCAGCGGCCGGGCCGGCACCATCCCCTGCTGCGCGAACGCGATCGCCGTGGCTTCCACCGGGCCGATCCAGATCGGCAGGTACCTCTCCCCCTGCACCTCCTTGAGCAGGACGATGGGCTGGTTCGTGGGCATCTCCACCCGGACGCCGACGACCTCCATCTTCCTCACAGCGGCTCCGTCCTCACCTGCGCCGGACGCTGCCAGCGTCCTGAAGTTATTGAAGGCATTCTTCTGTCAAAGTACACCCGCACGGGCGGCGGCGATGCCCGCGCCCTGCGCTCAGCCATCCGGCTGGCCCGGGCGGGGCTCGCCGAAACCGGCGTCGGCCAGCGTCGCCTCCACCAGCGCGGCGTGCAGCTGCAGGGTGACGGCGGCGATTTCCCGCGCGGACCGGGTGGCCCGGCCCCTGGCCCCGTCGCTGCGCTGGCGCAGTATCGGGGCGACCACCTGCTCGATCAGCGCGGTCTCCCGCTCGGCGGATGCGCGCAGTACCCGCAGGTGGCGGGCCTGGACGCCGTAACCGTCGAGCGCCACGATCGCGCGGGCGGCCGCCAGCGCCTCCGGGCCGTACCGCCCGCCGCTGCGCCGCACCAGGCCGAAGTCCTCCAGCTCGGCGAGCCGGGCCTCGTCCAGGCCGGTGGCCTCAAGCAGCTCCCGCCGGGTCAGCGGGGCGGGCCCCGGGTACCGGCCGGCCGGGCGCTCGGGGTGGTCCTGCCCGCCCGCGTCCAGCTGGTCCTTGATCACCCGCAGCGGCAGGTACTGGTCGCGCTGGGCGGTGAGGATGTAGCGCAGCCGCTCCACGTCGGCCGGGGAGAACTTCCGGTACTTGGACGGCGACCGGGCAGGCTGGATGAGCCCTGCGTTCTCCAGAAAACGGATCTTCGAGACGCTCACATCGGGGAACTCGGCTTGCAGCTGGGCCAGCACCTCGCCGATGCCGAGATACGCCCGTGCGGGCTCAGCACTCATGCCCCTACCTGCGCACCTCCGCCGCGGTCGGCGTGGGACCGCCGCCCGGCCAGGAACATCAGCCGGAACTTGCCCACCTGGACCTCGTCACCGTCGCTCAGGTCGGCCTCCTCGATCCGCTCCCGGTTCACGTAGGTCCCGTTCAGGCTGCCCACATCGCGCACGGTGAAGCCGCGCGGGTGCCGGTAGAACTCCGCGTGGCGGCGGGACACCGTCACGTCGTCGAGGAAGATGTCGCTTTCCGGGTGCCGGCCGGCGGTGGTGAGATCGGTGTCGAGCAGGAACCGGCTGCCCGCGTTGGGCCCGCGCTTGACCACCAGCAGGGCGCTGCCCGAGGGCAGCGCCTCGACCAGGCCGGAATCGGCGAGCGGCTCATCCGGCTCGGCCTCGGCCAGCTCCGTGCCGAGCGAGATCGTCGAGGTGCTCTCGCCCGGCCGTTCACCCCCGGCGCGCCCCAGTGCGAGCCCGCAATGGGAGCAGAACCGGGCACCGTCGGGGTTGTCCTGCCCGCAGCGAGGGCAATAGACGCGCGGCATGTCGTGGTCCAGTCTCTCGTCCGCTGCCAATGGGCTCAGGCCGGAAACCACGTGCGCGTGTGCGGCTCTCGGCGTCAGCTCGGGTACGTTCGCCCACGCTACCTGCGAAGCGGGCGCCCGGTCCACGCGCCACGCATTCCTGCGGCGGCGCCGTAGCAGCCCCCGCCAGCCGCGCCTCGCCTTGGCGCCGGGCCCGGCTGGCGGCACCGCTCCCTGGAAGCTCTGGGGGGCATTGTCGCGACGCCTCAGCCACATCAGGCCAAACCTCCGGCACATCCTCAGCCGCTAGCAGATGAAGTGGAATTCTCTCATGTGCAGGCTATCCGCGCCTGCTCACTTGACAGGCCCGCGCTCAGACCCCGGCCTGCTCCACCACCGTCGCCCACTCGTCGAGCAGCGTCTGGGCGGAGTCGGCGTCGGGACCCTCCGCCCACAGGTGCGTGACCGCGTCCGCCGGGTCGGGCAGCACCAGCACCCAGTCCCCGTTGGGCTCGATTACCCGTACGCCGTCGGTGGTGTCCGTCTCCCGGCTGCCCGCGGCCTCCACCACCGTGCGCATGACGCTGCCCTTGGCCGCCCACGGCGTCGGCATCGAGCGCCTGAGCAGATGGGCCCTGGGGATCCGGGCGTCGATCTGGCTGAGGTTGAGCCGGGTGCGCGCGACCAGCCCGAGCAGCCGGGCGAACGCCGCGATGCCATCCAGGGTCCGGCTGAACTCGGGCACGACGAACCCGCCCCGGCCGTCCGCCCCGAAGATCACGTCGTCGGCCGCGGTCGCCTCGGTGAGGCCGTGCAGCGAGGTCGGGGTCCACACCACCTGCACCCCGTGGAAACGGGACACCCTCTCGGCGACGCGAGTGGTGGTCACCGGCAGGGCGACCCGCCCCGACCGCCGTTCGGCCGCGATGAGGTCGAGCACCACCAGCAGCGCCCGGTCGTCGCTGACCATCGCGCCCTTGTCGTCCACCAGCTGGATCCGCTCGCCCACCTGGTCGAACCGGACGCCGAAGTCGGCCCGGGATGAGGCCACCAGCTCGGACAGGCGCTGCATGCCGGCCCGCATCTGGGCCAGGCTCTGCGTCGGCGATCCCTCGTCGAGGCGGTTGTTGACGGTGAGCGCCTCGAGCCCGATCCGCCCCAGCAGTTCCGGCAGCACCAGCGACGCGGTGCCGCCGGCGCAGTCGACCACCACCTTGAGCTCCGCCTCCCGGACACCGGTCATGTCGGCGCTCTGCACCAGGTCGGCCGCGTAGGACTCCACCACCCGCGGCGGGTAGCTCAGCTCGGCGATCTCGCCGGGAAAGGCGCGCCGGTACTCCTGCCGGGAGAACACCCGCTCCAGCTTGCGCGCCGCCGCCTGGGACAGCTCCGCGCCGCGCTCATCGAGGAAGATGATGTCGATCGACTGCGGGTTGCCGGGGGTGGTCCGCAGCGCGATGCCGCCGCCGGCCTCGCTGCGGGCGGTGCGGAACCTCGCCACCGGCAGCGGCTGCGCCTCCAGGTCCACCACGTCGATCGCGCTGGCGTTGAGCGCGCCCTGGACCGCGCGCTTGAACGCGCGGGCCGCCCGCGACACGTCGCGCGAGGTGGTGACCACCGCGCCCTTCTTCAGGGTGGTCGCGTACGCGCTGGCGAGCCGGACGCAGAGCTCGGGGGTGATCTCCACGTTGATCAGGCCGGAGACCCCGCGCGGGCCGAACAGGGTGCGCTGCCCGCGCGACTCCCAGATGACGCTGGTGTTCACCACCGCGCCCGCCTCGATGGTCTTGAACGGGTAGACCTTCACCCCGGCCGAGACGTACGCCTCCGGCTCGATCACGCACTCGTCCCCGATGACCGCGCCCTCCTCGATCCGGGCCGAGCCCATCACGTCGGTGTTCTTGCCGATGACGCAGCCCCGCAGGGTCGTCCCCTGGCCGATGTAGACGTTGTTGTGCACCACCGCCCGGTGCAGGAAGGCCCCCTCCTTCACCACCACGTTGCTGCCGACCACGGTGAACTCGCGCAGCTGCGCCCCGGCCTCGATCTTGGCGTAGTCGCCGACGCACAGCGGCCCGGACAGCAGCGCCTCCGGGTCGACCTCGGCCCCTTCGCGGATCCACACCCCGGGCGACACCTCGAACCCGCCGATCTCGGCCTCGACCCGGCCCGACAGCACGTCGGCCTGGGCCTTGAGGTAGCTCTCGTGGCTCCCGACGTCCTCCCAGTACCCGTCGGCGATCCAGCCGTACAGCGGCGCGCCCGACTTCAGCAGCTGCGGGAACACGTCCGACGACCAGTCGACCGAGACCCCGGCCGGCACCTCGGCCAGCACCTCGGGCTCCATGACGTAGATGCCGGTGTTCACGGTGTCGGAGAAGACCTGGCCCCAGGTGGGTTTCTCCAGGAACCGCTGGATGCGCCCGTCCTCGTCCACGATGATGATCCCGAACTCAAGCGGGTTGGGCACCCGGGTGAGCGCGACGGTGACCAGGGCGCCGTTCTCCTTGTGGTACCGGACCAGGGCGGACAGGTCGATGTCGGTGAGCGCGTCACCCGAGATGACCAGGAACGGGTCGGCCCGCAGCTCGTCCTCGGCGTTCTTCACGCTGCCCGCCGTGCCCAGCGGCATCTCCTCGGTGGCGTACTGCAGGCTCATGCCGACGTCCTCGCCGTCACCGAAGTAATTGCGTACCAGCGAGGCCAGGAACTGGACGGTGACCACGGTCTCGGTGAACCCGTGCCGCTTGAGCAGCAGCAGCACGTGTTCCATGATCGGCTTGTTCACCACCGGCAGCAGTGGCTTGGGCTGGTTGGCGGTCATCGGGCGCAGCCGGGTGCCCTCCCCGCCCGCCATCACCACTGCCTTCACGTGTTATCCGTCTCCTCCCGCAAATACGGCATATCTCCCATCATTTCATCGCCGCCGGGCCCGGGTCATGGCCAGCGCCCCCGCGGCCCCGTCCCGGCCAGCGTCCCCGCGCCCCGCGCGTCCCCCGTCACGCCCCTGGCTGGTTCCGGGCCGCTCCCGCCAGGCGGCGTGTCTGCTCCAGGTACAGCACGGCGGCCCACCAGTAAAGGCCAGTTCCCCAGATCGCGAAGGCCCAACCGGCGACCCGCGCCACCAGCGCCGCCGTTCCCGCGTGTGAGCCGAGGAACAGCAGCGGGAACGCGTACAGCAGGCACAGCGTGGCGGTCTTGCCCACCAGGCTCACCTGCAGCGGGCCGTATCCGTGCCGGCGCAGCACCAGCAGCGCCGCGCCGAGCACCAGTTCCCTGGCCACCAGCAGGGCCACCAGCCACCAGGGGATGATGCCGCGGATGGCCAGCCCGATCAGCGTGGCGGCGATGTAGAGCCGGTCGGCCGCCGGGTCGAGCACCTGCCCCAGCCGGCTCTGCTGGTTCCAGGCGCGGGCGATCACGCCGTCCAGCCAGTCGGACAGCCCGGCCGCGATGAGCAGGGCCACCGCCCAGCCGTCCGCCTGCGGGCCGAGCACCAGCCAGAGGAAGACCGGAACACCGGCCAGCCGCGCCACGCTGATCGCGTTGGGCACGGTGAGGATGCGTCCCTGCTGGTCAGGGCCCACGGCGGCGGTGGCCTCCGGCTCGCTGTCCGCTCGCGTCACCTCATGCGCCCCTCGCTGTGCGGTCGGTGCCGACCCTACCGGGCAACGGCCGGTGCCCGCCGCGCCCAGCCCCGGGACGGCCGCCCGGCCGCCCGGAACGGCGCAAGATATTCATCGATTATTCACCGGTGACTCTGAAAATTTACGGATCGTTTATGCCGGCCGGCGTAACTTCCGGGGTGGGCAGCCCGCCGATGGAAAACGGCCGGCAAATGGAGTCCAGGGAGGGCTCGATGAAACTGATCCCGGTTATCAGCCCGCGGCCGGGCGGCCGGCGCGTGCGCCGGATGCCGCCCCTCGCCATCATCGCCGCATCCTTATCGGTCTTATTCCCGCTGGCGGCCGCCGCCCCGGCCAGCCCGGCGGCGGCCAGCACGGCACCGGCCAGCACGGCACCGGCCAGCACGGCACCGGCCAGCACGGGGGCGGCGAGCCCCAGCTGTCCCTGGCTGAACCAGTCACTGCCCATCTCGCAGCGGGTCCACCTGCTGCTATCGAAGATGACTCTCGCCAATGAGATCACCATGGTCGAGGGCCAAGGCACGGCCCAGCCCTACGTGTTCTACATGGCGGCGCAGCCGTCGCTGTGCATCCCCGCGATGGGTCTGGAAGACGGCCCGCTCGGGGTCGGCGACGGGCTGACCGGGGTCACCCAGCTGCCGTCCGGCGCGTCGCTGGCCGCCACCTTCGACACCTCGCTGGCCCGCCGGTACGGCGCGGTCATCGGGCAGGAGGAATGGGGCAAGGGCGCCGCGGTCAACCTCGGCCCCACCGTCAACATCCTGCGCGATCCCCGCTGGGGGCGGTCGTTCGAGGCGTTCACCGAGGACCCGTTCCTCAACGCCGCCCTCGCCGTCAGCGAGATCCGCGGCGTGCAGGACCAGGGTGAGATGTCCCAGGTCAAGCACTTCGCCGCCTACAACCAGGAGACGAACCGCAACACCCCGGCGGACGACGTCATCGTCAGCAACCGCACGCTGCACGAGATCTACCTGCCGGCCTTCCAGCAGGCGGTGACCAGGGCCAGGGTCGCCTCGGTGATGTGCGCCTACTCGGTGATCAACGGCAACTTCGCCTGCCAGAACCCCTACCTGGAGACCCAGGTCCTCCGGCAGCGCTGGGGCTTCCCCGGCTTTGTGACGTCCGACTACGCCGCCCTGCACAGCACCCAGGGGGCGGTCGACGGCACCGACATGGAGCAGCCGTTCAACATGTTCTTCGGCCCGGCGCTGCAGACCGACGTGGAGAACGGGACGATCCCCAAGTCGGTGG
>Ga0207664_10002980_pt1 | contig 11244 bp, 7 predicted proteins | sample LARL83metaG_FD_184349 | JGI IMG/M metagenome (GOLD analysis project Ga0207664, IMG submission 184349) | Corn, switchgrass and miscanthus rhizosphere microbial communities from Kellogg Biological Station, Michigan, USA - LAR L8-3 metaG... | ecosystem: Host-associated > Plants > Roots >...
ACAGCAGCCGGTAGTCGGCCGAGGCGCCGAAGTGCTCCAGGCTGACGCATTCGCCGGCGTCACCGACGAAGGCGCGCCAGCCCAGCGCGAGGCCCGCCTCGACGCTGACCCGGGCCCGGACCCGGGCGGGCAGCACCTCCTCCTGGTAGGAGGCTTCCTGGGCGGTGAACCATTCCACGCACGGCATCGAGACGACGCGGGCGGCTACCCCCTCCTGCGCGAGCAGCTCGCGTGCCTCGAGCGCGATCTGCACCTCGCTGCCGGTGGCGATGAGGATCACCGCCGGCTCACCGCCGGCCGCCTCGGCCAGCACATAGCCGCCGCGGACGGTGCCCTCGGCGCCGGCCAGGCCCCGGCTGCGGTCGAGCACCGGCAGGTTCTGCCGGGTCAGACACAGGCCCGCGGGCCGGTCGCTGTGGCCGAGGATCGCCCGCCAGGCGGCCACGGTCTCGTTGGCGTCACCCGGGCGCACGACGTCCAGCCCCGGGATGGCGCGCAGCGCCCACAGGTGCTCGACCGGCTGGTGGGTGGGCCCGTCCTCGCCCAGCCCGATCGAGTCGTGGGTCCACACGTACGTCACCGGCAGGCCCATCATCGCCGCCAGCCGCACCGCGGGCCGCATGTAGTCGCTGAACACCAGGAAGGTGCCGCCGTAGGGCCGGGTCAGCCCGTGCAGCGCGATCCCGCTGCAGATCGCGCCCATGGCGTGCTCGCGGATGCCGAAATGCAGCGTGCGCCCGTACATGCCGCCGGGATACAGGCGCGTCTGGTGCTCGGGCGGGATGAACGAGGGCTCGCCCTTCATCGTCGTGTTGTTGCTGCCGGCCAGGTCGGCCGAGCCGCCCCACAGCTCGGGGAGCACCGGGGCGAGCGCGGTCAGGACCTCGCCGGAGGCCTTCCGGGTGGCCATCCCCTTGGCGTCGGGCGGGAACTCCGGCAGCGCGGCGGCCCAGCCGTCCGGCAGCCGCCGGGCGGACAGCCGGTCCAGCAGTTCGGCCCGCTCGGGGTGGGCGGCGGCCCAGGCGGCGAACGTCTCCTCCCATTCCTCGCGTACCCGCTTGGCCCGGTCGGCGACCATGCGCGCGTGGGCGACCGTCTCCTCCTCAGCCGGGAAGGACACGTCCGGGTCGAACCCCAGGATGCGCTTGGTCGCGGCCACCTCCTCCGCGCCCAGCGCCGAGCCGTGCGCCTCGCCGGTGTTCTGCTTGGTGGGCGCGGGCCAGGCGATGATCGTCCGCAGGGCGATGACGGACGGCTGGCTCGGGTTGTCCCGGGCGGCCAGGAGGGCCTCCCGCAGCGGCACGACGTCCTCGCGGTAGCCCTCCGGGTGCCGCCAGGTCACCCGCTGAACGTGCCAGCCGTAGGCCTCGTACCGCGCGGCCACGTCCTCTGACTTCGCGATCGCGGTGTCGTCCTCGATCGAGATCGTGTTGTCGTCGTAGATCACGATCAGGTTGCCGAGCCGCTGGTGGGCGGCCAGGGCCGCGCCCTCGTGGCTGATGCCTTCCTCGATGTCGCCGTCCGAGACGAAGGCGTACACGTGGTGGTCGAAGGGGCTCGCGCCCGGGGCCGCGTCCGGGTCGAGCAGCCCGCGCTCGCGGCGGGCGGCCATCGCCATGCCGACCGCGTTGGCCACGCCCTGGCCGAGCGGGCCGGTGGTGGTCTCCACCCCCGGCGTGAGCCCATGCTCGGGATGGCCGGGAGTCAGGCTGCCCCAGGTCCGGTAGTGCCGGATGTCGTCCAGGGTCAGGCCGTACCCGGACAGGTAGAGCTGCAGGTACAGGGTGAGGCTGGAGTGGCCGCAGGACAGGACGAACCGGTCCCGGCCCAGCCAGCTGGGGTCGGCCGGGTCGTGCCGGAGGATCTGCTGGAACAGCAGGTAAGCGGCGGGGGCGAGGCTCATGGCCGTCCCCGGGTGCCCCGACCCGGCCTGCTGGACCGCATCCATCGCCAGGACGCGGATGAGATCGATTGCCCGCTTGTCGGCGGCTGACCACTCCGGGCCGGCGTCAGGCGCGGTTGTCACGGTGAGATCAGCACTCCCCTCCCGAGGCGCGATCGCTGACCACGCCGCCAAGTTCTGATTGCCAGGCCGAGGATCCGTTCGCCTCGACCCTACCGGGCAGGGCCAAAGCCCATCGCCCCCCGGCCGGAGCCGGCCAGCGGAAAAATGACCAATCTCCACTGGGGCCCCTCGATGTTCACCGCGACCTTCCCGGATATTCACCGGGTCACCGCGGCCCGGTCGGCCGCAGCGGCATCGATTCGCCACGCTCGCCCTAGTACGCTCCCTGCCATGGCGAGCTCGCGGCCCAACCTGGACCCACGGGCCGTGATCGAGGGGCGCCCGCCGGGCCGGCCGCGGCCCGGGCTCATCATCGGCATCGCCGCCGGACTGGCCTGCGCCGTCATCGTGCTCGGCCTTGACCTGCTGGAAAGCGTGGAGGGGGCCGGCCACAGTCCCGCCCCGTTCCTCATCGCGCTGCTGCTGGCCCTGCTCCCGGTGCCGCTGCTGATCGCCCTGGTGCTGCTGCTCGACCGGCTGGAGCCCGAGCCGCGCGGCAACCTCGCCCTGTGTTTCGCCTGGGGCGCTGGCGTCGCCGCCCTGCTCGCCGCGATCATCAATACCGCTGGCCTGCTGTTCATCACCCAGCCCGAGCTCGGCCAGAGCAGGGGCGAGCTCATCTCGGCCACGTTCGGCGCTCCGCTGGTGGAGGAGTCGCTCAAGGGGGCGATCCTGTTCTGGCTGCTGTGGCGGCGCCGGCAGGAGTTCGACGGGCCGACCGACGGCATCATGTACGCCGCCATGGTCGGGCTGGGCTTCGCGATGATGGAGAACGTGGGGTACTACATCGGTGCCCTGGTGCGGCCCGAGGTCGGCGGGGCGCAACTGCTCGGCTTCACCTTCGTCTTCCGGGGGCTGCTGTCGCCGTTCGCGCATCCGGCGTTCACCTCCATGACCGGGATCGGCGTCGCGTACGCCGCCACCCACCGGCGGGGCGGCTGGGCCGCGGTGACCGGCCTGCTCGGGGCCATGGCCCTGCACGGGCTCTGGAACGGCCTGGCGACCTACGGCCTGCCCGGGATCGCCGTGGCCTACCTGCTGGTGGCGTGCGTGCTCATCGCGCTCATCGCGGTCGTGGTCGCCGACCGGCGCCGGGTGGTCAGGCTGATCTGGCGGTTCCTGCCCGCCTACCAGGCGTCCGGCGTGGTCACCGAGCCCGACCTGCGGATGCTCTCCACGCTGCGCGGCCGCCGGCAGGCCCGGCTGTGGGCGCGCCGCAGCAGCGGCCGGACGGCGGCCCAGGCCATGACGGACTACCAGCTGGCCGCGACCGAGCTGGCGCTCGTCCATCAGCGGGCCGACCGTGGCCTGATCGACGTGGCGCGGTTCGATGAGCGCAGCCACGGACTGCTCACGCTGATGGCGATGGCCCGTGACTCGTTCTTCGCCCGGCAGGCCGAGCCGGGATCCCCACCGTGGGCGCGGCACGGGCGCAGCGGCTTCGGCTACCAGCCCCGGCCGGACCAGCCGCGCCCGCCGGGCCGGCCGGACTGACGGCTCAGCGGCCCGGGGTGACGGCTCAGCGGCCCGGTGACGGCTCTGCGGTCGGGCAGTGGCCGGTGGCGGCTCCGCGGCCGGGCGTGACGGCTCAGCGGGCCGGAGCGGGCTGGGCCTCCGGGCGGGCCGAGGCGGCCGGGCCGCCGGGGCTGTCCGGCGGGATGAGCGGGCCACGGTCGCGCATCGCGAACATCAGCCGCAGGACGGCGATCCAGATCAGCAACGAGCCGGAGACGTGGACCCAGACCAGTCCGGCCGGCAGGCCGGTGAAGTACTGGGTGTAGCCGATAGCACCCTGCGCGCCGATCAGGCCGAGCATGAGCCAGCCCAGCCGCATCACCCGCGCCGGTGCCCTGGTCGCGTGCAGCCCCACCACCAGCGCCACGGTGAGCCCGGCCAGCAGCCAGCCGATGTCGGCGTGGAACTGGGTGACGCCCTCCAGCGGCAGGTGGTAGCGGGGGACGTCACCCGCGCCCGCGAGCGGGCCGGTGCCGGTGACCACGGTCCCGGCGGCGAGCATCACCGCCACCACCGCCACCACGCCGTAGCCGAGGAGGCGCAGGTCCGGCCGGACCAGCGATCGCGCCGGCGCCGTGCCCTCGGTGCACCTGACGTGCAGCGCCACCGCGGCCGCCACGACCGCGACCGACACCACGAAGTGCAGCGACACCAGGGCCGGGTTGAGGTTGGTCAGCACGACGATCCCGCCGACCACGATCTGCGCGACCACGCCGGCCGGCTGCACGACGGCCAGCCAGACCAGGTCGGGCCGGCGCCGTGCGCCCGGCCCGCCGGGGCGGAACCGCCAGGCCGCAATCAGCACCGCCACCGCGACAACGGTGACCACCACGGTCACCATCCTGTTGCCGAACTCGATCCAGGTATGGAACATGGGATCGCCGCGCGTGGGCGCGGCCACCAGGCTGCTGCGGGTGCACTGCGGCCAGTCCGGGCAGCCGAGCCCGGACTTGCTCAGCCGGACCGCCGCGCCGGTCACGATGATGACCGTGGAGGAGATCACCCCGGCCAGCGCGATCCGCCGCATGGAGACCGGGGTCGGGTCCCACACGGCGGCGGCCCAGCGGCGGGCCACGGACCCGACACTCCGCGTGGCGCGCGGGGCGGGAGGCGGCCCAGCAGCGGGAGCGGGCACCGCCGGGTCACCCGGTGGCGAGGTGGGGTCGGCTGGCACGTCCCCATGGTAGGAGCGGCCCGCCCCGTTTGCATCCCGGCTGGCGGCTTCACGCCTCCGGGGCCTGGGATGCCCGGGCGCTGCCCCGGGCCGCGCCAGCGCAGGCGGCCATCACGCAGACGATCGCGGCCCACTCGCTGACCGCCAGCGCCTCACCCAGCATGACCAGCCCCACCAGGGCGGCGACCGCCGGTTCCAGGCTCATCCAGATGCCGAACACCCTGGCCGGCACCCGCCGCAAGGCCTCCAGCTCCAGCGTGTAGGGGATGATCGAGGACAGCAGCCCGATCGCCAGCCCGGTCGCCAGGATGCCGGGGCGGAGCAGCGCCCCCCGCCCGGCCGTGACCCCGACCGGGACGATGACGACCGCGGCGACCAGCATCGCGATCGTCAGGCCGGACGCGCCGGGGAAGCGCCGCCCGGTGGCGCGGCTGAGGATGATGTACGCGGCCCAGGCGGTGCCGGCGAGCAGCGCGAACGCCAGGCCGATGAGGTCGGTGCCGTGGCCGCCACCGGCCGGGTTACCGGTCCCGGTGAGCAGCGCGACTCCGGCCCCGGCCAGTGCGACCCAGAGCAGGTCGATGAGCCGGCGCGAGGTGGCGACGGCGACCGCGAGCGGCCCGAGGAACTCAATGGTGACCGCGATCCCGAGCGGGATCCGGGCGAACGCCTGGTAGATCGAGTAGTTCATGACCGCGAGGGTCAGCCCGAAGGCGGCCACCACCGCCGCGTCCCGCCATGACCGCCGCCGGACCAGGTCCGCCAGGTTCTGCCGCAGCGGCCGCGCGCCGGCCACGGCCATCAGCGCCGCCGCGGTCCACAGCCGGAGCGCGGTGACGGCGGCGGGCGGGATCTGCGTGAACAGGCGGGCCGCGAGACCGGCGCCGACCTGCACCGAGACGACCCCGGTGAGGACGAGCACGGACGGCGGCACGGACCCGAGCAGCGCGACAGGCGCCCGGGGCGCGGGTGACGTGACGGGCGGGGGGCCGGATCCGGATGCGGCTCCGGATCCGGATCCGGATGCGGCTTCCCCGGCCGGGTGGGCCGGGCTGGCCGGGCCCCGGCCCGAGCGGCGGTCCTCTACTCCCAGCGGAACGTCCGGGCGGCGAGTGCGATGGCCGCTGCCGCCCACACCACGAGCACGGCCAGGTCACGCACGGGTGCCCCGGCGCCGTGCTGCAGCACCGAGCGGAGCCCGTCGGACAGGGCGCCGGAGGGCAGCAGGGTCAGCACGGGGCGGGCCCCGGCGGGGAACTTGGTGAGCGGGAAGATGATCCCGCCCACGCCGAGCAGGATCAGGTAGATCAGGTTGGCCACCGCCAGGGTGGCCTCGGCGCGCAGCGTGCCCGCCAGCAGCAGCCCGAGCCCGCTGAACGCGGCGGTGCCGGCCAGGACCAGGGCCACGACCCACACGGCGCCCGCCGGGCCGCCATGCGGGTGCCAGCCGAGGGCCAGCCCCACCCCGGCGATGATCACCACCTGCATGAGCTCGATGGCGATCACGCTGAGGGTCTTGGCGGCGATCAGGCCGCCCCGGGTGAGCGGCGTCGCCCCGAGCCGCTTGAGCACCCCGTACCGGCGCTCGAACCCGGTCGCGATGGCCTGGCTGGTGAAGGCGGTGGACATCACGGCCAGCGCGATGATGCCCGGGACCAGGAAATCCACCCGCCGGCCCTCGGACTTGACCAGCGGCTCCAGCGTGAACGCGACCAGCAGCAGCACCGGGATGAACAGGGTCAGCAGCAGCTGCTCGCCGTTCCGCATGGTGGTGCGGGTCTCCAGCAGCGCCTGCGTGGTGATCATCGTGGGCAGCGGTGCGGCGCCCGGCGCGGGCGGCGGCCACGGCGGGCCGGCCGCGAGGTTCGGCCCGGCAAGCCCACGGCTCTCCGTCATGACCGCAGCTCACGGCCGGTGAGCTCGAGGAACACGTCCTCCAGCGTACGGCTCTCGATCCGCAGATCCTGGGCGAGCACCCCGTGCTCGGCGCACCAGGCGGTCACCGACGCGACCAGCTGCGGGTCCACGCGGTCCTGGACCTCGACCAGGTAGTGGCCGGCCGGGGACTCCTTGGCGGCGGCGCCCGGCGCCAGCGCGGCGAGCAGGCCGTCGGTGTCCAGGCCGGGCTCGGCCCGGAACCGCAGCTGGCCGGCGGTGCCGGTCAGGTCGGCCGTGGTTCCCTCGGCGACCAGCCGCCCGTGATCGACGATGGCCACCCAGTCCGCGAGCTGTTCCGCCTCGTCCATATGGTGCGTGGTGAGGATCACGGTTGCTCCCGACGCACGCAGCCCGCCGATCAGGTCCCAGGTGGCGTGGCGCGCCTGCGGATCCAGGCCGGCCGTGGGCTCATCGAGGAACACCAGCTCCGGGCGGCCGATGACGGCAGCGGCCAGGGACAGCCGCTGCTGCTGGCCCCCGGACAGGCGCTTGAACGGCGTCCTGGCCTGCCCGGCCAGCCCGAGCAGGTCGAGCAGGGCGGCCGGGTCCAGGGGGTGGGCGTGGAACCTCGCCATTACCCGCAGGTACTCACCGGGCCGCACGGCCGGCGGGATCCCCCCGGACTGGAGCATCACGCCCACCCGGGGCCGCAGCCTGCGGGCGTCGGCCACCGGGTCCAGGCCGAGCACCGACACCGTGCCCGCGTCAGGACGGCGGTAGCCCTCACATATCTCCACCGTGCTGGTCTTGCCCGCCCCGTTCGGGCCCAGCACCGCCGTGACGGCGCCCCGCTCAGCGGAGAGCGAGAGGCCGTCCACCGCCGTGATCCTTCCATACCGTTTGACGAGGTCGTGAACCTCGACGGCGGGGGAGGTGTTCACGCTCGCGAGTGTAGATGCTCTACCGCGGCGATAAACGGCGATCCGCAGCCTGGCCGATCCGCCCGGCCGGGGCGCCGGGCCCCCGGCCGTCGGCCGCCGCCGCCACCAGCGCGGACACCAGCCGCCGGTCCTGCCCCGCCTCGGGATGCCACTGCACCGCCAGCATGAAGGGGTGCTGGCCCGGCCCGGGCGGCAGTTCGACCGCCTCGATGAGGCCGTCCTCCGCCCAGGCGACGGGGACGAGCCCGTCGCCGAGCCGCGCGATGCCCTGGTGGTGGGCGGTCGGCACGTTCAGCGTGAGCTCGGCGCGGCCGCCATCCGGCTGCAGGATGGCGGTGAGCTGGCTCCCGGCCGCGATCCGCACCGGATGCGATCCGAACGTGCCGGGCGCGGGCCGGTGCCCGGCGCCGGGCGCGAGATCCTGGTACAGGGTCCCGCCACGGGCCACGTTGATCAGCTGCATCCCGCGGCAGATACCGAGGATCGGCAGCCCGTCGGCCAGCGCGGCCGCGAGCAGTTCCAGCTCCGCCTGATCGCGCTCGGGGTGGACGCGGCTGGTCCGGGGATCCGCCTCGGCGCCATAGCCGGCCGGGTCGAGGTCGCCGCCGCCGGTGAGGATCAGCCCGTCCAGGCGGCCCAGCGCCCGCGCGACACCGGGCACCGGCGGCAGCAGCACGGGGACGCCGCCCGCCTCGGTGACCTGGCCGATGTAGCTGGTCGGCAGCAGCGCGGCCGGGGCCTGCCAGGCGGCCCACTGGGCCGGCTCGGCGTAGGTGGACAGCCCGATAACCGGCGCGCTCATGTCATGGCCTCTCTCGCGGTGCGTCGTGCCGGAGGCACGCCAGCAAGCACTTCGCTTGGTGTCTCACAGGGGTGTCACATAGGCGCTGGAGATGCCGCCGTCCACGAGGAAGGTGGCGGCGGTGATGAACGACGCGTCGTCGCTGGCCAGGAACGCGACCGCGGCGGCCAGCTCCTCCGGCTCGGCGAACCGTCCCATCGGCACGTGCACCAGGCGGCGCGCCGCCCGCTCCGGGTCGGCGGCGAACAGCTCCTGCAGCAGCGGGGTGTTGACCGGGCCCGGGCAGAGGGCGTTCACGCGGATCCCCTCCCGCGCGAACTGCACGCCGAGTTCCCGGCTCATCGCGAGCACGCCGCCCTTGGAAGCGCTGTAGGAGATCTGCGAGGTGGCCGAGCCCAGCAGGGCGACGAACGAGGCGGTGTTGATGATGGAGCCGCCGCCGCGCGCCTGCATGTGCGGGATGACGTGCTTGCAGCACAGGTAGACCGAGGTGAGGTTGACGTCCTGCACCCGGCGCCAGGCCTCCATGCCGGTGACCAGGATGGAGTCGTCCTCGGGCGGCGAGATTCCCGCGTTGTTGAACGCGATGTCGATCCGGCCGAACGCGCTCAGCGTGGCGTCGTACATCGCGGCGACGTCGTCCTCGGACGTCACATCGGCCTGGACGAACAGGCCGCCGACCTCATCGGCGGCCGCCTTCCCGGTCTCGGCGTCGAGGTCGGCCACGGTGACCTTGGCCCCTTCGGCGGCCAGCCGGCGGGCGGTGGCCAGCCCGATGCCGCTCCCACCCCCCGTCACGACGGCGACCCGGTCCAGCAGGCGTTGCATGGGTACGGTCATTCCTGGGCTACCTTCATTCCTCGGTTGCGATGAAGACGTTCTTGGTCTCGGTGAACGCGTCCAGCGCGTCCGGCCCCAGCTCGCGGCCCAGCCCGGACTGCTTGAAGCCGCCGAACGGGGTCCAGTAGCGGACGGAGGAATGCGAGTTGACCGACAGGTTGCCGGTCTCGACCGCCCGCGCCACCCGCAGCGCGCGGCCGAGGTTCTGCGTCCAGATCGACCCGGACAGCCCGTACGGGGTGTCGTTGGCGATCTTCACCGCCTCCGCCTCGTCCTCGAACGGGACCACCGCCACCACCGGCCCGAAAACCTCCTCGGTGTAGGCGGGGTAATCCGGGCGCACCGGCGCCAGCACCGTGGGCGCGAACCAGTAGCCGGGACCGGCGGGCGCCTGGCCCCGGAACGCGACCGGCGCGTCCGGCGGTACGTAGGAGGCGACGCGGGCCAGGTGCTCGGCCGAGATGAGCGGGCCCATCTCGGTGTCCGGGCTGGCCGGGTCGCCGACCGTTACTCGCTTGACGGCCGGCTCGAGCATCTCCATGAACCGGTCGAACACGCTGCGCTGGACCAGGATGCGCGACCGGGCGCAGCAGTCCTGGCCGGCGTTGTCGAAGACCGCCTGCGGCGCGGCGGCGGCCGCCCGCTCCAGATCGGCGTCGGCGAACACGATGTTCGCGCTCTTGCCGCCGAGTTCCAGCGTGAGCCGCTTCACGTGCCGGGCACAGCCGGCCATGATCTGCTGGCCGACCTCGGTGGAGCCGGTGAACACGATCTTGCGGACGTGCTCGTGGTCGACCAGCCGCTGGCCCACCACCGAGCCCTTGCCCGGCAGGACCTGGAACACCCCGTCCGGCAGGCCCGCCTCGCGGGCGAGCTCGCCGATCCGGATCGCGGTCAGCGGCGTCCGCTCGGCCGGTTTGGCGATCACCGGGTTGCCGGCCGCCAGCGCCGGGCCAAGCCCCCAGCCGAGGATCGGCATGGGGAAGTTCCACGGCACGATCAGGCCGACGATGCCCACCGGCTCCTGGAAGGTCACGTTGACGCCGCCGGGAACCGGGATCTGCTTGCCGCACAGGCGCTCGGGCGCCGCCGAGTAGTAGCGCAGGACGTCCCGTACGTTGCCCGCTTCCCACCGGGCCTGGCCCACCGGGTGCCCGCTCCCGGCGACCTCGAGACCGGCGAGCTCCTCGTTATGCGCGTCGACCGTGTCCGCGAACGCCCGCAGCAGCGCGGCACGCTCGCCGGGCGCGACCGCACGCCAGGCCGCCTGGGCGGCCACCGCGCGGGCGATCGCCGCGTCGGTCTCCTCCGCCGACGTCGATGGCACGGTGGCGACCGTCTCCTCGGTCGCCGGGTTCAGCACTGTGAACGTGGACATGCCTGCGCCTGATCTCCTGCCGCTCAGAACCGCTCGAAGCCGCGCCGCAGCTCCCAGTCGGTGACCGCGGCGTCGAACGCCACCAGCTCTACCCGGGCGCCGTTCGCGTAGTGCTCGACCACGTCGTCGCCGAACGCCTCGCGGGCGAGCTGGCTCTTCTCCCATTCCGCCAGAGCGTCCCGCAGCGTGGAGGACACGCGCGGGCCCGGATCACTGTATGCGTTGCCCGCCAGGGCCGGCTCCAGCGGCAGTTCCTTCTCGATGCCCTCCAGGCCGGCCGCGATCATGGCCGCGACCGCGAGGTAGGGATTCACGTCGCCGCCGGGAACCCGGTTCTCCACCCGTAGCGAGGGCGGCGAGTGCCCGACCAGGCGCATCGCGCAGGTCCGGTTGTCCACGCCCCAGCGGATCGCGGTCGGGGCGAAACTGCCCGGCACGTACCGCTTGTAGGAGTTGATGTTGGGCGCGTGGAAGAGCACGAGCTCGTGCAGCCCCGCGAGCTGGCCGGCCAGGAAATGCTCACCGAGCTGCGATAGGCCGTGCTGCCCGTCCCCGGCGAGCACCGCCTTCCCGGCCGAGTCCCGCAGCGAGAGGTGGATATGGCAGGAGTTGCCCTCACGGCTGTTCGGCTTGGCCATGAAGGTGATGCTC
>Ga0207664_10002982_pt1 | contig 11242 bp, 8 predicted proteins | sample LARL83metaG_FD_184349 | JGI IMG/M metagenome (GOLD analysis project Ga0207664, IMG submission 184349) | Corn, switchgrass and miscanthus rhizosphere microbial communities from Kellogg Biological Station, Michigan, USA - LAR L8-3 metaG... | ecosystem: Host-associated > Plants > Roots >...
CCGTCCGTCGCCACCGTGATGACGACGTCGTCCGGCCCGAGCCGCAGGTACTTCGCCGTCTTCACGGCGGCCAGGATGTTGCAGATGCTGGACAGCCCGAAGGCGGGCAGCGCCGCCAGGACGTGCTGGGGGACCCGCCGCCGGCCGCGGAGATAGTCCACGCCCTCGCCGGCGGCGAAGAGCACCGAGAGCTGGTCGGTGGCGCGGTCGGTGATCCCGGTGACCAGGTCGGTGTTCATCACGTTGTGGATGAGCGGGATGTGCTTGTCGCCGATCCCCTGGATGTTGTGCTCGCCGAACCCGTTGGCCAGCATCGTGGGGCACTCCAGCGCCTCCACCGCGACGATCTTGGTGCCGTAGCGCTCCTTGAGGTAGTCACCGGCGGCAAGGGTGCCGGCCGAGCCTGAGGCGGAGGTGAAGGCGCGCAGCCGCAGGCCCGGCTCGGCCGCCGCCATCGACTCGAACACCTCCCCCAGCGCCCGGCCCGTGCACAGGTAGTGGACCAGGTGGTTACCGAACTCGGAGAACTGGTTGAAGATGACGTTGGCGGGGTCGGCCGACAGCTCCGCGCACTTGTCGTAGATCTCTTTGACGTTGCTCTCGGTTCCCGGTGTGCGGATGATGTCGCCGGGGTCGCTGACCCAGTCGTCAAGCCACGCGAACCGCTCCCGGCTCATCCCCGCGGGCAGCACGGCCACTCCCCGGCACCCCATCAGGCGGGAGATCGCGACCCCGCCGCGGCAGTAATTTCCGGTGGAGGGCCAGATCGCCCGGTCCCGGGTCGGATCGAACTGGCCGGTGATGACGCGGGGGGCGAGGCAGCCGTAGGCGGCGAGCACCTTGTGGGCGCGGATCATCGGGAACAGGTCACCGATGGCCACCACGATGCGCGCCTCCACGCCGGTGAGCTGGGCGGGCAGGACCACGTGGCCCGGGACGGCAGCCTGGCCGGTGCGCCCGTCGTCGTTGTACCAGTGCACCCGGAACAGGTTCCGTGGGTCCGCCTCGTCCGCCGCCGTCCCGGCCAGCGATTGCCGGATCCCGGCCGGGATGCTCCCCGGCGCCGCCAGCTGGCCGAACGTGGGCAGCAGGATGCCCGCCTCGCGGAACCGGCCGACGGTGCGGCCGTACACCTCGTGGTCGACGACGTCCAGTTCGAGCCCCAGCGATGCCACGGTCAGACCGCCCCTTCCTGCCCGCGCGGTGGCCTGAACGGCGCCCCGGCGCGGGTCAGCCGGGGCTCCGGCCGGTGAGCAGGTCGTGCGCCCTGAGCGCGAACCACCACTCGGCCAGATGCTCGGTGCTGGTCAGGCCGCGGGCGGTGATCTGCTCGATCTTCCGTATCCGGTACCCCAGCGTCTGCTTGTGGATGTGCAGTTCCGCGGCGGCCAGCTGCCATGAGCGATTGTGGCGCAGCACGACCCGGAGCGTGTCAACGTACGCGGTGCCGTGCTCGGTGTCGTGGTCGATCAGCGGGCCGAGAATCCGTGATACCAGGACCTGGGCCTCGGTCACGCTTTGCGGCAACAGCAGGGCCGTGTGCTCGCCGTACCGGACCAGCGTCCGGCTCTCCGCCTCGGCGACGCCCAGCGCCCACCGGGCCTCCTGCGCCGCGTCGGGAACACGGCCGGCCGTGCCGATCCGGCCGCTGCTGCCCGCGGCGCGGGCCGGCCCGGCCAGCTCGGAGACGAGATGGGCGTCCATGGCCGCCTCTGGCAGCACGACGTGGAGGACCCGGTCGAGGTTCAGCAGCAGATGCGGCAGGTGCGAGCGGGCCAGCTTCCGGTGGAGCTCGGAGTCGGCCCGGTCGTGGTCCGCCCGGGTCACCGCCAGCACGCTGGCCGCCAGGTCCAGCCCGGCGTCCACGATCAGGGGCCCGGCCACCCGGGGATCGATCCGGCGGTCGAGGAGCTGGCCGAGCAGGTCGGCGTCCAGCCGCCATTGCCGCTCCTGCACCGCGGCGAGCTGGGCCAGTTCGAGGGCGCCACCGGTCGCTATGTGATGCAGCAAGACCAGGCTCGGCAGCTGGCTGCCGACCGGCTCGGCGACCAGCGCGGTGGGCTGATCACCGGGCACCTCCACGGCCAGCGCGGCGGGCTCGCCCGGTGCCGCCTGTGGCCGGCTCAGCCGCAGCACGCCCGGGATCGCCTTCCCATGCGCCGCGTAGCTGGCCATCAGCGCCGGCGCGAACAGCGTGCGCTCCCCGTCGCCGAACATCGACGTCCCCGTCTCGGGGTCGACCAGGTAGAGCCGCACCCCCAGCTCCTCGCCCAGCTTGCGGAACATCTCCGGCCCCGTGCATCCCGCGATGACCGACGTCCGCAGCAGCTCGTACAGCCGGGCCACCCGCCCCAGCAGGACGGCCTCCTCCCGGTCGTTGGCATCGGCGACGGCCCGGACCACGGCGGTGAACGGCACGCTGTAGGGGACGCCGAGCAGCGGCAGCGCCAGCTCGTCGGCCCGCCGGGCCGCCCCGGCGGACAGCGGCGGGCCGGGCATCCCGAGACCGACGCCGAGCCCGCTGGCTCCGGTCTCCCCCAGCCGTTCGATGAAGTGGACCTGGGCTTCCTCCTCGGCGCTGAAGCTGGTCCCGTTGGTCAGCAGCAGCTCGGCCGACCCGAGCCATTCCCATGGATCGGGCAGGTCCGAACTGTGCACCCAGCTGACCTGGCGGTCGAGGCCGGCCCGGCCGGCCGTCAGCGTCAGCCGCAGGTGCGGGAGCTGCACCAGCTCACGGACCGTGATCGACATCCCGGCTCCTCGCCGCCGTTGGTTTCACCGGCTGTAGGGCGTGGGTCAGCCCTTCATACCGCAGTATGAGCCGCGGGGGAAGGTTTGCGCCCGGGTCGGATGGCTCCTACCTGCGGTGATCCGTATTCTCACGGCATCGAAGCGCTGGAGCCGCCGTGACCCACGTCGAACCGCCCCAGCCCGCCGCCGGGCTCGCCAGCAGTGCCGTCCCGCCCGCGCCGATCGCCTGGCCCCCCGGGGTGACCGCCGCGGCCTGCCTCACCTTCGACATGGACGCCGAGGCGCCCATGCTGACCGAGGACATCTCCGCCATCACGCGGATGACCGTCATGAGCCACCAGTCCTACGGCCCGCTGGTGGGAGTGCCCCGGATCCTGGCCCTGCTCAAAAGGCACGACCTCAGGGCGACGTTCTTCATCCCGGGCTATTCGGCCCACCGTTACCCGGACGTGGTGCGAGCCGTCGCCGAGGCGGGCCACGAGATCGCGCACCACAGCTACTTCCACGAGAACACCATCGGCATGGACGAAAAGACCGAGGCCGCGATGATCGACCTCGGGCTGCGGGCGCTCCACGACGTCGCCGGGGTCCGGCCCGACGGCTACCGCGCGCCGCTGTGGGAGATGAACTACCACACGCCCAGGCTGCTGGCGGAGCGCGGCTTCAGCTACGACTCCAGCCTGATGGACTCCGATCATCCGTACGTGCTCGCCGTGGACGGGGCGGCGGGCGAGGAAGCGGCCACCACGCTGGTCGAGGTGCCGGTGTCGTGGGGCCTCGACGACTGGGAGCAGTACGCCTTCCTGCCCGGGCTGACCGGCTCGGGGCTCATCGAGAGCCCGGCGAAGGCGCTCGAGATGTGGACGCTGGAGCTCGAGGCCATGCACCGGCTCGGCGCCGCGTTCGTGTTGTGCTGTCATCCGTTCCTGTCCGGGCGGCCGTCCCGCGCCGAGGCACTGGGGCGGCTCATCGAGCGGATGAAGTCACTCGACGGGCTGTGGATCACCACCGTGGGCGAGGTGGCCAGGCACACGGCGTCGCTGAAGCTGGCCCCGCGGACCTGCCCGCAGCCGGTCCTTCCCGCGGACGCCCACTGGATCGCCCGGCCCGACTGACGTCACCCCGCCATGGCAGGAGAGGATTCCCATGACTGAGACCTCGATCACTGCGGATCCGCTGGACAAGCGGCCGGTCAGGGACTTCAAGTTCCGCTCGGCGTTCGCGCTCTCGTTCTGTGACCTGTCGCCGATCGTCGGCATCTACACGGTCTTCGCGATCAGCCTGGCCGCGGCCGGGCCCGCGTTCCTGTGGGCGTTCCCGATCGTGCTGGCCGGGCAGCTGTTCGTGTGCGGCGTCTTCGGGAACCTGGTCTCGAAATGGCCGCTGCAGGGCAGCGTCTACGCCTGGTCGCGCGAGCTGATCGGCCCCCGGTACGGATGGTTCACCGGCTGGGCGTATATGTGGGGCCTGACCCTGACCCTGGCCGTCCTGCCCATCACCGCCGCCCCATACATCCTCGCCGCCGCGGGCGTGAACGCGCCCACCCAGATCACCGTCGAGCTGGTGGCCATCGGGGTCCTGCTGCTCGGCTCGGCGGTGAACCTGTTCGGCAGGTGGCTGCTGAAGGCGCTGATCTACATCGCGCTGGCCGCCGAGCTCATCGCGTCGGCCGGGATCGGCATCACCCTGATCCTGTTCTACCGCGTCAACCCGTGGTCGATCATCTTCAACACCGGCGGCACCGGGCACGGCACCAGCTGGCTGTTCCACGTGTTCCTGCTGCCCGTCGCCTACATCGCGTACACGTTCATCGGCTTCGAGGCCTCCGCCTCCATCGGTGAGGAGGTCCAGGAGTCCCGCAAGGTGCTGCCGAAGGCGGTCATCGGATCGCTCGCGGTCGGCGGTGTGCTGGTCATCGTCGCCTCGCTGGGCATCGTGCTCGCGATCCCGGACATGGCCGCCGCGGTCTCGGGCAAGGACGCCAACCCGGTCGCCACCACGCTGGTGCACGCCTATGGATCGGGGGCCGGGCGGACCCTGCTGATCCTGCTCGCGATCGGCTTCACCTCCAGCATGATCGCCGTGCAGACCGCGGTCACCCGCGCGATCTGGGCCAGCGCCCGCGACCGGCTGCTCCCCGGCAACCGGCTGCTCGGCCGGCTCTCCGGGCGCGAGAACCTGCCCCGGTACGCGATCGGCCTGACCATCGTCATCGCCGGCGCACTGATCTTCGCGGGCGCGTCCAAGGTGTTCACACTGCTGGTGTCGTTCTCCGCCTTCGGCTTCATCCTGTCGTACTACATGCCGATCGTCGCGCTGCGCTACAAGCAATGGCGCGGCACTTCGCCCACCGACGACGCGTGGGGAGGGCGTTCGATCCGCGTGGTCGCCACCGTGGCCGCGGTCTGGCTGACGGCCGAGATCATCAACCTGGTCTGGCCCCGGGCGGTTTTCAGCGAGTGGTACCTCAACTGGGGCGCCATCATCATGACCGCAGTGCTGGGCCTGCTCGGCGCGCTGATCGTCTGGCGGACGTTCCGGCGGGGCGCGCCCGTCGGCGGGACCGAGAGCCGGGCGGCCGTGGTGGCGGAGGCGGACGACGCATGACGCCGGGCGCCACGGAGGAGCCCGTCGCCGTCGTCACCGGCGCGGCCAGCGGGATCGGCGCCTCCTGCGCCGGGCTGATGCGGCGGTCCGGCTGGCGGACCGCGGGCCTCGACCTGAACCCGTCGGACACCGACCTGCCCCTGCAGGCCGACGTGTCGGACCGGGCAACGGTGGCCGGCGCGGTCGATCAGGTCATCGGGCGGTTCGGGCGGATCGACCTCCTGGTCACCGCGGCCGGTTACTACGAGGAGGGCATCGACGTAACCGACATCACCGTCGCGCAGTGGGACCGGATGCTCTCGGTCATCCTGGGCGGCACGGTGAACTGCTGCGCCGCGGTGCTGCCGCACATGCTCAGCCGGGGCGACGGAACCATCGTGGCGATCTCGTCCGAGCTGGCGCTGGGTGGCAGCGCCACCGACCTGCACTACGTGGCGGCCAAGGGTGCCGTGCTCGGCCTGGTCAAGTCGCTGGCGATGGAGGTCGCGGAGACCGGCATCCGGGTCAACGCGGTGGCCCCGGGGCCGACCGACACGCCGCTGCTGGCCGCGGACTCGCTCTGGCGCAAGCCGGATTACCTGGCCACCCTCCCGCTGGGCCGGCTCGTCGCCCCCGAGGAGATCGCGCACGCCGTGTACTACCTGGCCACCGAGGGGTCCATGTACTGCGGCGAGGTGCTGTCGCCGAACGCCGGGGCGGTGATCTGAGATGGCCGGGCCGCCCGGCCGGGACGGGAGCGGCCAGCGGCGCGGGGTGGCCCTGGTCACCGGGGCGGCCCAGGGCCTGGGCCACGCGACGGCCCTCCGGCTGGCGGCGGACGGGTTCGCCGTCGCGGTGAACGACGTCACCGACGACGGCCGGCTGGCCGAGCTGGCCGGGCGGACCGGCGGGATCGCCGTCCCCGCGGACATCTCCGATCCCGCCGCCGGGCCGGCCATGGCCGAGACCGTCGCCCGCCAGCTCGGGCCGGTGCAGGTCCTGGTGGCCAACGCCGCGGCGATGGCCATGAGCCCGTTCCTGGAGGCCAAGCCCGATGAATGGTGGCGTCAGATCGACGTCAACCTCTCCGGGCACTTCCGGGTCATCCAGGCGGTCATCCCCGGGATGCGCGCCCAGGGCCACGGCCGCATCATCATCATCAGCTCCGGGTGGGGCGTGATCGGCCACCCGAACGCCACGGCCTACGCCGCGTCCAAGGCCGGGCTGATCGCGCTGACGAAGGGCCTGGGCCGGGAACTGGGCCCGCAGGGGATCCTCACCAACGCGATCGCGCCCTCCTTCATCGATACCGAGCAGCTGCGCGTCGATGCCGATGACGCGGGCATCACGCTGGACGAGATGCGCCAGCGGTACCGGGCGCTGATCCCGGTGCGCCAGCTCGCCAGCCCGGCCGATATCGCGGCGGCGGTGGCCTTCCTGGCCGGGCCGGGGTCGGGCGCGGTCATCGGGCAGGTGCTCCAGCCCAACGGCGGCGTGACCCGGACCCGGGCCTGAGCCCCCACGATTCAGAACGGGAGAAGGCATGTCTGAGCACATTCGCGAGCCGGTCGGGCCGGTGGACGGGAGGAAGGTACCCCGGTTCGCGGGCTCCGCCTCGTTCGCCCGGCTGCCCGAGATCGACCGGGTCTCCGACTACGACGTCGCGGTGCTGGGCGCACCGTTCGACAGCGGCGTCTCCTACCGGCCGGGAGCCCGGTTCGGCCCGATGGCCGTCCGGCAGGCGTCGCGGCATCTGCGGCCCGGCCACCATGTGGAGCTCGACTGCAGCCCGTTCGCCGCGATCCAGGTGGTCGACGCGGGGGACGTGCCGGTCACCCCGTTCTCGATCGACGAGGCCATGGAGCAGATCGCCGGGGCCGCCTCGGACCTGCTGCAGGGCGACAGGAAGGTCATCGCCATCGGTGGCGATCACACGATCGCGCTGCCGATGCTGCGGTCGGTGGTGCGCGCCCACGGCCCGGTCGCGCTGGTGCACTTCGATGCGCACCTGGACACCTGGGACACCTACTTCAACGCGCCCACCACGCACGGCACCATCTTCCGGCGGGCGTTTGAGGAGGGGCTCCTGGTCGAGGATCACTCGATCCACGTCGGCATCCGCGGTCCCCTCTACGAGCGGAGCGACCTCGACGACGACCTGCGGTTCGGCTTCCGCACCATCCGGGCCAGTGACATCGACGTCCTCGGCGTCAGCGGGGCCATCGAAGCGATCACCGAGCGCGTGTCTGACCTGCCCGTCTACCTGTCCATCGACATCGACGTGCTCGACCCCTCGTTCGCGCCGGGCACCGGGACGCCCGAGGCGGGCGGGCTCAGCAGCCGGGAACTGCTGCGCGTGCTGCGCGGCCTGACCAACCTCAACCTGGTCAGCGGCGACCTGGTCGAGGTGTCGCCCGCCTATGACCACGCGGAGATCACCGCGCTCGCCGCCGCCACGGTGATCTTCGACGTGGTGACGCTGCTCGGCAAGAAGTCCTGATGGCCGGGCCGGGCTCCCCCGCCGGCGAGTCCCTGGCCGTCGACGTGATCGTGGTGGGCGGGGGGCTGTCCGGCGGCCTGCCCGCCGCGGCCTACCTGCAGAAGACCGGCCTGCAGGTCCTGATCGTGGAGGCCAACGCCGAGCTCGGCTCGTTCTGCTGCACGCATGAGACGTGGCCGCAGACCCTGGACAGCCCGCACGTGGGCGTGTCGTTCGCGGGTAACTCACCCGTCATCGACGACCTGGAGCTGGAACGCTACGGGTTCCGGTTCGCCGCGTCGCCGGTCCTGCTCGCCACCACCTACACCGACGGCACCAACTGCCTGATCTGCCAGGACCCCGAGCGGACGGGCGAGAACTTCGCCCGGCATTCGGCCCGCGACGGCCAGCGGATGCTGGAGATCCAGTCGCGCGTCGACGAGACGATGGTGGAATTCAACGAGCTGAGCTCGTTCTCACCGCACCCGGATCCCGGCAAGCTGCCACGGGTCTTCGAGCTGTGCGCCTACGCGATGGACTTCCCGGTCGAGCAGATGATGGAGATGACCGGGCCCGAACTGTGTGAGCGGACGTTTGAGTCGGACGCGTGCCGGCAGATCCTGATGACGCCGGTGGCGTTCTGGGAGCACGGCGCGCCGTTCGCCCGCGGGCAGGGTGCCTTCGGCACGACGTTCGCGCTGTACTACACCACCGGCGTCGGAATCGGCGGCAACGAGGTCCAGGTCGACGCGCTGACCCGCTGCTTCCTCCACCACGGCGGGCAGCTGTGGACGTCCGCGACGGTCGGGGAAGTTCTCGTTGAGAATAATCGTGCGGTCGGTGTCCGGTTGTCGGAGCGATCGCTGTACCCGGGCCGGGTGGTAAGCGCGCGGCTCGGCGTGATCTGCAACGTGGGCGTGCCGGAGACGCTGCGCCTGGTCGGGCCCCAGGCGATGGAATCCGCCGACCCGTCCCTGGCCGCGAAGATGCGGTACTGGAAGATGGGCCTGCGCGGATCGCACGTGACGTCGTGGCTGCTCGACCGGCGCCTGTCGTGGCGGTCAGCCGATTTCGACCCGCTGATCGATGAAGCGATCCTGGTGTACCGGGCCTTTGACTCGTGGGAAGGCACCAAGCAGTACCTGGTCGACATGCTCGGCAACGACACCTGGAAGGTGTCCGGCCAGCTCATGGAGTTCACCTATCCCGCCCCGGCCGACCCCACCAGCGTCTCGCCGGAGGGACACACGGTGCTCCGCGCCGAGGAGTGCTTCCCGTACGCGCTGCACGGCCTGGGCGGGCCGCGGTCCTGGGACGGGCCGCTGCGGCACGAGCTCGTGGCGGCGCGGAACGCGATCATGAGCCGGCTCGCGCGGGACTGGGACGCCAGCGTCCTGGACTACTACGACTGGACGCCGCTGGACAACTGGCGGCTCAACCGGTCGGCGAGGTTCGGCCAGGTGGTCGGCGGGGACTTCACCGAGGATCAGTGGATCCTCGGCCGCATGCCGTACCGCATGCCCATAGCGGGCCTGTACATGTCGAACGGCGTCTGGCCGGTCGGCCTCAGCTGGATGGCGGCCGGCTACAACGCGGCCCAGGTCGTCGCCGCCGACGCCGGTGTGCGTGACCAGCCGTGGTGGACCTCGCGGCCGTGCGAATGGTACTCCCGCAATCTCCCGAGCCTGCTCGCCCGCGATACCGCGGCGAGCTTCGCCGAATGAGGGACGCCGTGGCCAGGGACTATGAGGTCGCCATCATCGGCGGCGGCCCGAACGGCCTGACCGCGGCCGCCTATCTGGCCCGGTCAGGCGCGGACGTGGCCGTGCTCGAGCGGCGGTTCGAGCGGGGCGGGACGATGGCGTCGGACGACTACTCGACCCCGTTCACCTACAACCAGGCCCAGGCGGCGCTTCCGCTCGGCGCCGGCAATCCCGTCGTGGCCGAGCTCGGGCTGGCCGACTGGGGGGTGGCCTTCATCGAGCCCAGCGTGGCCGTGGAAGTGATCACCTCACGCGGTGAGCACGTCATCGGCCGCGGCGGGGCCGGGCTCGGCCGCGGCGTGCCGGACATGTTCGCCTCGATCAGCCGGGCCTGTGCCCCGGCCCTGTACCGGCCGCCGGACCCGGAGGTTTCGCTGATCAGCGGCTGGCGGTCCCAGGGTGAGGGCGCCGCGGCCGACCTGGCCGGCCTGACGCCGTCCGCGCTGGCCGCGCTCGCGGACAGCGAGCCCGGCCGGCTGGCCCTGCGGTACGCCTGCGCGGCGAGCGGGTTCGCCGCCCCCGGTGAGCGCCTCGGCGCCGTCGGCGGCTTCATGGTCGCACGATGGTTCTGCCCGGTGCTCGTCGCGGGCGGGTCGAAGAGCCTGGCGAACGCCTTGTTCCGCGCCGCCGCCAGCGCCGGGGCGACCTGCCACGTGTCGGCCCGGGTCACGCGGATGGGGCGCGCCGGCCCCGGATTCCAGCTGTCCTGCGCGGATGGGCGGCAGGTCCGCGCCCGGAACGTGATCTGCACGCTGGACCCGCGCACCACGTTCACCGGGCTGCTCGATCCGGCGCTGGTCCCCCCCGAGCTGGCCGCGGCGGCCCGCGGCTGGTCCTTCGACGAGCTGGGCTGCTTCACCGCGCACTTCGGCATCGCCGGGATGCCCCCCGTTTCCCGGCACGGCGATGAGCCATACCTGCGGCTGGTCGGCTTCGACGGTGTCCGGGATCTCGACGACCACCTGGCCGCGGTGAGCGGCGGGCGGCTGCCGGAACGGGCCGCCGGCGTGCTCAGCGTCACCACCGCTCACGACCCGCTCCAGGCATCGCCGGGCCCCTACGGGCCGCTGCACACCCTGCGGTTCGACACCTTCGCGCCGGTGAACCACCCGGGCGGTCCGTGGGACGCCAGCCGGCGGGGCTACCGCGCGGAGTGCTGGAGCTTCCTGTGCGACGAATTCCCGGCGCTGCGCGAGGCCCGGCTGATCGCGCAATTCGCCGACGTGCCCGGCGACCTCAGGCGGCGGTTCGCCACCACCAGCGCTGGCACCGTGCGGCAGGGTGCCCTGCGGCCGTCCCAGACGCTGGCCCTCAGGCCGCACCCATCGTGCGCGGACACACGGACCCCGGTGCCGGGTCTTTACCTTGGCGGTGGCGGCGTGCACCCGGGGGTCCCCGGTCTCCTCAGCGCGGGCATGCTGGCGGCGCGGGCGATCCGGGCCGACGAGCGGCTCACCGGCCAGACGGAGGCGCAGCCATGACATCGACGCAGCAGCCGACGCACCCGGCGACCACCCGGCGCGGCCGGGGCGTGACCGCCGACGGCGAGTTCTACATGCCCACGCGCGTGTTCTTCGGCCGTGGCGTCGCCGGCCAGGCCGGGGCGCGCGCGGCGGGTCTCGGCATGCACCGGGTGCTGCTGGTCACCGACCCGGGCGTGCAG
>Ga0207664_10002985_pt1 | contig 11237 bp, 10 predicted proteins | sample LARL83metaG_FD_184349 | JGI IMG/M metagenome (GOLD analysis project Ga0207664, IMG submission 184349) | Corn, switchgrass and miscanthus rhizosphere microbial communities from Kellogg Biological Station, Michigan, USA - LAR L8-3 metaG... | ecosystem: Host-associated > Plants > Roots >...
TGACCCCCGTCCGCCGTCAGGTATTTTGGCCTGCGAGCATCACACCAGGTCAGAGGCCACCGGATCGTAGTAGTGCGCGAAGTGTTGACCCGTAGCCGTGACCTGCCTCATTCTCCGGCAGCCCATTCCTGACCTGCATTACTGCCGACTGTCACCGTTGAATGTGATTGGCAAGATTCGGCCCTGTGACGGCCCCACGACGGCCCCGTCAGCCGTCGCACAGGCGCCCTGCGCCTTCGCCCAGGCGATCACGTCTTCTTTTTTCTTGCGCCAGAGCTTGACGATCGTCAGCACGACGTTCGGCCTGGCAGCCCATCCAGATCCCGAGGGGATAGGACCAGAACTTGCCGCAGGCAGTTCCTGACCTCGGCTTATCTGGAAAGAACCCTCCCTGACCTGCATGAACGTTATTGGCTACGGTTGATCATCGTTAAGCCTATTCGACCCTGGCACGGCCCCCAGACGTCCCAGGGCATCAATGCATCCTTCCGCCACAGCGCCCCGTCCACCCTGCGCGCCCGCCGCCCGGCCACCCCCTTCCAAGCCGCCATGGCCGAACCCGGCTTGCACGCCGGATGGTATCCGCGCCCATACAGATCGGAGTAAGCGATGACCGACCCGATGACCGGCCTGCACGACCAGATCGGCACACTCGGCGTGGCCCTGGCCCGCTGGTCAGAACGTGATGACACCATCCCGCAGCCGTAGATCCGCCAGGCGGGGAACACCGCTGTCGATGCGGTCGACGAACTGACCCGCCGGCTCTTCACACTGCGCCAGCGCCTGGTGATTGAAATTCACGCCAGCGACGACGCAACCGCAGCGCGCGTGGACGCGCTCCTGGCCTCGCGCAGCAACGAGCCCTGGCGGCTGAGGAATCCCTCTCGTTGGTCAGCCAGCCACAGAAGCAAGAGAGACTAGAGCTAAGGCCGGCAAACGCGGGACCGGTCACATGCACAGATCGGTCCCGCGTTTCTTAGTCAACGTGGTGGAGGACAATGCGAGACCCGAACTCGCGAGGGTTGCCCCCAACACGCTTTCCAACACTGTTGCATGGCGTTCACCGGCGTCCGCCACCGTCCGCGAACAGCGCGAACACGATCCGGGTGACCACCGGTGAACGGCCCCGTACGTGGATGAATGAGCCCAAAACTGAGCCCAGGCCCGGGCCTGCTGCCCAGGTGCGGTGGCCGAGCCGCTGGACCGAGTAGCGCTGAATGCGTGGCCGGGGCGCCTGCGAGCGGTAGTTACGCCGCCGCCAGCGAGGAATCGGGTGTTTCCACATGAAGGTGAGCCGACCCTAGGCAGCAGCAGCCAGCCCAGCGCAAAGAGGGCGCCGGGCCCATCACGCCCAGGCCTCAGGGCGAGAGCCTGGCGGGTTCCCGCTGGGTCGGCCGCGCCAAGTCCGGTCTGCGACGCCCAGCTTGCGGGAGACGCGGGCAAGGCTGGTCTCGACGGTCCTAAGCCCAGGAACACCGAGGTGGCCGATGGGCGGTTCCTGGGGAGTGCAGCCGACCGCTGAGTGCCGACGCGCGGTTCGCCTGGGCGTTACCATAGCCACTGACCTGGAACAGTGAGCGACGACAGCGTCAGGTCACCTAGGACACATAGGAGATCCGGCATGGCGCCCGTGCGTACATTGCTCCTGATTGCGGACATGAGCGGTTACACCGCGTACATGCGTACCCATCGGTTCAGCCTCGCGCACGCAGAAGCCAACACGACAAGGCTCCTCAAGAAGGTGATCGATGCCGCGCCCGGCTTCGACCTCATCGAGCTTGAAGGTGACGCCGCCTTCCTTTCGCGGAACGCCGAGACCCTCGACCCCGACGTGGCGGTGACTGAAGTCCTGCATGCTGCCGCCGCGATGCGGCAGGCCTTCCATTACGAGCGTGCCTACGTCGCCGCCAACCTGTGTCCCTGCGCCGGCTGCAAGGAGGTAGACAACCTCAAACTGAAGTTCGTGGCGCACGTCGCCGAGGTCGCCACGCAAACCATCCGGAACCGGACTAACCTCGTCGGGTTCGACGTCATCCTGGTCCACCGACTGCTGAAGAACCCGGTCGAGATACCCGAGTACGTACTGATGTCCGAGGAGCTCTACCGAGCCGGTGAGAGCGCTGTAACCAGCCCCGCGCAGGAGATCTCTTCGGACCTCGAAGGGATAGGCGTCGTCCACGCGTACTTCGTCGACGTCGAGAGCCTCGAGGAGCCGCCTCTCCCGGCGTTGCCCGAGCTGACCTGGCGCGGACGGCTGGGGAGGACGTTCGCGGCCGCTGGCCTCGGCATGCCGTACCTGCTCGGCCTGCGGCGCCGACCTGAGCCGACATTCGCTGAGTAATCCGCTGGACCTCTCGTGCCCATCAAGACGCCGATCGCAACGTGGCCGCGGGTTGCGCTTCCGATTTGTCCGATTCCACGAATACGTTGAGTTGATCGTAGGCGGTGACCATTGATCTCGGCGAAGCATCCTGTCTTGCACGGGTCAGCGCCGCTCCACAGCCCGGCTATTGACCTGAAGGCGACGCGCTCAGCGCGTGGTCAAGCACGGGCCCCCGGAGGTATCTCGTCCAGCTGAGCTGGCCGATCGAGAGCGGAGGCCACAAAATATTCGTGGCCGAACATCTCCTGTAGCAGGAACTCCGGGAACATATCCGGTTCCAGCGGGAACTGGCTGCGGTAGACGGAAAGGGCTTTGACTTTACGCATGACCTGTTCGGACACGTCGCAGGAGACGACGCCTTGCACTGCCCGCACGTTTCCGGATGCAGGGGGCGGGTTCGCCGGTGCGCTGGGCAGGGCACTGGCCAGGCGGGCTCCTTGGCCTCGGCCTGCGAACTTGGTCGGCGGCTCCGGAGACAGGACCAGACAGGTAAGGCTGGTGGCGGCAATCACGTCGGCGTTGCGACTCCGGTTCGTGGCGATGCCGAGCTCACCGAAGAACTCCCCCAGGCCGAGTCGGCCGACCTGCCGGCGGCCGCCGTTGCTCTCTTGCCATACCCCTGCTTCACCCGACAAGATCAAGAACAGCTCAGCGGCCTCCTCGCCCTGCTCTATTACGTACGAACCCGGCGGGAACCAGCAGACCTCGACGTGGTCGCGTATGTGACGCAAAGTGCCGCTTGCCTCGGCCAGCAGGAGGAGGGCATGGGCGAAGTCGAGCGTCCCCGCAAAGCGGTTCGGTTGGTTGGTCAGCCATGTCGCCAGGCGCTCCAAGATCAGCAGGTCGCCTGACGGGAAGTAGCTGTAGTAGAGCCGAGGCGGTGGGTCGGCGGGCCGCTGGCAGGCGGCCGTCGTCACCGCGCTGATTGTTACGTGGTCGGGATGGCCGTAGCCGCCGTCGGGACCGAAAGTGATGACAACGTCCGGCCGAAACTCGCAGATGACCTTGGCGACCTCATCCACCAAGGCCGAGAACTCGGCGTCGGCGAGCGTGCCGTCGACATAGTCCAGGCAGCGCACCTTGGTGATGCCGAGGCTCTCGCAGGCCAGGCGCAGCTCGGCCTCCCTGACCGCGGCGATGGTCCGCCGGTTACCGATGGCAGCGTCGCGGATCCGGCCTGCCTCGCCGCGGGTCGCCGAGACCACCATGATCTCGGCACCCAGTTCGGCGTAGCGGGCGAACGTTCCCCCAGCGCAGAACGTCTCGTCGTCAGGATGGGCGAAGATACCGAGCAGGCGGCTGCGCACTCCCGAACCTGCCAGGGCCGGCGCCATGGACTGGCTCACGCCGACCGCAGTCTCCGGGTGATCCAGTCACCGTCAATGCGCAGATCGATGTCGATATGCATCGAGTATGAGGCCACGCGACCATTGTCCGCTCTCGCAGGCCGGTCCGCATCATGCACGACCCCGACCCTATGCCAAGATTCCCATTGGTCTCCTAGACGCAGGCCTGGCGCGCACCCCAAGCGCCTCACCGGGCCGACCCCAGCCCGGACCTTGTCTGGTGGCTCGAAGACCCGGTCCGCGAGGCCGTCCGGCCTGGCCGGCGCCAGCGCCCCCGATCCGGCTCGACGAGGACAGGTTAGAACAGCTCGGCCTGGCGCACAGTCTCAGCCGGCCCGGCTGATCGGCTCGGCGACCACGATGGTCGAAGCGTCCAGCGGATCCACCGCGGTGTCCGAGGCCGCCTGGGGATCTCCGCTAGTCCTTCAACCGGTACCAACGTCTTCGGTGCTCTGCGCCTCGCCCTGCGAGATGCATGCCGATCAAACAGCCGGGACCATCGTCACGCTCATGTGCGATAGCGGCGCGCGGTATACCACCACATACGATGACGACATCGGGCCCAAGGAACAAGGAATCGACATCAGCCCTTACCTGCCCGCGGTCGAACGGGCCTGGGACAACAAGGTCTGTGATGGCGCGCACTCGGTTCGACGTCGTATGTCCGCTCTCTGTTTCCGTGCTGTCTTACCCAGGAGTTAGTCGGCGGGCGGTCCGCTGACGCGGGCGGGGTCGGCGCGGCGAAGGCGGCGCTGGTATTCGGCCAAGTCCGCCAGCATAATGATTGACACGGACATCCATTTATATAAATATGCGAACCGGTCGGGCACCAGCCGGTTGGCATGGGGTGGCGACCTCGGGTTAACACGGCCAGGGCGACAACCTGGTAACAGCTCCGATCCTCGGTGCTGTACCGATGGGGGGAACTGGTTGGGCAAGGCGAACGACATCGCGGGGGCCGACAGGCCGTGGTCGTTCTGAGGCGCTCCAGGACGTGGCTGAAAAGTCGGTCAAGGACCGTCCGTGACGTGCTCCAGCTTCCTGACGTTCGCCGGATTGAGCTCGGCTGGGGCGCCTCGGTCATCGGTGAGCTGACCGGCCAGGTCACACTCGTGGTCTACTCGTTTGACAAGGGCGGCGCCCCGCTAGTCGCCGCGTACGTCGCGTCCCGCACTCTGCTCAGCATGGTTGTGACGCTGGGCATCGCAGGCCTGTCCAGCAGCACCCGGACGAGTTTGCTGCTGCGCCGGATCACCGGACTCCGGGCGGTACTCTTGGCGCTCGCGGCGCTGACGGCGGCGCTGTACGGGGGCCCGGCCGCCGTGATCGCGCTCGCCGCAGCTAGCTCATCGCTGGCGGGTACCTTCCGGCCGCTCCAGGTAGCGGTCTTGCCCTGGCTGGTTCGGACCCCCGCCGAGCTGGCCTCGGCGAATGCGGTAGCGGCGATGCTGGAGAACTCGGGCGCGCTGGCTGGGCCGCTGCTCGCCGGCGGCCTGCTTGTATTCGCTGCCCCACCGCTCCCGATGGTGTTGGCGGCCGGATTTGTCGGCCTGGCGGCCCTGTCGCTACGTGGGCTGGTCGTCCCGGACAGGCCTCGCTCCGCTGCGAAGAGTGTGGTCCAGGTGGCACGGGACGCAGGCCACGGCCTCGCCGAGCTGGCCCGGGTAGCACCGCCTGGTGGTGTCGCGATTCTTGGTTTCGCGCAGACGTTCGTCCGTGGCGCGCTTGTCGTTCTCATCGCGGTGTTGGCAGTGAAGACGCTGGCGCTGGGCCAGTCGGCCGTCGGCTGGCTCACGGCAGCTATCGGTGCTGGCGGTCTGGTGGGCGGGGCCGCCGCCGCGGCCTTGGTGCACATTACCCGGCTGGGCCGGACTTTTGTGGCCGGCTTGCTGCTGTGGGGGCTGCCGCTGGTGTGGCTCGCTTTCACCCCGAGCGCGGCCGTGGCCTATCTTGCCCTCGTCGTCGTGGGGGTCGGGAACGCGATCGAAGACGTCGCCGGTTTCACGCTGGTCGCGCGATGCGCTGGTCCTCATAGCGCCGGACGAGTGCTCGGTGCGACCGAGTTCGTGTTTCAGGCCGGGCTAGGCATAGGAGCCGTCGCCGCCCCCCTGCTCCTGCACACCCTCGGCGTCCGCGGCACCCTGGGCCTGCTCGGCGGCGGCTTGACCGTCCTGACCCTGGCCCATGTCAGGCGCTTCGCGCGACTAGACATGACGATGCCCGCGCCTGGTGAGGGGGTAGGACTACTCAGGAGGCTGGCCATGTTCGCGCCGCTGCCGCTGGCCGTGATTGAGCTGCTCGCGACCGACCTCAAGCCGCATGACTTCGCGCCCGGTACGGCCGCGGTGCGTGAGGGGGAGACCGGCGACCTGTTCTACCTGATTGTCGCCGGATCGGCCACGGTGGACGTGGGGGGAAAGCCCGGGCCGTCGCTCGGCGCCGGCGACTGCTTCGGGGAAATCGCGTTGCTCCGTAACATCCCGCGAGTAGCCACGGTCGTGGCGGACCAGTCGCTGCATACCCTCGCTCTGGAACGGGAGGCGTTTCTCATCGCCATCGCTAGCAACAGCATGAGCGGCGCCGCGGCCGACGCGCTTGTGGACCAGCGGTTGCTCGAAAACACACGTGCCGACGCTGATGGAGGCAGCGCCGAATAGGAGCACGATCACAGGCGGCCGGCACCGGCACCACCTAATCGGCACCGTCGATGACTGCCAACAGCGCCGGCATTATCATCGCGGCCGGGGGCCCGAGCCTCAGCCTGGACTTCTACGAGCAGCTCTTCGGCGCCGCCACCTGGAACCCCGGGCAAGTAGCCGTTGCGAATTCGGATAATTATGCGCTGGCCTATATGTCACTAATGGTTGCATCGATTATCGTTTCAGCTTTGTCGTGTCCAGCGGGGCGCGCCCCGCCGATTCGGTACGGCCGCAAACTGTGGCAAGCCACAGGGATAGGTGCGCAGTGCGTCTGGTTCTGAATGCTCTACACGTCTGCGACTCAAGCTATTCGGCATTGGTCATCGGGCTTGCGGCTGGGTCATGAACTGTTTGCCGCCCGAAGGCGCTCGGTGATACTCGACATCACCTGCAGCGCAAACATCGGCGTCTCCTGGACAAGGGAGAGGAACCTGAGCCGATCGATCACAGCTAGTTTGGTGTCGGTTACCGCGACAGCCGTCGCGCTTCGCGGTGAGGCATCGATGATCGCCATCTCACCGAATGTGTCGTCGGGGCCGAGCCTGTGAACCGCCCCATTGGGCAGTCGCATCTCCACTTCCCCTTCCACGACGCCGAACATCTCGGCGCCGCTCGCGCCCTCCTCGAAGATTACGGTGCCAGCCGGCACGTCCCTAAAGGACTTGGCGTTGTAGAACACGCCCGGAATCTTCATCAGGGCCCCTCCGCTGCATATGCACCTTATCGGCAGCTTGTGCAAGGCACAGATTACACAGGGTCGCGTACTACTGGTGCGCCAGGACCTTGGCCATGCCGCGCGGTCAGTCGCCTGTCGTACCAGACTCGCCGGCGGTGCCGGCACGGGATGGACCACACTGGCCACGAATCCGATAAGGGAGCCGTGATCGCTATGACGTGATGACGACGCCGGACTCCAGCCCTCGGGAAGGCCCGAGCCTGACACCCCGCCGCTTGCTCCCTGGCATCAGCCTCCCGCCGCCCAACGTCAAAGCCGGACCGCGCCGCCGCCGATCCGCATGTGGTCGCCACGGTGCGGTTTGCTGCACACCGCTACCCGCTCCGGCACCTGGTCACGTGTTTCCTATGCTGGGTCGGGATGTTGCTGGTCAGGCTGACACGCAACTGGCGATGGCACCGGCAGCAGCCTCGCGCAGAACCCGAATTAGCCACCAGGACCGGAAATACCGGCAACCGACTACACGCCATCCCAGACCTTGTCGTCCCAGGCCCGTACCACCACAGGTATATAAGGGTTGATGTTGATTCCCTGTTCCTTGAGCCAGGCGTCGTCGTCGTAGGTGTCGGTATAGCGGGCGCCGCTGTCGCACATGAGCGTGACGATCGAACCGGCTTCTTGATCTGCACACATCTCGCAGGCGAGCCGCAGGGCGCCGAAGACATTGGTGCCGGTTGAGGGGCCGGCGGAGATTCCCAGGCGGTGGTTCAGGAAACGCATGGCCGCTACCGAGGCACCGTCGGGGACTCCCAGCATCCGGTCGACGACGCTCGGTACGAACGACGGCTCCACCCGTGGCCGGCCGATGCCCTCGATACGCGACCCGGCGCACTCCGCCACCTGGCCCTGGTAAAACGGGAGGAAGGCTGAGCCCTCTGGGTCCACGACGCACAACCTCGTGGGGGCACCGTGTAGGCGCAGGTACCTGCCAAAGGTGGCTGCCGTTCCTCCGGTTCCGGCGCCGACGACGATCCATGACGGTATGCCGTGCGGTTCGAGGGCCATCTGGGCCAGCGTCGCTTCGGCGATGTTGTTGTTGCCGCGCCAGTCGGTGGCCCGCTCGGCGTACGTGAACTGGTCGAGGTAGTGCCCATTCAGTTCGTGTGCCAGCCGGGCCGCGACATCATAGACTCCTGCCGGGTCATCGATGAGGTGGCAGCGGCCGCCCTCGCGCTTTATGAGCGCGATCTTAGCCGGGCTGGTTGCGCGCGACATGACGGCGACGAACGGCACTCCGATCAGCCGCGCGAAGTAGGCCTCAGACACCGCGGTGGATCCGCTGGACGCTTCGACCACGGTCGTGGTGGGACCGATCCACCCGTTGCAGAGCGCGTACAGGAACAGCGACCGGGCGAGCCGGTGCTTAAGCGATCCGGTAGGGTGGGTGGACTCGTCTTTGAGGTAGAGGTCGACAGGCCCGGGCAGCGGCAGTTTCATCAAATGCGTGTCCGCGCTGCGGCGAGCGTCAGCCTCCAGCGACTGGACCGCCATGGCGGTCCAGTCCCGGTCGACGGTTGTCGTGGGGTGGTGGTCAATCACGGGCGCAGCGATGCCAGAACGGGCCATAGCCGGGATTGTAGGTTAGCTAGCCGGGCTGGCTGAGATCCGTGTGCTTGGCCCGAACTGTTCGAACCCCGTCGCCCCAGCAGACCACGGACAGCCCGAATAATCAGGCGGGTAGGCGCGCGTTCTCCCGGCGCTTCTCGATCACCCAGTGTGATGCGGTGTCTCAGTCGGCGGGTATCAGGGCGGTCCCGGCCAGCCCTGAACGGTGGGCACACGCCGCCGCATTCGGAGGAGTGGTGATCTCGAGTGCCCCGAGCCCGTCTTCGCCGGTGAGCGCGTTGAAGGCCTCTTCGGGCAGCATCCACTCATCGAAGCGGAGCGCGATGCTCGGCGTGGGTGCCGTCGGTTCCAGTCGCGAGAGTCCGGGCTGTCGGCTGCTGGCGATGTAGTCGACCACGTTGACGCGGCGGATCCCGCAGCTGCCATAGGCGAAGTGGACCTTAGCTCGAGCACCCGGACCTCGAGCGGGCGGCGGAATATCGGCAGACCTTTGACGCGCTGTATGCCGCCTTGAAGGCGTGAGCGCCCTCAGGTGGGCAGTCTGTGGCCCCGCGGTGATCGGGTCCACTGCGCCGGGGCGCCACTCGCGGCATGCGGGCCGAGTGCGAGGTTACTGGCCCTTCGTCTGGCCTACCGGGCCTGGCCAGCGGCTTGTGTGCGGGCTGGTTGGCGGGCGCCGTTTGGCTGGCGTGGTGGAGCGGCGGGCGCGTCAGCCGCGGCGGGGCTGCGGAGAGCGCCGCGGAATCCTGGGGAGTAGGCCAGGCGGAACCCGCGGGTGGGCACCGTTGCGTCTAACTGGGCGAAGAGCCCCGCGGCGGAGAGGGTTGCCCGCCAGACGAGGGCATATTGGGGGGCGGTGTCAGCTTGCGCAGTGCCGGGGCGAAGCGTGGCGCGGTCAGGGGGGCCATCAGTGTGCGCAGCCAGCGCGAGGAGTAGGTGAAGCTGCTGGTGGCCGCGATGGCCACGATGGACTGCAGCAACTCGACGATCAGCTGTGGGTCGACCCAGGCGTCCGGGGCGAGCGCCCCTGCCTGCCGGGCCAGCCGCAGTGCGGCCGGGCAGAAAGGCCACCCGTGTGCGATTGCGGTGCGATCATTTCTTCGGCCGGTACCGACGGGCTGCCGTGACGATTGCGCCGGCAGCGCCGATCACTAGCAGCGTCCGCAGGGTGAGTCCCCCGAAGATGACCAGCGCAACGCCGCTGAGCACCACGGCGGCCAGCGCCTTCCGGCCCGGGCCGGGCAAGTGCCGGCGCGCGGCCGAATGCCGGGGCGGGTCGCTGGTTTCGATGTCATTCATGTCTACTAACACGGGTAGTAGCTGCGTCTTGTTCACCCTTACGATTGGCAGACGCGGTGCAAGGGTACCCGCCGCCAGGGCCCTGGTTGTCGAGATCGAGCAACGGGACGGCCCTGGACCGGGTCAGGGGGGTTGCCAGCGGGCGGCACGCGATAGCGGCTGATCAGCCCGCCGTCGAGCAGGGTTCCGCCTGCAGTCGGTGGCCGACGTTGTCGTGAGCGGCGATCCTGGCAGCGGTGGGAGATCCCGCCAGCCCAGGATGAGGCGCATAGCGTCACCTTCGGGGACGGGTTGCGTCACGGCAAGCTTGTCCACGCTGATCGCGACGCCGCCGGCCGACCATGGGAACCCCCGGTGAAGGGGAGCGCTCCGGACAGAAGCGCCGACATCTGGCCCTCTAGTCACGGTGGCGTGAACATCTGATTAGTCCTATCCGTGATAGTAGAACGAGGGCTGGCATCAGCCGGTCAGACCCAGTGCCATGCAAAGCAGGCGTGTGCTGCCGGAGAGGGATTGTTAGCAGTGATTGCCGCCATCGTGATCATCTTGGTGATACTTGCCGTGGCCGGCGTGGTCGCGGCCGCCCGGTCGGTCAAGATCGTTCAGCAGTTCGAGCAGGGCATCGTGTTCCGGTTCGGCCGGATCGAGCCCGAGCCGCGCGGCCCGGGCATCACCGTGATCCGGCCGGTCGGCGACCGGATGCAGAAGGTCAACATGCAGATCGTCGCGATGGCGGTGCCCGCCCAGGAGGGGATCACCAGGGACAACGTGACGGTCCGGGTGGACGCGGTGGTGTACTTCCGGGTGGTCGACCCGATCAAGGCCGTGGTGAACGTGCAGAATTACCTGTTCGCCGTCTCCCAGCAGGCGCAGACGTCGCTGCGGTCGATCATCGGCCAGTCCGAGATGGACCAGCTGCTGTCCGAGCGGGACTCGGTCAACCGCGAGCTGCGCCGGAACATCGACGAGCCGACCGAGGGCCCGTGGGGCATCCGGGTCGAGCGGGTGGAGATCAAGGACGTCTCGCTGCCGGAGAGCATGAAGCGGTCGATGTCGCGGCAGGCCGAGGCGGAGCGGGAACGCCGCGCGCGGATCATCACCGCCGACGGCGAATTCCAGGCGTCCAAGCGGCTGGCCGCGGCGGCGAACGTGATGGCCCGCGACCCGGCCGCGCTGCAACTGCGGCTGCTGCAGACCGTGGTCGAGGT
>Ga0207664_10002986_pt1 | contig 11236 bp, 14 predicted proteins | sample LARL83metaG_FD_184349 | JGI IMG/M metagenome (GOLD analysis project Ga0207664, IMG submission 184349) | Corn, switchgrass and miscanthus rhizosphere microbial communities from Kellogg Biological Station, Michigan, USA - LAR L8-3 metaG... | ecosystem: Host-associated > Plants > Roots >...
AGGTGTCATACATATAATATCAGGTGAGCTTCCAGCATCTGAAACATTTGACTTGTCTGAAATAATGAGAGGCCAGACTGCAGGACGTGCCATGTGGAACACCCACTTTAAGGCATGGACCCCGGTACCAAACTCTATTTTGACCAAGGTAATTGCTGACATCCGAAAGAGAAAGGGATTGTCACCAGAAGTGCCAACTCCAGACGAGTACGTCGACAGCGAGTAAAAATAGAAGCCCCCGTTTTTGTGCGTAGAAAATCCGACATTCTCGTAATTATGTAGGTTATGTTGGAAACGATCAGTTAATAATATCAAAAAAATAAATCCTACGCACGAAAAAGAATCAAAAGATAATACTTATTTCAATAATTGTAGCCGTTGCAGTTGCCTCAATTCTAATAGTTCCAGCTCTTGCAGAAAGAGATATTGTATTAGATATGAGTTCAGATGTGAAAAATCAATATTATTATCAAGTTCTGACTGATGTGAAGGATTACCAACTGACTTTTCCAGATTATGTCCAGTCTGTTTCATTAACTCAAAATAATTTTGGAAATTTTGCAGACCTTAGCGTAAGTGGAAAAGGTATTGGCTATGATCTTCAAATGTCATATTCCTCAGACCCTGCATCTAGTACATTTTCAGGAGTTGTATCAAGAGGAGAGTATAGTGGCAGTACAGTTACAATCACTACTTCAAAAACGTGGAGTTTTTACACTAAAGTTCCAGATGGTGGAACAAAAATCCATGCAGAATTGAAGCTCAAAAATTCAGGATTATTTTCAGCATTATCATTTGTAAGTGATGATTCTATAAAATTTGGATTACAGCAGGCTCTTGATAAAGTCGGAGATAGGGCAAAAGTGATTCAACAGAAAAATATTGGAACGACTCAACTTGTAGCAACAACTCCAACTCAAACTACAACAACTCCATCTTCTCCACCTATTACAACACCACCTTCAACAACAAACATTCCAACACCTACGCCAACTCCAATTTCACCGCAACCTACTCCGTCAGTTACAACACCTTCACCAGCTCCCAAACTTCCTATTATCACACTTTATTCATCATCGGTCAATGGAATGACAGTTACAATTTATGGAGATGCACATAGTGGATCAGGAAAAACACTTTCCAATATCTCATTTAATTGGGGCGATGGACAATCATCTACTGGACAATTCCCACAAACTCATACATATTCACAAGCTGGAACTTACACAACCACTGCAACAGTAATTGACAGTGGATTATCATCATCTATCACAACTAATGTTGTAATATCTACACCCACTCAACAAGCTCAACCACCGCAAACTACTCAACCAACTCCACCTCAATCTACTGTTACAATAAAAACAGACCTCTCCAACTACAAAACTGGCGACACGATTGTCATAACTGGTCATGTAACAAACCTGAATTCTGCAAGTGCTGTAACAATACGCATTGTTAACCCCAGTCAAAACTTAGTTCTTGTTACTCAGATAGTTCCATCATCCGACGGTTCTTTTACAACTACTGCTACCACTAATGGTTCTTTGTGGCAACCTTCTGGAACATTTACTGTGATAGCACAATATGGTTCTGCAAATATCATGTCTCAAACAACATTTTATTTCACTTACACACCTACACCATCAAATCCAGCTCCGTCTAACACACAACCTTCAGGTACTCCAATAGGAGATATCGATTACAAAGTTAGTGCAGGAACTTACACACCCATTCCATTTACTTTATCATGTTCAGCTACTGTCAGTGGAACATTTTCTTCTACCGCGGGATTAGGAGATGATATCATGATATTCATTTTTGATCAAAATAATTTACAGAAATTTACCAGTAATTCATACACTGCGTATTATGAAAGTGGAAAGGTAGGTACTGGTAGCTTTAACATCAATTTGACACCAGGAACTTATTACATTGTACTTTCGAATTTATATTCTTCATTTTCTACAAAGAATGTTCATATTCAAGCATCATATACTTGCAATTAATTCAAAATCCTCATTCAACTCAAACGCTTTAGGAAATCTTTGAGGGTTTAACGGATAACTTCTATTTCTTATCTTGTCTTTGACATTCTTCAAAGATTCTAACCAAAACCTTTTCTGATCAGCATTAAGATTAACTTCTCTAGTTTCGATTTTTATTTTTCCTATGTCATTTATCTTTCCTTGAATTATTGCACTTGCTAATTGCTTTGTCCTTTTGATTTCATATTCGATATACAATCTTCCGTCTTTTTCTCTAGTAGCAACGTGTTCAACTTCCTTTTTCCCTAATTTGCCTAATCCACGCAATTTCCATTTTCCATTCATTCTACCGATTCCATTTTGTAATTGAAATACGTCATCACCTGAACCATCAAAACCAAATTCGCCTAGTTTCTCAGAATCCGTTTTAATTTCTTGAGTTACAAGTATCGAATCGGTAGCAAAGGAAACTAGATCCTTTTTGATGTCATGGTCTAGGATGAAGCGATACAGCTTTGCTCTAGTATAGCCTGTTATGTATGCAAAGATGACAGGATTGAACAAGTTGCCAATTTTTCTAGTAATTTTTTGACCTAATTTTCCGTATATGGAATTTAGAATTATCTTGATTGGCAACTGCATGGGATTTCCTTCGTGTTTTAGCCTCATTCTTTGGTCAAAGAACTTGTGAATAAAATCTCTCAACGGATATTCAGGTGATTCGTCAAAATACTGCCATGATTCCAAGATTTCATAGTGTTCAGGATTGGCATTTTTGATTTCATCTAGAGTGCAGTATGTGACAAAATCGCCACTAGGAAATATGAGAACATCATTAGACCTAGTTATTCTTCTAAAAGGAAAGCATGGCAAGTATTCAGAGTCTGGAATTTTGGCTAGGATTTTAAAAATTCCAATCAATGCTTTCTTGTCTATTTTCTTTAGTCCATGTTTCCAAGTTCCTTTTGTTATGTTTGGCATATTTGCTAATGCGTCAGGATATGCAGAATTGATGTCATACAAGTAAGCTTGACCAATATATCCACGTTGGATCATCTCGAACCTTCCGCCAAAGTATGAACAGTATGCAAAGTCTTGTAAATCCAAATTCAATTCCTTGAAAAATGGAACTATGATTCCATGATTTATCAATACTTTCTCTGCGAGATATCCAGATGATATCCATCTTTGAGGATAGAATCCAAATGCTTTATGAAAAAGATTAACCCAATGTTCGCATAATTCTTTTGTCAGTTTGCAATCTTTGATACAATATTCTCTTACTTGCTTTCTGTTATCTCTGTAATAATTTGGTGGAAATTGATCTCTTTTTGATTTTGTTTTCAAGTATTGTTCGTCAAGTGGTTTTCTGATGTTTTCGCTATATGCAACATCTAACGGTTTGAAATCATAGAACTGTATAATATCATAAAAAACCCAAGAGTGATGACCTTTTGAGATCCGTAAAGTTTTCTTTGGAATAAAATAGAAATTGTAATCTTTATACTTGAATCGAAAAGCCCTTTTCTTTCTATATGTGGCAAGGATATCTTTTCCTAACAGTTTTAGGATAACACTTGCGTCATAGTTTAGATTCCAAAAGAAATTCCATGAATTTTCATATTTTGACCTAGTAAGGAATTCAATTACCGTATCAATGGTTATTCCTTCCTTGAAAGTGTCTATGAAATCACCATCACTATCAGATAGCAAGAATATGTCGCCTAGCCACGTTTCCGTGTCTATTGCATGAATAGGTCTAAGGTCAGAGCTTGCCTTGTCCCTGTTTTGAGGCATATTTGAGGCTAGACGTTTGAGATTCTTGGTCTTGGTTATCTTGTATCTCATGGACTAGGATTTTCCCATACGAAATCTGGAATGTTGGATTCTTCGCCTTTTTGCTTCTTGGAATATTCCTTTCGCAAATCTTTCCATTTTATATCTGGAAAATTGTTTCGAATCATTCTCAAATATCTATAATGTTTTTTTAATGAGTTGGAAATTTTCTCACTTCTTAAATTAGAAACTTGTCTAGTTATCGGTTCTATTCCTTCAAGTCTTTGCAGTTCTTTTTCTAATCTCTGTCTTAATGCTTTTACTTCCTTGATCTTTGGAAGATTTTTTAGATTTTCTAACTGATCAAGTATTTTTTCTTTGTCAAAAGTTGCCATAAACTCACTTGAAATAAAAAAGAGTTAGAAAACTAACTCGAATCTTCTTATTGAAAATTCTTTGTTAGTTTTTGAAACTCCAAGATATGTTACTATCTGGAATTTCTTTCCAACTTTTATCTTTCCTTCCTTTTTTGCTTTAAGGAATTTTTGTAAGAGCTGTTTGTTCTTGGATTCAAAGTTGTGCAGAGGTATGATCTTTTCTACCTTGTCCACTAGTGCTCTTACATTCGTAGAAAATTCAGTATCAAAGGTTTCATCTTCCAAGACTTGAACCTTTAACACATCCGGATTTTCTTTGTCCTTTGAAGTGTATGAACCCCACTTCAAAAATGGAGGATAGAGTGACTCAGACATTATGATCCACTCTCCTTTTCAGACATTGGAGTAAGTTTGATGTATCTTTCTCCATTGTCTTGAACCAATTTTACATTAACTTTTGTCGCTTCCTTGCCACAGTTAGTTAATGCAGTTTTAGGCAAAGTCACAATTTTTGAAAAATTTTGTGAACTAATTGTCCTATTGCCAAAATCAGTAATCATTGGTGGGTTACTGACGGCAGTCTTGTTTTTGACTTGTTTCAAGCCATTATGTTTATTCATTGTTAGTTATACCAACATCATGCTTAATAGTGTCAAAAATAGAATTATAATGATGAAAAAAGGACTTAATGCAAAGCAAGAAGGAAATTTAATGAATTTAAAAAAGACCTTACCTGAACTCAGTCTAGCATCATATGAGGATTTGGCTCGACTTAGAGACCCAGAAATATTCCCCTACAAAAATAAATCTAGGTTACATAACCGTGTTAAAGAAAGCATACTGAAATCATTTTTAGAATCCGCATATGCATTCCAACATTTACCCAGTTCTGACAAACGAGAAATTATGACAAGTCATTTGTTTCATAACTTGATGAATAACTTTATCAATTCTAGTAAAGATGTTGAAAAACTTCAAAAGTCAGATGAGCCTGAAAAATATTTTGCGTTTGTCATGTACCAAAACTTCTTCACTATTGGAATTGAAGGATTGATTGCAACTATGCCCAATGAATTTAGACCACATCTTGAAAATGAAATAAAACCAATATTACTTTTAATGCAGAGTATTGCTAAATATTCCAAGCGACAGAATCCAAAATCAAAAGTACCACACATCATTTATCCAAAAGTATTATCGTAATCATAATCTGTCTTTATTTTCCAGTACCTCATTGAAGTATCATAGAGGTATCATGAAAAGAGTAGTATCAGTATCTAAAACCTACATTCATCGAGGAAATCACAGACATAAATCTGACACCAAGAAACATTGGTTCATCTATTACTATGACGATGAAGGAAATTTCAAAACAGAAAGAGTAAATGCACTTCAAGCCATGTACTATAAAGCTCACAAGTGGCACAGGGTCAAGTTCACCTGCACTAACTGTTGGCAGGAATTTCTAGGAATAGTAAAATCTGCAAACGATACAATACAGTGTCCTTATGGGTGTGAGACAGAGATTGATGAGTAAATTGGGTGATTTAGGCACGATTTTAAACTGGCAAAAAACTGGCTGAAAACGGCAAAAAATGACCAGAAACTGCCTAAAAAGACCCTTAGAAGTGGCTAAATCGAGCTAAAGTTACTTCAATGAAGAATAGAACCGATTAATTATCAACATGCTTAAGTTTCAATGTAGCTAAATTTTCATATTGTCAATTCCTACAAAACAACCATGCTCAAAATGTGGACGAGGAACATTAGTGACTTACCCTTACGGAAAACCTCTAAGAGTATGTTCAGGCTGTCACAAATTAGAAAAACTGTCAATGCACAATCCGATAAACCAAATGACCTAGAATTAGTAGGTTAAATATCAAAAGTATGTCGTTTTCCAATGCAGAAATCTGCCAAATTGGATAAGGCAATTTTCCCTATTGTGATTTCCTGACATGACTTCATATCGTCAGAGGTCTTCTTTCCATACTTGAAGACATACCTTCTTTCTAGCTGAAAGGTTCTTTCTAATCTTTCCAAGAATCGTTTGATTAAGGAATAATCCATGACAATAGAACCTTCCCTTGTTCTGCCGTAGGAATTTCTGTCTATTCTCAATCCTTTGTGATTATCATCTGCAATCTTCCAAACTGAATATTCTACCAGCCATCGGAACGGTTCAATCATGTCATACACTAATGGTTGAAAACCTGAATGTGTTCTATGATAGAATCCAAAATATGCGTCAAGACCTACCCCATTGATGAATTTTGAGATCTCACCAGCTAGAACTGCATATCCGTAATTCAACAAGGCATTGATTACATCTGTTGCATTGCTCTTTGTTTGAGAAATAAAAGATTGATTTCGTGAAGTAAATCCGTACTTTTCAGGAATCAACTTTTGATATTCCCTGAAATAGATTTTAGAAACTCTATTTTCTGTTGTAATCATGTCAGATTTGTCATCAATCTGATTTCTAATGGATGCAATCTGAGATATTCCCTCATTTAGTTCATGTTTGTTTGTAGATCTTAGAAAATTAATTTGGGAATCAATCTTTGCCTTTACAATCTGCCTTGAAAGATAACCGCTTTTCACAGGATCTCGAAACGTATCATACTGACCAATCCTGTATTTTGTATTTGTCAAGGATTCTGTTACAGGATTAAGATATGTTGTAGCCCTTCCGTATGTATCAACTAGAATCAGATTCCTATGATGTTCTGAAAGTAGGCTTAGTGCTTCCGTTGAGATGTAACCTTTTCCGCTCATGACTATTTTCTCATAAGGCATATTTTTGACAAACCATTCTTCGACCTCAGGTTCTTTGAAAGGGTCAGAACAGTTTTTGAGAATAATTTTAGAATCCTTCACCTTGATTGAAAATCCATACCCTTTGAGAATTTTTATGTTGTAATGGTTTGTTCCACCTTTTTGTGTCAATTCAAAGCATTATGATTACAATTATGATTTATAGAATTTCCAACAAATCATAACGTTCTTCATAACGAGAATCTCGGATTTTTTGTGCGTAGAAACGGGGGCTTCTATTTTTGTCGACAGCGAGTAAAAATAGTAAACCCCCCGCTTAGGCGTGAAAACTGAAGCTACTAGATAATAACGAAAATTATGATTTGTTGGAGATTGATTAAATATTCTAGAACCAATCGACATCTAATGCATAATTTAGATTTTGAACAGTGGGGAAGAATACTGATCTTATGCGCATTTGTCTCAGTTCTAATTTATTCCATTTTTTCAACTGGGATTTTACAGGATCAACTAAAATCACTAGAGGGTATCATACATGTCAAAGTAGGTGGTGTTGAATATGGCAATGGCGAGTTTCAGTTATGTAATGGAAAAGAATGTGTTAACATAATTCAACGAATCGATTCAGTAATTACCGAAATGAATCATTTTGAAATATTCTTAATAATCCTATCAATTGCCATTGTTGCTTTTGAAGTGATTATTGTTTTTAGAAGACGAAATTTAAGTTTGGAATGAGCGCTCAAAATGAAAAAAAAATCCATCATAATATCAAATTCCTAAAAGGCTATGGATTTTCAATCAAGGTAAAAGATTCTAAAATTGTTCTCAAAAATACTGCTGATCCTTTCAAAGAGCCTGAAGTCGAAGAATGGTTTGTCAACAATATGCCATATGAAAAGATAGTCATGAGTGGAAAAGGTTACATCTCAACTGAGGCTCTAGATTTACTCGCCCAACATCATAGAAATCTAATCCTGCTTGACGTTTACGGAAGACCAATCACATACTTGAATCCCGTAGTGGAATCGCTGACAAATACAAAGTACAGAATTGGTCAATACGATACATTTCGAGATGAATCCAAACGAGATTACCTGTCAAGGCAGATTGTAAAAGAAAAACTTGATTCCCAGATTAACTTTCTAAAATCTACAAACAGATCTGAATTCAATGAAAGTATTTCAAAACTTGAAGGTATTAGAAATCAGATAGGACATGGTACACCCATTCTACTAGAGAAAAATTCTGCAACGATATACTTCAAAGAGTATCAAAAACTAATTCCAAAACGATTTGAGTTTCACTCTAGGAATAATGTATCACTTACAGCATCCAAGAGAAATGCAACAGATGTCATCAACGCTTTACTGAATTACGGATACGCTGTTCTTGCTGGCGAAATTTCCAAGTTCATAAACGGCATGGGGCTTGATGCTTATTATGGATTTTATCACAAGACACATTCAGGTTTTCAACCGTTGGTCTACGACATGATAGAACCCTTCAGATGGCTAGTAGATTATTCAGTATGGAAATTAACTGAGGCTCATACAAAGGGTTTGAGAATAGACAAGAATGATTATGCAAGGACAAGAGAAGGTAATGTTGTCATGGATTATTCCTTGATCAAAAGATTCTTGGAAAGACTAGAAAGGACATTTCAGATGGAAAGACGGTATAATTTCAGACATGGCATGAAGACCTCTGACGGATTGAAGAATGTTCAAGAAATCACAATAGGAAAAATTGCAGTATCTAATTTAGCAGACTTCTGCATTGGTAAACAAAAAGAGTTTAGAATTTAATCAGAGAGCAAAGTTGAAACTTTTTTCATTGTAGAGGGTATGTTTTTTAATTTTTCAGAATTCAATTCCTTTTCAATTCCTTGATTGACCAAAATTTTAAGATATTTTTCATAGGATTGCAACATTCCCATTAACATCATTAAAGTGGAAGGATCAACAGTTATTTTTCCGGATTCTAGTTGGAGTTTTGCATAATCTTGATACTTTTTTGCTAACGTTTCTAATTTTGACCTCGTGTCAGAATTACCGTTTTCATAAGGTTTTTTCTGTCCAATGATAGTGATAATATCTACAAGTGAGTGATCCGCAAACAAAATTAGTGCATTGTTTAATGTATCGTCAATTTCTAATTCTACCATAAGAATTTCTCACTTTTTCAATTTAGATTTTAATTTTGTCAGTTCATTTTCTAATGTTAACACTCTTTTTTCTAATTTGTCCACTCTCCTATCATCTGCGTCGGTTCTTTTTTCTAATTTAGCCAATCTTCTTTCTTGTTGTTGCTCATGCTGTTTATTGGTAAGTTTTGTCATGAGTCTGTTTGTGATTTGTAAAAACTTAAGGTTTTAGACCACTTTGAAGGTGTTTCCAAGCATGTAATAAAAACCTCTGAGGGCATAAACCATGTTAGGAAGTCAAGATGTGAATGATTACGGTTAAAAATTTGGCAGATTTTTGAACAGACAAAAACATCGTCTTTGAGATTTAATATAATCAATAAAAGCAACTTAATTTCAGAGTTACGAGGAACGAGTATTGGCCATTTTTCTTCCAGAACCAGATGATATGACATTAGAATTCTGCAGAATATTAGGCATGACATTTCAAGAGGTTACTAGTAAATTTCATCCACTAGGCCAAGCAATTCGTGCAATGTTAAATTATTCTCAACTGGGACAAGTAGAACAACGTAAATTACAACAAGTGAGACTTCAATTTTTATTACAAGATTTACAGACAATTGAACGATATAATGCTGACATATTAGAACAGTTTAAAGCAAAATTACGACATATTACTGCAGAAAATTATTTTGGAGAAAGATTGGAAATAAGAACAACAACTGCGTTAATTAATAAAAAAGTTGCATTTAAAAAAAATGAAGCTCCTGATTTTATTATCAATGGAAAATATTCTGACTCATTTGTAGAATGTGGAAGCATACATCTCTATCGTCAAGCATTGAAAAATAAAGATTTATTTTATAAATTGGAATATGTGATTAGAAAAAAATCTAAAAAAATATACTGCAATCATAAAACTGCGTTGTTTATTGATTTTACAAATATTCATTCTAATACTGCTGAATCAACAAGAACTAAAGAGGATCTTGTGAATTTTGTACGTGAAAATTTGAGAAACTCAAATTATGGAAGTGTACTTTTATTTTCATACAGATTAGAATTGAACACAGATCGTTATCATTCTGCATACATACGAATTGATAACAATGGAATAGACAATAATTTATTAAATTTCTTAAATGATGTATTTCCTTTTGGAAATCTCACTATAGATGCTTCACTTATTCCAGAACAGGGATAGTCATCATATATTGAAATTTTGATCAATTTCTTCATATTCTTCATTAGTAATTTCGCCTTTAGCCAATCTCATTTTCAATACTGCGATAGGATTGTCTTTATCGTGAATTCGTATTTGCTTTGATGCAACACCGATTATGGTTGCAATTGCTAAAAGTATCACACCTTCAGCAATTAAATCGCTGATTACCAGTATGAATCCAACAATGGAAATTATTACAATTAGACCGAGTAGTATTTTAGTCAATATTCGGTTATTTGTCATACCTATTATTCTCTAGAATCTTGTTAAAATCTACAAGTTAATTGGATAGGCAATTTGGTCAAATTTTTGTTAAAGTTATGATTTGTTGGAAAGATCTTAATAATTACAAAATGCATGATTGTATACATTGTCAATCTTTTCTGGAAATAATAAAACTCGAAAAAGGCTAACACGTCCTACAAAAATACAAGTTGCACGAGGTCAGAATTTTATGTGCTACGGTTGTAAACGACAGATAGAGAGGGATGATGCGTTTGACATTCATCACAAAGACGGAGATCCTTCAAACAATAACATTACAAATCTAAAGGTGATGCATGTTAAATGTCACAGAGGAATCAATAGTAAAAAGAAAAAGAAAAAAATAGACAAAGGATTTCACATTCCAAAGATACCAAAGGTAGATTTAGGCAATTTTAAAATTTGACGCTAAAAGAAAAACAAAATCATTATAACATAAAATTTCTCAAGGGATGTGGTTTCTCAATCAAAGTAAAAGATTCGAAAATCATTCTCAAAAATACATCTGACCCATTCAGCGAACCCGAAGTTGAGGAATGGTTTGTCAACAATATGTACAAACTTGTCAGTTAAATAAACACAAATGTAAGAGAGATTTAATAGCCTTCTAACAATATAATAATATAATATTAGTTATGAAAAACTATTTTGTAATATTTGTATTGATACTTTTAGCATC
>Ga0207664_10002987_pt1 | contig 11235 bp, 9 predicted proteins | sample LARL83metaG_FD_184349 | JGI IMG/M metagenome (GOLD analysis project Ga0207664, IMG submission 184349) | Corn, switchgrass and miscanthus rhizosphere microbial communities from Kellogg Biological Station, Michigan, USA - LAR L8-3 metaG... | ecosystem: Host-associated > Plants > Roots >...
CTGACGCGCCCGCCCGGGTTGGCTGGGGCCGGCGGGACGCCGGTTACCGTACAGTCATGTCGCTGGCGGGCCACGATCTGTCGCGCAGCATCAGCGAGAACTACCTGGCGTTCTCCCGGGAGGCGCGCGGGCGCTCGCGCCCGTACGAGATCCTGGCGGCCGAGGTGGCCGGTGATCCACTGGTGCTGGCGTTTCTCGCGGCCCTGCCGCCGGCCAAGCGGCAGCCCAACCTGCTGTTCGCGGCCGCGCGCTACCTGCTGGGGCGGCCGGCCGGCCTCGCCTCCCTCCGGGAACTGGTGGCCGGCCGCGGGCCGGAGCTGGCGTCGGTCATGCGGGCGCGGCGCACCCAGACCAACGAGCCGGCCCGCTGCGCCGTCCTGCTGCCGGCGCTGATGCTGCTCCCGCAGCCGCTGGCGCTGCTGGAGGTCGGTGCCAGCGCCGGGCTCACGCTGCTGCCCGACCGTTACTCCTACGACTACGCCGGGCACCGGGTCACCGGCACCGACCCGCGGGCGCCGGTGCTCGGCTGCGAGCCGCGCGGGCCGGTGCCGCTGCCCGACCGGGTGCCCGCCGTATGCTGGCGGGCCGGCCTCGATCTCAACCCGCTCGACGTCTCGAGCGACGCGGACATGCACTGGCTCGCCTGCCTGCTGTGGCCCGGCGAGACGGGCCGGGAGCAGCGCCTGGCGGGCGCGATAGCCACGGCCCGGCGCGACCCCCCGGCCGTGCACCGCGGCGACCTGCTGACCGATCTGCCCGCGCTCGCCCGGCAGGCACCATCCGGCGCCACGCTGGTGATCTACCATTCCGCGGTGCTCGGCTACCTCAGCGCCGCCGAGCGCGGGCGGTTCGCCGAGACCGTGCGCGGCCTGGACGCGGTGTGGCTGTCGAACGACGTGCCACAGCTGCCGGACGCCCCCATGCCCACCGCCGATGAGGCGCCGTTCCAGCTTGTCCGGGACGGCCATATCCTGCTGGCGGCCGCCGACGGCCACGGCACCTGGCTGCGCTGGCTGGCCTGACGCCGTGACCTACCTGACCCCAACCGGGCGTGGCCACGCGGCGGCGCCGGTGCGGGACAATCATGGTGTGGCAGCGTCGCAGGATGAGCAGGGGTTCAGGTCGGGCTTCGCGTGTTTCGCGGGCCGGCCGAATGTCGGCAAGTCGACGCTGATGAACGCGCTCGTCGGCGCCAAGGTGGCGATCACGAGCAGCCGCCCGCAGACCACCCGGCGGGCGATCCGGGGGATCGTGCACCGGCCGGACGCCCAGCTGGTCATCGTGGACACCCCGGGGCTGCACCGGCCCCGGACGCTGCTGGGCGAGCGGCTCGACAGCCTCGCGCGGTCCACGCTGACCGAGGTGGACGTGATCGGGTTCTGCGTGCCGGCGCCGGACCGGATCGGGCCCGGCGACAAGTACCTGGCCGCCGAGCTGGGCGGCATCGGCAAGACCCCGGTGGTGGCGATCATCACCAAGACCGACCAGGCCCGGCCCGAGCAGGTGGCGGCGCAGCTCGCCGCGGTCGCCGAGCTCGGCGACTGGGCCGACCTCGTGCCCGTCTCGGCGGTGACCGGCTTCCAGCTCGGCGAGCTGGCCGACGTGCTCGTCTCCCATCTGCCGCCGGGGCATCCGCTCTACCCGGAGGGTGAGCTGACCGACGAGCCCGAGCAGGTGCTGGTGGCCGAGTTGATCAGGGAGGCGGCGCTGGAAGGGGTCAGGGACGAGCTGCCGCATTCCATCGCCGTGGTGGTGGAGGATATGGGGCCGCGGGCCGGCCGCGACGACCTGATCGACGTGTACGCGCAGATGTATGTCGAGCGGCCGAGCCAGAAGTCCATCGTCATCGGCGCCAAGGGTGCCCGCCTGAAGGATGTCGGCAGCCGGGCGCGGCACCAGATCGAGGCGCTGCTTGGCACCAAGGTCTACCTCGACCTGCGGGTCAAGGTGGCCAAGGACTGGCAGCGTGACCCCCGGCAGCTTCGCCGGCTGGGCTTCTACGACTGAGCGGCGGGCAGCGCCAGCACGGCCGCCACCGCCAGCTCCCAGGACAGCCAGTGGTCGAGGATCTGGTAGCCGAGCTCGGTGTTGATGGCGATCATGTGCTCGTTGACGTCGGCATTGCCGGTGATGATCCGCTCCAGCCGCGGCTCGTGGTTGGCCAGGAGCTCCAGCATCGCCACCTTGATCAGCAGCCCGAGCCGGTGCCCCCGGTGCGCCCTGGCCACCACCGTGAGGCCCTGGTAGCCCCACTCCGGCAGCTGCGGGTCGATCTCGAGATCGGTGAGGGCCACCAGCTCGCCGGTGCGGTCACTGCGGGCGGCCACGCTGTAGTGGCGCACGCCCTGGTCGGCGGCAAGCCGCTCGGTTGCGCGCACCCTTGCCGCGTCCCAGTGCTTCCTGTCGTGCCCCTCCTCGATCGGTGCGTCCTCTCCGTCCTGGTGGAGCGCGGCCACCTGCCCGGTGTACTGCGCCGGGGCCGGGCCCGGCCAGGACAGCAGCGAGTAGCCGTGCGCGGCCGCCTGGGCCCGTGTGCGCAGCCGGGCCAGGTGCCCGTCGGCTATCGCGCGGGCGTCCAGCACCCGGGTCGCCTCGGGCATGCCCGCCCGGGCGCCGAGCGCCCGGCTGAACCCCTCACCCGGTGAGCCCAGCGTCGCGTCGGCCACCAGGGTCGCCCGGCCCTCCTCGTGGGCCCGTGCCGCGGCGTGCCTGACCAGGGCGGTGCCGATGCCGTGCCGCCGGTGCGGGAGGCCGACCAGCGGGTCGAGGTAGGCGAGGTGGGCGTTCTCGCGCTCGGGCAAGACGAGTGAATACCACCCACACGGCGCGCCCGCGGTGTCCCGGGCCAGCCAGTTCTCCGGTCGGTCCCCGGTCCAGTGCATCCTCATCCAGCCCGCGAAGACGCGGTCCGACATCGGCGGCTCGCCCGGCACGTCGACCGGCATCGCGGCCACGTGCATCTCATGACAGGCGCGGACGACTTCCCGGTCGGTCCCGGCATCGAACCGTTCGATGTGCATACGGCCAGCTAACCCGGGGTGGGCTGGCCGGCGCCACCGAATTTCCGCCGGGCCGCCACGCGGCGGGCGGGCGAGCGGGTCAGAGCCAGCCCTTCCGCTCGGCGATCTGGACCGCCTCCGCGCGGTTGCGGGCGCCCAGCTTCTGGATGGCCGCGGACAGGTGGTTGCGGACCGTCCCCTGCGACAGGTGCAGCCGCCCGGCCAGATCGGCGATGGACCCGTGCCCGCGCGCGGCGGCCAGCACCTCGGCCTCGCGCGCGGTGAGCGGGCTGGCCCCCTCGGCCAGCGCGGCCGCGGCCAGGGCCGGGTCGACCACCCGCTCCCCGGCGTTCACCCGCCGGATGGCGGTGGCCAGCTCGGCCGCGGGGGCGTCCTTGAGGAGGAACCCGCTGGCCCCGGCGGCCATCGCCGCGGCCAGGTAGCCGGGCCGGCCGAAGGTGGTGACGATGACGGTCTTCCCGCCGAACCCGTTCCCCCGGAGCCTGCGGGCGACCTCGATCCCGTCCAGTCCGGGCATCTCGATGTCGAGCAGCGCCACATCCGGCTGGTAGCGGCCCGCCATGGCCAGCGCCTCGTCCCCGCTGGCGGCCTGGGCTACCACGGTGATGTCGGGCTCGAGCTCGAGCAGGGTGACCAGCGCCTGGCGGACCATGGTCTGGTCCTCCGCGATCATGATCCGTACGCTCACCGGCTTACCTCGTCCGGCTCCGCCGGGACGGCGGGGGCGGCCGGGGCGGCCGAGGCCGGCCGGTCAGGCAGGACCGGGCCGGGCGGGATCTGCCGGTCAGACGGGACCGGGCCGGACGAGGCCTGCGGGGCGGCCGGGCGCGCGGCCGGAGGCCGGCGCTCATCCCCGGCCGTCGCCGCCGGGATCTGCTGCCGCCCGTCAAGGCCGGCCGTGGTCAGCGGGACGGTGACCCGGACCCGGAACCCGCCGTGTTCGCCCGCGCCCGCCAGCAGCGTCCCGCCGAGGCGTCCCGCCCGCTCCGCCAGCCCGGCCAGGCCGGACCCCGGCGTCCCGGTGGGACCGATGGCCCTCGTGGTGCTCTCCGCCCCGGGGGTCTCCGCGGCGCCGGGCCCGGTGCCGTCGTCGGTCAGCTCCGCGCTGGCGCTGGCGCCGGTCACCGTGACGGTGATCCGGGCGTGCCGGGCGCCGGCGTGCCGCACGACGTTGGTGCTGGCCTCCCGGACCGTCCATGCCAGCAGGGCGTCCACCTCCGGGGGCAGGTCGTAGGAGCCCGGCGCATCCACCCGGCAGTCGATGCCGGCCGAGGCCAGCATCCGGCGGGCCGCGGCGAGCTCGGCCGCCAGGCTCGGCTGCCGGTAACCGGTCACCGCCTGCCGCACCTCGGCCAGCGAGCGGCGGGCGACCGCCTCCAGTTCCGCGATCTCCTTCGCCGCCCGCGGCGGGTCCGATTCGATCATCCGGCCGGCCACCTCGCTCTTGAGCGCGATCAGCGACAGGCTGTGCCCGAGCAGGTCGTGCAGGTCGCGGGAGATCCGCAGCCGTTCCTCCGCGACCGCCGTCCTGGCCAGCTCGGCCCGGGCCTGGTTCAGCTTGACCATCAGGACGTTGCGCCGCTCCGCGCTGTAGGCGAGGAGGCCGCCCAGCAGCGGCACCCCGAACGCCGCCAGCGCGGCGCCGTAGCCGAGGTCGTACCACACGCTGACCGCCACCCCCGCGGCCGCGCACGCCGCCACCCCGATGATCGCCCGTGGCAGGCTGGCCGCGAACCGGCCCGCACCGGCCGCGGCAATGGCCAGCGCGGTCAGCCAGTTCATCTGCCCCACCACGAACAGGGCCACGCCGAGCACGACGATCACCCACAGCACGACCTCGTCCCGCAGCGGACGATGAGCGGGCACGGGGACTCTGACCAGTACCCACCGGTCGACCAGCACGATGAACACCACGGTGCCGGGAACCAGGAAGGCAGCATCCCCACCGAGGCCCTGCTGGCGGAACACCGCCACCGCCGGCAGGGCCAAAAAGACCGTGGCCAGCACCCCGATCACCACACGCCGGGCCCGCAGCAAGCCGTCTACGCCGCGGTCCAGGTCGTCGCCGGGCGGCGGATCGGTGCCGTCAGGGGTGGTCATACAACTCATCATGCCTCCACATGACCTCACGCTAAGAGCGCAGGCAGGCGGCGGCATGTCACGCGTATCCCGATCCGGCAATGACATATGTCATGGCCGCCGGGCACGGTGCGGGTGCGCCCGGTCACGGTGAGCACGGTGACCGTCTGGTAGGGTCGGGGGCGATGCTTGGCGGACTGCTCCTGCTTAGTGGCCGCGGCGGGGCCCCATAACGGCCGGCTCCCTCGCCGCGGCGTCCTGGCGTGACCGCTGGCCCCCGCCCGATCCGCGAGGGAGCGACTTCCCCGATGCAATCCGCGCACCAGCCTGTACATCAGCAGCCCAGCGGCATGCCCTGCCATCGCTACACCCCGTTCCCGCCCATCGACCTGCCCGACCGGACCTGGCCCGGCCGGGCCATCAGCGTGGCGCCCCGCTGGCTGTCGACCGACCTGCGGGACGGCAACCAGGCGCTGATCGACCCGATGAGCCCGTCCCGCAAGCGCACCATGTTCGACCTGCTGGTGCGGATGGGCTACAAGGAGATCGAGGTCGGCTTCCCGTCCGCCAGCCAGGCCGACTTTGACTTCGTCCGGTCCCTCATCGAGGAGGACCGCATCCCCGGCGACGTGCAGATCTCGGTCCTCACCCAGGCGCGGGACGAGCTGATCGAGCGGACCGTCCAGTCGCTGGCCGGCGCCGCGCGGGCGACCGTGCACCTGTACAACGCGACCGCGCCGCTGTTCCGGCGGGTGGTGTTCGGCGTCGACCGGGACGAGTGCAAGGCCATGGCCGTGGAGGGCACCAGCTCGGTCATGAAGTACGCCCAGGAGTACCTGGCCGGCTGCGACTTCGGCTACGAGTACTCGCCGGAGATCTTCATGGACACCGAGCTGGACTTCGCGGCCGAGATCTGCGAGGCGGTGATGGACGCCTGGCAGCCGGGCCCGGGCCGGGAGATCATCATCAACCTGCCCTGCACGGTCGAGCGGTCCACGCCGAACACCTACGCCGACCAGATCGAGTGGATGAGCCGGAACCTGTCCCGGCGCGAGCACGTCTGCCTGTCGGTGCACACCCACAACGACCGCGGCACCGCGGTCGCCGACGCCGAGCTGGCCGTGCTGGCCGGCGCCGACCGGGTGGAGGGCTGCCTGTTCGGCAACGGCGAGCGGACCGGCAACGTGTGCCTGGTGACCCTGGGCATGAACCTGTTCAGCCAGGGCATCGACCCCATGATCGACTTTTCGGACATCGACGAGATCCGGCGCACCGTCGAGTACTGCAACCAGCTGCCGGTGCATCCCCGCCACCCCTACGCGGGCGAACTGGTCTACACCGCCTTCTCCGGGTCGCACCAGGACGCGATCAAGAAGGGTTTCGAGGCCTTCGAGGCCGACGCGGCGGCCGCCGGCGCGGACGTCGCCGAGTTCGCCTGGGCCGTTCCCTACCTGCCGATCGACCCGCGCGACGTCGGCCGCACCTATGAGGCGGTGATCCGGGTCAACTCCCAGTCCGGCAAGGGCGGGGTGGCCTACATCATGAAGGCCGATCACCACCTGGACCTGCCGCGGCGGCTGCAGATCGAGTTCTCCCGGGTGGTCCAGGCCCGCACCGACGCCGAGGGCGGGGAGGTCACCCCGGCGCAGATGTGGGAGGCGTTCGCGGCCGAATACCTGTCGGCCGGCGCGGTCACGCTGCAGGCCCACCGGACGTCGTCGGCCGTGGACGCCAAGGATGCGGTGACGGCCGAGGTCAGCGTGGACGGGCAGGCGCGCCAGATCGAGGGCGTCGGCAACGGGCCGATCTCCGCGTTCTGCGACGCGCTGGGCTCGCTCGGGATCGACGTACGGGTGCTCGACTACACCGAGCACGCGCTGTCCGCGGGCAGCGACGCCCAGGCGGCCGCGTACGTCGAGTGCGAGGTCGGCGGGCAGCCCCGGTGGGGCGTCGGCGTCGACACCAACACCGTGACCGCGTCCCTGCGGGCGGTGCTGTCGGCGGTCAACCGGGCCGGGGCCCGGTAGGCCGGATCCCGCAGTCGCCGCCGCTGTCCGCCGGGTAAGGGACAATGGGCGGGTGAGGCAGTACCGCGACGACGGGATCGTGCTGCGCACCCAGGACCTGGGTGAGGCCGACCACATCGTCACCATCCTTACCCGGCGTACCGGGCGCGTCCGGGCCGTGGGCAAGGGCGTGCGCCGGACGAAGTCGCGGTTCGGCGCCCGGCTGGAGCCGTTCACCCACGTGGACCTCCAGCTCCACACCGGCCGCTCGCTGGACTACGTCACCCAGGCGGAGACCCTGCGGGCCTACGGCGAACCGCTGGCGGCCGACTACCCCCGTTACACCAGCGGGACGGCGATGCTGGAAACCGCCGAGCGGTTCACCCCGGTCGAAAAGGAGCCCGCGCTGCGCCAGTTCCTGCTGCTGGTCGGCGGGCTGCGGGCGCTGGGGGAGGGGGCACACGACCCGCGCCTGGTGCTCGACGCCTTCCTGCTCCGGTCGCTCGCGGTCGCCGGCTACGCGCCCGCCCTGGCCGAGTGCGCCCTGTGCGGGGCGGCCGACCAGGCCGGCGGCGGCGCGAGCGGCGCGGGCGGCAACGGCGGCGGGTCACGCGCCTTCGCGATCGCGGCGGGCGGCCTGACCTGCCAATCCTGCCGGCCGGCCGGGGCCGCGACGCCGTCCGTCCACACGATCGCCCTGATGAGCGCGCTGCTGCGCGGGGACTGGGCGCAGGCCGACGCGGCGGAACGAAGGCACCAAGTAGAGTGCAGCGGTCTGGTCGCCGCGTACCTGCAGTGGCACCTGGAGCATTCGATCCGCTCGCTTCAACACGTTGAGCATGCCTGACACGCGCGTAGGAGCCACCGTGAGAGGTCCCGTGCGCCCGCCCGAGCCCCACGCCGGCGGGGCGCGGCCTCCTGCCATCGCGCCCGAGCTCCTGCCCCGCCACGTGGCCCTGGTCATGGACGGCAACGGGCGCTGGGCCAAGGAGCGCGGCCTGCCGAGGACCGAGGGCCACAAGCGGGGCGAACACTCGCTCTTCGACGTGATCATGGGCGCGATCGAGCTGGGCATCCCGTACCTGTCCGCCTACGCGTTCTCCACCGAGAACTGGCGGCGGTCGCCGGACGAGGTGCGGTTCCTCATGGGGTTCAACCGCGACGTGATCCGGCGCCGCCGCGACCAGCTGAACGAGATGGGGGTGCGGGTCCGCTGGGCCGGGCGCCGTCCCCGGCTGTGGCGCAGCGTGATCTCCGAGCTCGAGGACGCGGAGCGCATGACGGTGGGCAACTCGGTGCTGACCCTCCAGTTCTGTGTGAACTACGGCGGGCGGGCCGAGATCGCCGACGCCGCGGCGGCGATCGCGGCGGACGTGGCGGCCGGGCGGCTCAAGCCCGGCGAGGTCAACGAGAAGGTGTTCGCCCGGTACCTGGATGAGCCCGGGATCCCGGACGTGGACCTCTTCGTCAGGTCATCGGGGGAGCAGCGGACCTCCAACTTCCTGATCTGGCAGTCGGCCTACGCGGAGTTCGTCTTCCTCGACACGCTCTTTCCCGATTTCGACCGCCGTCACCTGTGGCACGCCTGCGAGATCTACGCCAGCCGGGACCGCCGGTACGGGGGCGCCAAGCCGAACCCGCTGCCCGCCTGAGGCGCACCGCGCGGCGCGGCCGTCACGAGCGGCGGGTCGATCAGCGCCTGGCCTGCCAGACGACGATCACCAGCATGCAGACGACGGCGACGACGCGCCCGGCCCGTCCCGAGGCGTTGATGTTAGGCCACGACAGGTAGGCGAGCCAGCCCAGGAAGATGGCGACCAGCAGCAGGCAAACCGCCCCGATCGGGCCCGGCACGGCGAACCCCGATACCAGCAGCCCCAGCACGACCACCAGCAGGACCCACCGGGGCATCTGAGTCAGGAAAACCAGGGGCCGGGCGCTGAAGCGCTCCACGGCCCGTCGCCTGTCAGAGGCGCCCGGTGTGCTGGGGCGGTCGGCGACGGCGGGGCGGCCGCCCGGGCTCCCGGGGCGGCCGGCGCTGGTCCCGCGCGGGCGCTGCCCACCCGATCGCGGCCGCCCGTCGGCCCGTGTCTGGCGGCGCTTCGGCATTCGGACGTCCTTCCCGTGGCCCGGAGGCTTTCCCGGGCCGTCACATTCTGTGAGCCAAATATACGGCCCGCTTCCACCCCGGCGATCACTGGCGCGCAGGCCATTCACCGGGCGCCGGCATACCGGGGGCGCGGCTAAGCTTGGCGCACGCGCCCTCATTGCTGAGGCTCATACACGCCCGCCGACCGCCAGCCGGATGGAGTTCACCGATGGCCAACCGCACCGACCGCCTCGATACGATCGTCAGCCTCTCCAAGCGCCGCGGCTTCGTCTACCCCTCCAGCGAGATCTACGGCGGGCTGCGCGCCTCCTGGGACTACGGCCCGCTCGGCGTCGAGATGAAGAACAACATCAAGCGGCAGTGGTGGAAGTCGATGGTGCAGGAGCGCGACGACATCGTCGGGCTCGACTCCAGCGTCATCCTGGCCCGGGAGGTCTGGGAGGCGAGCGGCCACGTGACCGAGTTCGTCGACCCGCTCACCGAGTGCCAGTCCTGCCACAAGCGCTTCCGGGCCGACCATCTGATCGAGGCCTACGAGGAGAAGCACGGGCACCCGCCGGCCGAGGGCCTGGCCCAGATCACCTGCCCGAACTGCGGCACCAGGGGCGCGTTCACCGAGCCCCGGATGTTCAACGGGCTGCTGCGCACGTACCTCGGCGCCACCGAGGATGAAAGCGGTCTGGCCTACCTGCGCCCCGAGACCGCGCAGGGCATCTTCATCAACTACCGGAACGTGCTGCAGACCTCGCGGAAGAAGATCCCGTTCGGGATCGGGCAGATCGGCAAGTCGTTCCGCAACGAGATCACGCCCGGCAACTTCATCTTCCGCACCCGCGAGTTCGAGCAGATGGAGATGGAGTTCTTCGTCAAGCCCGGCACCGACCAGGAGTGGCACGACTACTGGATCACCGCCAGGTTCGGCTGGTACACCGACCTCGGTGTGCGCAAGGACAACCTGCGCCTGTTCGAGCACCCGGCGGACAAGCGCTCGCACTACTCCAAGCGGACCGTGGACGTCGAGTACCGGTACGGCTTCCCCGGCTCCGAATGGGGGGAGCTCGAGGGGATCGCCAACCGGACCGACTACGACCTGAGCACGCACGCCCGCGCCTCCGGGCAGGACATGTCGTACCTGGAGGCCGACTCCGGCGAGCGGTACGTCCCCTACGTCATCGAGCCAGCGGCCGGGGTCGACCGGTCCATGCTGGTGTTCCTGATGGACGGCTACGCCGAGGACGAGGCGCCGGACGCCAAGGGCAAGCCGGAGAAGCGGACCGTGCTGCGGCTGGACCACCGGATCGCCCCGGTGAAGGCCGCGGTGCTGCCGCTGTCCCGCAACGCCGACCTGTCACCCAAGGCGCGCGACCTGGCCGCGCAGCTGCGCAAGCGGTGGAACGTCGACTTCGACGACGCCAGCGCGATCGGCCGCCGCTACCGCCGGCAGGACGAGATCGGCACCCCGTACTGCGTCACCGTGGACTTCGAGACGCTGAACGATGAGGCGGTGACCGTCCGGGAGCGCGACTCGATGGCCCAGGACCGGGTGGGGATCGGTGCGCTCGAGGCCTATCTTTCTGAGCGCCTGACGGGGTGCTGAACCCCGGCCCGATCTGCTGGAGCTAGGCCGGGGAGTGCTCGGCCAGCAGGGCGTTGATGACTGTGGTGAGCGAGGGCTCGCTGGTGGGTGACGAGGTCGTTGTGTGGGGGACGCGGGTGTAGATGGCGGCGGCGGCCTGGTGGAAGCCGGGCGGGAGGCCCGCGGCGGCCATGGTGGCGGCGATCTCTTCCATCTCGGCGACCCAGCGCCAGCCCTTCTCCATCGCCGACCGCGCCGCCGCGTGAGGGCGGGAGGTCAGGGCGGGCTGGGACCGCTGCCACTCGGTGATCAGGGTCTGCTCGACGCCTTCGGCGTGGGCGAGGGCGCGGATCGCGAGGATCAGGGCGGCGGTGCCCTTGGTCCAGGCGGCGTAGGCCATCTTGACCGCGGAGGCCTGGCCTATGTCGTCGCCGATTACCTGGG
>Ga0207664_10002988_pt1 | contig 11234 bp, 10 predicted proteins | sample LARL83metaG_FD_184349 | JGI IMG/M metagenome (GOLD analysis project Ga0207664, IMG submission 184349) | Corn, switchgrass and miscanthus rhizosphere microbial communities from Kellogg Biological Station, Michigan, USA - LAR L8-3 metaG... | ecosystem: Host-associated > Plants > Roots >...
ATCCTGGTTTAGTATTCCCTGAATCAGGATTTACCTGAATAGGGGGGATTTATGTGGCGTAAAGTACGAATCACGTCAACCGGTGTGGCCTGTGCGGCTGCAGTGGCTGCGCTGGCGGGGGCTGGTCTCGCGCCAGCGGCCGCCTCGACGGGCGCACACGTGCCCCGGCCGGGCGGTCATGCCATGTTCACCACGTACTCCTGGGGCGGACCCGCCGCACGGGCGGCGACCACGATTCCGACCTGGAACGGGTCGTTCACGATCAGCCCGACCACCTACAACTACAAGATGGTCGGCACGAACCCGGCTGGCGGGTCCAAGACCACGACCGTCCCCACCGAGATCCTGCCGCTGAAGGTCGTCATGTCCAATGGCATCACGGTCACCGGGTCGGCCAGCAAGCTCAAGGCGTCGCCGATCTTCAGCAACGCGGCGTTCACCAGCGGGACCACCCAGCTCGGGGACGCCATGCTCCGCTCGGGCTTTTGGAAGACCGTGCAGGCCTCATCGCCGAACTGGCACCTGCTGCTTGGAACGCCGAAGGTGCTGCCGACGGTGACCATCAATGTCCCCGCGGCCGACGGCACCGGATTCACCTCCTCCAACGGGGCCCCGTTCGTGAACATCCTCTACAGCTGGTGGACCAAGAAGCTGCAGAGCATCATCACCGCGCACAACTTCTCGGCCACCACGCTGCCGCTGATCATTTCCGGCACGACTTTCCTGTACATCGGCAACCCTTCAAACTGCTGCGTGTACGGATATCACGGCTCGTACACCTCGGCGTCGGGGCACAATACCTACGCGTTCAGCAACTGGATCGCCGCGGGAGTCGTGGCCAACGGCAACGCGGACGTCTACACGATGAGCCACGAGGTGTCGGAGTGGGCCGCCGACCCATTCGTCAACGACATCGTCCCGATCTGGAACCAGCCGGACGGCTCCACCTGCTTCAACAATCTGCTCGAGGTCGGTGACCCGGTCGAGGCCATGCCGAAGCCCTGGTACACCATCAAGGTCGGCACGGTCACCTACCACCCGAGCGATATCGCCGGCATTTCGTGGTTCTCCCACGACAGCCCGTCGCTCCAGCAGAACGGCTTGTACTCCTACAAGGGCTACCTGAAGACACCCAACACCACCTGCTGACGGCCAGCGCGAGCAACCGGGACCGGGCAAACCCCGGTCCCGGTTGCGTGTCCGGGCCGGCGTGGCGGATCCGGTGAAGTACGGCGCGGTTGCCAGGATGGAGGAGTGACCGCACCCACCCGCCCCGACGCCGGGACCCAGCCGGGCCCTGCCACGCCGGCGCCGGTGCGCGGCGGAACCCGGCCCCTGGTGGTCTCCGGTGCGCTCGCGGCGTCCGTGGTCACGGCCACCGGGCTGGTCATTCTCACGCCGCTGGTGCTGGCCGGATGGATCGCCGCCCCGCATTCCGGCCTGGGCCTGCCCGGGGTGGTGCGGACGGCGACCTGCCTGTGGCTGGCCGCCCACCACGTGGAGATCACCGTGGCCGGCGCGGGCCGGATCGGCATGCTCCCTCTCGGCCTGGTCCTGATCCCCGGCGCGCTGCTGTGGCGTGCCGGGCGCTGGATGGTCCGTACCGGCGAGCTGACCAGGCTCAGCGATCTCGGGTACGCGGCGCTCGCGCTGGCCGCTCCGTACGCCGCGCTGTGCGGGGCGCTCGCCCTCGCCAGCCGTTCCCGGCTGGCGGCACCGTCCCTGTTTGACGCGGTCGTCGCCGGGTTCCTGCTCGCCCTGTGCGCCGGCGGCCTGGGTGGCGCGCGGGCGCTGGCGCCGTGGCCCCGGCTGTTCCGGCTCATGCCGCCCCGGTCCCGCTCGGTCGTCCTTGGCACGGCCGGGGCGCTCGCCGTGCTGACCGCGGGCGGGGCGCTGCTGGCGGGCGGTTCGCTCGCCGCGCACCTGGGGGAGTACCGGGCGATGGACGCCTCGCTCGCACCGGGGGCCGTCGGCGGTGCGCTGCTCGTCCTCGCCCAGCTCGCCTACGTGCCCAACGCCGTCGGCTGGGCCATCTGCTACTCGCTCGGGCCGGGCTTCGCGTTCGGCGCCTCGACCGTGGTGGCCCCCACCGGGGCGGCGCTCGGGCCGCTCCCGCTGTTCCCCATGCTGGCCGGGCTGCCCAGCAGCACCCATGGAATCGTGGGCTGGGTCTCCCTCGTTGTGCTCGCCCTGCCCTACCTGGCCGGCGTGGTGGGCGGCATCCTCGTGGCGCGTGCCGCGCCCACGCCCGCGGCCGAGCTTGCCCCGCTGTGGGGATTCGCCTGCGGGGTGGCGACCGGGTGCGTGATCGGCGTGCTCGCGGCGTTCTCCGGCGGGCCGCTGGGCAGCGGCCGGCTCGCTGCGGTCGGCCCTTCTGGCTGGCAGGCGACCGTGGTGGCCATTCTGGAGATCGGCGTCTCGGCGGCCGTGGCCACCGGCATCGCCAACTGGCTGAGGGTGCGCAGGGACCCAGAACTCGCGGCCGCCCGGGCCCGCCGCGCCGCCGCGCCGTCCCGGCCGGCCATGCCGGCGAGCATGTCGCCGGACGAGCCCGCCGACGGTGGGCACAGGATCTATCTGGACCAATGGGCCGGCGAGGAGGAGGACGGGCCGCCCGATGACCGTCCCCCGCTCGGTCCCGCCATGCTCCCCTGACCCGCGCGGCAGCCGCGGGGCGCAGGCGAGGCGACGCCGGTGCCTAGCCCCGTTCCGCGGCGCGCAGCGAGGAGATCTCCCGGTTCACCGCGTGGGTGAACTGCACCTGGCAGGACTGCTGGGCCGCGGTCGTGCCCGCCTCGCTCAGGCACTGGCCGTACTCCGACATCTGCCGTCCGAACACGATGAAGCCAAGCAGCAGGATCGCGCTCAGCAGGATGCCGATGCCCGCGATCGCCGTCGCCGCGGCCGACCCGTGCGGCCGCGCGGTCCTGCCTCTCCTGGCCCGCGCCAGCGAGGTCACCGCCAGCCACATCGCGACGACGCCGGCGAGCAGCGCGTAGGCGACCAGATAGACCCCGCGCTGCGGGTCGCCGAGCGCCAGCACGCTGGTCAGGCTCAACAGCGCCACCAGCAGGCCCGCCACCGCGCGCCGCTGCGCGGCCGGCTCGGCGGGCACCATGGCCTGGGGTTTGTCCGTACGCTGGTCGAAGGGGGGCATCGCACCCCTATTGTGCCCGGCTACGCTCGCTGACCAGTGCGCTTCGGCCATGTGGCACGTGTCACCGCGGGTGCCGGAGCGAGCCTGCCGCCGCCACGGGGCCGTTAAGGTGGCTCGCATGACGGCACGCCTCGTGGTCCTCGTCTCCGGGGCGGGCACCAACCTTCAGGCGCTGCTCGACGCCTGCGCTGACCCTTCCTACGGCGCGAAAGTCGTGGCGGTCGGCGCTGACCGCGCCGGGATCGAGGGCCTCGCGCGGGCACAACGGGCGGGAATACCCGTGTTCACCCACCAGGTCCGCGACCACGCCTCCCGCGCCGCATGGGACCGTGCCCTGGCCCGGTCCTGCGCGCGCTACCAGCCGGACCTGGTCATCTCCGCCGGGTTCATGAAGCTGGTCGGCCAGGACTTCCTCGACAGGTTCGCCGGGCGCTTCGTCAACACCCACCCCTCCCTGCTGCCCGCCTTCCCCGGCATGCACGCGGTCGGGGACGCGCTCGCCTACGGCGTGAAGGTGACCGGGTGCACCGTGTTCCTCGTGGACGCGGGCACCGACACCGGCCCCGTGATCGCCCAGGCAGCGGTGCCGGTCAGCGAGGATGACGATGTCGCCTCGCTGCATGAGCGGATCAAGAGGACCGAGCGCACCCTGCTGGTGGATACGGTCGGCAGGATGGTCCGGGACGGATGGTCGGTGCACGGCAGGACGGTGCTGGCCGGTCACCACGAAGCGGCGGCGAACCAGGCCCGCCGGGGATGAAGAGGGTCTTACGAAGTGACGAAGGTTCCGATCAAGCGAGCGCTGGTCAGCGTCTACGACAAGACCGGCCTGGCCGAACTGGCCGGCGTGCTGGCGGCCACCGGCGTGCAGATCGTCAGCACCGGCAGCACGGCGGCGGCCATCGCCGCGGCGGGCGTTCCGGTGACCGGCGTGGAGGACGTGACCGGGTTTCCCGAGTGCCTGGAAGGCCGGGTGAAGACCCTGCATCCCGCCGTCCACGCCGGGCTGCTCGCCGACCCTGCCCGGACCGGGCACGCCGAGCAGCTCGCCAAGCTGGGCATCGACACGTTCGAGCTGCTCGTGTCCAACCTGTACCCGTTCGAGGCCACGGTCGCCAGCGGCGCCCCGGCGGCCGAGTGCGTCGAGCAGATCGACATCGGCGGCCCGGCGATGGTCCGGGCGGCCGCGAAGAACCACGGCAGGGTGGCCGTGATCACCGACCCGGCGCAGTACCGGGCGGCCGCCGAGGCGGTCCAGGCCGGCGGCTTCACCGGCGAGCAGCGGCGCCGGCTGGCCGCTGCGGCGTACGCGGCCACCGCCCGCTACGACGCCGCTGTGGCGTCCTGGTTCGCCGCCACCTACGCGCCCGACGACGTCGCGCGCGAGACCGGCTGGCCGGACCTCGTGTCCGCCGTGTGGACCCGCCGCGAGGTGCTGCGGTACGGGGAGAACCCGCATCAGCGCGCGGCACTCTACGTACGCCCAGGCGCACCGCCCGGCCTGGCCACGGCCACCCAGTTGCACGGCAAGGCGATGTCCTACAACAACTACGGTGACGCCGCCGCGGCGTGGCGGACCGCGTTCGACTTCGCCGAGCCGTGCGTGGCGATCATCAAGCACGCGAACCCGTGCGGCATCGCCATCGGCGCCGACCTCGCCGAGGCACACCGCAAGGCGAACGCGTGCGACCCGGTGTCGGCCTACGGCGGGGTGATCGCGGCCAACGGTGTCGTCACCGCGGCGATGGCGGCCCAGGTCGCGGACATCTTCACCGAGGTGCTCGTCGCGCCCGGCTTCTCCGGCGCCGCGCTGGAGACGCTCAAGGCCAGGAAGAACCTGCGGCTGCTGCAATGCCCCGCGCCGGCCGGGACGGCGATGACGGGTCCACAGATCGAGTGGCGGCCGGTGGACGGGGGCGTGCTCCTGCAGACGGCCGACCGACTGGATGCGCCCGGGGACGACCCGGCCGCCTGGGAGCTGAAGGCGGGCCCGGCCGCATCGCCGCAGACCCTAGCCGACCTGGCCTTCGCGTGGCGGGCCTGCCGCGCGGCCAAGTCCAACGCCATCGTGCTCGCCGCGGGCGGCGCCACGGTCGGGGTGGGGATGGGCCAGGTCAACCGGGTCGACGCGGCCCGGATCGCGATCGCCCGGAGCGGGCAGCGGAGCCGGGGCGCGGTCGCCGCCAGCGATGCCTACTTCCCGTTCGCGGACGGCCTCCGGGTCCTGGCCGACGCCGGGATAGGTGCCATCGCCGAACCCGGTGGCTCGATCCGCGACGGGGAGGTCATCGCCGCTGCCCAGTCCGCCGGGGTCAGCCTCTACTTCACCGGGACCAGGCACTTCTTCCACTGAAAGGGAGCACACGTTGACCGCGCGTATTCTCGACGGCCGCGCCACCGCTGCGGCGATCAAAGAGGATCTCAGGAAACGGGTAGCCGATCTCGCCGCGGTGGGCCGGGTGCCCGGGCTGGCCACGGTACTTGTCGGCGACGACCCGGGCAGCCGCGCCTACGTCAACGGCAAGCACCGCGACAGCGTGGCGGTCGGCATCACCAGCATCCGCCGTGACCTGCCCGCCGACGCCAGCCAGGAGCAGGTCGAGGCGGTCGTCGACGAGCTGAACGCCAACCCCGAGTGCACCGGGTACCTGGTCCAGCTCCCGCTGCCCGCAGGCCTGGACCCGCTGGCCATCCTGCACCGGGTGGACCCGGCCAAGGACGCCGACGGCCTGCACCCGGTCAACCTGGGCAAGCTGGTGCTGGGGGAGCCGGGCCCGCTGCCCGGCACGCCGAGGGGCATCGTGGAACTGCTGCGGCGCTACGACGTCCCGATCGCCGGGGCGGACGTCACCGTGATCGGGCGCGGCATCACCGTGGGCCGTTCGCTCGGCCTGCTGCTCACCCGGCGCACCGAGAACGCGACCGTCACCCTGTCCCACACCGGGACCAGGGATCTGGCCGCGCACACCCGGGGCGCGGACATCGTGGTGGTGGCGGCCGGCCGGCCGGGCCTGCTCACCGCGGACATGGTCAGGCCCGGCGCCGCGGTGGTGGATGTGGGCATCACCAGGACCGAGGCCGGGCTGATCGGCGACGTCGCGCCCGAGGTCGCCGAGGTGGCCGGCTACCTGGCGCCGGTGCCGGGCGGTGTCGGGCCGATGACCAGGGCCATGCTGCTCACCAACGTGGTCGAGGCCGCGGAGCACGCGATTCGACCAAAAAGCTACTAGCAAGTAACATAGTCACGCCGTGCGCGGGAAGCACCCCGCGGCAGGGACGGACGGCCGCGTTTGGCAGTCTTGACCCAGCCCGGATACCAGCGCCGGGCCGAACACGGACAGGGGCAGGAGGTCGGCCACCGGTCATGAACATCGTCGTCTGCGTCAAGCAGGTCCCCGACACGTGGGCGGAGCGCACGCTGCGGCCGGAGGATTCGCGGCTCGACCGTGCGTCCGTCGACGGGGTCATCAACGAACTCGATGAGTACGCGATCGAGGAGGGGCTCCGCCTGGCCGAGGCGCACGGGGGCGAGGTGACCATCCTCACCATGGGCCCGGACAAGGCCAGCGAGTCGATCCGCAAGGCGCTGTCCATGGGGGCCGACAAGGCGGTGCACCTGGTGGACGACGCGCTGGCGGGCTCCGACGCGCTCGCCACCTCGCTGGCGCTGGCCACCGTGCTCCAGCGCACCGGGTTCGACCTGGTCATCCTGGGCTCGGAGTCGACCGACGCGCGGACCGGCCTGCTCGCCGCGATGCTGGCCGAGCGGCTCGGCTGCCCCCAGCTCAGCCTGGCCAGCAAGGTCGAGGTCGACGGGAACGCCATCACCATCCACCGGCAGGCGGACTACGGCTACGACAAGGTCGAGGCCACCCTGCCCGCCGTGGTCAGCGTGGTGGAGAAGATCAACGAGCCGCGGTACCCGTCGTTCAAGGGGATCATGGCGGCCAAGAAGAAGCCGGTCGAGGTGCTGAGCATCGCCGACGCCGGGATCGACCCCGCGCAGGTCGGCCTGGGCGCCGCCGCGACCGAGGTGGTCAGCTTCAGCAAGCGTCCGCCCCGCGAGGCCGGCACGATCGTCAAGGATGAGGGCGACGGCGGCGTCAAGGCGGCCGACTTCCTCGCCGCGCAGAAGTTCATCTGACCGGAAGGCCAGCAAACTCCTATGTCTGAGATCCTCGTCCTCGCCGCGCACGACGGTGAGTCGGTCAAGAAGGTCACGCTCGAACTGCTGACCCTGGCCCGCAGGTTCGGCGAGCCCGCCGCGGTCTGGCTGGGCTCGGGGGCCGACGCGGCCAGGGAACGCCTTGCCGAGTACGGCGCCGCCAAGGTCTACGTCGCCGGCGGCGACGACATGGCGGACTACGTGGCCGCGCCCGCCGCCGAGGTGCTGGCGGCGCTCGTCGCGCAGGCCTCTCCCGCGGCCGTGCTGGTCCCGGCCACGGCCGAGGGCAAGGAGGTGGCCGGCCGGCTCGCGGTCAAGATCGGTTCCGGCGTGCTGACCGACGCGGTCGACCTCACCCCCGGTGACGGCGGCCCGGTCGCGGAACAGTCCATCTTCGGCGGCGCCATCATCGTGAAGTCCAAGGTCACCAAGGGCATCCCGATCGTGGCGGTGCGGCCGAACGCGGTGCCGCCGGAGGCATCCCCCGGGGCCGCGGCGCTGGAACCGGCCGGTGTCGAACTGAGCGACGCGGCCAAGGGCGCGCACATCACCGAGCGGGTCGCCCAGGAGCGCAGCGAGCGCCCGGAACTGACCGAGGCGTCCATCGTGGTGTCCGGCGGCCGCGGGGTCGGCAACGCGGAGAACTTCGCCCTGATCGAGGGCCTGGCGGACCGGCTGGGCGCGGCGGTGGGTGCGTCCCGCGCCGCCACCGACGCCGGCTGGTACCCGCACCAGTTCCAGGTGGGCCAGACCGGCAAGACCGTGTCGCCGCAGTTGTACCTCGCGGTCGGCATCTCGGGCGCGATCCAGCACCGGGCCGGCATGCAGACGTCCAAGACCATCATGGTGATCAACAAGGACCCAGAGGCGCCGATCTTCGAGCTTGCCGACTTCGGTGTGGTGGGCGACCTGTTCAAGGTCGTGCCGCAGCTCACCGAGGAGATCGCCCGGCGCCAGGGGTCCTGATCCGGCGCCGTCGGCGGCCCGGGCACGGGGCTGGAAGTCCAGCTAGGCTGAGGTTTGTCATGGACTACACCGACGGGGCAGGCCAGCCGGGGGCCGCCGGCGCAGCCGAGCAGGACCCGCACCCACTGATCTATCTGGACAACGCGGCGACCGCGCCGATGCTCCCCGAGGCCATCGCGGCCATGACGGACGAACTCGCCCGCCTCGGCAACCCCTCCTCGCTGCACAACGCCGGCCGCCGGGCCCGCCGGGTGGTCGAGGAGTCCCGGGAGCAGATCGCCGAGGCGTTCGGCGCCCGGCCCAGCGAGGTGATCTTCACAAGCGGCGGAACCGAGGCGGACAACCTGGCGGTGAAGGGCCTGTTCTGGGCCCGCCGGGACAACGGCCCGCACCGCCGCAGGGTGCTGGTACCGGCCACCGAGCACCACGCGGTGCTGGACTCGGTGGGCTGGCTGGCCAGCCACGAGGGCGCGGAGATCGGCTGGATCGGCGTGGACGGCACCGGGATGGTGTCCGCGGACAGCCTGCGGGAGGCGATCGGCCCGGACCCGGACGGCGTGGCGCTGGTCAGCGTGATGTGGGCGAACAACGAGGTCGGCACGATCGCGCCGATCGCGGAACTGGCCGCGGTCTGCGCCGAGCACCGGATCCCGCTGCACACCGACGCGGTGCAGGCGGCCGCGCAGGTGCCCGTCCAGTTCGCCGAGAGCGGCGCGGACGCGCTCACGATCACCGGGCACAAGCTCGGCGGGCCGGTGGGCGCGGGGGCGCTGCTGCTGGCCCGGGGTGCCCAGCCGGTGCCGGTGCTGCACGGCGGGGGCCAGGAGAGCGACATCAGGTCCGGCACCCTGGACGCGCCCGCGATCCGCGCCTTCGCGGCCGCCGCCCAGGTCGTGGCCAAGACCAGGGACTTTGAGGCGGTCCGGCTGGCCGCGCTGCGGGACGACCTGGTCGCCAGGGTGATCGCGGCGGTGCCCGACGCGATACTCAACGGCGCGCCCCCCGGCCCGGCCCGGCTGCCGGGTAACGCCCACTTTTCCTTCCCCGGGTGCGAGGGCGACGCGCTGCTCATGCTGTTGGACGCCAGGGGCATCGCCTGCTCCACCGGGTCCGCGTGCACCGCCGGGGTGGCCCGGCCCAGTCACGTGCTGCTCGCCCTGGGCGCCGACGAGGCCAGGGCCAGGGGCTCGCTGCGTTTCTCGTTCGGCCAGTGCTCGACCCAGGCTGATTGCGAGGCCGTGGGGGAGGTGATCGGCGAGGCGGTCGAACGTGCCCGCCGGGCCGGACGGTCATGATGCGTTACGCAACCCCGTGGTGACCTGGCCACGCTCCGCGAAACCGTGAACCCGGGCAACCCCCGTCACGAGCAGGTTCCGGGGAACCCGGTCACGGGCTGGTGATCGCCTGTTCCGGGCTCACCACGAAGGTGGCGCTGATCGTAGCCGGGTCGCCGTCATGTATCAGTCCGAAGCAGCCCCGGACATCGAAGAAATGCAGGCCGCTGCGGTTGGTGAGCACGGTCAGGCGGCCGGTGGCGTCGGAATAGCGGAACCGCACGTGGCCGTCGCGCGCGCCCGCGCCGGTGCCGTCGATCACCGCGGTGCACTGGGTGCCGGCCATCTGGATCTGCATGTGGCTGATGGTTCCGGTTACCACGCCGCTGCCATCGGACGACAGGTTCAGGTGCCAGGGCAGGCCGGTGGCCGTCATCTCAAACACCAAGCGCCGCGCGGACATGACCGCGTCGGCAAGCGGGTTGGTGCACGTGTGGAAGCCGAACGCGGAGATCGAGCCCGCGCCGGAGCCGGCGACCCCTCTGCCGCTCTTCAGCGTGCCGCTCGCTGTCAGCGACCGGCATGTCATCAGCCCGCCGAATTTGGTGTCGGTGATCGGCGCATGCCCCGACCTCGCCGTGACGGCGCCGCCAGGCGTGATGGTCCAGGTGGCCGCCGCCGGGGTGGTGTTTGTTCCCTGGGCGGCGAGGGCGCTGGCGGTTCCCAGCGCCGCGGTGAGCATCGCGGCGCAGCCGGCCAGCAGCAGGCGCGCAAAGCCCGTTCGCATCGGCAGTCCTCCTGGCTCGCCGAGTGCTGAACCCAAGAATGCGCGCGGCGGGCCAGAGCCACAAGGGCGCGGCGGCAGGGGTGCGGCGGAGAGGCGAGGGTGCGGCGTGGCGGCGGGGGTGCGTGGAGGTGGGGGTGCGGCGCGGGCGCGAGGATGTAGCGCGGGGGCGGATGTGCCGCGGACGCGCGGGTGCGGCGAGGCCCATAGGCTGGACGGGTTATGAGCGGGATGCGGGTGCTGGCGGCCATGTCGGGCGGGGTGGACTCGGCGGTGGCCGCGGCGCGGGCGGCGGACGCCGGTCACGAGGTGACCGGGGTCCATCTCGCGCTGTCGCTGAACCCGCAGTCATACCGCACCGGGGCGCGCGGCTGCTGCACGCTGGAGGACGCCAGGGACGCCAGGCGCGCGGCGGACGTGATCGGGATCCCGTTCTACGTGTGGGACATGGCCGAGCGGTTCCACCGCGACGTGGTGGAAGACTTCGTGGCCGAATACGCGCGCGGGCGCACCCCCAACCCGTGCCTGCGCTGCAACGAGAAGATCAAGTTCGCGGCGGTGCTGGACCGGGCGGTGGCCCTGGGCTTCGACGCGGTCTGCACCGGTCACCATGCGCGGCTGGCGGGCGGCCGCCTGCACCGCAGCCCGGACCTGGCCAAGGACCAGTCCTACGTGCTCGCCGTGCTCACCCGCGAGCAGCTTGACCGGGCCCTGTTCCCGCTCGGTGACTCCACCAAGGCGCAGGTGCGGGCCGAGGCGGCGGCGCGCGGGCTGGCGGTGGCCGCCAAGCCGGACAGCCACGACGTCTGCTTCATCCCCGACGGTGACACACGCGGGTTCCTTTCCGGCGCGCTGGGCCGGGCGCCCGGTCCCATCGTGGACGCCGAC
>Ga0207664_10002991_pt1 | contig 11229 bp, 11 predicted proteins | sample LARL83metaG_FD_184349 | JGI IMG/M metagenome (GOLD analysis project Ga0207664, IMG submission 184349) | Corn, switchgrass and miscanthus rhizosphere microbial communities from Kellogg Biological Station, Michigan, USA - LAR L8-3 metaG... | ecosystem: Host-associated > Plants > Roots >...
CAAGAGCTGGACGCCGATTAGCTCTGGCATTCCGGACATCGCGTACACTCGCACGATTCGCGAGGATCCCGTGAAGCGCGGCCTGCTCTACGCCGGAACCGAGATCGGCGTGTTCGTCTCCTTCGATGATGGCGCACGCTGGCAATCGATGCAGCTCAACCTGCCCCGCAGCTCCGCGCGTGATCTCATCGTGCACGGCAACGATCTGGCAGTGGCCACGCACGGGCGCTCGTTCTGGGTGCTCGACAACCTCTCGCCGCTTCGTCAGCTCTCGGATGCGATCCGGCGCGAGCCCGTGCATCTCTTCGCGCCGGACACCGCGATCCGCTGGGATGGCGGCCGCGAGCGCAGGAGCACCGCCGCCGGGCAGAATCCGGCGTCCGGCGTGGTGGTCGACTACACCTTCCGCGAAAAGCCGAAGGGACCGGTCACGCTCGCGTTTCTCGATCCGGCGGGCAAGGCGATTCGCACCTTTTCATCGAAGGGTGCTCCCGGGGAAGGCGCGAACGCCGACTCGTCCGGCAAGAGTGCGAAGGACTCGAGCGAGAAGACGCAGCACGACACGACCGCGGCGCGAGGCCGCAAGAAGAAGATCGAGAGCGACGACAGTACATCGTATGCGCCCAGCGATTCGCTCGTCACCACCCGCGTCGGCATGAACCGCTTCGTGTGGAACCTCCGCTACGAGGACGTGAAGCACATCAAGGAGATTCTCATCGACTACGGCACGATCAACGGACCGATGGTGCAGCCCGGCAAGTACACGGTGCGACTCACCGCGGACGGCAAGTCGTACACGCAGCCGTTCGTCGTCGTCAACGATCCGCGCACGAGCGCGTCGCTGGCGGATCTGCAGGCGCAGGCCGCCGCGTGGTTCCGGCTGCGCGACGCGCTGGACTCCACCGTCACGTCGGCGCGGCAGATCGAGACCATGGAGAAACAGCTCGATCAGCGAGTGGAACAGGTGAAGAAGGCGCCGTACGCGTCACGCGTGTCGGACGCCGCGAAGCCGTTGCGGGCGAAGCTCGAGGCGATTCGAGAGGAGCTCGTGGAGGTGCACTCGCACGCGGATGAGATCACGCTGCACTATCCGGTGAAGCTCTACAACATGATGCTGACGCTGAACATCCAGCTCATCATGGGAGACTTTGCGCCCACGCAATCACAGCTGGAGTCGCTCAAGGATCTCTCCGGCAAGACCGACGTGCAGCTGCAGAAGCTCCGCGAGCTGGAGAACGGCGATGTCGGGGCGTTCAACCGCCTCATGAAGGAGCTCGACGTGCCGGCGGTGAGCGTGAAGACCTCGAAAGTCGTGATGTAGGCTGCAGAAAGCCCGGCGAGATCGTTCATCTCGCCGGGCTTTCTGTCACTCGGGCTTGCCCTCCGCGTGCGGCGGAGTCGCGACGCCCGGAGGAAGGCCGGCTGGCGCTTCGGGAAGTTGAAGCACCGGCGCGTCGTGGATGATCTTCCCGCCCAGATACGCGGCGTACGCGACGGAACCGAATCCGGCGAGCGCGCCGATCAATACGGCGGCGCGCATCCAGCCGGGAATGATCTCGTCGCGGCGCTTCAAGGCACGCCACCATCCGTAGGCGGCGATGGCGCCGGCGACGAGGATGATCACCATCGCGATCCCCGCAGCATTGTCGTGCGCATCGATCACGCCGCGCTTGATGTACCATGGATCGCGCAGCGCGTGGTCCGCCTCATCTCCCGTGAAGTGAACCGGGTAGACCACCAGTCCCGCAGCCGTGAGCATCGCCATCGCGTTGAGCCACAACGCTCGGCGATTCGTGATCGCGGCTGCGAGTGCGGCCACCAGCCCGACGACGGTGAGCACCACGGGAAAGTGGTTGATCAGGAGATGGACGTACGGCCAGGTGAGCGTGGGCACGTGGTGATGGATTCGGGTAAACGGCGGGTCGTCTCAGTCCTCGACCTTCATGTGTCCCATCATCCCGAGCGCGGCATGAGGGTCGCACTGAAAGTAATACGTGCCCTCCGCGAAGTTCACGGGAACATCGAACGTCTGGTCGGGAAGCTGCAGCATGTCGCTCGCGGGTGGAAGATTGCTCTTGCCGGCATTCGAGTCGGGAAGGAAGTGCACGTTGTGAACGCCGCTCTTCAGGGTGAAGCGGACGACATCGCCCCTGTGCACCTCGAACGTCGCCGGCTTGAAGTAATTCCCCTTCTCGTCGCTGTTGAGCTCTACCGTAACGATCTTGCCGGTAGGAGTGGCTGCAGCCGGCGCATTGCTGGCGGCCGCAGGCGCCGCATTGCCGTCGGTGCCTTGTGCGGAGTCCTTCGTTCCGCACGCCGCGGCCACGGCGCAGAGCAGGATCGTTTGCAGCAAGAGCTGTCGCTTCATGTAATCTCCCAGGTGATGGTTGGAATGGCAGAGCACGAACGTTCAGAAATCCCTGCGCGCGAAGGCGCGCATGCCGAACAGCAGCGGCATCGTGACCCATAGCGAGAGCGCGGCGGCCGTGACGGCCATCCCGTACTCCTTGCCGAAGAAGTCGAGGAATACGGCACCCGTGTACCCCATCATCGCGGCGCCGTCGAAGCGCAGCAGCAACGACACGCGTGCGATGTCGATCGGGTTCGCGAGCATCAGGCCGAGCGCCGCGTGCTCGAGCGGATAGCTCGAGAAGGCGGCGAGCACGAAGAGCACGAAGCCATCGTACACGACGGTCAGGAGCATCCAGGCGCCGATCGCAGCGCCGAGTCCGCGCAGCCGGTCCTCGCATCGAAGCGCGATGAGCGAGGCGATGCCAGTGAAGACGCACGTGAGCACGACCCCCGATGTCAGCAGCCACGCGAGCGTGCCGATCGCCGAGCCGTCGCTGCCGTGAAGGAGGAACGGAGTGCCGAGTCCGATGACGAACGCGAGCACGAGCGGGAGGGTGAGGCCGAGATAGAGCCCGCCGTACAGCTGCCGGCGATTGACCGGCTGTGCCAGCAGCAGCTCGATGAATTCGCGTGCGTTGTACAGGTAGACCGTGCCGAAGACGATCGACACCAGAGGCACGAGAAAGAGCACCACGCTCACGAGGCTGAGCTGCACCTTCATCGGATCGGCGCTGAAGCGCAGCAGCACTTCGGAGACGAGCATGAAGAACGCGGCGTACGCGATCAGCCAGCGACTGCGCGCCGCATCTCTCGACTGGTACTTGAGTACCTTGAGCAGCGTGTTCATGCAGCCTCCGTGAGCACGCCGCGGCGCATCATCGTCGCGATCGCGCGCTCGAGTGTCGTCTGAGCGGTGATTCGTTTGAGCTCCAGGAGCGTGCCGACGAAGAGCGCGCGCCCCTCCAGCATGAACGCGACGTCGTCCGCCAGCTCCTCCAGCTCGTTCATGATGTGCGAGGTCACGATGAAGCTCCGCCCCGACGCTCTCGCGGCCAGAATCTTGTCCTTCAGGATTCTGCTCGAGAGCGGATCCAGACCCGCGGTGGGCTCGTCGAGCACGAGCAGCTCGGGCGAGAACAGGAATGCCATCACCGCGTTCACCTTCTGACGCGTGCCGCCCGAGAGCACACGCAGCGGCTTGGCGAGGGAGGGCTCGAGCTCCAGCAGCTGGATGAGCTCCGTGTCGAGCGGAGTCCCCGCGCCCCGAAGATCCTGGAGCATCGCGAGCAGCTCCGCACCGGTGAGATTCTCGGGGTACCGCGCGATCTGCGGCATGTAGCCGATGCGCGAGCGATAGCCCTCCCCTCCGGTCACCCTGCTGCCGCCGAACGTGATCTCGCCGGCATCGGGATGCGTGAGCCCCAGAAGGCACTTGATCAGCGTCGTCTTTCCCGCGCCGTTCGGGCCGACGATTGCCAGAACACGACCGGAGCGAGCGACGAGATCGACCGAGCGAAGCACGGGCAGCGAGCCGAACGCCTTCCCGAGATTGGCGATGCGAACGAGTGGCTCGATCATTGTACCCAGCGCATGGAAGGAGCGGTGTCCATCAGCGTCTCGGGCGTCAGTGCCGGAATCACGCGCTCGGCCGCATCGAGGAGATAGAGAAAGTTGCTGCGCAGCAGGATGAGCGCGGGCTCCGTCTGCGCGACCACCACCGACGCCAGGCGCACCGGCGAGTACGGCACGTCGCCGACGCCGTCGTGATTGCGGTCGTAGCCGTCGTACGCGGACCAGTAGTTCCCACGGAACGTGCTCGAGCTCGACCGGCTGTTCGTCGCGACATCGAAGGTGTTGCCGGCGAAGTCGTTGCCGGTGAACTGCGCGTCTTCGGTGCTCGCCTGGAGCTTGAGCGCCCATCCGTTGTCCACGAACCGATTGCGATCCGCGATGAGCCGGGTCGCGCCATCGGCGACGAGGCCCGCGGTGTTGTCCAGAAAATAGTTCCGCTCGAGACGGCTGTCGGCGATCTCCTTGAGCAGCAGGCCGTACGCCGCGGAGCCGCGATTCCCCTCGAAGCGATTCTCCACCATCTGCACGCGGTGCGAGTACATCACGGCGACGCCCGCGCCGTTGTGACGGAACGTGTTGCCTTCGTAGTCACAGCTGTCCGAGTACATGAAGTGCAGGCCGTAGCGGAGATTGTCCCTGCTCACGTTTCCGTGCACGTGCGCCTGGCGCGTGAACTCGAAGTAGATGCCATCGCGATGTCCCGTGATCTGATTGCGCACGATGCTGATGTCGCGCGAGTGCCAGAGGTGAATGCCGTTCCCGGACGACGCATCCCGGACATGCTCGGCGCGCAGCTGATTCCCCTCCACCACGCACGTCGACACCTCCTGCAGGTAGATCCCGAAGAACGCGTTGTCGATTCTGTTGTCGAGGATCTGGCAATCCGATGCCCGCACGACCTTGATCGCCGCGAGATCCTCCGTGAACGCCACGCCCACGTTGACGAAGTGGAGCGCGCGAACCGTCACGCTGTCGCCGGTGATGGTCATGATCTGCCGCTTCCCCTGGCCATCCAGAATCGCATCGCCCTCACCCACGATGCGCACGGGCATCCCCACGACGATCGTCGTATCGCGATACGTGCCCGGATGCACGAGGATCGTCCCGCCGCGCGCGACGAGCGTCAGCGCTGCGCCGATCGTGCGCACCGGGCCGCCCGGAGAGACCTCGACGATGAGCGCGCCGCGCGCCTGTCGCGCGACGGGCGCCTGTGCCAGCGAGATGCCCGGGCTCATCGATGCCAGCACGGCGATCAGCCACTTGACCGCACGCCGATCAGGCACTCGCGTGCTCGCTGGCCGTCGAGCGAAACACCGTCACGACCGCGAGCGTCGCGAGCGCGAACGCGATGAACGCCAGCCACCCTCCGGCATCGGGCCACGAAACGGCGGTGAAGTTGAGAAGCTGCTTCACGCCCATGAGCGGCGGCTGGTAGTTCATGCCGGGGATCTTGATGATCGCATGCTCGAAATCGATGTTGTGGCCGTAGTCGTACTCCCACCGCCAGAAATCGACGAGCCCACCTGCACTCGCCAGGAAGAAGCCGGCGAACCATCCATACAGCGGCGCGCGGCGCCCGATCAGGGCGACCATCAGCCCCGTCGCGATCAAGGCTCCCAGGATCCACGGCATCAGCCGGAGCTCCGGAATGGCGTCGGGCGTGATGCGCTGCATTCCGATGTAGTGATTGAGCCCGTTGATGTTGTCGAGATCGTAGACCGTCACGCCGCGGATGCTGTTGATGCTGATCCGCATGCCCAGTCCCTCGGGATACTGCGGCGCGACGAGCTGCACGCGCCACAGAGGGAGGAAGAACAACCCGGACAGACTGAGTGACGCGAGAGCGGTCGCCAGTCGTGCGAATCGGGAGATGGGGCGAGTCACTTGTGCTCCTTTTTCGCACCGTGCCCGGATGCGTGCTCGTGCTCGTGCTCGGTCTCTTCCGCGCTCCGTGCGACCGCCGTCTGCGTCGTGCGGCTGGTATTGGCCATCAACGCCACCGTCGATCCCGCGGGCGACACGCGCACGTAGCCCTGCATCTCCTGGTGCAGCGCGGAACAGAAGTCCGTGCAGTAGAACGGATAGACCGCGGGCGCCTGCGGAATCCACTTGAGCGTGCGCGTCTCGCCAGGCGGCAGCGTCATCCCCGACGTCGTCGCGCCGAACACCGCGAAGCCGTGCGCGATGTTCCAGTCCTGCTCGATGTTGGTCACGTGGAAGTAGACCGTGTCGCCAACCTGGATCCCCTCGAGCACGTCCGGCGCGAAGTGGCTGCGGATCGCGATCATCTTCACATCCACGCGCTTGCCGTGGCGCTCGATGCCGCCATCGTGCTCCGCCATGGTCACGAAGGGATTCGCATTCTCGCTCAGCTTCTCGAACTTGAGCGACGAGGGCTGCAGCAGCGTCGCCGGCACGGCCTGCGCGTAGTGCGGCTCCCCGAGCGTCGGGAAGTCCAGCAGCATCTTCATCTTGTCGCCGCTGATGTCGATGAGCTGCGCGGAGCGCGAGCCTTCCGGACCGGTCGGCAGATAGCGGTCCTTCGTGATCTTGTCGAGCGCGAGCAGGTACTTCCCGTATGGCTTCATGCCGTCGCCACCCGGAATCATGATGTGGCCCACGGAGTAGTACACGGGAATCCGGTCCAGCACCTGCCACGTCCCCAGCTTCCACTTCACGACTTCGGACGAGATGAACATCGAGGTGTACGCGTTGCCCTTGCCGTCGAACTCCGTGTGCAGGGGACCGAGCCCGGGCTTCTGCACCTCGCCGGCGATCACCGCGTCGTAGCGGAGCACCGGGACGTCATCGATCGTCTTCTCGAACTGCTTGCCCTCGATGGCCTTGGTCATCCGCGTGAACGAGTGCACGGGAATCACCGTCGCCAGCTTGCCACCGGCGACGATGTACTCGCCCGAGGGATCGATGTCGACGCCATGCGGGGACTTGGGCGTCGGGAGATAGTAGACCAGCCCCTCGCAGTCGGCGGGGTAGAGCATCGTCACGCCGCTCTTCGTCTCGCTCGAGGCGACCTTCGTGCTCGGATCGACGAAGTTGTGCACGTACGTGCCCGGGAACTTCTTCGACTTGCCGGCAGCGATGCACTCTTCGGCCCGCTTGTAGTTCACGGCCGCGATGTAGTCCTTGTCCGCCTGCGAGGCGTTCACCTCGAGCTTCGTGTTGGCCTGCTCGGAATTGTACGTCGTGAAGAAGAACCATCCATCGGACGGGCCTTTCCCCGCGTGTCCGAGATCGTAGTCGTATCCCGGCATCATGATCTGGAACGCGATGTCCATCTTCCCCGGCTCGTTCGCGCGGACGAAGGTCAGCGTTCCCTTGAAGTTCTTCTTGTAGCTCTCGATGGGGACATCCGCCTGCGGGATCGGTACGCTGAAGCGCGTCGCGGACACGACGTACTTCGTATCGGGCGTCGCGAACGGCGATGCATGCCCGCCGGCGGCGTTGGGGATCTGGATGATCTCGTCGGTCTCGAAGCGCTTGAGATCGATGCGCGCGATGCGCGGAGTGTTGTTGGCGTTGATGAACAGCCAGCGGCCGTCCGGAACGCCGTTCGTCAGCGACATTTCGGTGTGATGCGAGTCGTCCCACGGCACGGAGCCGAAGGTCGTGGAGAGCATCGCCTTCGTTTCTTCGCTGTAGCCGTATCCAGTCTGCGGATACTGCGAGAAGACGGGGATCTGCTTGAAGAGCCGCCCCGACGGCAGCCCGTACACCGTCACCTGTCCGCTGAATCCGCCCGAGAGGAACGCGTAGAACGTGTCGTAGGAGCCTGGCGCGACGTAGACGCGCGAAGCCGCATCTCCCGCCAGAAGGTTGGACGTGCTCGCGCTCTTTCCGCTGGGCGCGCAGGCGTAGCCGAGAACGCCGAGCGCGAGAACGATCGAGGCTGCGGCGCTGGTGCTCCTGATCCGTGAAGTCGACATGAGTCCTGAGGTTGAAGCGCGCGGGGTTGGCGCGTGTGACTCGAGGGAACGCTGAACTTCCCCGAAGCTAGGACTCGTCGATTCACGCCACAGTCGGGCGTTGGGTGCATCTCACGTGAGAGATCTTCCGCTCGGCCCTCAGGGAAACGCTGACAGATCAGGCCGTTCGCTCCGCACCACTAGATTTCTCCAATGCCATCTCACCAGCCGCTGGCCCTCCTCTTCGATCTCGACGGCACCCTGGCCGATTCGATCGCGCTCCTCCTCGCCTCCTTTCAGCACACCTTCCAGGCGCACGGCAAAGCCGTTCCGCCGAACGAGGAGTGGATCGCCGGGATCGGCACGCCGCTCATCACGCAAATGCGCCACTTCGTTCCGACGGAGGAGGAGGCGCAGCGGATGATCCTCACGTATCGCGAGTTCCAGCGCACGCACCACGACGAGATGCTGCGCGAGTTCGAGGGAGTGGACGAGACGCTCGCGCTGCTCAAGTCGCGCGGGCATCCGATGGCGCTCGTCACGAGCAAGGGAAACGATCTCGCGCACCGCGCGCTCGAGTGGCTGCATCTCACTCGCCACATCGACGTGGTCGTGGGCATGGAATCGACCGAGCGCCACAAGCCGGAACCGGATCCCGTGCTGCACGCCCTGGCCGAGCTCGGGTCCAGCCCCTCGAATGCCCTCTTCCTGGGCGACTCCCCGCACGACATCGAGGCCGGGAATGCCGCAGGCGTCATCAGTGTGGCGGCACTTTGGGGGCCCTTCCCCCGTACGGTGCTGGAAAGGGCGTCTCCGACCTACTTCCTCGAGCACATCCGTGAGCTCCCGGCGCTCGTAGGCCGGCTGGAACCTGCCCGCAGCTCCTAGACCCTGGATTCAAACCCTTCCGAGGCTTCCGTCATCTGATCTCCCAACGAGACCAGAGGGTCGATCTGGATGACGGCGATGGCGACCGAGGTGTTTCCGATTCAACACACCGATGACAGCGGCACCGCGATCGACCGCGCCGCCAGCGGAGACAGACATGCGTTCGAGCATGTCTATCGCACGCATCTGAATCACGTCTATTCGCTCTGTGTGCGAATGACGGGGGACCGGACGCGCGCCGAAGAGCTGACGCAGGACGTGTTCGTTCGGGCGTGGGAGAAGCTGCCGACGTTCAGGGGAGAAAGCGCGTTCTCGACCTGGCTGCACCGGCTCACCGTGAACGTCGTGCTCAACGAGCGGCGTGTGGAAGGACGCGATCGAAGCCGGACGGTGTCCTCGGACGACGATGATGAGAGTGTGGCGCCCGCGGGCTCCTCCGCCCAGCCGCTGCACGCGGAAAAGCTGGACCTCGAACGGGCGATCGCGAAGCTGCCCCGGGGCGCACGGCGAGTGTTCGTGCTGCACGACGTGGAAGGCTTCACGCACGATGAGATCGGAACGATGCTCGGAGTCACGGCGGGTGGATGCAAGGCGCAGCTGCACAGGGCGCGGCTGCTCTTACGGGAGGCGTTGACGCGATGACATACGACAAACACGACTGTGATCTGATGTGCGAGCGGCTCGCGGCCTATCTCGAAGGCGATCTGTCGCCGGCCGAGCAGGCGCAGGCGGATCAGCATCTGACCGAGTGCGCGGCGTGCGCCGAATCGCTGGTGGAGCTGCGCGCGATCGCGAGCGAGGCGGCACAGCTCCCGCTCCTCACCCCATCGCGTGATCTGTGGGCCGGCATCGAGTCGCGGATCTCGACACCCGTCACGCGACTGGACGCGACACGCACACCGGTGCGCCGCGCACCCCGCCGCTCGTGGCAGCTCGCGATCGCCGCGGGCGCGCTCGTCGCGGTGAGCGCGGGCACCACGTACCTGATCACGGCACGCTCGGGCGCGGCGGGCCCGCAACCGGTGACCGTCGCCGCGACCAGCGCCGCCCCTCATCAGAGCTCGCAGGCTGGAACCGCGCCTGCTCCGGCAACCGTCTCCACGCAACAGGCCGGACCGGTGCGGGCCGCTGCGGCTCCGGTCGCGCCCTCCGCGGGCACGGGAACGCTCGTGTCGGGCAGGAAGTACGTGAGCGCCACCCGCGTCTACGATCGCGAGATCGCGCTGCTCGACAGCCTCGTGCGCACCCGGCGCGAATCGCTCGACCCGAAAACCGTCCAGATCATCGAACAGAATCTGAAGATCATCGATCGCGCCATCGCCGAGAGTCGGGCGGCGCTCGCGAAGGATCCGAGGAGTCCGCTGCTCACGAACCGACTCGACAACGTTCTCGGCAGCAAGGTCGAGCTGCTCCGGACGATCGCCTTTCTACCAACTCAAAGCTGATGGAGCCGCTCATGTCCGCCCCCTGGCGCCTTGCCACACTCGCGTTTCTCGTCGTTGCCGTTCCGCTGCAGGCGCAGCATCGCAACAGGAAATCGCACGACGAGGACAGAGACGACTCCGAGTTCACGCTCGACACCACCGTCGCGTTCAACCGCTCGGGCACCGTCGACCTGCAGAGCTTCTCGAGTGACATCAGGATCACCGGCTGGGACCGGGACGAGGTGAAGATCCACGCGAAGTCGCGCAATGAGATCCGGTTCGACTCGTCGCCGTCTCGTGTCTCGCTCGTGGAGAATCCTGGCGATCACGGCGATGAGGATCGCAACGACTCGGGACGTGAGTACGGGTTCGAGGTCTCGGTTCCCAGGTCCGCGCGACTGGTCACGCGATCGATCTCGGGCGACATCAATGTGAGCGATGTCGCGGATATCGAGGCGCACACGGTCAGCGGTGATCTCGGCGCTACGAACGTTGCGAGCCACGCGGATCTGGAGACGATCTCCGGCGACCTCACCGTCACCAACGCGGCCGCGGGAATGCGCGCGAGCACGGTGAGCGGCGACATCCAGGCGCGGAAGATCACGGGCGAAGTGTCGGCGCAGAGCGTGAGCGGCGACGTGGTGCTCCAGGATGTGACCTCGGCGTTCGTGCGCTCCGAGACCGTCTCCGGCGAATTGCACTTCTCGGGACCGGTGGATCCGAAGGGACGCTACGAGTTCCACTCGCACTCCGGCGATGTGGATCTGGATCTCACCGGCGGCGCGGGGAATGCCACGCTCGACGTGGAGACGTACAGCGGCGACCTCGACACCGGATGCGCGATGACGCTGCAACCCGGGGGCCGCGGCGACCGTATGGGCAAGCGTGGAACTCTCACGATGGGCAATGGCGGCGGGGCTCACTTCGTTCTCAGGACCTTCAGCGGCGACCTGCACATCAGGGGCTGCCGCGCACATGGAGACAGATAACATGCGTCACGTCCACTCCGGCCTGCTCGCCGCCGCGGCGCTCATCACCTTCGCCGCTCCCGCCTTCGCGCAGCGCGACTA
>Ga0207664_10002992_pt1 | contig 11228 bp, 18 predicted proteins | sample LARL83metaG_FD_184349 | JGI IMG/M metagenome (GOLD analysis project Ga0207664, IMG submission 184349) | Corn, switchgrass and miscanthus rhizosphere microbial communities from Kellogg Biological Station, Michigan, USA - LAR L8-3 metaG... | ecosystem: Host-associated > Plants > Roots >...
CTATCGGTTATTTTAGGAGGTACGCTGACATCACATATTACATAGTGTCAGTAACACAATACTTAATTATTGCTTTACTAATAGTAACGGTTCTAGAGGTTGAAATTTTAAGCCAATATCATACCATTCTAGTCCTAATTTTGATTCTTCTGAGTCTTTCCCTTTCTGCAGGCCTTTCAGCCCTTCTTGCATTTCGATTTTTACTGTGGATAAAATATAAAAGAGATTATCTCATAATCGCGTACACCGCTTCTGCTATCCTCATAAGCGTCAATTCCATTTTTATTGCCTTGTTCATGTCATTAGAAATGCAGGGCAAACCTATGCTTATAGAGCCCTCTTTCTTCTATACTAATACTGAGATCATTTACTATGACATCCACCAGGTTCAATCAAATATATCGTTCGCATCATTTGTTTCCTTGTGGATCGCTTCGACTCTTCTTCTAAGACGTTATAGAAGAAAATGGGGAGCAGTAAAATTCTATTTAATTATTTCTATTCCTTTAGTTTATTATTTAGGAGTTTTGCAGGTGGCTTTGTCAAATGTGTTGGTCCATTACAATCTATTGAATATGTTTCAGAGTTACACATTCAATGTTGTAAATTCAATCCTGACAAAACCTGTTGGTGGAATGTTATTTGGTGTTGCATTTTGGATGGTCGGAAGGAGTGTTAAGGACAAGAATATCAGTGATTATATGAAGTTCTCTGCGTTTGGAATAATTCTGCTTTCTGTGTCAAATCAAGATTCTGGATTATATCTTCTGCCCTACCCTCCATTTGGGCTCCCCACGATTACATTCGTTGGCATTTCATCTTATATGTTATTCGTTGGGATATACTACAGTTCGATTTCAGTGTCCTTGAATACTGAAGTGAGAAAGTCGATCGATAAATCTGTTGAGCAGGAATTTGAGTTTGTTTCTAAAATAGGAATATCTCAGATGGAGCACGAAATTGAAAGTAGAGTTAAGGAAATAACAAAAAGATCGGCTAGAACATTGGAAGAAAATAGCGGCGTTGAAGTATCATTAGAAAACGAGGATATAAAGGAATACATAAAACTTGTAATAAAAGAAAAAGAAAAAATGTTTAGGGGGAAGAATCATCAAAATGATGGTAAATCATATCGATAGAGCTAAAACCGTTGGCACCGTTAGCAATATTACCATTCACACCATTTTCAGAATTACCATTAGCACCATGGGCATGGGGGGCCGCTGGTACCATTCGCGCCCTTCAAGCCGGCAGTACCATTTGAGCTGGTACCATTAGTACCATTAATAGCAGACAGGTGCTCTAATCCCAGTACTGTTCCTGTGATCAATATTATTACCAAAGCGCTTAGCAATCTACTATTTTCAAGATGTTTTGCCAGATCCTTCAGCTAGAACACACATTATTATATAAAGACCAGTGTAATCGTTTTTTCCTTTCCTCTTTCATTTTTTTCTCTTTTCCGCGCGAGAGCGTTAGTAATATCAAGAATGACCACGACTAGGGGCGCAAAATGTTTATGATAATAAGGGATACTCGCAAAGTGGACGGAGCTAAATGCAAAGAAGTCATCCATTTGCTAGTAATTACAAATTAACACATATTCTTCTTCTTCACTTTAATTGGTCTCTATAGTTGTGGATGAATAGTTGTTTTATGTCATCGGTTAGATTTTCAAGTGCTTGCGTGTCTCTTAATTCCTCAATCTTCTCGTCTTTCTTGATCCCTAAAGAATTTAGTTCATTTATCCACCAGGCATTCTTTTCGGGATATTCGCTTTTAGTCGTCATACGTACCGACTTCACCACACCACATATCATTTAAAACATTCTGTCTGTCGTAATAGCTACACTATTCTTCTTGTGGAATGTGAAATGGGAACATCAAGTGTAGCCAATTTACCGAACCTGCCAAACGGTAGCTGGTCTACCGACAGAGGTGAATGTGGGTTAACCAATTACCAATTATAGCCCAAAGGAAATACGCTAGACCGATCAAGGGACTTCTACGAGAACGCCAGGAGGCGCGCTTGCAATCCCTGTTGTCGAATGTGTTTCGAAATTCTTGTTATTATGGCTGTGGGCGTGATTGTTGTTGTTGTTGTTGTCATTGCCGCTATTAATTCCTCCTATTGACGTCTGATAGTAGCAGTTGTCCACTATTTGTATGGATGGGGGGTCCTGATGTGTTTTTGATATACAGCTGTAGAATTTGTTTATTTCTTTGTCCAGATTGGGATTACCGGTATTCACTTGCTCTTGGACGACGGACGCACCTCCTCCATTCCCACTGCTTGCGGCCATTGCAAAATTAATAGAAGTATTCGCCGTCATGAATGATAAACCGATAATAGTGGCGATCAATATCAGCAAAGGAGGATTACCCATATCGATATCATTTGCACTAATCCTGGTCATCCCTATAGGATTTGAGAATGTATAGACTAGTCTTTGAATACTATAGAATCATCTAATATTTAATTAGCAATCGTATTTCCTGTAACAGATGATTCCTGTAAGAGAGATAGATTTACCGGAAAATAATTTATCATCCGTACCCCCTAGACGCTTGCGTGCGCTTAATACAATTTGTATTCTGGGGGTTTTAATATGTATTAGAAGTTTTTCGATCAGGCCCAATAGGATTCAAGGGGGTTCATTCAGATTTTGATAATCCGGCGAATTGGTTTACGACTGTTCTAAAATCCCTTCTAATTAAATGGAGTCTAGCCGTGCCTTACTAAATTCCCGAAATTGCCACATTGCTTGGCTAAATGATATACAACCTATCTGCACATTCTTTGTGATAGTATTTCTTATTGGCGCGTCCTCTGCTCACTATTACGTCTGTTCTAACGAATCCCTCTTTGCAATAACGACATAAACCGCGCTGTTTTTGAATGACAAATCTCTCAACGTCAAAATAATTAGTCAATGTGTAAGCCGTACTATTTTTCCCTCGATCAAGCAAATGTTACTAACAATTATCCTATTTAAGGAATTTGCTCACACTTTCGCGTCAGCCAATACAAAATATGTTCGTAGACTACCAAAGCAAAAGACATATGCACCGAATCAATAAAAGGCTTAGAAAAGAAAGATACCTCTATATCCACCCACGAATACTGCATTACTGCGTCTTGTGACTTACAAGAGGTCAAAACTTTTCTTAAAATGTCTAATAGTAGAGGCCCGTAGAATAGTAATGTACTGTAACATGTATCCAATATTAGGAGCAATTTTTGCAATCATAGCGATATCAACAGTAACCCCAGTCCTTGCATTTTCATTCAGCTGGAGTCCATTTAATTTCAACTTCAATACGCAACAATTGATTCAAAACCTTTGGCAGAGACTTTGTGTAAATCCTTACGTCGCTAATAATAATCCCAATTGTGGCGGAGTGACAACAATACCTCCTCCTATACTACCAATAATACCGCCTATCCCGCAGCCACCAACATCAACGTCATCTATAACATCAACATCAAGCCAATGCGTTAACAACTTTTGTGCAACCTGCATAAATGGTGTATGCAGCACCACAGGAGGACCGCCACCAATAGGCCAATATTCCAACACTGAACAATGCATTAACAACATCTGTACGAGTTGCATCAATGGTGTATGCAATACGAGCACAATTCCTAGCGGTCAACCCATAATTATACAAGGTCAAAATGGAGCAAATGGTGTCTATGGTGCAAATGGCCTACTTGGAACAAATAACAACGGCGGTGCTGGTTACACTTACGGGCCAGGCAGGTGAGGAACCTACTATGAAATCAGTGTTTGGCTGCTACGTTGTACAAAAGCGCGTTAAGTTCATCCCTATTCGGTTCAACAAAGGCTCATGAAAATTAAAGGTAATTTTGAGCAAATATCTGTGACGCTACTTTGTCCCGCTGTTACACAATCTGATGTTCGTTTTGTGCGCACTCACAAGGGAGGCCGGAACATTCGCTATGTCTTCCCTGTCGACAAAGATCACAGATACTTCTTGTTGATCTTGAAACACCTCCTTCATCGTACCGTTCATGCGACGGCGTGCCCTTCAGAAAGGATATCGTTTGCACCGTTTAATAATGTATAAGAAAGCGGCATTCTATGATTTCAGTGGAGCAGCACCGAGAGCATCCCAGGGAGGTTTATTATTTCATAAATTTGAATACTTTTTATTCTGGTATATCATACAAATTCATTCTCCGGATTATGTTCTTTTGTATTCTAAATGTTTAATGCACTAGTAATATTGTTATAGATGAAGAAATAACAATAATAATAACAAATATGACAAGGTGCACCATCCACACTGATTTTTTTGATCATGGATGCAAAGAGTGTAAGAAAGAATATAACGAAATGAAGGGTATTCCAGATAATTTGATTTCAGATAAAATTGGTAGTTCAGTTATTCGCAACAATCCGATATTGAATAAAAAATATAAGGAATTTACAGAGTTACGCGCAAAAAAATTGTATGAGGAACTGATCGTCCAATACCTTAAAGGGTTTAATGAAGCCGAAGCCGCTGAAAAAGCAAGAAGTATTATCAGGAAGCAGTGCAAGATACGAGATATGCCCTATTGGTCTTGGATTTAATATCGTCGGAGGTCGGCCTTCGTCTAGATCGCTATACGAACTATTTCAACCTAATAACGGCGGACACGTAAATGTCATATGATACTTTGCTTAGGCAACGATTCTATTTTGGTGCTCAGATTTGCAGCATTTGCTGGATTTTTCCCGCTCAAGACCCGTCTTACTGAGCGTAAATTAATGGAAGTCTCCTCTGAGTGTAACATTAAACCATTTTTTTATGGTCCTCCTCGGAAAGGAAGAATAATGTTTTTCTTTGAGTTGTGTAATATATTCTTGATGTACAAAGACCCTGTTTGTAACATGATGGTTGATGAGAAGAAGACACAACATATCTCCCAAGCCGGAGGAAGGAATGTTTACTTATGCTCTGCTGCTTGCAAGCGAGAGTTTGAGAAAAATTCCACTAAATACGGCTATTAGAATCTGCAAATAACATAATATAGTAACTCATTGAAGGAGAGATAAGTGTTGAAATCTGAAAGAGCTTTGTATTTGAATAAGGGAATAAATTGGTTTTGCAGAAAGGATCCATACGCCAGTGTTTGTGGTCAATATCTTCTATTCTTGGAGAGAATAATCAAAGATGCCCGCGACCATGAATTAACGGAATCTGCAATGATAGTATTTCTTCTTGTCAGACCTCATGTCCTGAATCAGCCGTTAATTAGTATACTTCATCTCGTCTCCCTATGGACTCGTTTTCTACAGAGAGACAGCTACAATTCCCCTGAGCATACCAAGTCTCGAACCACTTTGATATTTTCTTGCCACATTTGGTACAGTAAGTTGTCAATACTACAATAACTTATAAGCTTTGTAACAGATATAAAATTTTCTCATGTATTCTACCATAAAAATGTAAAAAAATTTGTCTTTTTTCCTTTCTTTGACGTATGCAGAGTTCTGGTCAGAATAAATTATAGTCTTACTATCGATTCAAAATGTTTTTTTCGCAATAGCTGGATCGATTAGTTTCGACCCACATTAATTCTTAAGAACGTTTAGAAAGACAATGTTATATGCTAATAACAACAATACTACACCATCTGGTTCAAGGACGGTATAAGAGGTGCATTACGGACAAACAATCAAGTTAAATGGACAGAGCAGTAGGAAGGGTTAGGTTTGCGCATTAATCAATAAGATATAGTCACTCATGTCATAATACTTTTCCGTAAGGACAATACGCCAAATACTCCAGCAACAAATGCAGTTGCGCCTAGTACAGATAAATCCAGTGCAAGTCCTTCAGTAGAACCGTAAAAGATGGCCGTCTGTAGCGCGTGAGTGCCATAGAATGTAGGTACAAAATGAGCAATTGTCTGAAGCCATGCTGGAAGAAAGGCAGCCACCGTAATCCCACCACTAAGGAAAAACAAATCTATAGACAGAGGGATACCAATGGCAGTAACCCTTTGAAACCGGCGTGAAGCTGCACCTATAGCTACTCCCAGACCCGCACTAGCTAATGCGATTAGCATAATTATCGCCGACGTAGAAATCCAGTAAATCGCACCTTCGGGTCGCAGATAACCGGAAGCCGCACCTACCACAAGCACGACAGACGCGATAAGTAGTGTTGTAATCCAACCTGATAGTAGCTTACCAGTGATAAGAGTAGCCCTAGAAATAGGTGCTAGTAGGAGTTCCTTTATTGTAGAATCTTCCCATTCTCTGGCAGTAGCTAGTCCCGCGTTGACTATACCCGCTGTAGTTAATAGAAGTACCAGATTTGGGACGAGCTCGAACCTTAGAAGATCTATATCCTGACTTCGCAAATCTGTCTCTTTGACATGGATTTGGATGGGACTACTGCTTCCCTTTTTGGCATAGAACTCTGTAATAGCGGCAGGCAGAGAACGACGTAGGTCGTTTGTAAAATCAAGGTTTAGGTTGTTGATATGAATAGTAACTGGGTCTGGTTTTAGAGCATTGTAAGCGGCGTCAAAATTACTTGGGATTGTTATAACTGCTGCCACCTTGACTTGCTTGAATGCTTCCTCTGCTTTCTGGGGGGTTATAGTTATCATACCGACCTTAAATGCACCAGAATCTGTAAGAATGTTAACAAGTTCTTGAGCATGAGGACCGCTATCTTGTACAACTAGTGCCACTGGGTTGCGTCCTACTGCCTGAGCTCCGAAATACAAAATAACCATAAACGCAATTGCTGGAAGAACTGTGGCTGCAATTGATGTTGGTTGCCGTAGCCATACGCTAATGTCTTTACGTACAATTGCTAGGATCGGAAACAGGCTATTCATCAATGAATATCTCCTCTTCCTCTACTATAACTCAGTGCAACAGCACTTATGGTAACTATGAGTGCTGCAAATCCTGCCAAAATGAATCCATCAATTGCAGGGCTTGTGGAAGTAGTGGTAAAGTTATGAAAAGCATGTTGGAAGATGGCAATGCCGTAGTAGACTGGCTGTAATTGAGTTATAGCTGCTGTGACCTGATCGCCCCATTCTGCTGGCCCGAAAGCACCACTTATGAAAAAGACTGGAATAGATAGACCGATGCTAAGCGGAATAACAGCCTGGCGGCGACGGATCAGGGTACCAATAAGTGCTCCCAAAGCCACGAAAGTTATCATGAGTAACAAAACGAATGCAAATAACTCATCCCAATGTTCTGGCCAGACACCAATAAGAAATACTATCACTATTATCATAACAACAGCCGAAAGTGAATTGAGTAGCAGAGCGCCGAGAATTTTACCAATTTGAATAGCCCAAATGCTAGCCGGTGCGAGCATCAGTTCCTTTATTGTTCCTTTCTCGTATTCTCTGGCGGCATTTGAGCCTGCTTGAAGTAGTCCGCCGAGCATGATACTCACAACCATAAGGCTGACAACTAAATATTGGATGTAGCCTGTGTCATGAGAATAGGCATCGACTTCGTGAGCTCTAATTACTACTTGATTTGGGAAAGTATTGGCATAAAATGAGGTTATGGCCAATGGCACGGCTCTTCTAATATCGTTGGTAAAATCTACATCAAGGTTATTGAGAACGACTGGTAACTGTACTTGATTGCCATCACGTACCAATGAGTCAAAGTTAGCAGGGACAGTTACGATTGCTACAATCTGACCTTTTTTCATTAGGGTCTTAGCATCGACACTTGTAGTTTGTTGGATGATAAAAGAATGAGAGTGCTCCATTGCTGAGAGAAATTGTTGTGCGTATGGACCTTTGTCTTCAAGTACTATAGCGGTCGGAGCCTGACCACCTGTCAGTGCAAATAAAAGAAAAAGCAGCAGAAAGTTGATAGGAATAATAATACTTGTTATCATAAAAGCTCGTTCAGTTAAGGAGCTTCGTATATCTTTATCGCCATTATCCAGATAAACAAGGAGGGAGGAATACGCTGGGAAGATCCTCAATATGTTCATGTCTTGTTCGCCGCTCTAATCTCTTAAACCACTCCCAGTCAAACTCAAGAATATTTCTTCCAGATTTGGCTCCCTTTGCGAGATTTTCTTGATGTTTATCTCCTGGGTTACAATTGTAATAAGTTGTCCTGTTACAGAAAGTTCATCTGCGCTCATGGTTACCTTGAGTACTTTATCCTCTTGAATCACTTCGCTTACTCCAGGGAGGGTACGAAGCCTTTCCGAAAGTTGTGCCGAAACAGATGATGTTGTTTCTATCTCCATGACGGTATCGCCATATCTTCTTTTCAAGTTGATTGGTGTGTCTAAGGCGACTAATTTGCCATGATCAATAATGGCAATTCTATCACATAGTGCGTTAGCCTCTTCCAGATAGTTCGTTGTGAGGAGAACAGTCTTGCCTTCCTTCTTCTTGAGATCAAGGATATAGTTCCAAATGGCTCTACGACTCTGAACATCTACTCCCAATGTTGGCTCATCGAGGTACAGTAGTAACGGATCATGAAGAAGTGCTCGGGCGAGGGCTAGTCGACGCTTCATACCACCGGAAAAAGTACTCACACGACTATGACGCCGGTCATATAGCTGTACCAGGTTGAGCATGTCTGTTATCTTCTTATCACGCACAGATCTAGGCACACCATAAAGGGTCGCATGGATAGACAAATTTGTCCAGGCATTTAGTTCTTCATACAAGGCAGTTTCTTGTGGGACTGAACCGAGAGCTGCGTAAACAACTCGGGTGTCGTGTAGAATGTTGTGCCCGAGGACTGTTGCTTCTCCAGAAGTGGGTTTTGACAATCCACTAATCATGTTGATGATTGTAGTTTTTCCAGATCCATTCGGTCCGAGCAGGCCGAATATCTCCTCACTCCTTACTGTAAGTGAAAGTCCATCTACAGCTTTAAAGTCTCCAAAATGCTTGGTCAATCCGTTCAGTTCAATTGCGGGGGTAGTATTTTCTTTCTGGTTCATAGAATCTCTTGCCCTAACATGTCGATAGAATGGATTCAGGACCAACTAGGTCTAGTTGAATCATAAAGCTAAGGTCATCGCGTGTTGCTTTGTTTTGTAATCTCTTACCATATGCAAATCGATGCTTCAAAGGATATATCAGGTTTGCCACTTAAACTTACTATCGAAGCAACCTTGCCATTTGCGGCCATTATCCATACATCATAGACAAGTAAACGCGTTTCGCAGACTCAGCAACTATAAATCCATCTTGACTTCTAATCTTTGATCCATATAATTCCGAAAATCATTGAGATAGATGGTTGACGTGATCTGCTGTTGTTGTTATCGTTGCTAAGATGTGGTGGTTTCGAAAGCCTTTCGAACTAGCGTTATGTTTTGTTCTATAGGTTTTGTTGTTTCTTTTTCCTTTTTGTCTTTTCCATACCTCTCCTTCATCCTTTGACTTCAGAAATTCGGGAACACGTTGATAGTTAGAATGCATAGTTTTCGGTTGTGCCAGTCATATTATTTATGGTTTAATTATTACGTTCGGTGCCTCTTTTGGCCTTATATTTAGCCACGAAAGTACTCATAAAGTATGCACGAATATAGAATAAGAAAAGTGGGTGCATCGGTTAGCTGCTTTATCTGGCTTTATAAGGAATTATTGATAATAGAAGTAGCAAGATGGGTGAGTTATTAACCCTCCACTTTTGTATAAAGAGCTGAGGAGGGTTCCGTCTACAGAATAGACCAATAGGTGATAGTTTTAATATCTGAATTTACTAATGAGGGATGTTTGTATATGAGTGGGAGGATGGTGCAGTCCATTATGATTCAAGAATTTCCCTCATTATCTATAAGGTGAAAATTATGTCTGAATCTCGAGAAATTAAAGAAATTAAGAGAGTATTTGCGGGGCTACAGACATTATACCACACTTCTTTTCCAAAATCAGATCCATCGTTAATTCATGATTTGCTGAGACGTTTGGAAAAAAATCCCAACATTCCACCGATATATATGGTTGAAGTGTTCACAAAACCAAGTGTAAATCCTGAAGCAGCAAAAAAATATATTTTTGAGAAAACGGGAATGGTTCCTGCAATCTACGAGAATGGTACTCTTTTTGTAACAAATCAGAAGCTGACTTTGGAAATGCTCAAAGAAATATCCGATTCTGATGATGTCTTAGAAATTGCGGGTGACTATACTGGAAATATAACAGCAATGGGATCATCCCATGTGCATTCAGATGATTGTCCTCTACGGAATCTTGACTACGCTTACTAGCTCCTAGATGAAATTTGTCGATGCCTAAGATAACGGACTAGAATGCGCTTTGAGCTTGTCAATCTTGAACACAAGCCAAAGCAATAAAAAAAGCTCCAGACACAACACGTTATCTAATTCTTACCTTAAACTCCACCAAAAAGAATATACCAAATTGAAAAACATTCTTCATTCGCTGGTACTGATTGTCATATACCCTAATATTTGGAAATAATTTTGTCTCTGAGAGTCCAAAGTCTATCAAAATTTATGATAGAATTCTCTTCACCTTAGGTCAAAACGATCTAGGTCCTTACTTGAGCGCAGAAATTTCCGACAACTTGGGAAACCAATTAGTCAAAGTATATCAGAATGCGTGTATATATTATCATGAAAAATTAATTAACAAATCCATGGAACCTGAGCATATTTTAATAATAAATGTTAATGGCGAAAATCTATTGGAATCAAGGGTTTTGGACAAAAGAACAATTCTTGTGAGTGGTTTGTTTGCTTTTCCACAATTTACGTTGATCGCAACACAGAATTATATCGTGATGCCTAGTGGAAATAGACTCATGCACAGTCGAATTAATGCAAGGAATGGCGATGTAACAATCACAGAAGACGGTCTGGAATTAGGATAAACCAAGTTGCTAATTTTTAATAACATTACTTGTGGTCTAGCGTTGAACTCATGCAAGTCACCGGGAATCATTCTTATGTCATTCAGATCGTATCGGAACCGAGCAGATCAATCGACACTATTGATACTTTACAAACTATCGAAATCGTCGAAATTAATAAAATTCGATGAGTTGCTATAAAGGATCGTTAGGCAGTACAAAATCAATAGGAACTCCAGCTGCACTAAGGTTGGATCATTATCTTTAAGTTCTTCCTGCCAATTCAATCCGCCTTCTCCTTACCTTTTCTCCCTCAGTTTTCAAAATGTCGTATGCAATTCTTATGACTTAAAAAGCTTGTTCAAATTTCAA
>Ga0207664_10002993_pt1 | contig 11226 bp, 12 predicted proteins | sample LARL83metaG_FD_184349 | JGI IMG/M metagenome (GOLD analysis project Ga0207664, IMG submission 184349) | Corn, switchgrass and miscanthus rhizosphere microbial communities from Kellogg Biological Station, Michigan, USA - LAR L8-3 metaG... | ecosystem: Host-associated > Plants > Roots >...
TTACCTCGATCTCGACGCCGTGGTCGCGGCGCTTGCCGGCCGGCGCGACGGCCTGCACGTCGTCGTCACCGGCCGGAATGCCAAGCCGGCGCTCATCGAGGCGGCCGACCTCGTCACCGAAATGGGGCTCGTCAAGCACCACTTCGCCGCCGGCGTGAAGGCGCAGGCCGGCGTCGAGTTCTGAGAAAATTTACGGGCGCGCTCCGGGAAACGGTGATGGCCGCGCGCGCGCTGATGGTGCAGGGGACCGGCTCCGACGTCGGCAAGTCGCTTCTCGTGGCGGGTCTTGCCCGCGCGTTCTCCGACCGCGGATTGCGCGTGCGCCCGTTCAAGCCGCAGAACATGTCGAACAACGCGGCGGTGACGGCGGACGGAGGCGAGATCGGCCGCGCCCAGGCGCTGCAGGCGCGGGCAGCGCGCGTCGCGCCGAGCGTCCACATGAATCCGGTGCTGCTCAAGCCGCAGGCCGAAACCGGCGCTCAAATAGTCGTCTGCGGCAAGGTCATCGGCAATGCGCTTGCCGCCGCATATCAGGACATGAAAGCCGCGTTGCTCGGGCCGGTGATCGAGAGCTTTGCGGTGCTGCGGCGCGAAGCGGATCTGGTGCTGGTCGAAGGCGCCGGTAGCGCCTCCGAGATCAACCTGCGGCGCAACGATATCGCCAACATGGGCTTTGCTCGCGCGGCGGATGTGCCGGTCGTTATTGTTGCCGATATCGAACGCGGCGGCGTGGTCGCCAGCTTGGTCGGAACAAAAGCAGTTCTCGAGGCGCCCGATGCGGCGATGATCGCCGGGTTCATCGTCAACAAATTCCGCGGCGATCCCCGGTTATTCGACGCGGGACTTGATGCCATTGCCAAGGCGACAGGCTGGCCTGCACTTGGCCTCGTGCCGTTTTTTCCCGAGGCCGCGCTGCTACCGGCCGAAGACGCGCTCGCTCTTGATCGACCATCGCGCCCGCGCCGCGATGCAAAGATCAGAATCGCGGTGGTGATCCTGCCGCGCATCGCCAACTTCGATGACCTTGATCCGTTGGCCGCGGAGCCGGGCGTGGAAATGGTTCACGTCAAACCCGATGCAGCCCTGCCGGGCAATGCCGACCTGGTAATTCTTCCCGGCTCCAAGACGACGATCCCCGATCTCCAGGTCCTGCGCGCGAGCGGGTTGGAGATCGACATCCGCGCGCACGTGAGGCGAGGTGGACGGTTGCTCGGATTGTGCGGCGGATATCAAATGCTCGGCCGCACGGTCGCCGATCCGACGGGGATCGAAGGTCCGCCCGGCACGATCGATGGTCTCGGACTGCTCGACGTAGAAACCGTGCTCACCGGCGAGAAACGGCTGGCGCCGGTATCCGGCGCGACGGCCGACGGTGTGCCCTTCAACGGCTATGAAATGCACATGGGCACAACCGAAGGCCCCGATCGCGCGCGCCCGTTCGGGTGCCTCAGCGGCGGAGCCAAGGAAGGGGCAACGTCGCCGGACGGGCGGGTACTCGGCACTTACATTCACGGCCTGTTTGGCAATGACGCGCAGCGCTCCGCCTGGCTCTCGCGCCTTGGCGCCGGGCCGGCGGCAATCGCTTATGACGAACTGATCGAATCGACCCTCGATCGGCTTGCCGCTCACATCGCTCGGCACGTCGATCTCGATCGCCTGCTCAGCCTGTCGCGATGAGCGCAAGACAAAGCGCTGCCAACAACGCGACCAGCAGCGCGTCCGCGCGGCGGTAAAGGGCGAGCGCACGCCGGATGTCGGCCGAACTGGCATCGCGCCGGCCGTCGCCCATCACGGCGTCGTCTATAAGGATGCCGCCGTAAATCCGCGAACCGGCCAACGCAAGGCCGAGCGCGCCTGCTACGGCCGCTTCCGGATATCCCGCATTGGGCGAACGGTGCTTGCGCGCATCCCGGCGCACGGCGCGGACGCTTGCCGCCGCCGATGCGCCCGGCGTCAACCCCGCCGCAGCTATCAGCAGCAAGGCGGACAACCGCGAGGCGGGAAGATTTACCAGATCGTCGAGGCGCGCCGATGCCCAGCCGAACGCGGCCAGGCGCTCGGTGCGATGGCCGAGCATGCTATCGGCCGTGTTGATCGCCTTGTAGGCGACGCCAGCCGCCAAGCCGCCGAGCGCGGTCCATAAAACCGGCGCAACGACCGCGTCGGAAAAATTCTCGGCCAAGCTTTCGATTGCGGCGCGCGCCACGCCGGCTTCGTCAAGCGCGTCCGGATCGCGCCCGACGATGTGGGCCACGGCTTTCCGGCCGGCAGCAAGACCCTCGTCATCGAGCGCGCAAGCGACACGCGCCACATGATCATGCAGGCTGCGCTGCGCGAGCAGTGTGCTTGCCAGCAACGCGACCGCGAAGCTGCCGAAGGGCAGGAGGAGCAGCATGCGTTCGGCCGCAAAGGCCAAGGCCGCCGTGCTACCGACTACGGTTGCAATTACCGCCAGTCCGGCTGACCGGCGCACCCGAGCCGATGCACCCTGGTTGAACCGGCGCTCGAGCGTGCCGATCATGGCGCCGATCCACGTCACGGGATGGCCAATGGCGCGCAAGAGCGGCGGCGGATACCCAACGGCAGCTTCGATGACGAGCGCGAGGAGAGCGGACGTGACGGCCATGGCAGCGAACCCGAGCGCCTGGGCGGTTGGCGCCCTTCAGCATGGGGGCGATCTCACTTCCGCCCGTGCGACGTTTCCGGGCGCCCCCGAACCTCTCATCGACCTCTCGACGGGAATCAACCCGTCACCTTATCCCTTGCCGCATTTGCCGCCCGACGTGTTTGCGCGACTGCCTGAGCCGTCGGCGCTCGACCGGCTCTGCCAATTGGCCGCGCAGGCCTATGGTGCGCCGTCTGCGGCGCACGTCGTGGCGGCCCCGGGCGCACAAATTCTGCTGCCGCTGGTTGCGGCGCTGGCGCCGGCAGGTCGTGCCGTCGTGCTGGGGCCCACCTATTCCGAGCACGCGCGGGCAGCGGCGCTCGCCGGTCACTCGGTTGCCGAGACGAGCGATCTGGCGCGGCTTGCGGAAGCCGATCTTGCGGTTGTGGTGAATCCGAATAATCCGGACGGGGGCGTGGTGCCTCGGCAGACGCTCCTCGCGCTTGCGGGCCGCGGCGGGCTGCTGGTCGTGGATGAAGCCTTCATGGATGTCGGCCCGCCGGACACAAGTCTCGCCAACAAGGTGGACAACGGCATCGTCGTGCTGCGCTCGTTCGGAAAATTCTTCGGGTTGGCCGGGCTGCGGCTGGGATTCGCCATTGCCGCACCAGAACAGGCGGCGCGCCTGCGCGCGCAACTCGGGCCGTGGCCAGTTACCGGACCGGCGGTCGCAATCGGAACCCGGGCGCTTGCCGATACGGCATGGATCGAGACGACGCGACGTACCCTGACCGTGGCCTCGCAACGGCTCGATGACCTGCTACTCAATGCCGGCCTCGAGATCGTCGGCGGCACGTCCCTTTATCGGCTGGTCCGCACGAACCGCGCGGGCGTCGTATTCGAACATCTCGGACGCGCGGGCATTGTGGTGCGGCGGTTCACGCGCGCGCCGACTTGGCTGCGCTTCGGGCTGCCGGGTCCGGAATCGGATTGGCAGCGTCTCATCGCTGCCCTTCGCGAACTCTGATTCTCAGGCTATGCAGGGAGCGCGCTACACCTTGCCGGCCGCTATCGATTCGGCGAGGTCCACCAGCGCGCGGCGCACGTCGGTGTCATCAATCTGGGCATAGGCCTTCACCAGCCTGACCGCTCCCGAGGTCTCCAGGAACCCTAAAGCCTCGCTCGCGTCATCGCCCTTCCCGCCGCCGGCATGGTCGCCAAAGAAGAACGCGACGGGCACGTTGAGTACCTCGGCGATGCGGGTCAGGCGCCCGGCGCCAACCCGATTGGCGCCTTTTTCGTACTTCTGCACCTGCTGGAACGTTATTCCGAGACTTCGGCCCAAATCGGTCTGGGATAGGCCGCGCACCAGTCGTTGTGCACGGATGCGACGCCCGACCTCCATGTCCCTGGCGTCGGGAGCCTTGGTTCGCGACTTGCTTTTCATTTTTGGCAATGGCCCTGCCTCGCGTGCGCTTGAATCGCCGCACTTTTCGTTATGCCGACCGGTGGTATCGGGCAGCCCTAGGCCAGACTATGTGTTGATCGGGGTGGTAACAATGGGAGCCCGGCGACTTACCGTTGAAATGGGCCATAAACGGTGGAAATGTTTCATGCGTATTCTGAATACTTCTTAGGTTGAATCAGGCATTTCGCGCGTCCGGAGGACGCGCGGTCAGAGGGTCGCGATGTTACCTTGTCACGAACCGCGCGCCGGGCGTTCAGATGGATTGGCCGCACGGCTGGGCGAGGGCAGCTGCGCCTCGCTTTCGAATTGCGCGGCGTGAAGAATGGCGTTGCCGAACAGAGTCGGAATCGACACACGATAGGGAATCAGCACCCGCGTGCCGGCGATCGGCGCGAGCCAAATCTCCATGTCGCGCGTCTCCTGCAAATAGCGGATGACGAAGCGCCCAGGGCGATGGCCGGCGATCGGTACGTAGGACGCAGAGCAAACCACGGCGGGTCCGCGATATCCCTTCTCCGACTCCACGACATCCATACGCTTGAACGACAAGCCGAGGTCGAAGCGCTGGCGGCCGTCGAAAATCGGCAGCTTGGCGTGGCAGGCTTCCTCGCTGATCACCTCGCCGGTGCCAGGGACCGTGATCATGAGCGCGGTCATGGGGTCGAGCACGCCGCGACGATGCGTGTCGGTCAGCGGTACGCGATCTGGACTTTCAACAATCGGCGGTTCGTTCTTGAGAGCTTTTACGTTGCCGCCGCTCATTTCCATGCGCACGTCGTAACTATCGGCAGAGCGAATGGTGGCCGCGAACATCGAGGGGATCAGGCGGCCTTGTTTGATTATCCCCCGCACCGTGCTCGATCCCTCGCCGCTCACCAGCACGCGCACCAAGCCGCTCGCCCGGCCGCTTGCCGCACCTGCGTATTGCTTGGGTCCGATGTCGATGATCCAGCTGCCGCTGCCGATCGGGATGCCGGCGAGCGTGGCGCGGTAAGTGGCTTCCACTCTGCCCTGGGCGCGGGCCGGGCCGGTCGGCGCGACCAGCGACGTAATGGCCGCGATGAACACGCCGAGACCTGCCGCAGTGCGGGTACAAGCAAACGGCGCCACTCTGATCATTCCTTCCGGCCGCGCGACGACGGTCCCGCAGCCACTCCCGAACCACTTAATCATGTTCGCCTAAGGGCAGGATGTTGGGGACATCTTACACGTGTTTTGAGAACCTACTTCGGTATTTTCGTCGCCCCGATTGATCTATTCGTTGCGAATGCTTGGCGGCAAGCCGATTCCCAATTTTTCGGCCAGGCGGCCAAGCGCTTCCCAGGTAGACATCGGAATGGGAATGCCGGTCGCGCGTCGGACAGCCTCAGTGCGCCGGCCGCGGTCGCCCGGCAGCAGGATTTCCTCGAAGCCGTCGCGCCGCGGCAGGCCTTTGGTGACATCTATCAGAGCATCCGCATCGGCAGCGAATTCCGCGGGCGGCCTGAAGGCTGCAACATCGAGCGCGAGGATGAACGCATTCTGCGTGTGACGCGTGCGATGTTCTGCTCCGAGGGCCGGGACAAGAACCGGTGCCCCGCTCAGGAGGCCGGCCATCACCTCGAACATGAGCGACAGGCCGGACCCCTTGGGCCCGCCCAGCGGGAGCGGAATGGCGGCCGCTTTGGGATCGGTGGTGGGTTTCCCGTCCTCCGCAATGGCCCACCCCTCGGGAATGGTGCCGCCGGCGGCACGCGCCTGCACCAATCGCCCGAGTGCCGCAACGCTGGTCGCCATGTCGAGGACGAGCGGGTCGCGGCCGGTCGGCACGCCGATCGCGAGCGGACTCGTCGAGACGCTGCGCACCCGCGCGCCGTGGTAGGCCATCAGCGGAATACCCGCGACCGCGATGAGCGCGATGCAACCGCGTTCGGCGATCCATTGGGCATAGTGTCCGATCGCGCCGGTATGGGTTGTGTTGCGGACGAGGCCTACGCACAGGCCGCCGATCTTGGCGCGCTCGCTTGCCGCGCCGATTGCCTGCATCATCGCGATCGGACCTGCACAGCGATTTCCGTCGAGCACGAACCGCGCCTGCGTATCGAGCGCAAAGACAGGCCGCGCCGCGGGATTCATCTCTCCGGTATCGATCAGGTCGATGTAGCGCGGGAGGCGAACAACGCCGTGACTGTCGCCGCCGCGCAGGTTGGCCCAGATCAGCGCCTCGGCGATGATTGCTGCGTCGTCCGCCGCCATTCCCTTGGCGACGAAAGCCGCGACGATGAATTGCGCGAGGTCGGCGTGGGCAACAAGAATCCTATTTTTGCTCACGCAACTTCCTTCAGCCGGCCGACTCGACGGCGTCGGCATCAGCACGCGCCGTAATGATCGACGGAAAATAATTTTTCAGCCAATCGTCTATGACGCGCCAGACGCGGGCGTTGTCTTCCGCAAACATGAAATGGTCGAGGCCGCTGAACAGATGCAACTCGGTCGGCTGACCGGCGCGCTTGAACATTTCGACCGATTGTTCGGTCGGGGTCACGGAGTCATTGGCGCTGTGCAGGAGTAGAAGCGGTCGCGGCGCAATCCGGCCGACCACGTCATCGGCGCGAAAATCGAACATGCTCTGCGCCGTCTCCGCCGGGAACATTTCGATCGTTCCGGTGGGAAACATCTGCACCGCGCGACCGGCAAGATCGTCGCGCAGCCGCGCCGGGATCGGCACGATGTCGTAGCGCGGCACCATGAGCGAGCGGCCCGTGCGTTCGCGGTGCGCCCGGCCCTCCGCCAGCATGGCGGTGAAGCGCGCCCATGCCTCCGGCGTCGCATGCTGGCCGCGGAATTTGCGTTCGCCGTCGCCCCAGCCCCCGTTGGATATGACGGCGGCGATGCGCGGGTCGATGCCTGCGGCGTAAACCGCGACGGCGCCGCCGAAGCTCGTGCCGATCACGGCGATGCGGTTAGGCGCGATCGCGGGATGCCGTGACAGATAAGACAGCGCGTTGCGCGTGTCCTCCACTTGATCGAGGCAGATCACCCGCCCGTGCTCTCCTTCGCTCTCGCCGCAGCCACGCATGTCGAAGCGCAAGGTGACGTAACCGAGTTCGTCGAGAACCTTGCAGGGGGCAAGCACGTTCTGTGAGTTTTTGTTGCTGCCGAAGCCGTGCAGCACGAGGAACCCCGCCCGGCGCTCGCCCGCCCGCAACCCGGGGGGAACGCTGATCACTCCGGCCAATTTCAGCCCGGCGGACGCAATCGTTACCTTTTCCTCGCGCACCGACTTGCTCCTCGATGTCAGCCCACTCACGGACAGGGACGGGAGTATGCCCTAACCGCGCGTGTACGCCAGCCGCCGCAGGCGGTGGATTGGCGGGCATTGTTTCGCTATATTCGGTCCATGAGCACGCATGATCATGATCACGACCACGGATCCGAGCTGTCGGAAATGCAGCTGCGGGTGCGCGCCCTCGAGACGGTGCTGTCCGAGAAGGGCTATATCGATCCCGCCGCGCTCGATCTGATCGTCGAAGCCTATGAGACGCGCATCGGGCCGCAAAGCGGCGCGCGCGTCGTGGCGAAGGCATGGACCGATCCGGAATTCAAAAGCCGGCTGCTGGCCGATGGAACCGCGGCCGTGCGTTCGCTCGGTTACGAAAACCCGGTCGGAGACCATCTGGTGGTGGTCGAGAACACCGACCGTGTGCACAACATGGTCGTCTGTACTTTGTGCTCCTGTTATCCGTGGGAGATGCTCGGCCTGCCGCCGGTCTGGTACAAGTCGGCGCCCTACCGCTCCCGCGCGGTGAAGGATCCGCGCGGCGTGCTCCGCGACTTCGGCATCACCCTGCCGCAAACGACCGAGATTCGCGTTTGGGATTCGACCGCGGAAACGCGCTATCTGGTGCTGCCGATGCGGCCGCCCGGCACCTCAGGATTGAGCGCCGATGAACTCGCCGCGCTCGTGACCCGCGATTCGATGATCGGCACCGGTTTTCCTAAATCCGCGGAGCGGGCGTGACCGACAGCATCCACGACATGGGCGGCATGGACGGGTTCGGCAAAGTCGAGCCCGAGCCCAACGAGCCGCCGTTTCATCAGCCATGGGAAGGCCGTGTGCTCGCGATGCAGCGGGCCATGGGCTACGCGGGCGCGTGGAACATCGACATGTCGCGCGCCGCCCAGGAGCTGCTGCCGCCTCAGGTTTACGTGTCGGTCTCCTATTACAAGCGTTGGGCGCTCGGCATCGAGCACAATCTGCTCAAGCAGGGTCTTGCCGACGCCGGCGAGATCGCGGCCGGTCATGCGAAGACTTCGGCGAAGCCGCTCAAGCGCAAGCTCACGTCTGAGAAGATTGCGGCCGTGATGACGCGCGGTTCCTACGGTCGCCCGGCGCCGGTGCCCGCCCGGTTCAAACCGGGTGACCGGGTGCGCACCAAAAATATCCATCCGCAAACTCACACGCGCCTGCCGCGCTATGTGCGCGGACACGTCGGCACCGTCGAGTTGGTGCACGGCTGCCACGTGTTTCCCGATACCTCGGCCGTCGGGCACGGGGAAAATCCGCAGTGGCTCTACACCGTGGTGTTCGACGGGCGCGAGTTGTGGGGTGCCGATGCCGACCCGACCATCAAGGTTTCGATCGACGCCTTCGAGCCCTATCTCGAGGCGCCCTGAACCGCGTCATCAAGGCGACGGTCGCTGCCTCTCGCCGTCATGCCCGGCCTTGACGGGTGAAGAGTCGTCGCAAACATCCGTCGGTATAGATCACGCGGCCTGATCGTGCATCGGGCTCGCGTTTGCATGGGCGCCGTGGATCGCCGCCACCGAACGTTCGACCGCGGACCACAGCCGCGCGATTTCGTTGCGCGCCGGCGAATCGAGCGCAAGTTCGCCGGCGCTGGCGCCGCCGGCAAGCGACGTGAGATAGGCCGCGCGGTTGCTGATCTGGCCGGACCACACCGGGATTGTCAGCCGGTCGAGCTCGCCGCGCGATAACGCCACGGCGGGAGCATCTTTCTCGTCGCGTTTGACGGGCGCGGCGTTGATGACGACCGCGTAGGGCTTGGCGTATTTGCGTGCGACCGTCACGGTCTCGCGTACGGCGGCGAGATCAAAAAATCCGGGCCGCGCCGGAATGAGCACCATGGTCGCGGCGCGGATCGCCTCCTGAACGACCACCCACATGGTCGGCGACGTATCGATGAACACCCATTCGTAGCCGTCGACCATCGCCTGCGCGACCGCGCGATCGATGCCGCGCGTGGCGGTCTCGAGCGCCGGCTGACCGTCGGCCCGGCGGGAATGCCACAGGGCAAGCGAGCCCTGCGGGTCGGCGTCGACCAGCAGGCAGCGATGTCCCTGGCGTTGCGCGAAGGCGGCAAGATGCGCGGTCAATGTGCTTTTGCCGGCGCCGCCTTTGCGCGAAGCAAGCGCGATGACGTTCATGGGCCGCTCCGCTTTGCTCCCTCCGAGGCTGGAACAACTATGGTTAATGAAGCGTTAGCGCCCCGGTTTGGCCGATTCTGGCCTTATCCACGGCCGATTCCGGCCATCGGCGCGCCATAGCGGCAAGCTCAGCTTCTCGCGCCGATGTAAACGACTGGAGGCAGGTCATGGCGTCCTCCGAAACGCAAGCGGAGAATTCCCAATCGGTTCGCGTGATGGCGACGGCGTTGGACCAGGTGCTCGATCGCCTTCCGCAAACTGTCGATCGCACGGACGAGATGCGCCGCGAGGTGGCGCTGTTCATCGTCGATCAGTTCCGATTGGGAGAGCACGATCCCGACCGGCTGGCGGATCTCGCGCTTGCCGAAGTCGCGCCGGCAACAGGTGAGGCGGATCAAGTCACCTTGACGCCCGATTCTAGCGAGGCGGGAGAACGCGTCGCTGGCTGAACATCGGCCACCGCCCAGCAACACTACACAAGTGCGCGCGCCGGCTGTGTGAGATCGCGCCGATCCGCATCCAGGCGGTCGGCGACGCGGTGCGCTTCAAATAAGGCGTTGCCGTCGATCGCGGCAAACAGCGGCCGCTTGAACAACGCGGCGTCGATGGCGCAGGGAGCATTCGCAGCCAGCTCGCGGCCGATCGCCTCCATGTAGGCATCGACGCCGTCGGCAATCTCGATCATGTGGTCGGCAAGAGTCCGGATGTCGGCGCTGTCCGCTTCGCCCACGATGCGCGGCACCCGCAGCGCGGCAAGCCGCGTGACCAGGGCATGATGGGCGCTTTCGAGGCGGGACATCGCCGACCTTGCTCCGGGCGAGGGCGGGGGCAAGCGCGCGCGCCCGACCTGCGCCGTCCCCCATCGCTAGATACTGAGAGTGGTTAGGTCAATGATTTTAAGTCACAAAGTTGTTACCCGAATTCGGCGATCCACTCGCCCGCGGTTGTTATCGCCGCCGTTCGGTTATGCGTCGGAAGCGGTACCCTCGCCGGTGGCAGCGCTGGGTAGGCGGACGTGAAAGACCGAGCCGTGGGCCGCGCCGGGTGAAACCGACAGTCGGCCGTCATGGCTTTCCACGATCGAGCGGCAGATCGAGAGCCCCATGCCCATGCCGCGCAGCTTGGTCGTGAAAAAGGGCTCGAAGATGCGCTCGACGTTCTTGGGATCGATGCCGGTCCCCGAATCGGAAATCGTCATGACGACGTGGTCCGGCGGTTCGAGGCGCGTCGTCACTTCCAGCACACGCTCGCGCTCGCGCACGGAGCTCATTGCCTCGACCGCGTTGGTGACGAGGTTGAGCACGACCTGTTGAAGCTGGATGCGATCGCTTTGCACGTGCGGCAGCGCCTCGGCCAGATCCAGCCGAACCGTCACGCCCTGGGCGTCCAGCTCCTCGCGCAGCAGCGCAATCACGTCGCGCACCACGTCGTTGAGATCGAGCAGTTCGGCCCGCTCTCCGCCGTCCTGGCGGAACATGGCACGCATGCTGTCGATGACCTGCGTCGCGCGGTGCCCGTCGGCGACGATGTGTTTGAGCGCCGCCACGGCCTCCTCGATTCCCGGCGGCACGTTCGAGAGCCAGCGCGCGCCGGCGTTGCCGTGCATGATGATCGCGGTGAGCGGCTGTTTGATCTCGTGCGCGATCGAGGCGGCTGCTTCCTCCATGGTTGTGAGCTGGGCGGCGCGCGCCAGTTGCGCGCGGCTCGCCCACGCGCTGCCGGCCCG
>Ga0207664_10002994_pt1 | contig 11224 bp, 10 predicted proteins | sample LARL83metaG_FD_184349 | JGI IMG/M metagenome (GOLD analysis project Ga0207664, IMG submission 184349) | Corn, switchgrass and miscanthus rhizosphere microbial communities from Kellogg Biological Station, Michigan, USA - LAR L8-3 metaG... | ecosystem: Host-associated > Plants > Roots >...
GTCCGTGCCGTCAGCGTATTTGATCTCTGTTACTTCAAGTTGCACGCGTTTCTGCTTAGCGGCGGAGAGCCGCATCGTGCCGGCGTCTTCGCTGAAGCGAACGTAGCGCATCGGATACCAGAATGCGACAACAGCGTGCGGAGCAATCGGCTTTGCGAGGTGGAACTCGGTCATGCCGATGCGCCGCCCCGCGGCGTCATACACGAAGATTCCGGAATCGAGCGATGCGATCGCCTTCGCGCTCTTGTTGTGAATCTGCATAAAGAACGAAATCGTCCGGTCTTCGTCGTGCGTTTTCATCGCGCGCGCATCGATGAGGCGGGACATCTCTTCCCGATGTTCGGCTTGTTGTGCGCGGTCTTCTGCTGCTAGGCGTTCGCCTACCGTGTAAGCGATTTTGGCTTTTGCGGGGTCCAATATCGCCTTTGACGGCTGATGCGAACATGCCGAAAGGGCCGCCGCAAATGCGGCGGCCCCTATGAGAGGAAGTGAGCGACTCAGCAACCCGCAGGCGCTCCGGATATGAAGTCGATCGACATCAGGGGGTGGATCTCAATTCCATTTTTTGCCACGCCCGTTTGGCCGTGGAGTGCGTCGAAAAGCGGCACGCCTGTCACATCCACCACAATACCGGATTTAAAATTCGTAAACGAACTCGGCGGATTGCCGAAGCAGTTCACGAGTTTCTGACGCACGCTGGAGAAGTAGTTTGCAAAACCGCCGTCGCACGCGCTGCTGCAATTTGGATCCGGCGGTTCGATGATCATCGTCACGTTAGGGTTGTTAACATCGGCGATGACCATGTGGAAGTCGTGATCCGTTTCCGTCTTCCAGCCAACGAGTACCGCCCGTATGCGATATGCTTGCGTCTCATACGGAGCATAACGCGTCGTGTCGTTGTACTCGTTATAGTTGGACGGCACCGGCCAAGCCGCTAGATCCGAGACGTTCGCCAATTTCGGCGTCCAATTTATCGTATTGACGTACGCGTCGCCGAGCGTCTTGATGTGCCAGCGCTGTACGCCGCAGCTCGTGCCGCAGCTGCCGGTGCTGTTGCCGCCGCCGTTAGCCGGCGTGGCAATGGGCGTAGGGCCGCCGCTGGGTGTCGGCGTCGCCGTCGGTTTAGGAGTTGGCGAGGGAGAAGCGCTGCTCGTCGGCTTCGGCGTAGGTGACGCCGTGGAGCTCGGTGCGGGCGTCGGCGTCGAGCTGCCTGCCCATGCGACGTCGTCGACGTACTGATAGATGTAGCCGCTCGAATAACCGTCGGCGTGCACGCCGAAGTACAGCCACACGGTCTGTCCGGCATACGAACTTACGTCGTACGTTTTCTGCACCCAGCCGCTGCTGGTCGTGGCGCTCGTGTACAAATTGTCGAGCACGTAGCCCGAGCTATCGAGAAGGTCCGCTTCTTGATACGCGTACGTCGTGCTCGTCTCGTTCGTGCCTTGGTAGAGCCAGAACGTGATCTTGCCGCCCGACGGCACGGTGATTTGCTGGCACAAACCCGCGTCGCCGTTTATCTCCGGCGTTGAGACGTTGCCGTCTTTCTGCGAGTACTTTCCGGTGTGCGGGCGCCACGTGCCGATGGCCGCATTCACCGAACCGCATTGTTGCCAGTCCGTGTAGCCGCCCGATTCGAATCCGCCGTCGGCAAGATTGCCGTTCGCGTCCATCGTACGGCGTGTCGAAGACTTCTGCGGCACGTCGACGTGCCGTTTTCCCGTCTGCGCGGCGTGCCGGCCGGCATCCTGAGTTGAGGGCACGCTGGACGTCGAGCCGCTGTTGCACGAAGCAACCGCGATCGCCATCAAAGCGGCAAAAAGGACCCGTAGAGATTTCACAATATCCCTCCCGAGAGCAGCAGCAATATACTCACCGTAGGATGACAGCGCTGTCTTAGCAATAGGTTAAGACTATATAGAGGCGAAACGCATCTAGTACGAATGTCATGAAAGCAGTACGTTTACACGAGATCGGCGGACCCCAAAAATTGGTCGTCGACGAGGTCCCACAGCCGCAGCCCCAAGCGGGCGAAACGCTCGTGCACGTTCGCGCGGGCTCGCTCAATCACCGGGAGGTCTTCATTACGCAAGGCCTCTATCCGAACATCACGCTGCCGTGCATTCTCGGCGCCGACGGCGCGGGCGAAGCGGACGGCCAAGCCGTCGTCGTCGATCCGACGATCGGCTGGGGCGAGGACGAACGCGCGTGGAGCATGGATGCGCACATTCTGGGCGTCCCGCGCGACGGAACGTTCGCGGAATACGTCTGCGTGCCCGCGACGAACGTGCACGAGAAGCCCGAGCATCTGTCATTTGAAGAGGCCGCGGCATTGCCGCTTGCGGGCGTCACGGCGTTTCGCGCGACATTCACGCGCGGCGAACTCCAGCCCGGCGAAACGATACTCATTACGGGCATCGGCGGCGGCGTGCAGACGTTCGTGCTGCTCTATGCGAAGGCGGTAGGCGCGCGCGTCGTCGTGACCTCCGGCAGCGATGAAAAACTCGAACGCGCCAAGGCGCTCGGCGCGGACATCGCCGTAAACTATAAGACCGATGCGGACTGGCACAAGACCGTGCGCAAAGCCGCCGGTACCATAGACGTTGCCGTCGATTCGGCCGGCGGAGAGACGTTCTCGAAATGTACCGCGATCGTCCGCCCCGGCGGACGCATCGTCACGTACGGCGGTACCACGGGCGATGCGAAAATCCGCATGTTTCCGGTCTTCTGGCACCAGCTCGACATTCGCGGCAGTTCGATGGGCAGCCCGAAAGATTTCCGCGCCATGCTCGATTTCGTGTCGAAGCACAAGATCAAGCCGGTCATCGATCGCGTGTACGGCATGAACGACGTCGTTGCCGCCGCGGAACGCATGAACGAAGCAGGCCAATTCGGCAAGATCGTCCTGCGCATGGCGCCGTGACGTTACACCGCTAGCGAGTACTCACGCAGTACGTCGAGCCGCAGCATCGCGCCGAGTTCTTCCTCGACCGTTCGCGCGTGCTCTTCGCCGACGATCGTCTTCCATTCGGGATTGAGGATCGCGTGCTCGTCCGCGTTCATCGGGCGCTCGAGGACGAGCGAACTGACAACGCCTTCCTGCTCGAGCGCAAGCAAATACGCGAGCATCTGCCGCGCCGCCGCCGGCCAGAGAATCGGATTGGTGTCGCGATAGATCGTTCGCACGAGATCCGGGATGGTGAGCGGCCCGTTTGCCAGTGTCGTCAGTATCTCTTGCTGACGTGACTGGCGATGCGCGATGTACTCGCGCAGTTTCGGTTGCGGGCTCCGCACCGGCTCTCCGTGGCCGCCGTAGATCGTCTTTACGTCCGGGAACTCATCGAGCATCCGCTGCAGTGTCTGCTGGTACGGGCGCATCGCACCGTTCGGCGGCGCGATAACGACGAATCCCTCGCCGAGCACGACGTCGCCGGTGAAGAGCGCGCCTTCGCTCTGCTCGTAGAAAACCAGGTGGTCGAACGTGTGCCCGGGCGACTCCATCACCGTAAACGTGGCCTGGCCGATCTGCAGCACGTCCCCGTCGTGCAGATGGCGCGTGTGCGCGAACTCGCTCTGCGCATGCGCGGCAATCGGGGCTGCGGTGCGCTCGGCCAGCATCGGCGCGGCGGGCGCGTGGTCCGGATGCGTATGCGTGAGCGCGATGAGCGCGATCGCGCAGTTCATCTGCGCCGCGCGTTCCACGATCGTATCGACGTGACGTCTGAGCGGCGGTCCGGGATCGATGCAAACCGCTTGACCGTTGCCGCAGTCGATGAGGTACGTGTTGGTTCCGCTAAGGGTCATTGCCGACGGATTCGGCGCGCGCACGAGCGCGATGTTTACCACGCGTACTCCAGTTCGGGCGGCATCGAGAATTGCCGCTCGGCCGGCGTATCGGGCATGATGCTGTAGATCGTTTTCGTGCGTGCGAAATCGAAAAGATCGCGCGCATCGTCGAATTTCGCCAGCCGCTCTACGTGCTTGATCGTCGGATAGACCATGCGAAACGTGCCTGCTTCGCACTGCTCCAGCGCGTCCTTGGGCGAGATCCACACTTCGTCGTGCGTTTCAAATGCGTCGGCGGCCGCGGCTTGATCGGGTGATGCCTGGGCCAAAAAAAAATGCGCGTCGTAACGCCGCGGAAAGGGCGGCGGCGTGATCCAGCGCGAGAAGAGCGAGAGTGCTGCAGCGTTCGCGTAGGCGCCGATGCGCTCGAGGACTTCGTGGAACGGCAAGTCGCCGCTCTGCACCAGCGCGCGCGAGTCGTGCAATTGCGCGCGATACGGTTCGAGATCGGCGGCGGCGAGCGGCGTGCCGCGCTCGTCGCAGGCGAGTAACACACCCGCTTCTTCGTATAGTTCGCGAAGGGCCGCAATCAGCAGCCCGGCCGCTTCGCGCCGCGGCGGCGTACCGAAAGGAGCGGGAAACGATGGCGCGGGCTTTGCACGAAATTGTCGCTCCAGATTGGCGTCGTCCAGGCCGCGAGCGCGAGCGAGCGCGCGGTCGGAATAGTCGCTCTCATCGAGCGTTCCGCCTGGAAAAACGTACACGTCGGGCACGAAATGGCTGGCCTCGCTGCGGCGAAGCATGAACACTTCGATGCCCTTCTCGCCCGCGGGGCGGACGAGCATGACCGTGGCGGCTAACCGGACCAACTGGGAACCTCATAGCACGGCATAGCGTTACAGCTGTATGACTACGCGATTTGTCGCTGCAATTGCCGCCGTCCTGTTCTCACTTTCGCTGCCCGCCGTTGCCGCGACCGCGAACCCGACGTCGCCGCCCACGCCCGCACCTACGCCGGTTGCGAGCACCGTTCCCAGCATTCCGCCGAGTATCGGCCAAGACGCGATCAACGCGCTCGGCAACATCGTGAAAGGCGTGTTCGGATGGAGCGATACCGAATCCATCGGCACGGTGACGTATTACCGCGGCTACGAGATGCAGCTCAAGATGCAGCTCGATCGATACCGCGAGATCCACCTGCACAAAGGCACGGTAATCAATCCTCGCGGCTACACGATTAAATCGGGTGATACGGTCGACGTGCGCGGCCGTCCAAACTCCGACGGCTCCCTAAACGCCGACATGATCGTACTAAAGAGCTCGACGCACTAACGCGGCGCCCCCTGCGAAGCGGGGGACGCGGAGGCTAGGCCGAAGCGCCTTTAAACATGCGCATCGCATTGGGAAGTGACGAAGCCACCGAACTGACAGCCGCTTTGGAGCGGGACTTGCGAGAGCGCGGCCATGAGGTCGCGCTCTTCGGCGCATTGGGGCCCGAAAAGGACGACGCCTGGCCGAACGCCGGCCGTGCCGTCGGTGAAGCGGTCGCCTCGGGCGGCTGCGATTACGGCATCGTGTGCTGCTGGACCGGTACGGGCGTGAGCATTGCCGCGAATAAAGTGCCCGGAGTTCGAGCGGCGCTCTGCGGCGATGCGGAGACCGCGGCAGGCGCGCGCAGGTGGAACGATGCTAACGTGCTGGCGCTCAGCTTGCGCGCCACGTCCATCCCCATCGCGAAGGCCATGCTCGACGCGTGGTTTTCCACGACCCCGACCGACGACCCCAAATACGCGGCGATGATCGGCCAAATCCAAACCGGTGACTCCCCCGTTAGCAGAACGTAATCGTACTGCTACCTCGGAGCAACCTCCGGAAAGGACAACCCAGTGTTCCTTCGCAAGTTCGCCGCAATTGCGGCGTTGGCGGCGCTTATTGCCCCCGCGGCCGCTCTGGCCGCCGGCTCGAAGACGATGCCGGACATCACGATGCAGTCCTCGCGTTTCTCGGGCCCCGGCGTGTACACCGGCAAGCCTGCGCTGCAAGTGACGCTATCCATGGTGATGGCCGGCGGCGGACCGTCGGACTTCAAAACGGTCACGCTGCTCAAAACGCTCACGGGCGACAAATTCAACGCCGAAGTCGGAAAGCTCACGAAGCAATACGGCCAGAAGAAGATCGGCAACTTCATCAACATCTTTCAGTTCATCGTTTCCGATACGCTGAAGATCGTCAATCAGAAGGGCATCAAGCTTCCCAGCACGCCGAGCCCCGATCCGCATAACGGTCCGGCTCTCGCGGCGGCCCTTTGGGGCGCCGGCCAAACCGGCAGCGGCTTCAACGTGGAAGTGATGCTCGATCGCGCGGTCTCTCACCCGATTCACGATCAGGTGATGAAGGACATCGATGCGAAGTACGGCATCGCGGCGGACGCGGATTATCACGCGATCCTCAATACGGCGATGCACGATCTCGCCGCCGTTTATAAACTGAAGAGCTAACGAACGTTCTACGGAGCAAATGCAAAGAGCCGCGCGATTGTGCGGCTCTTTGTCGTTCATTACGAACGCCGGCGGCAGACTCAGCTCCCGAATGCCCGGCAGCGCGATCCATTGGCGGAACGCGATTCGATATTACCCGTCTACGCCGCGCGCAAACAAGGGCCGATGAGTTCTACCGTAGGGCCAAGAGCCATGGGACTGCCGCGAGCAGCGCCCAATTGACGACGTGCGCGCTCCAGCAGTACGGGCAGCTTCGTCTGGTGACGAACAGCAAACTATATGCGAGATATATGGAAGTGAGTGCTGCAAGCGCGGTTGCTGCGAGCGCCAGAGCAAGCGGCAGCGTTGCTTGCGTGCTCCATGTAACCGCGGCGAGCGCGGCATAGTAGAGCAGCCCAAAGAGCGAGTTCGGCGTGCCGAAAAAGAGCGTGGCCCGTTCCGTTTGAACGACGCTGGCCTCCGCGAGTTCGCCCCGGGCTGCGCGTGCGCTCTTGCGCAGCATAAAAACGGAAGCGTAAAACCCTATGGCGCATAAGACGGTAATGACCGCCCGCAGCAGGAGCATGCCATCCTCCTCGAAGAGCAGATACCGGGAACTCGTTCGCGCTTGGCTCCGATAGGCCGCCGCTTGGCGGGCATCGGCCTGCTGGCCGTGTCCTTTGCCATTGCGGCGCTGGTAATCCGCTATCAGCCGGAGATCGAGCACTTTATCCGCTCGATCGGCCCCGGCGTGGCGCTGCCCCTCGCGACGGCGATCTTCGCGATCGTGGCGTCCGCGCCGTTTTCGGTCACCGATGCGCTGGCCATCATGAACGGCGCGGTCTTCGGCCCCTTCTGGGGGAGCATCATCAACGCCGTCGGCATTGTCATCGCGGCGGCGATCGGCTACTGGGTGAACCGGCGCGCCTCGCACCTGCTCGATCTCGATGCCGCGCTCGCGCGGCTGCCCTCGTGGGTGAAGCGCTTCAAGATCGGCTCGCCGATGTTCCTTATCGCCGTTCGCGTCATTCCGGGGCTCGGCGGCACAGTGGCGACTGCGAGCGCCGCGGCGTTTCGGGTGCCGCTGTGGATCCACATCGCAACGATGTCGGTCGTCGCGATTCCGCTCTGCACGATTCTTGCCATCTTCGGCGACCGTGCGACGGCGGCAATCCACGGCTACGAGCACCGTGCGCACATGTACATCATCCATCACCGACCGCATTGGCGCTGGCATCGCCGTCACGCGACGCCTACGCCGCAGCCCGTAGGACCGTTGCCTTGAACCACGTTGCGATGATTACCACCCCCGCGCAGCTGCGCGAACTCTGCGATCGCGTGCGCGCGGCTCAGCGCGTCGGCATCGATACGGAGTTTCACAACGAGCGCAGTTACACGGCGCGGCTGATGGTGATTCAACTCGCGTTCGAGGACGGCTGTGCGATCGTCGACCCGCTGGCTATCGACGATTTGGCGCCGCTCGCTCAGGCGCTGTGCGAGACCACCGTGGTCGGTCATGCGCTCACGAGCGACCTGAAGATCTTCGCCGACAAGTGGGATTTGGTACCGCAGGACGTTTTCGACTGTCAGGTCGCGGCGGCGTTCCTGGGCTACGGCATGGCGATCTCACTCGCGGATCTGGTGCGCGATCTCTGCGGCGTGCGGTTGAAGAAATCGCAGACGGTGAGCGATTGGTCCTCGCGGCCGTTCTCGGAAAAGCAGCTCGAGTATCTGGTCGACGACGTTGCGCATCTGCTGGAGATGCAGGACAAACTCTCCGGGCGGCTGCGCGAAAAAGGGCGCTACGACTGGGCAATCGAGGAATGCAGGCTGCTCTCGGAAGTGGAGCGCTACCGCAGCGAGGAGCGCCGCATGTACTCGCGCATCCCAGGCGCGAACCGCATGAACCGCCGCGAGCTCGGCGTGCTCTCCGAAGTGGTGAAGTTGCGGGATCGGATCGCTCGCGAACGCGATCTGCCGTTGAAGTACGTCATGCCGGACGATGTCGTCGGGGGCCTTGCCACGGTGCGCCCTAAGACGCTCGACGATATGGCACAGCTGCGGCGCCTGGATCCCGGCACGCGGCGGGCGCTGGGCCCGTTGATCCTGGAGGCGGTCAAACGCGGGGAGGCACTCGACGAGTCGGATCTGCCGGCCAAATTCTCGCGCCCGCTCGGAAATGCGCGGGAGACGCTCGTCTCGCTAATGAGCGTCATCGTCGGCGAGATCGCGCAGGAGAACGAATTGCCGCCCAGCCTGCTGGCGCCCCGCGCCTCGCTCGAGCGCGTCGCCCGGGAGGTGCCAAAGACGCGCGAGGACTTCGAACATGTGCTTGGTCTCTCGCACTGGCGTACCGACTTGGTTGCGCAGCCGCTATGGCGACTTTTGTCGGGTCAGAGTTCTTTACTCATCGAAGGCTACGCGACAGGCGAGCCGCGAATCAATCTGAAGTCATGAATCAGCACGCAAATAGTTTTAATGCCGTCGACAGGCTGGTCGTCGGCGACCGCTCCTATTCGTACGTGCGGCTTGCCGCGCTGCAGGATGCAGGTCTCACGCAGCTCGATCGCCTGCCGTACTCGCTCAAGATTCTGCTCGAGAACCTCGTGCGTTTCGAAGACGGGCGCTCGGTCACCAAAGACGACGTCGAAGCGCTCGCGAAGTGGACTCCGCTTCACCGTGCGCAGCGCGAAATCGCCTACCGTCCCGCACGCGTGCTGCTTCAGGACTTCACCGGCGTTCCGGCCGTCGTCGATCTCGCGGCGATGCGCGACGCCATGGCGGCGATGGGCGGCGACCCCAAAGCGATCAACCCGCTGCAGCCGGTCGAACTGGTGATCGATCACTCCGTGCAAGTCGACGCGTTCGGCGATTCGTCGGCGTTCAAGAAAAACGCGGATCTCGAATTCGAGCGTAACCGCGAACGTTACGCGTTCTTGAAGTGGGGACAGCACGCGCTCGAGGGCTTCCGGGCGGTTCCGCCCGACACGGGCATCGTGCACCAAGTCAACATCGAGTTTCTCTCGCGCGTCATCTTCGGCGGCGGCGGCGCGGGCATCGCCTATGATGCGCAAAGCGCTATGGCATATCCGGATACCGTCGTCGGTACCGACTCGCACACGACCATGGCAAACGGTTTGGGCGTGCTTGCCTGGGGCGTCGGCGGCATCGAAGCGGAAGCCGCAATGCTCGGCCAACCGGTGACGATGCTGATTCCCGACGTCATCGGCGTGCGCGTGAGCGGGCAGCTGCGCGAAGGCGTTACCGCAACCGACTTGGTCCTCACGATCACCGAGATGCTGCGCAAGAAGGGCGTCGTCGGAAAATTCGTCGAGTTCTTCGGCTCGGGTCTTTCGAATCTGCCGGTTTCGGATCGCGTAACGCTCGGCAACATGTCGCCCGAATACGGTTCGACCTGCGCCATCTTCCCGATCGACGATCAAACGCTCGAGTATCTGCGTTTGACCGGCCGCACGCCGGAGCACATCTCCCTGGTCGAAGCATACGCGAAGGCGCAAGGCATGTTCCGCACGGACTCTACGCCCGATCCGCAGTTCACCGATGTGGTGGAACTCGATCTCGGCAGCGTCGTTCCGAGCTTGGCCGGCCCGCGCCGCCCGCAAGATCGCGTTGCGCTCGACAACGTCAAGCAGTCGTTCAACGTCGCACTGCAAGAGTGGGTTGCGGCGCGCGATGCCACGCCGGCCAGCTCCGCTGCGCGCATGGAGAACGAAGGTCCCCTCGCGACGGCCGTCACCGATAACGGGAAGGTCGCCGACGGTTCTGTCGTCATCGCGGCGATCACGAGTTGCACGAACACCAGCAATCCATCGGTGCTGGTCGCCGCCGGTTTGGTTGCACGCAACGCGGTGAAACGTGGGCTCAAACGCAAACCGTGGGTGAAGACCTCGCTCGCGCCGGGCTCGAAAGTCGTAACGGACTACCTGAAGAAATCCGGACTCGACAAAGACCTCGACGCGCTGGGTTTCAATCTCGTCGGTTACGGCTGTACGACGTGCATCGGCAACAGCGGACCGCTGCCGCCCGACGTTGCCGAAGCCGTCGCGGAGCACGACTCGATCGTCGCAGCGGTGCTTTCCGGCAACCGTAATTTCGAAGGCCGCATCCATCCGCAGGTGCGCGCGAACTATCTCGCTTCGCCGCCGCTCGTCGTTGCATACGCGCTGGCGGGCCGCATGGATCTCGATCTCACCACCGAGCCGATCGGCGAAGACGAATCCGGCAAGCCCGTGTACCTCAAAGACATCTGGCCGACCAACGCCGAGGTCTCCGAGACGATCGCCAAGTCGATCAGCGACGAGATGTTCAAGGCGAACTATCGCGACGTCTTCCGCGGCGACGACAACTGGGCCAAACTCGACGTTCCCACGAGCGAACGCTACCAGTGGGATCCGCTCTCCGAGTACGTCAAGAATCCGCCGTACTTCGAAAACATGAAAGCCGAACCGGCGCCGCTCACCGACATCCGTGGAGCGCGCGTGCTGGCGCTGCTCGGCGATTCCATCACGACCGACCACATCTCGCCCGCAGGCAACATTGCCAAGATGAGCGCGGCCGGCAAGTACCTGATGGAGAAAGGCATCCAGCCCGCCGACTTTAATTCGTACGGCGCGCGCCGCGGCAATCACGAAGTCATGGTGCGCGGCACGTTCGCGAACGTGCGCCTGCGCAATCAACTCGTGCCGGGCGTCGAAGGCGGATACACGCGCTATCTGCCGGCGAACGAGCAGATGTCCATCTTCGACGCGGCCATGAAATACAAAGCCGACGGCACGCCGCTCATCGTGCTCGCAGGCAAAGAGTACGGTTCAGGCTCGTCGCGCGACTGGGCGGCGAAGGGCCCGTACCTGCTCGGCATCAAGGCCGTTATCGCCCAATCGTTCGAGCGCATTCACCGCAGCAACCTCATCGGCATGGGCATTCTGCCGCTCGAGTTTGAA
>Ga0207664_10002995_pt1 | contig 11222 bp, 7 predicted proteins | sample LARL83metaG_FD_184349 | JGI IMG/M metagenome (GOLD analysis project Ga0207664, IMG submission 184349) | Corn, switchgrass and miscanthus rhizosphere microbial communities from Kellogg Biological Station, Michigan, USA - LAR L8-3 metaG... | ecosystem: Host-associated > Plants > Roots >...
GACCTACCAGGCCGACATCGTGGCTTTGTGCGCGGGCGCCACGAACTCGGCGAAGATCCTGCTCCGCTCGGCCTCGGACGCCCACCGCCGCGGCCTGGCCAACGGGTCCGGCCAGCTCGGCCGCAACTACATGTTCCACAACAGCAAGGCGATGGTGGCGCTGGGCAAGGAGCGCAACGACACCGTCTACCAGAAGACGCTGTCGGTCAACGACTTCTACCTGCCCGGCAACGGCCGGGAGTGGCCGCTGGGCAACATCCAGATGCTCGGCAAGTCCAACGCCGAGGCGATGCGGGGCGAGGAGCCGCACCTGACCAAGCTGGCCCCGCAGTGGAGCCTGGACGAGGTGGCCGCGCACGCGGTGGACCTCTGGCTGACCACCGAGGACCTGCCCAGGCCGGACAACCGGGTGCAGGTGGACCGGGACGGCCAGGTGCGCCTGGCCTACACGCCGGGCAACGCGGCGGAAGCAGCTGACCTCTACAAAGAGGTCAGGAAGATGCTGAACCACGCCGGCATGGCCGCGCACCACATGCTGGACAAGAACTACTACATGAAGATGAACGTGCCCATCGCCGGGTGCGCCCACCAGGCCGGTACCGCCCGGTTCGGCACCGACCCAGCCACCTCCGTGCTGGACGTCGACTGCAAGGCCCACGAGCTGGACAACCTGTACGTGGTGGACACCAGCTTCTTCCCGAGCATCGGCGCGGTGAACCCGGCGCTGACCGCGATCGCCAACGCGATCCGGGTCGGCGAGCACCTGATCCAGCGGCTGGGCTAGGGGCGCCCAGATAGCCCGTTACGGGTGACGACGCCGGCCGCCCCCGGGGGGGAGCGTGTCAGGCATGAGGGGTGGACGGGCCAGCGCCACGCTCCTGGCTGGCGTGCTGCTGGCCGCGGGCTGCTCGTCCAGTGGCGGTTCGGGCGGGGGAAGCACCCCGGCCAGCAGTTCGGCCGCGCCCGCCACGACACCGGCGACCGAGTCGGCCGCGGTGTGCCACGACGTGGACGCGCTGCGCACGTCCCTCGGCCAGCTGGGGAATCTTAGCTACGGCCCGAACGCGCTGAGCAAGCTCAAGACCGACCTGACCAAGGTCAAGGACAACCTGGTGACGCTGCGCGGTACGGCCGGGACCGCCTGGCGGACCCAGATCGACGCGCTGTCCTCGGCGCTGAGCAAGCTGCAGAAGACACTGGGCAGCCTGGGCAGCCAGCCCAGTGCGACCGCCGCGGCCAAAGCGGTGTCCACCGACCTGGCCGCGGTGACCACCGCGGGCGCCAACCTGCTGCGCACCGCGAGTATCCGCTGCCCCGAAGCCTCGTCCAGTCCATCGGCATGATCCCCGACTCGATCACGTCCTAAGGAGCACAACCGCGATGGCGCGCTACCCCAACATCAGTGACCACGGGCTCATCGGGGACCTGCAGACTGCGGCGCTGGTCAGCACCGACGGGTGCGTCGACTGGTTCTGCGTCCCCCGGTTCGACTCACCAAGCGTGTTCGGCGCGCTGCTGGACGCCGACAACGGCGGCTTCTTCCAGATCCGCCCGGACCGGGACGACTACGTGACCCGGCAGCTGTACCTCCCGGACACGTGCATCCTGATCACCCGGTTCATGACCCCGGACGGCGTCGGCGAGGTGACCGACTTCATGCCGATCGCCGGTGACCGGCCGACCAGCCATCACCGGCTGGTCCGGCTGATCCGGGTGGTCCGCGGCACGATGCGGTTCGTGCTCGACCTCAAGCCGCGGTTCAACTACGGCCGCACCCCGCACAAGCTGGAGCTCACCGACGAGGGCGCGGTCTTCCACACCGACGACCTGGACCTGACCGTGCACGCGATGGGCCAGCGGGGCACCAGCCCGGCCGACCTGGGCACCGAGTTCGAGCAGATGGGTGAGGACCTGCGGGGCTACCGCACGCTGAACGAAGGTGAGAGCGCCGGGATGGTGCTGGAGTCCAACGGGGGCCGGCCGCGGCGGCTGCCCGCCGGCAGCCTGCAGCAGCTGTCCGACGAGACCGCCGCGTACTGGCGCAACTGGCTGCGCCGGTCGACCTACACCGGCCGGTGGCGGGAGATGGTGACCCGCTCGGCGATGACCCTCAAGCTGATGACCTACGCGCCGTCCGGCGCGCTGGTGGCCGCGCCCACCGCCGGGCTGCCCGAGCAGGTAGGCGGCGAGCGCAACTGGGACTACCGCTACACCTGGATCCGGGACGCCTCGTTCTCCGTGTACGCGCTGCTCGGCCTCGGCTACGTAGAGGAGGCGGCGGCCTTCGGCGTCTGGGTCCGCGACCGGCTGATCGAGGCGGAAGCGGACGGCGGCACCCACCCGCTCAAGATCATGTACCGGGTGGACGGCTCCTCCGACCTGGTCGAGGAGACCCTCGACCACTGGGAAGGCTGGCGCGGCTCGAAGCCGGTGCGCATCGGGAACGGCGCCGCCGATCAGCTCCAGCTCGACATCTACGGCGAGGCGATGGACGCCATGTCGCACGCGGACGCGCAGGGGCTGCAGGTGGCGCACACGGGGTGGACCGCGGTCGTCCGCATGATCGACTGGCTGTGCGAGCACTGGGACCAGCCGGAAGAGGGCATCTGGGAGACCCGCGGCGGGCGTAAGGACTTCACCTATGGCCGGTTCCAGTGCTGGGTGGCCCTGGACCGCGCGGTCCGGCTGGCCGAGCACCGCGGCAAGCCCGCCGACATCGCGCGGTGGCGGACCGAGCGGGACCGCATCTACCGGCAGATCATGGAGCGCGGCTGGAAGCCCGACCGGCGGGCCTTCGTCCAGCACTACGACGATCCAGAGGTGCTGGACTCCTCGCTGCTGCTGATGCCGCTGATGGGATTCGTGTCCCCGTTCGACCCGATGTGGCTGGACACGCTGGACGCGATGGACAAGAAGCTGGTCTCGGACAGCCTGGTCTACCGGTACGACCCGAACGCCTCCCCGGACGGCCTGCGCGGCAGCGAGGGCACGTTCTCGCTGTGCACGTTCTGGTACGTGGACGCGCTGGCCCGGTCCGGCCGGCTGGAGGAGGCGTCGCTGGTCTTCCAGAAGATGCACACCTACGCCAACCACCTCGGCCTGTACTCCGAGGAGATCGGGCTGACCGGGGACCAGCTCGGCAACTTCCCGCAGGCGTTCAGCCACCTGTCGCTGATCAACGCGGCGATCAACCTCGACTACCAGCTCGACCACGGGCCGGGGAACCTGGAGCCGTTGCTGGCCCGGGCCCGGCGCATGCCGGCCAGGGGAATCCGGGGCCGCTGACCCGCCCCGGTCCCTTTCTCACCCCCTTTGCCGCCTTCCCTCACCCGCAGCGGGTGAGGGAAGTGGCCGCGCTGCCCTGAATCATGGGTTAAGGGAGCCGGGCTACGGCGCGGTTGATTACGGTCGGCCCCGGGTATGACCCGGCCAAGCCGCCTGACCTGCGCATTCACCCCAGGGGATGAGGATGAGTTGAAACGGCGGGCCGGGAGGCCATCGGGGGAGACGTCATGACCAGCACGATTAGCGAGGCGGATCGGACGGCAGAGCCGCTCGGCCGCCCGGGCCAGCCGCGATTTCTCGAGGGCAAGCTGCAGATCCCGCAGCCGCACTTTCCGGTGCTGCGCCGCCGCCGGATCACCAGCCTGATCGACCAGGCGACCCGGAACCGGGTGACGCTGATCAGCGGCCCGGCCGGGGCCGGCAAGACCGTGGCCTGCGCCACCTGGGCCGGGGTGGGCACCCAGGCCCGGCGGGTGGTCTGGCTGAGGGTGGACGGTGAGGATCAGCAATCGTGGTTCTGGGCCTACGTGTGTGCCGGGCTGGCCCGGCTGCGCACGATCCCGCCGGACGTGATGCGGTCGCTGGAGGACACGACCCCCGAGGGGTTCCCGCTGCGCCTGGTCGAGGCGGCCCAGCGGTTCACCGAGCCGGTCATCCTGGTCCTCGACGACATCCACGAGCTGACCGACCCGGCCGTGCTGAGCGGGCTGGACCTGCTGATCCGGCACGCACCCGGCAGCCTGCGGCTGGTGCTGTCGGCCCGGCAGCCGCCCGCCCTGCAGCTGGCCCGGCTGCGGGTCTCCGGTGAGCTGGCTGACATCAGCGGGCAGGACCTGGCCTGCACCGCGGACGAGGCCGACGCGTACTTCGCCATGCTCGGCCTGGACGTGGATCAGCCGGCCCGGGACGAGCTGCTCTGGCGCACCCAGGGCTGGATGGCCGGCCTGCGGCTGGCCGCGATGCGGGCCCGGGCCGACCCCGGGCCGGGCCGGAAGATCACTGATCTGGCCGGCGACGAGCCCATGGTGACCGACTACCTGTGGGACGAGGTGCTGGGCAAGCAGCCGCCCCAGACGCGCATGTTTCTGCTGCGTACCAGCATCGCCGGGCCGGTGTCCGGTGACCTCGCGGACGCGCTCACCGGGCAGTCCGGCAGCGCGCGCACGCTGGACCGGCTGAGCCGGGAAAACAGCTTCGTGGAGATCACCGACCGGGAGCGCGGTGAGTACGCCTACCACCCGCTGCTGCGCGAGGTGCTGGCCGCCGAGCTGAACCGGGAGATCCCGCACGAGATCCCGGTCCTGCTCCGCCGCGCGGCCCGCTGGTTCGCCGCGCATGACCAGCCGCTGGCGTCGGTCCGCTGCGCGGCCGAGGCCGGGGACTGGGACTACGCCGCGCAGATCCTGGCCGAGGCGGGGGCCGGGGTGGCCACCCCGGGCTGTACCGCCCAGCTGGAGAGCGTGCTGTCGCTGTTCCCGGCGGACCGCTCGGCCGATGACCCAGCGGTGGCCGCGGCGTGGGCCGCCGCCCGGCTGTGGGACGGCGACTACGAGGGGGCGGCCGCCTACCTGGAGAGCGGGGACCGCGCGCTGGGCCAGGCCGCGCCCGCGCTGCACCGGATCATGGAGCCCACGCTGGCCGCGCTCCGGGTGATGCTGGCCGGCCGGCGGACAGATCCCGACCCGGCACTGCTCGCGGCGGCCCGGTCGCTGGCCGAGCGGGCCCAGGCCCCGGCCACCACCCAGCCCGAGCACCGGGCCGTGGGGCTGCTGTGGTTCGCCCTTGGCATAGCCCGGCTGCGCCGCTGGGAGATCGGGGCGGCCCGGCAGGCCCTGCGCCAGGCCGACCGGCAGCTGGCCGCGGGCAACCTGACCGGCCTGCAGGCCCGGGCCCGGGCCTGGCGGGCGCTGGCTGAGGCCTGGCACGGCGACCTGGCCGCGGCGCGCCGGTCGGCCAGCGACGTGCCGGCCGTGCGGGGCGGCCCGGCCAGCACGGGCCCGCCCGGGCCGGGCCCGGCCGGGCCCGGGTACGGCGGGCACGCGGCGCCCGCTCCCGGGCTGCCCGGCGATGGCCTGGTCCTGGGGCGGGCCACCGAGGCCACGGCGGAGGCGGCGCAGCTCGCGGCCCTGGCCCGGGCGATGGTGAGCCTGCGCCGCGACGAGCTGTCCACCGCGCAGCAGCTGGTCGAGGACATCAACCCGGAACTGGCCGGCCAGTTCCCGGGCGAGCCGCCGGTCAGCGCGCTGACCGCCCTGATCCGGGCGCGCATCATGGTCGCGGACGGCGACACCACCGCGGCGACCGTGCTGCTGTCCCGGCTCCGCGAAACCTGGGGACCGGCCCATCCCGCGCTGGCCGACGTGATCACGGTCACTGAAGGGGAGGTAGCGCTGCGGATCGGCCACACCGGCCGGGCCCGCGCGGTGCTGCTCCTGGTGGAAGAGGGCGACCAGTTCGACCGGCCGGACGTACGGCTGCTGCGCGGCGGGCTGCTGATCGCCGACGGGGATTTCAAGACCGCCCTGGATGCGGTCGCGCCCTGCCTGGACGCTGGCGCGGACGGGGTGACCCGGCATGAGCAGATCTGCGGGCTGCTCACCGCGGCGGTCGCCCACCGCCGCCTCGGCGGCACTGACGAGGCCACCACGCTGCTCGAACAGGCGCTCACGCTGGCCGAGCCGGAAGGCGCGTACCGGGTTTTCCTGGACGGCGGGGCCGCAGTCCGCTCGGCCATGACCGTGCTGATCCTGCCGACCAGCCGGCACGCTAGCATCGCCGGGCGCATCCTGGAGCGGTTCGACGCCCAGACGCCCCGCGGCAATGGCCCAGCCGAGCAGGTCAGCATCCCGCTGACCGACAGTGAGCGCGCGGTGCTGTGCTTCCTGCCGTCGCACATGACCAACGAGGAGATCTCCCAGGCCCTGTTCCTGTCGATCAACACGGTCAAGACCCACCTGCGCTCGGCCTACCGCAAGCTCGGGGTCAGCTCCCGCCGCGAGGCCATCGCCCGCGGCCGCCGCCTGGGCCTGCTGTAACCGGGGAGCTCAGCCGGCCTCAGGCCCGGCCGCCGCCGCGGCCCGGCCGAGCGAGCGGGCCTGCCAGGCCAGCACGGCCAGCAGCAGCCCGTAGAAGATCAGCCAGATGCCGATCACGGCCAGCAGGATGGTGATCGAGATCGTCGGCCAGAACATCACGATCAGGCCGGCGGCCAGGCTCAGCACGCCGGTCAGCGCGAGCAGCCCCCGGTTGCGCACCGGACTGGTGGCCGCCACGATCAGGTCCACGATGCCGTGCAGGGTCCAGAACGCGCCGACGACGAAGGCGAGCAGGGCCACGGTGACCGAGAGGTGCCGCAGGCAGTACAGCCCGGCCAGCGCGGCCAGCAGGCCGATGATGATGTAGGCGGCCCGGGTGCCGCCGGTCACGTCGGCCGTGGTGAACCCGCTGATCAGCCGGAAGATCCCGGTGACCAGCAGAGCCACGCCGATCAGCACGGCGACCACGTTGACCGTCGCCTTCGGCCAGACCAGCAGGATCAGGCCGACCACGAAGGTGATCACCGCGGCCGCCATGATCACCTGCCAGGCCTGGCCCCACGCGGCGGCGAGCGTCTCGGGCCGGCTTACCCGCCCGGCGCCGTAGCCAGCCGTCTCCCGTGTCCGGTAGTCCGGGGTCCCGCCGCCCGCCGGGCCGCCCGCTGGCGCCGGCCCGGTTTGGTCCGGGTACTCCGCCGACCCGGCCTGCTGGGCTGCCATGCGCGCCTCCTCATGGTCAGGCCACCGCGCTACCCCCCATGCCGCCATCGTGCGCCGGCCACCGTGGACGGGCACCACCCGTGCCGGGTGATGCTGGGTAAGAGGGCCGGCCGTGGCCACTAGACTGGGCGGCCGTAGCCGTCAGCGGCTGCGCTGGGTCGCGTGTGGCGTCGCGCATGAGGCGCGGCGGGGGCGGCCGGGCCGACGTAGAGCGCAGGATCAGGGAGTGACGGCGACGTGAAGACCGACGTCGAGGAGCTGAGCCCGACCCGGGTGAAGCTGACCATCGAGGTTCCGTTCGAGGAGCTCAAGTCGAGCCTCGACAAGGCGTACCGGGAGGTCAGCAGGCAGGTCCGGGTGCCCGGGTTCCGGCCGGGCCGGGTACCGCCGCGCATCATCGACCAGCGGTTCGGCCGCGGCGTGGTGCTGGAGCAGGCGGTCAACGACGCCGTTCCGGAGCTGTACGGGCAGGCCCTCCAGGAGAACGAGGTGTTCGCGCTGGGCCAGCCGGAGCTCGAGATCACCAAGCTCGATGACGGCAAGGAACTGGCCTTCACCGCCGAGGTCGACGTGCGGCCCAAATTCGACCTGCCCGATCTGGCCGACCTGGCGGTGACCGTGGACAACGCGGCCGTCACCCCGGACGAGGTCGAGGAGTACATCGGCGGCCTGCGGGAACGGTTCGCCTCGCTGAAGTCGGTGGACCGGCCGGTCACCGGCGGCGACTACACCTCCATCGACCTGTCCGCCTCGGTGGACGGCCAGCCGGTGGACGATGCCCAGGCCAGCGGGCTGTCCTATGAGGTGGGCAGCGGGTCGCTGCTGGACGGCCTGGACGAGGCGCTGGCCGGCATGTCGGCCGGGGAGTCCCGGACGTTCACCGCCGAGCTGGCCGGCGGGGCGCACGGTGGCGAGGAGGCCGAGGTCACCGTCACCGTGCACAGCGTCAAGGTCAAGGAGCTTCCCGAGCTGGACGATGACTTCGCCCAGTCCGCGAGCGAATACGACACGCTGGGCGAGTTCCGCGCCGGGACGCGCACCCAGCTGGAGTCGGTGAAGCGGATGCAGCAGGCCGGGCAGGCCCGGGAGCGGACCCTGGACGCGCTGCTGGGCAGGATCGACATACCGCTGCCGGACAGCCTGGTGCACAGCGAGGTCGAGGCCCGCCGCAACTCCCTCGACGAGCAGCTGGAGCGGTCCGGCCGGAGCATGGCGGACTACCTGGAGTCGGCCAGCCTGACCGAGGAGCAGCTGGACGCGGACATCGTGGCCGACGCCCGGCGCTCGGTGAAGGCCGGGTTCGTGCTGGACGAGCTGGCCCGCCAGGAAGACCTGAACGTCGAGCAGGAAGAGCTCAACGCGTTCGTGATCGAGCAGGCCTACCGGATGGGCGTGCAGCCCGACCGGCTGGCCCAGGAGCTGGTGGACCGTGGCCAGATCGGCTCGGCGGTGGCCGAGGTGCTCCGGGCCAAGGCACTCAGCCTGCTCACTGAGCGGGCCAAGGTGACCGACGAGGCAGGCCAGCCGGTGGACGTGGCCGCCGCGCTCCGCCCGCCCGCTGACCCCGATGCGGACAGCACGGACGCCGCCGCGGACACGGACGAGGCGGCGGCGGACGAGGCGACTGACGAGCCGGCGGCGGACGAGGCGGGCCCGGAGGAAGCGGCGGATGAGCCGGTGGCCGCCGCGGGCAGCGGCGCCAGCGACCAGCCGCCGGCCAGCGAACCCGCCAGCTGAGCCCGCCTGCGCCGACAGCGAACAGGCCACCCGCACGGACGTTCCGGCATGGGCCCGGCGTTATCGTCACTAGCAACAACGCTGTGACCTGAGCATGGACCAACACCGAGGAGAGCAGAGTGAGCACGCCTCCGGACTTCGGGGACCCGACGCGGATCCTGGCCCGCACCGCCGAGGCGGTGCCGCCGCTGATCACCGAACAGCTATTCCAGCGAATGCTCCGGCATCGCATCATCTTCCTCGGCCAGCAGGTGGACGAGGACATCGCCAACCGGATCTGCGCTGAACTGGTGCTGCTGGCCGCGGAAGACGACAAGCGCGACATCAGCATCTACATCAACTCACCGGGCGGCTCGGTGTACGCCGGGCTGGCCATCTACGACGTGATGCAGTACGTGCCGAACGACATCGCCACCTACGCGATGGGCATGGCCGCGTCCATGGGCCAGTTCCTGCTGTCCGCCGGGACGCACGGCAAGCGGTACGCGCTGCCGCACGCCAGCATCCTGATGCACCAGCCCTCGGGCGGCATCGGCGGTACGGCCTCCGACATCCGGATCCAGGCCGAGCAGATGCTCTACATCAAGCGGAAGCTGGCCGAGCGCACCGCGTTCCACACCGGGCAGACCGTCGAGCAGATCGAGAAGGACGCGGACCGGGACCGCTGGTTCACGGCCGAGGGGGCCAAGGAGTACGGCTTCGTGGATCACGTGATCCGCAGCGCCCTGGAAGTCCCATCCGAAGGGCCAGTGTCATGAGCCGTCATCCCGCAGATCCCGTGACCGCCATGCGAGCGGAGGAGCCGCACGTGAGCACATCCAGCCGGCGACTGGCGGAGGCCCGCTACGTCCTGCCCTCTTTCGTGGAGCGCACGTCGTACGGCATCAAGGAGATGAACCCGTACAACAAGCTCTTCGAGGAGCGGATCATCTTCCTCGGCGTGCAGATCGACGACGCCTCGGCCAACGACGTCATGGCCCAGCTGATCACGCTGGAGTCCATCGACCCGGACCGGGACATCCTCATCTACATCAACTCGCCCGGCGGGTCGGTGACCTCGATGATGGCGATCTACGACACGATGCAGTACATCCAGCCGGAGGTCCAGACCGTGTGCATCGGCCAGGCCGCCTCGGGTGCGGCGGTGCTGCTCGCCGCGGGCACCCCGGGCAAGCGGATGGCGCTGCCGAACTCCCGGATCCTGCTGCACCAGCCCGCCACCGAAGGTGGTTACGGCCAGTCCAGCGACCTCGAGATCCAGGCCCAGGAGATCCTCCGGATGCGCTCGTCCATGGAGAAGATCGTGGCCCTGCACAGTGGCCGCACCGAGGAGCAGGTCCGGCTGGACATCGAGCGGGACAAGTTCTTCACCGCGGAAGAGGCCAAGGAATACGGGCTCGTGGATGAGGTTCTGACCAGCCTGAAGCGGCGGGCCGAGGTAGGGTCGTCCTAACCAGGAGGATTCACCCTCCCTGGCGGGCCGACATCGGGTCCTGCCTCTCGCGGCAGGTGCCTCCGAGGCGGTACCGTCAGACTGGAGAGCATGATGGCACGGGCGGACAGCCCGCGCCGTCGGCCCGAGGCGGGGGTCGGCGGCCCCAGGTAAAGGAGTAGCTGGGTGGCTCGCATCGGCGATGGTGGTGACCTGCTGAAGTGCTCTTTCTGCGGGAAGAGCCAGAAGCAAGTCAAGAAGCTGATCGCTGGTCCGGGCGTGTACATCTGCGACGAGTGCATCGATCTGTGCAACGAGATCATCGAAGAGGAACTGGCTGAGCCGTCCGAGCTGAAGTGGGACAGCCTGCCCAAGCCGCGGGAGATCTACGAGTTCCTCGACGCGTACGTGATCGGGCAGGAGAAGGCCAAGAAGGCCCTGTCGGTAGCGGTGTACAACCACTACAAGCGGGTCCAGTCCGGTGGTGACACGAGGCCCGGCGAGGACGGCGTCGAACTGGCCAAATCCAACATCCTGCTGCTCGGGCCGACTGGCTCCGGCAAGACGCTGCTGGCCCAGACCCTGGCCCGGCTGCTCAACGTCCCGTTCGCCATCGCGGACGCCACCGCCCTGACCGAGGCGGGCTACGTCGGCGAGGATGTGGAGAACATCCTGCTCAAGCTGATCCAGGCGGCCGAGTACGACGTGAAGAAGGCTGAGACCGGGATCATCTACATCGATGAGATCGACAAGATCGCCCGCAAGAGCGAGAACCCGTCGATCACCCGGGACGTCTCCGGCGAGGGTGTGCAGCAGGCCCTGCTGAAGATCCTCGAGGGCACCACCGCCTCGGTCCCGCCGCAGGGCGGCCGCAAGCACCCGCACCAGGAGTTCATCCAGATCGACACGACCAACGTGCTGTTCATCTGCGGTGGCTCGTTCTCCGGCCTGGAGAAGATCATCGAGCAGCGGGTGGGCAAATCCGGGATGGGCTTCGGCGCGGTGCTCCGGGT
>Ga0207664_10002997_pt1 | contig 11218 bp, 15 predicted proteins | sample LARL83metaG_FD_184349 | JGI IMG/M metagenome (GOLD analysis project Ga0207664, IMG submission 184349) | Corn, switchgrass and miscanthus rhizosphere microbial communities from Kellogg Biological Station, Michigan, USA - LAR L8-3 metaG... | ecosystem: Host-associated > Plants > Roots >...
AGCCAGGCTGGCGCTGGTCGGCCGATGTGCAGCCGATCGCGGGCACGCCCAGCTGCGAGGCACCGCACTTCCAGTACCACGTCAGCGGGCGGCTGGCCATCCGGATGGACGACGGCAGCGAGTTCATCGCGGGTCCTGGGGACGTCACCGCGCTGCCGAGCGGCCACGACGCGTGGGTCGTCGGCGACGAGCCGGTGGTGACCATCGACTGGTTCGGCGCCGGGAACTACGCGAAGTGAGCGCGGGCATGAGCGGGTCCAGCACGGTTACCGACGTAGTCGACCGGTTCAACGCGGCCTGGAACGATCACGACCTGACCGCCGCCCTGGCGCTGACCAGTGAGGACTGCGTGTTCGAGTCCACCTCCCCGGCTCCTGACGGGGAGCGCAGCGTCGGCCACGCGGCGATCCGCGCCGCCTGGAAGCCGATCTTCGATGACACCGGCAGCCACTTCACGGTCGAGGAGTCGTTCACCGCCGGTGATTACCTGGTGCAGCGCTGGCGCTACGACTGGGACGGCGGGCACGTGCGGGGTGTCGACGTCATCAAGGTCAGGGACGGCCTGGTCACCGAGAAGCTGGCCTACGTCAAAGGCTGACCCGGTCTCCCCCACCGCCACCGGCTAGAACGTGAAGCGTGGCGCGGCCGGGGTGAGCACGGCGGGCTCCGGCGAGGCCGGCCAGACGGCGCCGATCTCCCCGGCCAGGGCCGCGGTCAGCGCGGGCACGTCCGCAGGCGCCGAATCGTGCAGGGCCTCGGCCACGATCAGCGCGGCGGTGGTCGAGGCCCGCACGGCCGACCTGCCGCTCTGCCGGTTCGACCACCGGCGGGCGTGCGCCTGGCCCGCGCCGTCCGCGAAGATCACCTCGTGCGGTCCCGGGTGCTCCACCTCGCCAGAGAACGTCAGGTAGTCCTCGTCGCCGGCCGCGTACCGCACCTCGAGATAGCCGCCGATCCCGGACACGTCGAAGACGGCCACCGGGATGGCGAAGGCCAGCGACACGGCGTTGCACAGGTCGACCAGCGGGTGCAGTTCGGGCAGCGAGCCCTCCTTGCGGAAGCGGCGCAGCAGGGACTCGGCGGCGCAGCGGTACTGGGTCGGCTTGAGCCCCATCCGGGAGAACGCGCGCCGCCACGCCTGGATCTCGGGCAGTTCCCCCTCGGCCGACTCGGCCAGCCGGGACTTGGCCACGGCGGTGAACTGGTCGGCCCGGTGCGCGACCGGCGCGTCCGCGGTGATCCCCGCGGCGAACATGACCCCGGGCACCAGCTCGGGGAAGTCGCTCCAGATCTCACTGGAATGCTCGAAATGCATGGCCCATCCCGTCCCGATAATCTCCGGATCAAGGTAAAGCTACTGGCCGGCTCTGGGACGGTTAGCTGGTGGGTGTCATGACGGCCTCTCGCCAGGACCGGCTGGAGCGGCTGGCCGGGTTTCTCGATCGGTTCCTGCTGCCGCTGGTGCTGGTCTTCGCCGCGGCGGGCGTGGCGTTTCCGGCTCCGGGCCGGGGCCTGGATGCCCATGGGGCCATCCTGATTACCCTGGCCGTCCTGGTGTTCTGCACCGGGTCCTCGGTTACCTTCGCCGAGATCACCGGCATGCGGGTGGCCGCCGGGCGGATCGCGCTTGTGCTGGCCGTCACGACCGTGGTCCTGCCGGTGCTGGCCTGGCTGGCCAGCCAGATCGTCACCGGTGCGGCCCTGCGCGGCGGGGTGCTCGCCGCGGGCGTGGCCCCGGCGGAGGTCGCGTCGGTGGCGCTCACCGGGCTGGCGGGCGGCGAGGTCGTGGTCGCGGCCGGCCTGCTGGTCTTGTCCACGCTGCTGACCGTGCTGCTCGCCGGGCCGATCCTGAGCCTGCTTGGCGCCCACTCGTCGGTGTCGGCGCTCAGCTTGCTCGCCACGCTGGCCCTGGTCGTGGCCCTGCCCCTGGCCATGGGCTGCGCGGTGCGCACGATCGACCCGTTCGGCGGGCGGGAACGGTCGCTGATCTCGGTCCTGGGCGTGCTCAGCCTGCTGGTCCTGCTCTGGCTGGTGGCCAGCCAGCTGCGGCTGCACGCCAGCGACGGCCTGGTCGCGGTGGCCCTGGTCGCGTTCCTGGCCGGGTCCAGCGTGCTGGGCTGGCTGCTGTCGCGGGGTGCACCCGGCCCGCGGCGCACGGCCCTGCTGCTGCCGACCGCGATGCGCGACTTCGCGGTGGCGGCGGGCATCGCGGCCAGCGCGTTCGGCGCGGCGGCCGCCGCCCCGCTGGGGATCTACGGGGTCCTGGTGCTGGTCTTCGGCGCGGTGACGGTCTACGTGTCCAAGCGCCACCGGGCCACGTAGCGGCGCTGCCAGGGTGTCTCGACGGCGCGGCGGTGGTAGTGCTCGCGCACGAACGCCACCGCCTCGGCGTTAGGCACCCCGTCGAGGATGGCCAGGCAGGCCAGCGCGGTTCCGGTCCGGCCCCGGCCCCCGTCGCAGGCCAGCTCGACCCGCTCGGTCGCGGCGCGCGCCCAGGCCTCGGTCAGCGTGGGCAGCACCTCGGCCTCGTCGGCGGGCAGGCCGAACTCGGGCCACCGCAGCCAGCGCGACTCCCAGGGCACGGCCGGAGGCCGGCGCCGCAGCAGGAAGATCCCGAACGTGGGCTGGGCTCCCTCAGGCATCGGGTACCTGCGGCCCCGGCCGCGCACCAGCCGGCCCGACGGCAGGCGGAGGACGCCCGGCGCGGCCGGAGCCCAGAGCTCAGTCACCTTCGGGCCCGGCGGCTGGCCGCGGCTTCCGGTACACCACATGCCGGCGCAGCGGGGCCTCGTCGACGCCCGGGTCGTCGAAGTCATCGGCAGGATCGGTGGTCATCCCGATCCGCGCCATCACCGCCCGCGAGCGCAGGTTCCTGGCCATGGTGACCGCGACGATCTCCGGCAGTCCCAGGACGCCGAAGCCGTACCCCAGCGCGGCCCGCGCTGCCTCGGTGGCGTAACCGTGGCCCCAGGCCGGCCGGGCCAGCCGCCAGGCGAGCTCGACACCGGTGAACGGCATCTCCTCGTCCACCGCGCCCAGCCCGGTGAAGCCGACGAACTCGCCGGTCGCGCGGAGCTCCAGGGCCCAGAAGCCATAGCCGTGCCGGTCCAGGTCGTCCTGGTAGTTCAGGACCCAGGCCGACGCCTGCTCGAAGGTCAGCAGCGGGCCGAGGTACCGCCGGACCTCGGGATCGGCGTTCATCGCCGCCCACGGCGCAAGATCGGAGTCCCGCCAGCCGCGCATGATCAGCCGTTCGGTGCCGATCTCCGCCACCCGGCCAGTCTATGAGCGCGCGGCCGGGCAGAGTGGCAGCGTCAGCTGGCGGCGGCGGCTTCCTGTGGCTGCTCGAGCCCGGTCTTGAGGCCTACTCCGGCCGTTCCGTCGGTGTGCTCTCCAGGGCTCGCTTCAGGTCCGCGAGCGCACGCACGCGCTCCCGGCTGTACTGGTCGATCCACCGTTCGGCGATCGCGTTGATCGGCTCGGCGTTGAGGTAGTGCAGCTTCTCCCGGCCCCGCCACACGGTCGTGACCAGGTTGGCCTGCTCCAGCACGGCCAGGTGCTTGCTGACCGACTGCCGGGCCATGCTGAGCTGCGCGCACAGCTCGCCCAGAGTCTGGCCGCTGCGGGCGTTCAAGCTGTCCAGCAGCTGCCGGCGGCTGGGGTCAGCCAGCGCCCTGAACACCTCGTCCATCACAGATCGCCTCGCTTAACATGCAGCCTTCAGGCTGCACGATGACTGTATGCAGCCCATAGGCTGCATGTCAACCCGGCCGGGCGCCGTAGCATGAGCGCGGTGGACGACTACTACACCGACCTGGCCTCCGACTACGAGTGGCTGTTCGAGGACCACGCGGTCGGAAGCGTGAACACCTTCGGCGCCACGTCACGCGGTAACACCGAGCTGCTGGAAACCGTGCTCGGCGCCCTGCCGCCAGGTGCTCAGATTCTGGACTGCTCGTGCGGCATAGGTGCGGACGCCATGGCCCTGGTCCGGCGCGGCTTTGCCGTCACCGCCTCCGACGGCAGTTCGAGCATGGTGGCCGAAGCTCGCCGGAGATCGGAGCAGTTCGGCATCGAGCTGAACGTGAGCCAGGCTCGCTGGCAAGATCTGCCCACCCAGATTCCTGGCCCCTTCGACCTGGTTCTGTGCCTGGGCAACTCGATCGTTCACTCAGGCTCTCAAGGGGCGATGATCGAGAGCCTCCGCGCCATCAAGCAGGTCCTCAGCCCCAACGGCGTCCTGGTGGTGGATTCACGAAACTGGGAGCTGATCTACGAGACCAAACCGCGGATCGTGACGCGCCGCGCCGTAGAGCGCCGGGGAAGGCGCTGTCTGTCGCTGTACATCTGGACGGTGCCGGACGATTTCCTGATGCCATGCCGCGCGGAGATCGTGCTGCTCTTCGACGACGGAACGCCAGAGGTATCGCACCATCGGCACGTCCTCGACTTCACGCCGTTCCGGCACGCGGACCTGAGGGACGCGTTTCAGGCGGCAGGACTGACAATTACCGGCGACTCGTACCGGGCGGACGGCCCGTTCTACGCGGTGGCTGCGGCTGCGCCGGGGCGGTGCTGACCCGCCGATCACCGGCTGCGAGGATCTTCAGGTGGTACCTGAGAGCGCCCGTGATTTCTTCGTGGCGGCCGGCAGTGTGGCCGGCGCGCTGATCGGCCTCCTGTTCGTGGCCATCTCGGTGGCGGCCAACCGGCTCGCCCAGGAAGAGGCAGAAACGCAGGTCCACCGCGTACGCGCGGCGGCCGCGCTCACCGCGTTCACGAACTCGCTGGCGGTGTCTCTGTTCGCCCTGGTGCCGGGGCACAAGATCGGGCCAGCCGCGCTGGCCGTCAGCATCGGCGGGCTCATATTTGTCCTGGCGGCGCTGCTGTCGCTGATCCGCATGCACCAGATCCGCTGGGGCAGCGTGCGTGACGCGCTGTTCCTGGTCGGGCTCGTCGTCTTGTTCGTGGTCCAGCTGATCCTGGGCCTTAACGTGATCAGCCAGCCCGACGACCCCGGCGCGGTGAACACGATCGCGATCCTGGTGATCTGCTGCTTCCTGATCGGGATCGCCCGCTCCTGGGAGCTGATCGGCGGGCCCTCGATCGGTTTCACACGAGAGGTCAGGGCACTCGTGCGGAGCCACCAGCGCAGCCCCGGCGACGCGGGAGACGGAGAGTCGTAAGCCCTGGCCAGCGGGCTTGTATCCCGGCATTCCCGGAAGCGGATCATCCGGGATCAGCACTACCATGCCGTCCATGACAGCAACCAATGAGGCGCAGTTCGGGCCGCACCGGTTCTACGCCGGCCAGGGCGGCGGCAGCACCGAGTTCCGGGGTGCCCGGTTCGATGTCGCGGACCTGCGCGGTGCCCGGTTCACCGACTGTGACCTGACCGGCGTCACGATCCGGGACGGCTGGCTGGTGGACGTGAGCATCTCCGGTTACCTCAGCAACGTCACGATCAACGGCGTCGACGTCACCGATTTCGTCAGCGCCGAACTCGACCGGCGGCACCCGGAGCGGGTGCAGTTCCGCGAGGGACAGACGGCCGACGACGTCCGCGCGATGTGGGAGACCATTGAGCGGCTGTGGGCGGAGGCGCTCGAACGGGCTGGTCGGCTGCCCGCGGCCGCGCTGGCCGAGCAGGTCAACGAGGAGTGGTCATTCGAGCAGACCCTGCGCCATCTGATCTTCATCACCGACGCGTGGGCCAGTCGGACGGTGCTGGATGAGCCGATGCCCTACCACCCGCTCGGCCTGCCGCAGAGCTGGTATCCGGACGCGGACGCGGCCGCGCTCGGCATCGACCTGACCGCGCAGCCCGGTTACCAGGATGTCCTGGCCGCCCGGGCCGACCGGATGGCCGTGATGCGCCGCATCGTGGCCGACCTGACCGACGCCGGCTTGGGGCGGCTGTGTCAGCGCTCCCCCGCTCCCGGCTACCCCGACGAGGAGCGCACCGTGATCGAGTGCGTCAGCGTGGTGATGGACGAGGAGATCGAGCACTACCGGTTCGCGGTCCGCGACCTGGCCGTGCTGGAAGCCCGGTCGTGATCAGCGCCAGACCATGTCGATCTGGCGCTCGACGGTCGCATAACCGGCCCGGGCGAAGGCCGCCGCCATCGGCGCGTTACCGACGTCGGTAGAGGCCCGGATCAGCGGCACGTTCTGCGCCGCGAGCAGGTTCGTGCCAGCGGCCAGCAGATCGTGCCCATAGCCATGGCCGCGATGCGCCGGCGCCACTCCGAGGTACGCGATGATCGGGTTGTAGCCGTTGTGCGCGGGGATCACGAACCCGGCCGGTTCCCCGTCAGGTAGCGTCGCGATCCGCCACCAGTCGTGCGGGCTCTCGTAGCGCTCGAGTTCGTCGTGGTACTGCTCCTCTGCCGCCTGTCGGGCGCTCATTCGGGTCAGCTCGTCGCGGCTGTGCGCGTCGAGAGTGCCGTCCAGCACGAGCGTCATCAGGTCGATGAGCTCGGCTGGGTTGCGAACCGGCCGGAGGGTGAGCCGTCCGCTGAGTTCGGCCACGGGCGTGCCAGCTCGCCATTCCAGGCGCAGCCGTTCGACGAGCAGCTTGGCCCCGGCGCGTTCGAGTGCCGCCATCCGGTCCTGGACCGGCTGCCTGGTGTGCTGGTGGTCGCGCCAGTCCGCGGGGAGGAAACGGCCGTAATCCGGGGGCATCTTGCCAGCGGGGACCACCGCGGGCAGCGCGGCCGTCAGCAACCGCACGCCGTCGTCGGTGTCGCCGTTGATGTCGAAGATGTCCAGCCACTGCGGGTACTCATCCCCCGCCCGCGACCACCATCCGGCCCGGGCCACCACGCGACCACCGCGCAGGGCGAGCCAGAGCCATCCTGGCCGCCGGCGGCCGGCCGCCAGGTCGTCACGGACCTCATCGTTGAGGACGTACGGGAAACTGTTGAACAGGTCCAGCTCGTCGGGCCCGGTGATCGGGCGCAGGGTCAGGTCAGGCTGCTGCAGAGTCAAGGCTCACCCTGGCCCCCACGTCGGGACGGTCCCCACGTCATGGAGGCGGTAGTCCGGCGCGGCCTCCAGGGCCTTCTCCTCACCGCCCGGCGTGTAGGTGACGATCAGCCGCAGCGGGCGCCACGTCGTGTTGTCGGTGGAGTGCCAGACGCCCTTCGGGATGTAGACCGAGTCGCCCTCCTTGATCGCGAACGGCTCTCCGTCGTCCACCATCTGCTTCCCCTCACCCGAGATGACGTAGATGACCTCATCAGCATCCGGATGGTTGTGCCGCGCGTGGCCCTGGCCGGGACCGACGATCACCTCGCCCAGCGAGCTGCTCGCGCCCGGGATGGCGTGCGGGGTCACGAACCACTTGATCGATCCCCAGTTGAAGGTCATCGTGGTCACGTCTCCTGGGGTTACCAGCATCAGATCTCCAGATTCTTGAAGGCGGCCACCTGTTCGGTGATGGCCCGCTCGGTGGGCAGCCGTTCGACCGAGGAGGCACCGAAGAAGCCCACCACCCCCTCGGTGCGGGACAGCACCTGGGCCGCGTCGTCAGGCTCGGCGATCGGGCCGCCGTGGCAGAGCACGAAGACGTCCGGCCGGACGGCATGCGCGGCGTCCCGCATGGCCTGCACCCGCTCGACCGCCTCGTCCAGCGTCAAGGCGGTGCCCGCGCCGATGCTGCCCTTGGTGGTGAGCCCGACGTGCGGAACCAGCACGTCCGCACCCGCCTCGGTCATCGCCCGCGCCTGGCCAGGGTCGAAGACGTACGGCGCGGTGACCAGGTCCCGTTCGCGGGCCAGCCGGACCATCTCCACTTCCAGGTCATAACCCATGCCGGTCTCTTCGAGGTTCTGCCGGAACACCCCGTCGTACAGCCCGACCGTCGGGAAGTTCTGCACGCCCGCGAAGCCCATCGCCTTGAGCCGGTCGAGGAATATGGGCATCACCCGGAACGGATCGGTGCCGCACACTCCGGCCAGGACGGGTGTGTCCCGCACGACCGGGAGCACCTCGGCGGCCATCTCCACCACGATCTGGTTCGCGTCCCCGTACGGCAGCAGGCCCGCCAGCGAGCCGCGGCCGGCCATCCGGTACCGGCCCGAGTTGTAGATGATGATCAGGTCGACGCCGCCGGCTTCGGCGCACTTAGCCGACAGGCCGGTACCCGCCCCGGCGCCGATCACCGGCTTGCCGTCGGCGACCGTGGCCCGCAGCCGTTCCAGGACGGTCGTGCGGTTCACTTCGGTGCTCCCGTGATCAGCTCGTGCAGCCGGTCGGCCATGACCCGGCCGAAGGCGGGGTCATTGACGTTCATGTCGAGCCGTACCGTGTCCACCGCCGCGTCCCGCAGCGCCTCGAAGCAGGCCTCGTCCGCGGTCGGGTCGTGGAACGGCAGGCCGGGCGCGTCCAGAGCGGACACCCCGCCGAGCGGGACGAACAGCGCGGTAGGCCCGGTCGCGGCGGCCAGCTTCGTGGCCATCCTGCGCCCCAGTTCGGCCATCTCGTCCGGCGTGGTGCGCATCAGCGTCACCGTCGGGTTGTGGACGTAGAGGTTGCGTCCCTCGAACTGCTGCGGCACAGTGTCACGCGGCCCGAAGTTGACCATGTCCATCGCCCCGGGCGCGACCACCTGCGGAACTCCGTGCCTCCCGGCCGCCGTGAGCCGGTCCGGGCCCGCCGACAGCACGCCGCCGACCAGGTCGTCGGCCAGTTCTGTCGTGGTCACATCCAGCACGCCCGCCAGGAGCCCGCTGCCGGCGAGTCCTTCGAGCGCCCGTCCGCCCGCGCCGGTCGCGTGGAACACCAGGACCTCGTAGCCCAGCTCTTCCAGTCGCTCGCGCGCCACGTTCACCGCGGGCGTCGTCACCCCGAACATCGAGGCGCCGATCAGCGGCCGGTCCGCGGCCTGGGCGGGCGGCGCCTCGGCGTGCGCCTTGGCCATCCCGGCCGCCGCGGCGGCCGCGTTCCCCAGAATCAGCCGCGAGACCCGGTTGATCCCCGCGACGTCCACCACGCTGTAAGTGATCGTCACGTCCTTCGCGCCAACGTACGGCGACACGTCCCCCGACGCCATCGTCGACACGATCAGCTTCGGCAGCCCGATCGGCAGGTCCCGGACGGCCCGCGCCGCGATCGAGGACCCGCCGCTCCCACCCACCGCGAACACCGCGTCCACCCGGCCCGCCGCGGCCAGTTCCGCCACCACGACCGCGGCGCCCTCCCCCATCGCCGTGACCGCCGCCCCGCGGTCCCCCGCTTCTCGCAGCGTCTCGCGCGACGCGCCCGCGGCTTCCGCCACCCGCTCGGCCGGCACGTCGGCCTCGATCTGAGGCTGCCCGATCCCCGCGTCGACCAGGACCGTCTCACACCCCAGCTCGCGCAGCCGGGTGCTCAGCCACCCGTACTCCGTCCCCTTCGTGTCGAGCGTCCCAATCAGCACGACCGTCGCCATGACGTCTGCACTCCTGTCGTCGCCTGCGGCCTAGAACGGATCATGCTCCGCAGAGCCCGATCCCGCCAGAGCTGTGGAGGGCGTTAACGGGCGGCGTCCAGCCTCGCGCGCTGTTCGGTGGTCAGCTCCAGGTCCACCGCGGCCAGGCTCTCGTCCAGTTGAGCCACCGAGGAGGCGCCGATGAGCGGGATTATCGGAGTCTCCGCGCCGATCAGCCAGGCCAGCACCACCTGGTTGACGGTCGCGGCGGCGTCTTTGGCCACCTCCCGCAGCGCCGCGAGCCGGACCGGCGTACCGGGATGGTCGAACTCGGGGTCCAGCGGCCTGTCCTCGCGGACGTAGCCACCCTTCAGCAGGGGTGAGTAGGCGACCATCGCGAGCTGCGGTTCGGCGCGCAGGTAGCTGAGCAGGTCGCCACCTACCATGCCCGGCATGCCTTCCAGGTAGCGCGAGCCCGGCAGGTCGGTGCGCGCCCGCAGGTAGCTGTGCTGGTACTGCAGCACCTCATAGCCGGGCAGCCCGGCCGCGGCGGCCAGGGTGCGGGCCCGTTCCACCTGCCACGCCCAGTGGTTGCTCACCCCCAGCAGGCCCACGGTGCCCTCGGCTACCAGCCCGGCGAAGGCCTGCACGGTCTCGCCCAGCGGCACCGCCGTATCGTCGATGTGCGCGTACAGCAGGTCCAGCCGGGCCATGCCGAGCCGTTGCCGGCTGCGTTCGGCGGACTCGCGGATCACCGGGGCCGACAGTCCCTCGGCATTGTCGGTGAAGCTGGTGCCCGGGGCCAGCGGCCGGGCGCCGACCTTGGTCGCGATCACGATCTCGCCGCCGACGCCGCGGCTGCGCCGCCAGCGGCCGAGCAGTTCTTCGCTCTCCCCGCCTTGGGTGCCGGTCCAGAACGCGTAGTTGTCGGCGGTGTCGATGAACGTGCCGCCTGCCTCCACGTACCGGTCCAGGATCGCGAACGAGGTCGCTTCGTCGGTCGCCGTGCCGAAGTGCATCGTGCCCAGGCTGAGCACGCTCACCTCGCGGCGGGTCTTCGGGTCCGTGCCAATCGTGCGGTATTTCACGCGGGCTTCCTCTCCTAGCCGTCCGGGCCGTCCGGGCAGCTGAGCACGAGTCTGGATGCTAGAGGGCGCTCCAGGTCAAGCCACGTCGGCCGGGCCGGGTCCCACGAATGAAGTCCCTCGGGGCTTGTGCTGGAGTGTGCTCCAGCTCCTATCGTGGTGGCATGACTTCGACGGCAGTCGAGGACGGGCGTTACCTGGGCATCTCCGAGGTTGCCGAGTCGACCGGGTTCAGCCTGGACACCTTGCGCTGGTACGAGCGCGAGGGGCTGTTGCCCCGGGTGGAGCGGGACTCGAGTCGGCGCCGTCGCTACAGCCCGCGTGATGTTGCGCTGCTGCGGACCCTGGCGCGATTGCGCCGGACCGGGATGCCGACCAAGGAGATGCGGGAGTTCACCCGGCTGACCACCGAGGGCACGGCCACACACGGCCAGCGGCTCGCGCTGCTAGCCGCGCACCAGGAGCGGATCGTGGCCCGGCTGGCCGAATTGCAGGATGACCTGGCCGTGCTGGAGGAGAAGGTCGAACACTACCGGTACCTGATCGAGCAGGGCCTGGATTGCGACGCACCGTGAGAGAGCGCGCCAGCCGCCTCAGGGGCGGCGGCGCTGCAGATAGGCATCGGCGAGCTGGCGGAGCCGGTCCCGGCCGAAACTGGGGTCGTGGCCCGCGTGCACCACGGTCACCGGCAGGGCCATCAGGCGCTCCATGGTCGCGCAGT
>Ga0207664_10002998_pt1 | contig 11218 bp, 12 predicted proteins | sample LARL83metaG_FD_184349 | JGI IMG/M metagenome (GOLD analysis project Ga0207664, IMG submission 184349) | Corn, switchgrass and miscanthus rhizosphere microbial communities from Kellogg Biological Station, Michigan, USA - LAR L8-3 metaG... | ecosystem: Host-associated > Plants > Roots >...
TCGGCCTGCTGCTCCTCCGGCAGGCACGAGAGCACCTGCGCGGCGAGCGTCGTGTGCAGGTTGGCGACGACGAGCGCGATCGTCTGCGGCGACTCGCTGCGCAGGAACGTGACGATGTGGTCGGCCGGCGTGCGGCGCAGGAACTCGAACGGCCGGCGCTCGATCACGGTCGCCAGCCGGCCGATGATCTCGGCCGCGCGATCCGATCCGAGCGAGCGCTCGAGCACCTCGCGCGCGTAGTCGACGCCGCCGGTCGCGAGCGAGTCGTAGGCCTGCACGACCGCCGCCAGCTCCTCGAACACGTACGCGGAGGTGTCCGGCGGGATCTGGCCCGACTTCGCCATCTCCAGCGAGAGCGACTCGATCTCGTCCTCGCGCAGGTGCCTGAAGACCTCGGCCGCCTTGTCGGGCCCGAGCGCGATCAGCAGCACCGCCGCCTTCTGGCGGCCGGCCATGCGGGGGACGACTCTCTGCGGCAGCCGCGGCGGCCCCGGCGTGACGTCCTCGACGTCGGCGTCGGGCAGGTCGATGGCCGTCATGGCTTTCGCTCTCCCGCGCCCGCAAGCGGGCCGCGTCCGAGCGACGTCACTTGTCGTCCTCCGCCATCCACGCGCGCACCTGCTGCGCGACGCGGTCGGGGTCGCGCTCGACGAGGTCCTCGACCTGGAGCCGGGCGGCCTGCTCGGGGGTGCGCAGCGGGCGCACGTGCGTCGGGTGCTCGTCGGCCTCCAGCCGCTCCAGCGCGCGCAGCGTGCGCGGCGCCGCGATCTCCGACAGCCACGTCGGCTCGCCCGCGAGCGTCTCGTGCTCGCGCCGCTTGAGCTGGCGCGTGACGAACGCGAGGAAGCCGAGCGACGCGAGCCCGAGGAAGAGGTACTTGAGGTAGCCGCCGAACGTCGCGACCGGGCTCGGCGCCGTCGCGCTCGGCGGTCTCGCGAACGTGACCTGGCCGACGCTCAGCACGTCGCCGCGGGTGCTGACGATGCCCGCCGCGCTCGCGATCGCCGCTCTGATCTGCGGGATCGCGGAAGCCGGCACGGATCTGTCGAGCAGCACCGAGACCTGCTGCGAGTTGATCGCGCCGGGCGCGATTCTCGTGTGCGTGATCGTCTTGTCGACGCCGAACGTGTCGTTCGAGGTGGTGTTTCTGTAGTTGGAGTTGCCGGACGAGCCGGTCTGCGCGAAGCTCGGGATGTTCGCCCCCGTGCCGGCCGCGCCGCCGGCGCCCCCGCCGCCGCCTCTGAGCGTCTCCGTCTGCGTCTGCGCGGTCAGCGGCACGCCTCTTCTGCCGTAGGTGAGCTGGTCCTGCGTCGCCTGGTTGGCGTCGAGGTCGGCGTGGACCTGCACCTGCGCCTTGTCGGGCCCGAGCGTGCGCGTCAGCATCGCCGTCAGGCCGGCGGCCATCTGCGCGTCGTACTGCGACTCCGCGGCCTGCTTGGCGAGCAGGCCCGAGCCGTCGCCGCCGGCGCCGTCGCCGCTCGTCGGCCACAGCATCTGGCCGCTGCCGTCGGTGATCGTGACGTGGTCGGTCTGCAGGCCGGGGACGCTGTTGGCGACGAGCTGGGCGATCCCGCGCACCGCGCCCGGGTCGAGCGCGGTCGCGCCCGACAGCAGCACCGCGGCGGTCGCCGGGCTCGAGTCGTTGGAGAACAGCTGCGCCTCTCTGTCGGGCAGCACCAGCTCGACCTGCGCGCCGGAGACGCCCTGGACCTGCTCGACCGCCTTCGCGATCTCGCCCTCGAGCGCGCGCTGGTAGTCGATCTGCTGCTGGAAGTTCGAGGTCCCGAGCGACTGTCTGTCGAGCAGCTCGTAGCCGGGTTGCGCCGTGCCCGGCAGCCCGGCGCCCGCGAGCGCGATGCGCGCCTGCGCGGTCTTGCCGGAGTCGACGGCGATCGCGGTGCCGTTGTTCTGCAGCTGCCAGCCGATGCCCTTCGTGTCGAGCGCCGCCGTGACCTTGCCCGTCTGCGCCGGGTCGAGCCCCGTCAGCAGCGTCGAGTAGCTCGGCGCCGAGGCCATTCTCATCAGCAGGATCAGCACGACGATCGTGCCGAGCGCGACAGCGCCGAGGACGATCCGGCCGCGGGGCGTGACGTTGGCGAGGAGGGCGCGAAGGGGCATGAGGGAGTGCTCCGGTTGCGGTGGAGGTGGCGGGCGTCAGATCTGCGTGTGGAAGACGTCGTTGATCGCCTCGGCGCCCTTGGTGCGGATCTGTCCGGCGAGCTGCATCGCGAGCTGCGCCTTCTCGACCGCGGTCACGACCGAGGAGACGTCGGTGGCGGTGCCGTCGGCGAGCGACTGCGAGGCGGCCGTGGCGGTGTCCTGCAGGTTCGAGAGGTTGTCGATCTGCTGGGTCAGCATGCCGCCGAAGCCGCCGGAGCCGCCCGTGCCGGCGACATCGCTGGAGACGCCCGGCGCGTCGGAGACCGAGCCGACCCCCGGGAGCTGCCACTCGACGCCGAGACCCGAGACGGGCGGGATCATCTGAGCATCCCCAGCGTCTGCGCGAACATCGTCTTCGACGCCTGCATCGCGGTCACGTTCGCCTCGTAGCTGCGCGAGGCGGAGATCAGGTCGACCATCTCGGTGACCGGGTTGACGTTCGGCATCTGCACGTAGCCCTGCGCGTTCGCGGCCGGGTTGCCCGGGTCGTAGACCTGGCGCGGCGGCGAAGCGTCCTCGACGATGCCTGCGACCTGGACACCGGCCGCGGGCGAGCTCGTGGAGGCGCTCGCGAGCATCGAGCCGAAGCTCTCGCCGCCGATCGGCGCCTCCTGCAGCACGACCTCGCGGCGTCTGTAGGGCTGGCCGTTCGCGCCCTGCGTCGTCTCCGCGTTGGCGAGGTTGCCGGCGGTCACGTCCATGCGCAGGCGCTCGGCCGCGAGACCGCTGCCGGCGACGTCGATCGCGTCGAACAGGCCCATCAGCGCACGCCCATCGCGACTTGCAGGATCGTGGTGCGGGCGCCGTCGACCTGCGTGAGCGCCTGGTACTCGAGCGCGTTCTCGGCGAGGTCGGCCGACTCCTGGTCGGGATCGACGCCGCTGCCGTCGGCACGGACCGCGCGCGAGTCCTCGACGGTCGGCGTGAAGCTCACGTCATCGAGCGGCTGGCCGTCGGCCACCGCCTGCTGAAGCGCGGCATGGAAGTCGACGTCCTTGCGCTGGTAGCCGGGCGTGTTGACGTTCGCGAGGTTGTCCGTCAGCAGCGTCTGGCGCAGCGAGGCGCCGCGCATCGCGGCTTCGAGCGAGAGCTGGGTGGTGTCGAACAGGCTCATGCAGAAAAGGGGTCCTGCGCGGGCCTCCATGGCGAACGGTCCGGCGACCCCCTCCCTGGGGATCACGCAGGTGGATCGGCCGCGGCGCCCGCTTCTTGAGCCGCAGGCGCGCCGGCTCAACCGGTGCGGTCGAGCACGGAGCGGACGGGCGCGGCCGCGCCGTAGCCGCGCGCGGCGCGGCGACCGAGGTCGACGGCGCCCAGCTCGTGGCCGAGCTGCTCGCACAGCACCTGCAGCGCGGCGGTCGTGCGCAGCTGGCACTCGTGCGCGCGCAGCAGCGCGGCGCGTGCGTCCTCGGGCGGGGTCTCCGGCAGCGAGGAGACGAGCGTCGTGCGCGTCTGCTGGAGCGCGACGAGCTCGCCGAGGCGCGTCGGCTCGAAGGCGGTCACGAGCGCGAGCTCGCGCTCGGCCAGCTCCGCGAGGCGCTCGTAGGGCTCCGTCTCGCTCACGCCGTCCAGCTCGCTTCCAGGCCCCGGATCACGCCGGCGCGGCGACCGCCTGGCGACCCGCGGCGGCGCCGCCGGCGGCCAGTCGAGCCCACGCCTCGCGCAGCTCGCCCAGCAGCTCCGCGACGGTGTCGAGCCGCGCGGCGTCCTGGCGCATGCGCGCCTCGCCCATCAGTCTGAGGCAGAAGGCGTAGATCGCCTCGAGCCGCTCGCTGATCTCGCCCTGGCTGAGGTCGAGCGTCGCGTCGAGGTGCTCGACGATCCGCTCGGCGCGGCGCAGGCGCTCGTGCGCGCTCGGCACGTCGCCCTCGCGCATCGCCGTGGCGGCCTGGTGCAGGAAGCGCCGCGCGCCGTCGTAGAGCATCACGACGAGCCGCTCGGGCGGCGCGGTCAGCACCGCGCTCTCTCGGTATGCCTGCGGCGAGGCCGCGAAGTTCATGCTGCTCATGGCCCTTCCCGGATCGGGGGTGGATCGTCACCCCGGGTGATCGGTCGGAGAGGCCGGAGGTTGAGCGCGATCAGCCGCCCGGCAGGCTGGCGATCTGGCTCGTCAGCCACTGGCCCTGCGTCTGGCTCTGCGACAGCGCCGTCTCCATCGCGGTGAACTGCGCCTGCAGCGTCTGCTGCTTGAGCGCGAGGCGCTCGTCCCAGTCCGAGATGTCGGACTGCAGTCGCTTGATCTCATCGCCCTGGCCCTGGATCGCGATGTCGAGCGGCCCGCCGGTCGTGTCGGCCGCGTGCACGACCGACTCGAACGAGCGCGCCCAGCCGCCGACGTTGTTCGCGCCCGCGAGCAGGTTGCGCACGCCCTGGGGGTTGTTCGCGAGCGCGCTGTCGAGCGTCGTCTCGTCGATCGTCAGCTTGCCGTCGAGCGCGTCCTGCGAGACCGTCGAGTTGGGGTCGCCCGTCGAGATGCCGATCTGCGCGAGGCTGTTCATCGAGCTGGGCAGGCCGGGCACCGCCGTGTAGATCGCCTGGCGCATCTGCGTGAGGATCCCCTCCAGCGTGGTGTCGCCGTAGAGCATCCCCGCCTCGCGATCCGCGTCCGTCTGCGGGTTCTGGACGGTTCTCTCGGTCAGTCTCGCGTTGATCGCGTCGAGCGCCGAGTTGTAGGTGGTGACGAACGACTGCAGCGCCTGCTTGACGGCGTCGGTGTTCACGCTCGGCGGCCCGACGGTGACGGTGACCGGCCCGCTCGCGGTCGTGACGCCGCCGAGCGTCAGTCTGACGCCGGCGATCGCGTTCGTGACGTCGTTCGAGGACGAGGAGCCGGCGACGCCGTCGACCGCGAAGAGTGCGTCCTTGCCCTGCTTCGCCTTCGCGGTCTGCTCGGTCAGCGAGCCGGTCGCGTCGCTGACCTGGATGAAGCCGGTGCCGGTGTCGCCGGTCGCGCGCGAGGAGAGGACGAGCGTGCCGCTGTCGGTCGAGGCGGCGTAGACCGTCGCGTTCGGGTCGGTGTTGATCGCGGCGACGACGTCGCCGATCGAGGCGCCCGCGGCGATCTGCGTGTCGTGCCCGTCGATCGTGATCGCTCCGCCGCTCGCCGGGCTCGTGAACGAGTAGGTGCGCTGCGCGGAGCCGGCGAGCTGGCTGACGTCGACCTGGTAGCCGCCGATGCCGGCGCCGGCGCCGGCCACCATCGTCGCGGTGATGCGCGAGGAGTCGCTCGTGTCGACCGTCTGCTGCTGCTGCCACAGCGTGAGCGAGCGGACGTCCTGCGCGGCCGACTCGACCCCCATCAGCTGCGTCTGGAAGCCCGACAGCACCGACTGCCGCGCCTGGTCGACCGTGAGCTGGTTGGCGAGCGCGTCGCGCGGCTGTCTCTCGACCGCCATCAGCTGGGAGATGATCGAGTTCGTGTCGAGGCCGGAGGCGAGTCCGCCGACGTTGATGGTCGGCTGCGGGACGCCGTTGAGGGACGTGCTCGAGGACGACGAGGAGGAGCCCGACGTGAGGCTGGAGAGCAGGCTCGCCAGGTCGGTCGACGTGCCGGAGCCGGAGCTGGAGGGGGAGCTGATCGACATGGCTTTCCGCTAGCCCTGTCCGAGCGGGCCGCCGGTGGCGACGTCGAGCGCCTCGCTCGGCGGGATCGTGCGCAGCACGTTGCCCTCGAGGTCGCGGACCTCGATCCGCATGCGGCCGTCGCCGCTCTCCGAGGCGGGCACGAAGCGAAGCTCGCGGCCCTGCGAGCGCAGCTCGCGCGCCGCGCGCGCGGCCGCGTCCATCGCGTCGAGCACGTCGACGGGCGGGCTCGCCGGGATCTCTGTGGAGGACACGTCGGCCGCGTCCCGCGCATCGCCGGACGACGCCGTGCGGGCGCCGCGCGGGGCGCCCCCGCGCGTCGTCTCGAAGGTGGTCGGTTCGATGCGAGCGACGTCGAGGCCCATGTCCGGCTCTATCGGCCGTCCATGGCGGAACTTGAGCGGCGAGCGCAGCGCCCACCGCCCCGGGCTACGCCGCCAGCGGCTCGAGCCGCGCGAGCAATCTCGTCGCACGTCGCTCCCCCGGCTCGATCGTCTGCGCCTCGCGGGCGAGCTCGATCGCGTCGTCGGTCATCCCCTGCGCGGCCGCCACCTGCGCCAGGCCGACGAGGCCGCGCACGTCGCGCGGGTCGTCCTGGCAGACGCCGAGCCACTCCTCCGCGGCGGACGCGAGGAAGCCGCGGCGCAGGTACATGGCCGCCAGCAGCTCACGGCGCTCGCGCGGCGGCAGCGGGCTGCCGTCCAGCAACCCGACGAGCGCGGCGAACGGCTCGACCTCGCGGACGCGCAGGAGCGCCTCGAGCGCCGTCGCGAGCGGCATGACGGCGTCGATCGGCAGCGCGATCTCGCCGGCCGCGGCACGCCCCTCGTCGATGTCCGCCCAGGCGGCGAACAACGCCAGCTCGCCGCTCGGCATCCCGCCGGACGCGGCGCGGGCGAGCGTCGCGCGGGCGGCCTGGCAATCGCCGGCGACGAGCAGCGCGAACAGCTCGCTGCGGCGCGCGGCGGGCGCGTGCGCGTCCTCGTCGGCGAGCAGCGCGGCCTCGGCCGCCGCCTCCTCCCAGCGCTTCTGCGACAGCAGCGCCTCGGCGAGCGCGACGCGCGCCATGCCGCTGCCCGGCTGATCCGCCAGCAGCAGGCGGTACTGCGCCTCGGCGGCCTCGGTGCGGCCGGCCTCGTAGAGGGCGGTGCCGAGCATGAAGCGCACCGTCGGCGTGAGCGCCTCGACGCGCGCCTCGACGCGCGCGACGACCGTCTCGGGGGCTTCGCCGTCGGCCAGCAGCGCCGCCGCGAACGGCAGCACGAGCCCGAAGAAGCCGGGGTGCTCGGCGAGGCAGTCGTCGAGCAGCCGGACGGCCTCGGCGGTCTCGCCGCGCGCGTGGTGGATCTCGGCGATCGCGATCGTCGGCAGGAACGTGCCCATGCCGACGGTCGCGGTGTATCGGCTCGGGGCATCGCCCATCGATACGCACTGGCGGTAGAGCCGCAGCGCGCCGTCGACGTCGCCGAGCGCGAGCGTCGCGCTGGCCTGCTCGAAGACGATGTCGGTGAAGCCCGGGTAGCGCGCGAGCCCCTCGGCGCCGCGCGCGATGCAGTCCTCGTGACGGCCGCAGACGCGCAGCGCGCGCACGAGCCGCGAGGCGAGCGCCGGCATGAAGCCCCAGGTGCGTCTGGCCGGATCGTGCTCGATCAGCTCCCACGCGCGCTCGTACTCGGCGAGCGCCGACTGCGCGTCGCCGATCGCGCCGTACTCGGAGCCGAGGTTGAAGTGCAGGAACGGGTGCGGGCCGCTCTGCTCGCGCTGCTCGAGCAGCAGCTCGATGTTGCGGCGCGACTTCTCCTTCGCGTCGCGCACCGCCCCGAGATAGCCGAAGTGCTCGATGCGGACGTCGGTCGCCTCGATCCGCTCGGGGATGTGCAGCGGCAGCGTCTCGGCGATCTGCTCGTGCAGGCTGCCGCTGAAGCGGTACTGCGGCCGCGCGCGGAAGACGCGCAGCGCGGTGTGCGTCGCGGCGGTGCCGTCGCCCAGCTCGCCCGTCCAGCTGATCTCGGACAGGTAGAAGGCCTCGCGCCAGGTCTTGCCGCGCAGCGCGCGCAGGCGCTCGACGTCCTCCTCGACGAGCACCTCGTCGGCGTCGAGGAACATCAGCCAGTCGCCGGTGGCGGCGTCGAAGCTGACGTTGCGCGCCTCCGAGAAGGAGCCGGTCCAGGCGCGCTCGATCACCGTCGCGCCGAACTCGCGCGCGATCTCGATCGTGCGGTCGCTGGAGCCGGTGTCGACGATCACGATCTCGTCGACCGCGGGCGCGGCGGCGGCGAGGCAGCGCGGCAGCATCTCCTCCTCGTCCTTGACGATCATGCAGAGCGAGAGGCGCAGGCCCTCGGCCGGGTGCGCGCGCTCGGCGACGCGGCGCGCGCGCTTGGCCAGCTCGGCGAGGCCGACCGCGATCGCGCGCGGGAAGGTGAGCGGGGCGCCCGCGCGACGGCGGCGCGCGATCGCCTCGAGATTGCTCGCGACGTTCGGCAGCTCGGGGTCGAGCCGGCGCGCGGCCGCGAACAGGGCCTCGGCCGCGTCGAGGCTCCACAGCTCGTACAGCAGGACGCCCGCGTAGTTGAGCAGCACCGGCTCGCGCGGCTCCTCCTCCAGCAGCGCGAGCGTCGCGCGGGCGGCCGTCAGGTAGATCGCCGGGACGCGGGCCCGCTCGACGCCCTGCACGGCGCGCATCGCCGCTTCGACGAGCGCGACGCGGGCGGCGTAGCGCGCATGCACGTCCGCGATCGCCGCCGCCTCGTCGAACAGCGCGCCGTAGCCGTCGAGGTCGTGCCGGTCGAGGCACGCGGCCGCCTGGGCCGAGGGATCGGCCGACGGCGCGGACGGGGCGGTCGTGGGTGAGCCTGTGAGGCGGAGCGCCATGCGAGGGAACCTCCAGCGGGAAGCGGGACAACCGGGGTGATCGACCGCACCCGGCGAGTCCTGAGCGAGAACGCGCCGCGCCGTCCTGGGGCGCTCGCGGCACGGGCTCGGCACCCTGGGCTTTTCCTCCTGCTCCCCCCGGGAATCGACGTGACCGTGATCGTGTACGCGGGCGTCCCTGAACAGATCAGACGTGATGCAACGTTATGTCGTCTTGACGCGATTCCTGGACGTATGTCCTGGGTTCGTTACCCCATAGCGGCGATCCAGGCGGCGACGGACCCCTGCCGATACCTGCCCCGAATCTGGGGACCACCGACGGAGGGAAGGCAGAGAGATGCAGCTCGACACGAAGCGCACAGGGGGCCGGATCTCGGCCGACGAGGCGCTCGCGCTGTGGCAGCGCTACCGCGACTCGGGCGACCGCGCGGTGCGCGACCGGCTCGTGCTGACGTTCGCGCCGATGGTCAAGTACATCGTCTACAAGAAGGTGCGCGAGATCCCGGCCCGCTGCGAGGTCGAGGACTTCATCTCCTGCGGCCTGGAGGCCCTGATCCAGTCGATCGAGCGCTACGACCCGGTCAAGGGCGCGACGCTCGAGCAGTTCGCGTGGACGCGCATCCACGGCGCCGTGCTCGACGAGCTGCGCCGGCAGGACTGGGCGCCGCGCTCGCTGCGCCGCTGGGAGCGCGACATCAACCACGCCCGCGAGCACTTCATCGGCGTGCACGGCCGCAAGCCGACGCGCGAGGAGCTGGCGAGCGCGCTGGAGACGACGGCCGAGGAGCTGCGCCGGCGCGAGGACGAGATCCTCGCCTCCGACGTCACCTCGCTCAACACGCTCGTGCTGAGCGACGACGAGACGGCGATCGAGCGGATCGACACGCTCGTCAGCGACGACCGCTTCGCCGACCCCGAGCACCACACCGCCCGCGACCAGGCGAAGCTGCGCTTCCGCGCCGCCTTCGAGCGGCTGCCGCAGCGCGAGCGCCAGGTGGCGGTGCTGCTCTACGTCAAGAACCTCACGCTGCGCGAGATCGGCGACATCCTCGGCGTCTCCGAGAGCCGCGTCTGCCAGATCCACGGCCAGCTGAAGAAGCTGCTGCGCAGAGAGCTCGACGCCGACGCGCTGCTGTTCAGCGAGGTCGCCTGACGCCGCGCCCCTCGGCGGCCTCGGCGTCCAGCTCGCGCAGCCACGCGAGCGCGGCGGCCACGGCCGCGCGCAGCGCCGGCGGCGTGTCCGGCGGAAGCTCGATCGGCGCGTCAGCCATACACGTCCACCGGCCTCGGGCGCGCAACGACCTCGACCTCCGTCGCGCGCGCGGCAGCCGCTCCGAGCACGGCATGCAGTGCGGGAGCGTGCGCGCGAGCCAACTCCAGCGCCGGACCCTCGGCGAGCGCCACGCGTGCATGCACGAGCGCGTCGTCGAGCGCGACGCGCAGCTCGACGGTCCCCAGCGCCCCGCCTTCGAAGCGCACGCTGACCGCGCGTGGACGCCCGTCCTCGCCGCGCTCCCCGGGATCGCGGGCGACTGCGAGAACCGGCGTGCTCGGCGCCTGCGGCGGCTCCGCGAGCGCCGGCGGCTCCTGCGCGAGCGCGAACGTCACCTGCTCGCCGCGTGCCTGCCGCACGACGAGCCGCAGTCTGTCGCCGACCTCGACCTCGTCCGGCAGCTCGGCGGTCAGGTAGGCGCCCGCGAGGTTGAGGATCCCGTGTCTGCCACGACGCTCCACGACGCGCGCCGCGAGCACGCGGCCGACGACGAGCGGCAGGTCGGGTGCCGTCGAGCGCAGCAGCACGAGGTCGACCGCGAACGGTCGCATGGCGCCAGCCTGTCAGATCTGCCAGACGCCGCCGCGCAGCACCGGCGTGCGTTCGCCGTCGGCGGCGATCCCGTCCACCGCGACGTCGTCGCCGCCGATCATGAAGTCGATGTGGACCATGCTCGTGTTGATGCGCGCGCGGTCCGCGTCGTCGCCGACGGCGAACGCGAACGCCTGCCCGAGCGCGACGTGGCTGGCGGCGTTCTCGTCGAGCAGCGTGTCGTAGAAGACCGTCTCGAGCGGGCCGATGCGACCGCTGCCGTCCACGAGCGCGACCTCGCCGAGGCGGCAGGCGCCGTCGTCGTGGGCGCTCATCGCGCGCAGCACGTCGGCGCCCCGCTCGGCATCGATCTCGACCGCGCGGCCGCCCTCGAAGCGCACGCGCAGGCCCTCGACCGTCGCGCCCGCGAGCTGCAGCGGCTTCGTCGCGCGCACGACGCCGTCCACGCGCGCCGGGTCGGGCGTCGTGAAGACCTCCTCGCTGGGGAGGTTCGGCACGTGCGCGATCCCGTCTGTCGTGGAGAAGCTCGCGCTCAGCCAGCTCGAGGACGGCAGCAGCCCGACGGTGAGGTCGGTGCCGGGCCCCTCGAAGCGCAGCGCGTCGAAGCGCGCGGCGCTGAGCCGCTCGGCGACCGCTCTGAGCGTCGCCATCCGCGCGCGCCAGGCGGCGACCGGGTCGGCCTCGTCGAGGCGGCAGACGTGCACGATCTGCTCCCACAGCCTCGCGAGCGCCTCGTCGGCCGGAAGGTCCGGGTGCACCTGAGCGGCCCAGCCGGGC
>Ga0207664_10002999_pt1 | contig 11215 bp, 9 predicted proteins | sample LARL83metaG_FD_184349 | JGI IMG/M metagenome (GOLD analysis project Ga0207664, IMG submission 184349) | Corn, switchgrass and miscanthus rhizosphere microbial communities from Kellogg Biological Station, Michigan, USA - LAR L8-3 metaG... | ecosystem: Host-associated > Plants > Roots >...
GGCCCGGGTCCCGTTCTTCTCCGTATCGGGCTCGGGTTTCGTGGAGATGTTCGTCGGCCTGGGGGCGGCCCGGGTCCGGGACCTGTTCGAGCAGGCCCGCACCCGCGCGCCGGCGATCGTGTTCATCGACGAGATCGATGCCCTCGGCGCCCGCCGCGACCACGGGGGCCTGGCCGGCAGCGACGAGCGGGAGCAGACCCTGAACCAGCTGCTCGCCGAGATGGACGGGTTCGAGGAGTCCGCCGGGGTCGTGGTGCTGGCCGCCACCAACCGGCCGGACGCCCTGGACCCCGCGCTGCGCCGTCCGGGCCGGTTCGACCGCGAGGTCGCCGTCCCGCTGCCCGGCCGGGCCGAACGGGCCGCCATCCTGGCCGCCCACGCCCGCGGCAAGGACCTCGGCCCGGACGCCGGCCTGGACCAGGTCGCCGCCGCCACCCCCGGGTTCTCCGGCGCGGACCTGGCCAACCTGGTCAACGAGGCCGCCGTCACCGCGGTCCGGGCCGGCCGCACCACCCTGGCCGCCGCCGACTTCGACAGCGCCCGCGACCGCGTGCTGCTCGGCACCCGGCCCGCCAGCCCGCTGGCCCCCGGCGAGCTCGCCACCGTCGCCGTCCACGAGGCCGGCCACGCCCTGGTCGCCACGCTGTCCCCGCACGCCGACCCGGTCCGCCGGGTCACCGTGCTGGGCGCCGGGCAGGCCCTCGGGCTGACCGAGACGCTCCCCGCCGACGACCGCCGGCTGTACGGGGAACGGTACCTGGCCGATACCCTCGCCGTCCGCCTCGGCGGCCGGGCCGCCGAGCGCCTGATCCGCGGCGAGGCCTCCACCGGCGCCGCCGACGACCTGGCCGCCGCGACCGCCCTGGCCACCCAGATGGTCCGCGAGTTCGGCCTCAGCGAGGCGATCGGCCCGGTCAGCTACAGCGGGCCGCCCGCCGGCCATCCCGCGCTGGCCGGCTCACGCGGTTACTCCGAGCACACCCAGCGGCTGGTCGACCAGGAAGTCGCCGCCCTGCTGACCACGGCGGAAACCCGCGCCCGGGACCTGCTCACCACCCACCGGCAGGCCCTCACCCAGCTCACCGCCGCCCTGCTCGAGCAGGAAACCGTCACCGGAGACCAAGTCCGGGCCATCGCCCGGGCAGCCAGCCCCGCCCCCTGACAGCCGGCCGGCCCCCCGTTCCCGCGGCTGGCATCCCCGCGTCCAGCTACCGGCCATGACCACCAGGATGAACCACCTTCTTCTACTAAAAACATTAGTAGATAGCGCGCAATCGATACCACAAGGAGCTAACCGTGCGACACCCCAGAATCATCATCGCCAGCATCAGCCTGGCCGCAGCGGCCGCCCTCGGCGGCGGTATCACCGCCGCCGCAGCGACCAGCTCACACGCCAGCACCCGGCCCGCGGCCAGCCAGCAGGCCGCGGCGACCGTCCGCGCCGTGCAGGCGGCCGTCGGGGGCAAGACCGAGACCATCCTGGTCAACAGCGCGGGCCTGCCGCTGTACTACTACCAGTCCGACACCGCGGCGAAGTCGGCCGTCACCGGGGGGCTGGCGGCGCTGTGGCCCCCGCTGACGTCCGCGTCACCGGCCGCTACCGGGCTGGCCGGCAAGCTCGCCGCGGTCACGGACGCCCACGGCGACCAGGTCGCCTACAACGGGCACCTGCTGTACACCTTCGCCGACGACCAGGCCGGCCAGGTGACCGGCCAGGGAGTGCAAGGCTTCTTCGTGGCCACCCCCGGCCTCGCGCCGATCACCGGTTCCCAGACAGCCGGGTCCTCGACCACGGCGGGCACCACCCCGGCCGCCCCGTCCGGCAACCCCTACGGCTACTGAGGCGGCCAGGCGCCCTGGCGTCCCGGTCCGCTGGCTCCGTTCGCCCGGGCGGTGCCGCGGCCAGGACCCGGGCACAGCACCCCGGACAGGCAGACATGACCATCACCAGACACGGATCAGCGGGGAGGAAGCACGTGGCCCGCATAGCGTCCGCCAGCGTCGCGCTGGCTTCGGTGACGGCGCTGGCCGTCGCCGGGGTGGCCGAGCGGGCCTCGGTGGCCGACTCGTTCACGGTGCTTGGTCACCTGCACTGGCTCTGGATCCCCGCCGCCCTCCTGCTTGAATCCGCGTCCATGGCCGCCTTCGCGATCATGCTGCGCAGACTGCTCGCGGCGGGCGGCGCCAGCGTGGGTATCCGGCCGATGCTGGCCACCGCCTATGCGGCCAACGCGGTGTCGGTCTCGGTCCCGCTGGCCGGCCCGGCCATGGCCACGGCCTTCACGTTCCGCCGCTTCACCCGGCAGGGCGCAGATGCCCCGCTGGCCGGCTGGTCGCTACTGGCCGGCGGGGTGATCTCCTCGGCCGCCGCGGTCCTTGTCGTGGTCGGCGGAGGGCTAGCATCGGGGAACATCCTGGTGACGGCGGTCACCGTGCCCGGCGGCGTGCTCGCCGTAGCCGTCCTCGTCGCGGCGGTCGTGGCCGTGCGCCGTCCGCGGCTGCGCGACGCGCTCGAGCGCCTAGCCGGACGGATGCTCCGCCAGGGATCCCGGATGCTGCGCCGGCCTGCCGCCGATCCCGGCCGGACCATCCGGGCCTGGGCGCAGCGACTGGGTTCACTCCAGCTTCCCCCGTCCGGCTGGATAGCGGCGACCGGCCTGGCCCTGGCCAACTGGCTCGCCGACGCGGCGGTCCTCGCCGTGAGTATCCGCGCCACCGGCGCCACCGTCCCCTGGCACGATCTTCTGCTGGTCTATAGCTCGGGTATCGCCGCGCAGAGCCTCAACATCACGCCCGGCGGCCTAGGGGTCACCGAGGGATCGCTCAGCCTGGCCCTGGTAGCGACCGGGCTGGGTACCGGCCAGGCCCTGGCCGCCGTACTGCTGTACCGCCTCGCCAGCTTCTGGCTGGTCGCGCTGGCCGGGTGGCTGATCGTGTTCTGGCTGCGGCGTCCGCGAGCCCACCGCGGTCCCGGTCCTTCGCGGCGCGTCGCCCAGGAGCAGCACGCCGCCATGACCGCCGACCTGCGTACCACTGACACGCCAGCCGGACTGGGTAGTCACGAACTGGTGCTGCTGCACGGGCAGCCGGGCTCGCCCGCCGACTGGCAGCTGGTCGTCGGACGGCTGCCCGCCCAGCTCCACGCCATCGCAACTGACCGGCCGGGCTACGGCTCCAGTCGGCTTCCGGCGGGCGGGTTCGCCGTGAACGCCCACGCTGTGCTCGACGACCTGGACTCGCACGGGATCGCGCGCGCGGTGCTCGTAGGGCACTCCTATGGCGGCGGGGTGGCGCTGTCGGCGGCGAGCCTGGCGCCCGGCCGGGTAGCGGCGGTGGTCCTGCTCGCGAGCGTCGGCCCGGGGTGCGTGACCGGCTGGGACAGGCTGCTCGCCGCACCGGGCGCAGGCCGGCTGTGCGCGCAGGTGGCGTGGCGGCTGACGCCATGGCTGGCGCGGGCCCGGCTAGCCGGGATCGCCCGGCGCCGGGGCCGCCCGCTGCATCCGGACGAGCACGTCAACTGGCAGGTCTGGGGCCATGCGGGCCACGGATACCGGCCGCTGTGGCGCACATTCCTGACCGAGCAACGCGCCCTGCTGCGCGAGCTCGACGAGCTGGAGCGCGCCATCGCGTCGGTCCGGGCGCCGGTTCTGGTGCTCGCCGACCCCAAGGACGCCGTGATTCCCTTCGAAACCGCCCGCCGGCTGACTCGGGCCCTGCCGGATGCTCACCTCCAGCTTGTCGAGGGCGTGGGTCACCACCTGCCCCGGCGAGCCCCCGCGGCCGTCGCCGATGCGATCGTGGCGTTCCTGGCCACGGCCCAGATCACCGGCGGGCCCGATCGCTCAGCCAGCCGTGACATGAACAGCTCGCGTGTCCTATCCGTGTTAGCAGGGCGGGCTCGGCGCGGCTGGCGACGCTCGGTCATGCCGATATGAGCGAGGCTGACCAGCGCGTTGACAACGGGCATCACAGCGCTATGAGGATGCCGGCGACGAAGATACCGACACCAACTGTCTCCCCCAGCGCGCCGAGCGCGCCCAGCGGGGCGGTCTTGGCCTTTTCGCCGAACTCGTCCTGCACACCAGTGAGCCAGTTCAAGGTGTCCTTCGCGGCAATCAACGCGGAGGAGACGACGAGCAGCCAGGCAGCTACATCGTGCCAGCCCGGGCCCAGCGCGGACAGCCGGGCTGCCCACGCCAGGCCGAGCAGCACCGCGGCGTGCAGCAGCGTGCTGATGTGGGTCGCCATCAGGTACCTCGGGGTAGCAGGCGCGCCTTTTGCGCGAATCACCGTGATGGGATAACCCAACAGAGTCCCGTAGGCCAGGTTCAGCACTCCGCCGACGATCAGCACCTTCTCCGCGATTGTGATAGCCATGACATAGTCTCCTTTTGATTAAGTTCGGAATATCTAAATACGTTCTTATGACGGGGTTACAGAAAGGCCCGGCGGTGTGCGTCAGCAGGTGGCGAACGGTCGCCTGCCGCAGCGCGGGCGCAGCCTCGGCAGGCCGCCGCCGAAGCCCTCGAGGACCCGTGGTTCCCTAAAGCCCGACGGGATGCTCGCCGCCGGCTGACCGTGATCCAGGCCGCGCTGCTCAGTCAGCTACTAGTGAGGCTGGTGCCTGGGCAGCCCGCCGGAGAGCAGCAGCTGAGCTGGCCCGTGCCGTGCGGCCACTCGCCCGATCCCCTCGCCGACCCGAACCGCTTCAGCATCCGCTGGCGGTTCGGCGCCAGCGACACATCCGCGCTGGCCTCGGTCAGCTGCTGCGCCTGCTCAAAGACTTGGACGTCGATCCCGGTCCGCGCCAGCACAAGTGCCGCTGCCATCGCGCCGAGGCCGCCGGCACCCACCGCCCGCAGTGCCAGGTCCTTCCCCCTGTCCGACCGTAGAGGTGTCCAGGCGTCCTGGCCGGCCCGGCCCGGGCCGGCCAGGACCACCGTGCTTACGCGGTAGCCGCTAGTCGCTCGGCGAACCTCGCTGGGTGCGCGATGTGCGGGAAGTGCCCGCTGTCCGCCCAGACCTCGACGGTCGCGTGCGGCGCGGCGTTCCGGAACCAGGCGGCGGTATCCGGCGACGGCTCGGAACCGAGGATCAGCAGGTAGGGCACCTCGGCTGCGGTGATCGCGGCGACCGCGCCGTTCACCATTGCCGATGCCTGCTCCGGTGTCATCGCGAAGATGTCTTCCCAGTAGCTGGCGAGAAGTTCCCTCGTGGGCCGGCTGTGGCGCATGATGAACTCGCGCGTCTCGGCCTGCAGCAGGTGCAGCCCGAAGGTTTGCTCCATCTTCCGCCACACCTCGAGCACATCGCCGCCGCAGCTGGCGGCCAGGCCCTGTATCACCTGGACAAACGTCCAGAGATCGGGTGACGCCTCCACGTTGATAACGCCGCTGGTGGGGTACTGCGCGGCGTACACGCTGGCGAATCCGCCGGACTGGGAGTGGCCGGCCAGGATCGGGGGGGCGAGCCCGGCCTCCCCGGTGGCCTCGTGGACGAGGCCGACAATCCGCTCCATGGTGTGGGGGAGCTGGTCCGGTGAGTCGCCGTGCCCCGGCAGGTCCAGGTTCAGCACCTGCCTGCCGGGGTCGATCCGGCCGAGGTGGCCGAGGACCGGCTGCCAGATATCGCGTCGGTACGTCAGCCCGTTCAGCAGGACGAGCGGCGGCCGCCCGTCCGGGCCGCCGTATAGGTCGCCCGCCAGGCCGGCCACCTTGATCTGAGCCGGGGTGACGGGGTGGGTGACGGCGTGGTTGGTCGCGCCGTTGTTCATGGTTGCCTCCTTGTTTTTGGCTGTCACGCAGGAGGCGTTCGGCGCGGCCGAACGATTCGTTCGCCGGTCACAGGCTCCAGCGCGACGGGCCGCCCGGGGCCGGGTCGTAGCGGCATTCCAGCCCGGTGCGGACGGAAGCCTGCAGGTACGCGCCTGCCTGCGGTGCTGCGGCCCCGATGTGGCCGATCACGGCGCGCAGCGTCCGGGTCACGTTCACCCTGGCCCGTTCGGACTCATTGGTGGTGCGGCGGGCCCGGCCGCCCAGTCCGGTTGCCCGGCGCAGCTCGGCGAGCAGCCACTGGCGCTCGGCCTCGGCCCGCGACGCCCGTTCGCTGTCACCGGCGGCATCGGCAGCGTTCAGTTCGGCGGTGAGCTCGCTGAGGCGCTTCCGGTAGGACGCCGCGGCGGCGGCGTCGAGGACCGGCGGCGCGGCCGGTACCCGCAGGCCAGGGCCGCCTGCGGCCAGGTCGAGGGCGGGGATGCTGCGCCGCGGAGAGGCGAGCAGCGTGCGGAGCTGCCGGACGCCGCGGCTGTCCGCCAGCCGGGCGTGTTCCGGCCCGGCCCGGAGCAGCCAGCCGTCCCCATCGGGCCGCAGGCTCCACTCATCGGGTGCGGCGGCCAGGCGGCGGATCAGCGCCGTCAGCCCCAGCTCACCGGCGAGGCCGCGGCCGCGCCGGAGCAGGTCCGCCGCCCGGCGGGCGTCGCCGTCGCCGCCGCGGCGGGTCAGCGTCTCGCCGAGCTCCACCAGGCCGCGGGCCAGCGCCGGGCGGGCGCCGGTGCGTTCGGCCAGCCCGATCGCGTCCTCGAAGTGCGTCACCGCGTCGTCCGTCCGGCCGAGCCGGGCGGCGAGGAGCCCCAGGTAATGGGATGCCGGGCCGTTGACCGCGTTCGCCCCGCCCCAGATGACCAGGCGTCCCTGGTAGGGCAGCAAGGCCTCGTACAGCCTGGCCGCGGCCGCCTGCCCGCCGACCTCGGCCGCGACCGCGGACAGGTCGCTGACAGCGCCCAGCCAGCGCGGGCCGGAAGCCGCGAGCGTCTGCGGCAGCAGCCGCTCCAGCAGCGCTGTCGCCTCGGATGTCCGCCCCAGAACAGCCAGGATCCGCGCCAGCGTGGCCTCGTAGAGATGCCCGGGGAAACGCCGCGCCATCTGGTCGAAAACCTCCGCCGCGGCTACGCCCGAACGCTCGTCGCCCTGTTCCGCGTCGATCAGGCCGCGCACCGCCATGGTGAGCCGTTCGGCGTCGGGCATGCCGATCTGGCGCGCCTGCTCGGATACCTGCCCGGCCAGCGCCGCCGCGGCCTCGAAACGGCCGCGCAAGATGGCGAGCATCCCGTGCCGGGAAAGGGCCATCACCGCGGCCTCCGCGTCACCCGCCGCGACGGCGGCCCGCTCGAAGGCGGCCAGCGCCACCTCGGCCTCGTCCACCCGGGCCAGTTCCATCATCGCCACGAAACGCCAGAACAGGCCGTCGCGCTCACGGGCGCCGTCGCCCGCCTCCCGTCCCAGCCGGATCAGCTCCGAGGCCGCATCCAGCCGGTCCTGGGCACCCGCTGGATCCCACAGAGCGTACAGGCGTGCGTCGAGCACCTCAGCCAGGGCCGAACCATCGCCGGCCCGGCCGGCCAGCATCAGCGCCTCATCGGCCAGCGCCCGCCGTCGCGGACCCGCGAGCGGATCGCCCAGCAGCTCACGGGACAGGCGGGCGAGCAGCCGGGCCCGGCTCGCATCGTCGGCCGCGCGCGGTAGCGCCTTCTCGAGCAGCCGCACGACGCCGTCGTCGACACCGAGGAACTCCCCGCGCTGAGCGGCGTGCAGGGCAAGATGTACCAGGGCGTCGCGGCCGGGCGGCAGATCGGCCAGCTGGCCGGCCAGCGTGCGCGCGATCCCCGGCATACCCCGTGAGGCCACCCAGACGGCGTGCCGGTGCCCGGCGGCCATCTCGCCCACGATGGCGGCCAGGTCACGCTCAGAGAGCCCGCAGAGCTTGAGATCCCTGCCCACCCCGAGCGATGTGGCGGCCGTGGCCACCACCGCGGTTGAGCAGGTCACCAGCCGGGCGGCGACCAGCGCCAGCATGTCAATGGCCTCCTTGCCGCCGGCATCCACATCGTCCACGACGATCAGTCGGCGAGTGCCGGCGGCTAGCAGGCGCACGGCCATGTTCGTGTCGAGCGGGCCGGGGCCGTCGAACAGGGCCCGGGTCACCCCCGGGTCGGCGCCAAGGTCGTCGAGCAACCCGGCCCACACCAGCCGCCCCGGCCGCCCGCGGACAGGCGACCCGCCAACAACCTCGAACCCGCGGTCACGCGCCAGCGCCACTGCCTCCGCAGCTAGCGAACTCTTGCCAGAACCTGCGGTCCCCACCAGCGTGATGACCCCGCCGAAGCCAGCCGCGGCGCGATCGAGGAGCGCGGCCAGCTCACCGACTTCGGCCGATCGGCCGACAAGCCCCATACCCAGGCATTTTATCCAGGCAATCACCGGCGCACCGGCTCAGCGCGCCGGCCGCGCCCGCCCAGACCGGCGACTTGGGTACCGTACAGGCCCTGGCCGGCCAGGCCGACGCCCTCGCGGCCGAATCGAGATCCCGCACCGGCAGGCGGACGCCCTCTACTGCCGCGGCCTGCCGTTCGACCTGGTCCAGGCCGAGGGGCAGCACCGCGGCCACGCGGTCGTGGAGCAGGTCTTCGCCGCCGTCACCAGCGGACCCATAGCACATATGCCATCAGGAATGTTCGCGGCGAACGCCGCCTGGCTGTCGATCGCGGCTATGGCGCACAACCTCCTCCGCGCTGCCGGCTCCCTGGCGTCCCTGCCGCTCGCGAAGGCCCGGGCCGCGACGATCCGCCGCGATCTGATCGCGAAGGTCTCTCACCTCCACTCGAATCGTCAGCGCCTCACGGCGCACGTGGATCGAGGCTTAGTGTCACTCCGTCGTTGACTTCGCGGACGTCAGGCCCTGGGCGTCGCTTTGAACGCGAAGGTCTGCACCGCGATCTTGCCGTGCTGCACGAAAAACGTATCGGTCCCGAGCTCGTACGTGTTATCGGGCGTCACGGCGACCCACCAGATGTAGGCAACATCGCCCTCGATCACCTGCTGCTGCAAGTCGAACGTGGCGCCGGGCTTGGCGAACTCGGCAAGCAAGTTCTGGAAGAGCGGCGTTATCTCGTGCACACCGCGCAGCACCCCGGTCGGCACGATCATCACGGCGTCCGGGGCGTAGTCCGCTACGACGCCCTGCAAGTCGAGGGCAGCAAAACGTTCCAGGTGGTGGTTGACGACGGCCTGCGTCGTCGAGGTCGCTGAGGTGAGTGTCATGAATTGTGTCTCCTCTTGTGGTTGGTCTTACGCGGCGGTCAGACGGGGGAGTCCGGGCGCACATGTACCGTCCGGTACATGTGGGGCGGGGCCCATGGGCCGAGCTCGCTGGCGGGCAGGATGTTCTGGTTGATGTCAGCCGGTGCCCGGTACAGGGTGCGAAATCGACCGCTTGCATGGACATCGACCCCGTGCACGCGCGGCCAGCGTGGCAGGTCCGAGGGAATGCGTCGAGACGTTCGCGCCGTCCGCGCGAACGGATGACCCCGGTCGGTATAAGGTCATCTGTTCGCTGGCCGGCAGTTTCGGCGACGCTCAGCGGCAGGGTGCCGGGATCGGCGCACTCACCTCGGGCCCGGCCTTTGGTGGGAGGACGAAGGTGGCATAGAGGACGGCCGGGGCCGGTCGGGGGTTCTCGGCGACGTGGACGGCGCCCGGGGCCTCGAAGAAGCCGTGCCCGGCGCGGACGACCTGGGACAGGCATCGACCGTGGGCGGCGTGCCGGAGGGTGACTGCCCCTGAGATTACCTGGACCAAGACCGGGCCGGGGTGGGAGTGCCACCCCGTCGTGTCCCCGGCCCTGAAGTCGATACGGACGCTTACGACGTTCGAGGGATGCCTGCGGTCGATGTCGATCGGGCCGGGGACGAGCGCCGCGGCGAGTGGGGTGACGATCGGGTCCCCTGAAGCTGACGGTGCCGATGAGGGCGGGGTGCCGGCCGCGGCGGGACTGTCGCCGAGCGGGCTGAACGCTATAGCCGCCCCGGCGGCGGCCGTGACGGCTGCGGCCACCAGCGCAGCGCGGCGGATTGGGCTGACCAGTCTCATGGATCTTCTCTCCCTCTGCTGTGGGCGTTCCGGTGAACGACCCGGCCCATCCAGGTCTAGGCGGGACACCTTTGCGCACACTTACCGCGCTTTAAGCGGCTCCGCCCAGGGGCGTTGGGGGCGGTTGCGGGTAGCGTCGGGCGAAGGAGGCTGCCGCGGCAGGCAGATCGAGACAATGGCTGGCGACACGGGCGTGGGCATCCGTCTCCTCGGCGGGTTCGAGGCGACCGTGGGCGGCCGCCTGGTCGCGGCCGATGCCTGGCGCCTGCGTAAGGCCAGGACACTGGTCAAGCTCCTGGTCCTCGCCGACGGGCATCGGATGCACCGCGAATCGCTGGTGGCCCTGCTCTGGCCCGATCGCGATACGGCGTCCGGGATCAACAACCTGCACCAGGCGCTGTATGTGGCCCGCCGCGTGCTCGCCCCCGGATCCGGCGTTCTTTTCCCCCTGCGCGATGACGTCGTGCTGCTATCCGACAGCGTGATGCCCTGGCTCGACGTGGAGGCGTTCGAGGCCGCCTGCCGGCGTGCGCGCGAGACGCGTGATCCCGGCGATTACCGGTCGGCCGACGAGTTGTACCGCGGCGACCTGCTGCCTGAGGATCAATTCGAGGCCTGGGCCGAGGCCCCCCGGGATGCGCTGCGTGAGCGCCGCCTGGGTTTGCTGATCGAGTACGCCGAGGTGCTGTCGGAGCGGCGCGAGTACGCCGAGGTCGCCGAGATCGCCGGCGCGGTGGCGGCGGCGGACCCCTTTCATGAGGGCGCGTACCGCTTGCTGATGATGGCGCTGGCCGCCCGCGGTCGGCGCTACGAGGCCCTCGCAGCGTTCGACCGGCTCCGGGAAAGCCTCACCAGAGAATTTGCGGCCGACCCCGAACCGGCGACCCGGCGCCTCTATCGCGACCTGCTGACCAGCGGCGACCAATCACCAGATGCGGCGATGGCGACCGAGCCGGCCACGGCCATCTCGTCCGCGCCCGCGCAGGCGCGGACCGTAGCTAGCACCGCCATGACGACCGGCCCGGCGGTTGCGTTCCGGACGGATGCGGTCGGCACACCGCGCGTGGCGCCGGCGCGCGGCCTGGGCAGTCTGACCCTGGAGCAGACGTCCTTCGTCGGTCGCGGACGCGAGATCGCCGAGATCGCGCAGGCGCTCGGGCGCACCCGCCTGCTGACCCTGACCGGGCCGGGCGGCGCGGGCAAGACGCGGCTCGCGTGCGAGGTTGCCGCCGGGCTGGGCGGCCGCTACCCCGACGGGGTCCATGTCGCCGAATTGGCGTCATTGTCGCGAC
>Ga0207664_10003000_pt1 | contig 11214 bp, 8 predicted proteins | sample LARL83metaG_FD_184349 | JGI IMG/M metagenome (GOLD analysis project Ga0207664, IMG submission 184349) | Corn, switchgrass and miscanthus rhizosphere microbial communities from Kellogg Biological Station, Michigan, USA - LAR L8-3 metaG... | ecosystem: Host-associated > Plants > Roots >...
CTCGCCGCCTACCAGTGGCTGGCCGCCACACCGGACTTCGCGCTGTCGGTCAGCCCCTCGTCGGTCACGGTCCGCCGCGGGAAAACCGCCAGGTACACCGTTGCCGTGTCGGTGACCGGTGGCTTTGCCGGCGAGGTCTCGCTCACCGTGGCAGGGCTGCCGAACGGAACGAGAGCGATCTTCTGGCCCAACCCAGCCGGATCGCCAGGCAGTGCGACGCTCAGGGTGAGAACGAAGCCGTGGACGCGGCGCGGTGCCTACACCCTGCTGATCACCGGGACCAGCGGTTCCCTTGTTCATAACGCCACCGCGACGCTCACCGTCCGGCGGAATCCCACACCGGCCGGTTAAGGCAATGCTGTCAACGCTCGAAGCGAGCCGGGCGTCCTAACGGTAAGGAGAACGCCAAGGGGAGGCAAACTCCGATGAAAATGATCAGCTTCACGCACGCCCGGGGCGCGGTGGCCGGTATCGGCGTCGTAGCCGTCAGTGTGACCACCGCGGCAGCCGTCAGTCTTCCGGCGAGCGCGCAGACCCTGGTCTGGTCGGTGGTGCCCAGCCCCAGCCCGGCCAACCTCAGCGAACTTGACGGCGTGTCGTGCATCTCGGCCAGCGCGTGCACGGCCGTGGGCGACAGCGGCGGGCCGACGCTCATCGAGTCGTGGGACGGCGCCAACTGGTCGGTGGTGCCGAGCCCCAGCCCGAGCGCCACCGGCAACTGGCTCAATGGCGTGTCGTGCGTCTCGGCCGCCGCGTGTATGGCGGTGGGCTTCAAGAGCACCAGCAGCACCCAGAACAACTACGCGACCCTGGCCGAGTTGTGGGACGGCGCCAACTGGTCGGTGGTGCCCACCCCCAGCCCGAGTGCCACCCGCAACTTCCTCTCCGACGTGTCGTGCGTCTCGGCGACCAGGTGCACGGCGGTGGGCAGCCGCACGGTCAACGGCCTCGACAAGACCCTGATCGAGTCGTGGAACGGCACCACCTGGTCCGTGGTGCCCAGCCGTAACCCGTCAGCGAACAACAACCGCCTCGGTGGCGTGTCCTGTCTCTCGGCGACCGCGTGCACGGCCGTGGGCAACTACGACAGCGGCCCCAGCATCCGGGGCCTGATCGAATCCTGGAACGGCACCCGGTGGTCGAAGGTGTTCAGCCCACGCCGCGGGCCCCGGGACCTCCTTAGCAGCGTGTCCTGTGCCTCGGCGACGGCCTGCATCGCGGTGGGCACCTACCAGGGCGGCTCTGCGCACACCTCGATCGAGTCGTGGAACGGCACCAGCTGGTCGGTCGTACCCAGCCCGTCCCGGCCCGAGGCCGCGCTCAATCGCGTGTCGTGCGTCTCGGCGGCCGCGTGCACGGCCGTGGGCACTTACCACCCCGGCGGCGGCGCCAACATGAACACGCTGATCTTGTCGCTGGACGGTACCAGCTGGTCGGTCGTGCCCAGCCCCAGCCCGGGACCGGAGTTCAACGTCCTCGGCGGCGTGTCGTGCGTCTCGGCGGCCGCGTGCACGGCCGTGGGCACCTACGACATTAACCACCTGGCTCAGGTCAAGACCCTGATCGAGTCCGGGACGGCCAGCGGGTAAGCCGCCGGCAACCAAGCCCATCCCAGGGCCGCCGATCACAGCGAACGGCGTGGCGGCGGTCCTGGTCATGCTGGCGAGGTAGCGTGCCTTGTGGCTCACACCCAAGACCTCGCTGGGTTGCTGGTGGCGATCGCGGCGGGCGACGGCGCGGTTGTCCGGGCATCGCTCGATGCCGCGCCGGCGCTGGCGACCGCGCGCCTGGCGCGCCGCGACGAGTTCTTCCTCGCCGACTGTCACGCCCAGGTCTACGAGGGCGCCACCGCGCTGCACGCCGCGGCATTCGCCTACGACCGTGAGACGGCCAGAAATCTGGTGGCGCGAGGCGCCGACATCCGGGCCCGCGACCGCAGGGGCGCCGAACCCTTGCACGCAGCCGTGATCGGCGAACCGGGCACCCCGAACTGGAACCCGGCACGTCAGCGGGCGGTCATCGAGTACCTCGTTGCCGCGGGTGCCGACCCCAACGCCGCCGCCCGGCGCGGCGTGACGCCGTTGCATCGGGCCGTGCGGAACCGATGCTCGGCTGCCGTGGAGGCGCTCCTGCGCGCGGGCGCCGACCCCCGCGCGGCCAACGACCACGGGTCGACGCCTTCGGACCTCGCACGCTGGACCACGGGGCGCGGTGGTGTGGGCTCCGAGGCAGCCAGGACCGAACAGCAGATCATCATCGACCTGCTGAACAGGGCCACCAGCTGAACCCCGGCGGAGCCGGGACGTACTGTCAGCTAGATGGAGTTCAGCAAGGAGCTGCGCGAGGACGTCTTGGCCGGCGAGATCACCGTCTCGGTCCGGCTCTGGCGCCGGCGGAAGGTGCTGCCGGGGCGCCGTTACCCGGTCGGGCCCGGGTGGATCGAGGTCGACTCGATCGAGCTGGTGCCGTTCTCCTCGATCGACGAGGACGATGTCCGCCGCGCCGGAGAGACAGACCTCGAAGCCCTCCGCCGGCGAGCCGCCCACGCCGGGCCCATCGACGACGGCACCCTCGTGTACCGGATCGAGTTCCACGCGGTCCACTAGCCAGCCGTGCGGCCCTTGGCGGTGTAACGGGCCCGCGCTGTCCGGCGTTTCGCCCGGTGTGGCCAGGATCTGGTCACAGAGCGGACGGAGGACAGCGTGGTTCACCAGCACAGGCGCCGGACGGTTCGCCAGGTAGTGACTGCCGGCCTCGCCGGGGCGGCGGCGCTGGCACTAGGGCCCGCGGGCGCCGGTGCCGTGGCCGCCAGCAGTCTGCCAGCCCCGATCCCGGCGGTTTCGGACTACCAGTACCTGTCCGGGAGCACGACACCGCCGGCCGAGACGGATTGCACCTCGGTTGGCCGGCGCTGTTTTACCCCGGCATCCATGCAGGCCTCCTACAACCTGCCCCCGTTGTACGCGAACAACGATGAGGGGCAGGGCATGACCATCGCCATCATCGACTCGTTCGGCAATCCCAACATGGCCTCGGACCTGGGAAACTTCGACACCCAGATGGGCCTGCCGCACATGTGCGGGGAGCCGGGCGTGACCTGCGCGGCCGGGATGCCGACGTTCCAGCACTTCTACTGGAACGGCAAGACCCAGGTGAAGTCGCCGCCGCCCAAGAGCAAGGGCACCGGCCAGCAGGCACGCAACCTCTGGGCGCTGGAGACCAGCCTGGACGTGGAGTGGGCGCACAGCATCGCCCCAGGGGCCAACATCATCAACGTCACGACGAACCCGGCCGAGGTGCTGGGCGTGCAGGGCTTCCCGGCGATGATGAACGCCGAGCAGTTCATCGTGGACCACCACGAGGCCGACGTCATCACCCAGAGCTTCGGCGCCGCGGAAGAGACCTTCGGGAGCCCTCAGTCGCTGCTGAACCTGCGGCACGCGTTCATCTCGGCCGCCGCGAACGGCGTCACCGTATTGGCGAGCTCGGGTGACTCCGGCACGGCCAACTCTGGGAAGACGCCCATCAAGAACCCCAAGACGATCCCGTTCCCGACCGTCGGCTGGCCCGCGTCGGACCCGCTGGTGACCGGCGTCGGCGGCACCTACCTGTGCACCGACCCCAGTACCGGCACGGGCGTCGACACGGCCGACCCGCCGGTGAACTGCCAGCCGCCGTCCAACCCTGGCGTGCGTGAAATCGGCTGGATCGACTCCGGGGGCGGCTTCAGCCACATCTTCGCCAAGCCCTCCTACCAGGACACGCTGCCCGCGGGCTCCACGGCCATCGATGCCATGCGCGGTGTGCCTGATGTCGCCTTCCAGGCCAGTTCCCGCACCGGGGTGCTGGTCTACGACACCGCGCCCGGAGATGCGGAGGGTGGCCTGACCTGCCCGAGCGGCAACCCATGCAGCGCGGGCTGGTACGTGGTCGGCGGCACGTCCTGCTCCTCGCCGCAGTGGGCCGGGCTCGTCGCGATCGCCGACCAGATCGCCGGGCACAGCCTCGGCCAGATCAACCCCACCCTGTACACGCTCGCGTCGGGGCCCAACTACGGCACCTACTTCTACGACGTGACCAACGGCAACAACCAGGCTGACCCTGCCGTCCCCGGCTACCCGGCGACGACAGGCTGGGACCCGGTCACCGGCCTTGGCACACCGAACGCCGCCACGTTGGTGCCTGCCCTCGCCGGTCACTAAGCGCCACTCCTGGGGGGATCCGCGCGGGATCCCCCCAGGACAAGGCGCGTGACGGTCAGCCGCGTACCGGGGGCCGTTCCGCAGCGGGCGGATCGGCAACGATCTCCGGCACGCTGATCCGGAATCGCACCCCTTGCCGCAGCGGAATCGCCTCGACGGTTCCGCCGTGCATGTCGGCGATCCTGCGGACGATCGCGAGGCCGAGACCAGAGCCGGGCAGCGCCCGCGCCGCGGCCGACCGGTAGAAGCGATCGAAAATATACGGCAGGTCGCCGGAGGGTATTCCCGGCCCGTCGTCGCTGACCTCCACCGTCCCGCCCGCTGCCGAGATGCGGATGCAGCCATCCGGCGGGCTCCATTTCACCGCGTTGTCCACCAGATTGCCGATCGCCCGTTCCAGCGCGTCCGGATCGCCGCGGACCAGCGTCGGCCAGCAGTCGAGTTCGTACCGCAGCCCCGGTGCCCGGCCCGCGGCCCGTGCCGCGACCCGTTCCGCGAGCAGGTCCAGCCGGACGTCTTCGATGTGGAACGAGGCCTGCCCGTCCCGCGCGAGCTCGACCAGGTCGTTGACAAGCACGCGCAGCTCGCCGGCCTCGGCCAGCGCGGCAGCGGCCAGCGCCGGCGCGCTGGGGTCGTCCGGCCGTTCGGCGAGCAGTTCAAGGTTGGTGATCAGGCTGGTGAGCGGGGTGCGCAGCTCGTGTGAGGCGTCGGCGACCAGGCGGCGTTGCGCGCCCACCGATTCGTCAAGCGCGGCCGTCATTGCGGCGAATGCCTGCCCGAGCCGGCTGATCTCGTCGTGGCCCGGCGTCTCGATCGGCGCGCTGAGGTCGCCGGTGGCCCTGATCCGCTCGACGGTTTCGGTCAGCCGGCCCACCGGGTGCAGCACCCGGCCCGCAGCCAGCCGCGCCACCACCGCCGCGCCGATCGCGCCGGCCGGCACGAGCGCGAGGAGCAGCCAGCCAAGCGCCGACTGGGTCGATGCCGCCTCCGACTCCGGCAGGGCGACGCGGACCAGCGTCCCGGGATTGCCCGGAAACTGCATGGTGTAGATGCGGTAGACCACGCCCTGGTAGGCCTCGTCGTGGAAATACGGCTTGCCCCTGCCGGCCGCCACCTGGACGTCATGGCCGGTGATGCCGACGAACCCGTCCGTGGGGCCGGCCACGGCATCGGGCACGATCTGCAGCTGCGTGCTGCCGAACGGGACCAGTTGCCCGACGGCACCGGCTTTTTTGAGCTTCGCCGCTATCGTCGGCGCCTCCTTGGCCACCTGCACCAGAGCTTGGTCGTTCTTTCCGCGCAGGTTGGCACCCACCGCCGGATAGACAACCGCCGCCACGATGGCCAGCGCGCAGAAGACGACCACGCCAACGGCGATCGCGACCCTGGTGCGCAGGCTCATTCCTCTTCCCGCAGCACGTAGCCAAGCCCGCGGACGGTCTGGATCAGCCGCGGCTCGCCCATCTTCCGCCGCAGATAGCTGATATAGACCCACAGCCCGTTCGATTCCGGGCCGAAATCGTACCCCCACACCGATTCAAATATCTGCGTCCGGGAAAGCACCCGGCCCGGGTTGCGGACGAACAATTCGAGCAACGCGAATTCGGTCTTGGTCAGCAGCAGCCGCTCACCGCGGCGACTTGCCCGGTGTGCCGCGACATCGAGTTCGACATCGGCGAACCGGAGCAGGTCGGCACCCGCGCCGCTGCGCCGGAGCAACGCGCGCAGCCGCGCTCGCAGTTCCTCCAGCGCGAACGGCTTGGCCAGGTAGTCGTCGGCGCCGGCGTCCAGCCCGGCGACCCGGTCGGACACCAGGTCTCGCGCGGTCAGCATCAGGATCGGGGTGTCGTCGCCGCGCGCCCTGATCGCACGGCACACCTCGAGCCCGCCCGGCTCCGGCATGAGGACATCGAGCACGACGGCCTCATGCCGGAGCCGCAACATCGTGGCCAGCGCGGTGGTGCCATCGGCCGCCGTGGATACCTCGTAGCCGTCCCGGTGCAGTGCGTGGGTCAGCGCGCTGCGCACCGCCTCGTCATCGTCGACTACCAGCACGCGCACGCGGCCAGTATCGCGCACGTTCCTCAGACCGGCATTCGCCGATCGCGTCAGCTTCCTGCGGCCAGGCTCAGCTTGGCGTGCATGAGCGCGGTGGCAAGCTGCTGGGTGCTGACGCCGAGCGAACGGGCGGCCGCGGCGAAGGCGGGCGAGGACGTGTCGGCCCGGCCCGCGGCGAACAGCGGCCGGAGCGCCGCGCTGGCCCTGGCGGTGCTGACGTGCAGCGCCGCCGCCACCGACGCCGTCATCGCGTTGTGGCCCTGCCGTTCCTCGGCGGCCTTGGACCCGGCGGACCTGGCGCCGGCGGTCTTGGCGCCGCCCCGGCTCTGCCCGGCCTGCGTGGCCGCGGCCAGGCTCTGCTTGGCGTGTATGAGCGCGGTGGCAAGCTGCTGGGTGCTGACGCCGAGCGAACGGGCGGCCGCGGCGAAGGCGGGCGAGGACGTGTCGGCCCGGCCCGCGGCGAACAGCGGCCGGAGCGCCGCGCTGACTCTGGCGGTGCTGACGTGCAGCGCCGCGGCCACCGACGCCGTCATCGCGTTGTGGCCCTGCCGTTCCTCGGCGGCCTTGGCGCCGGCGGACGCGGTCTTTGCCGGGGCGGGCGGCTTGCCGCCTGCCGTCGACGCTACCGCGGCGCCGCTGCCCGCGGCCAGGGCCGCGGTAACCACTGCGGCGCCGGCAATCATCCTGGTTCGGCTGCGCATGCGAATCCTCCTCGGGTTGTGGCTTGCCCCAAGGGAAACAGGCGGGACTCAGGCAGGCCGAAGAGGTTCCTTACCGCGTCCTAAGAAAGCAGGCGATCACAATCGACCGCGTCGACCACGTCACCCGCTGACACGAGCCGCACGGTTAGCGCAGGGCCAGGACGACCGCCATGACGAGAGCGCCCATGCCGGCCACGGCGAGGGCGCCACCGGCAAGCTGGGTGCCGGTGAGCAGCACGAACCCCTGCGAGCAGATCTCGATCGCCTGGCGTGAGCAGGCCGCGCCGCCATGGGCGATGTGAAGGAACAGCCATCCGCCGATGACGACCCCGGCCAGGCCGGCGATCGTCAGTACCGTTGCGCTCCAGGACGGCAGCGTGCGAGATGCCCCCGACGCAGCCGTCCGATGGGCCGGCCCGGTGGTGGCGGGAGCGCGTGACAGTCTGACTGGCAACTCTGGGGCCGGTGCGGATGCCGCCGCCGCGGACCTGACGAGCGTCGGAGCATCGACGGCGGTCAACGGCGTCGTGGCGATTTGGTAGATGAACGCCGCGAGCAACAACCCCATTAGAACCAGCATGAGGAACAACGCACCGGAGACCATGGCTCCTCCATTGTCCGCTCGTGGCCAGCCTGGTGGGCCAGCGGTTTTGGGAAAGAGGTTACGCTCGGGCGCCAGCCAACACGGCGCCTTTGCTGGGTTCTGCCATACCTATTCTTGGGGAACTCTTGACGCAGTGGCGCCGACGGCAGCGGGCTCGCCTGAGGACACCGTCCAGGCGGCGCCGTTCCAGTGCAGGGTCCGCGTTCCAGGGTCGCTGCACGGAGTTGGCGGCGTGCGCCTGTACGGCGGCCCACCCGGCCTGCGGCGGATGGCCGTCAGGTAACGAACCCATAACGATGAGATAGCCGTTGCCGGCCATATGCCACATTGGGACGTCAATCTTGCAATACGTCGAATATGTCGGTCGCCGAAGGAAGGCAGCGGTCTCAAGCGGTCCCGGTTTCCCGCGCAGTTGCCCTGGTATGGCTTTCGGCGCAGCCGAGTCCTTTAGCTCAGTCCGGTATCCAGCCGGTGAGTTACGGCCCCAGGGCCGCACGGTAGCTGGGGAACGCGTACCGGAAGATCACCTAGATCACCCGCTGCCCGATTCCGCGCCATGGGGGGAAGGGCGCTATGTCCGGATTTGGGCTGCGTACGAAATCGATCCTGCGCGCGACATCGGTCCTGCGTGCGACGGCTACGTCTCGCCACGCTCGCCGGTGGCTCGTCACCGCCGTGTCCGCCGCCCTCGTCGCCGCGGGATTGACAACGGTGACCATGGCGCCGGCCGCCGCGGACACGCGAACCGCGGTGACGAGTTACAACAGAATGGCCCCGGGTGCACCGCATAACGGCTATTTCGATTCGGCCTGGCAGAGCTTTGTCGCCCAGAGCGATACGATAACCACGGCCGGCGTAACGGTAGGCACTCCCAACTACACGCCGGACGGCCACACCATCACCATTAAGCTCTGCACCGACCCTACGTGTTCGACGACCCTCGCCTCGGCCAATCCGCAAATTGTCAACTACGGCAACACGCAAGCCGATTTTGGCGATATCGGGGTCACGCCGGGGACCCTTTACTACCTGGTCTGGTACCAGCCGGCCCCGTGGAACGGCCAGACCTGGGTGACCTACTGGTGGTCTGGCGGATCGTCCATAGCGACGTCCGATCAGATGCAGGCCGTCGTCCTTGGCTACGACCGCGGGCCGCAGGTCGACCGCACCGCCGTGACCAGCTACAACCGGATGCAGCCCGGCGCCCCGTACAACGGCTACTTCGTCACCGCCTGGCAGGCGTTCACCGCTCAGAGCAATACGATCACGACGCTGGGCGTCACGGTCGGCTCGCCGGGATACACGGGCAGCAGCTCAACCGTCCGTATTCGCCTTTGCGGCGATCCGAACTGCAACACCGCCTACGCGGAGACCGATCCGCCGATCGTCAACTTCGGGAATTCCCAGGGGGACATCGGTGATGTGCCGGTGACACCGGGCGCTACGTACTACATCGTCTACTACCAGCCAGCAGCGTGGTCCGGGCACACCTGGATCACGTACTGGTGGTCCGGCGGCCCGACCATCCAGCAGTCGGATCAGATGCAGGCCATCGTGCAGGGCTACAACCGCAGTTCCCCCGTCCCGCCGACGTACTACGTGTCCGGGACGGGCGGGGTCGGGCTCACCGAGCGCACCGGGCCCGGGCTGAACTACGGCAGCGCCGGCAGCCTGCTCGAAGGCCAGCAGATCCGGATCAGTTGCCAGCAGCAGAGCGGCAGCGCGGTGGGCGGGTCAGATATCTGGGACCAGCTGACCAACGGGAACTGGGTCAGTGACTTCTACACGACCACCCCGGTCTATGCCGCGTTCTCTCCAGGCATCCCGCAGTGCTCCACCCCACCGCCGCCCCCACCGGTCAACACCAGCTACCAGGTCTACGGCACCGGCGGCCTGGGCCTGAACGAGCGGACCGGACCCGGGCTGGCGTTCCCCGGCGTGGGCGCGCTCCCGTACGGCGGCACGGTGGACATCGCCTGCCAGTGGCGCAGCGGCAGCTACGCGAACGGATCCTCGATCTGGGACCAGCTCGGCAACGGCACCTGGGTCGCCGACGGGTACGTCACCACGCCGGCCGTTGACCAGTTCACCGCCGGCATCCCGCATTGCGCATCGGCCCCGTCCGCGCCCTCGTACGCCTACCCCGTCCCGCAGAGTTACGGCCGGCCAGGCTCGACCCCCTACGGTCACAACCCCACCAGCGTCAAAGCCGACCCGGTCAACACGCTCACCGGCGCCTACTGGACGCAAGACACCGATCTCCGGCTACCCGGGATCGGCGTGCCGTTCGCCCTGACCCGTGCCTACACCTCCATCAACCAGGCCGGCGGCCCCTTCGGGCCCGGCTGGACGTCCGGCTACCAGATGCAGCTCACGCAGGGCGACAAGGGCGACCTGACGCTCGTCACCGATCAGGGAGCCCAGCTAGCGTTCCAGATGGAGAGCACGGGCCTGTTCGTCGGCGCCCCGGGCGTGAACGCGACACTCCGCCAGATTCCGACCGGATTCGAGGTCGTCAGGAACGACCAGACCCACCTGCTCTTCGACACCTCCGGGCACCTGCAGGCCATTCTCGACCGGAACGGCCAGGGCCTCCACATGACCGACGATGCCGCCGGTAACCTGACCAGCATCACCGACAGCGCCGGCCGGGTCATCACGTTCGGCTATGCCCCAGGTACCGCCCTCATCACGTCGGCCACGCTGCCGGACGGCCGCTCGGTGCACTACGGCTACACCTCGGGGCTGCTGACCTCCGTGACCGACCCGGCGGGCGGGGTCACCACCTACAGCTATGACTCCGCTGGCCGCCTCACCAGCATCGTCGACCCGAACGGCCACACCCGCGTCAGCAACGTTTACGGTGCCGACGGGCGAGTGATCTCCCAGACCGACGCACTCGGCCACACCAGCACGTTCTCGTGGGATCCGGCCACCTCCACCTCGACCATGACCGACGCCCGGGGTGGCACATGGCAGGACGTCTACTCCAACAACGTCCTGGTGGCGCGCATCGACCCACTCGGGGACAAGACGGCCTACACCTATGACGGCAACCTGAACCTCACGTCCGTCACCGACGCGAACGGCAATACCACCAGCTACGCCTACGACATCGCGGGCAACAGGATCAGCCAGACCGACCCTGCCCCGCTGTCATACGGCCAGACCTGGGCCTACGACGCACTGAACGACCCCACACAGCACGTCGACGGGCGCGGCCACACCACGACTTACGGCTACGACGGCAACGGCAACCTCACCAGCATGACCGCCCCGGATGGCCAGGTGACAAAGTACGGCCGTGATCCGGCCGGAACCGGCCTTCTGGTCAGCCAGACCGACCCGGACGGCAATACGACGACCTACGGTTACGACGGCAGCGGCAACCGGATCCGCCAGACCTCACCCCTGGGCGAGGTCACCACCTGGACGTATGACGGCAGCGGCCGGATGACCTCCATAGTCGACCCGCGCGGCAACGTCAGCGGCGCCAACCCGGCCAAGTACCGCACCAGCTACAGCTACGACACACTCGACCACGTCGTCAAGGTCACCGATCCGCTCGGGCACACCACCGTCACCGCCTACGACCCCGCCGGCAACAAGACCAGCGTTACCGACGCGAACGGGAACACCACAACATACG